>Ga0172380_10001188_pt1 | contig 45782 bp, 47 predicted proteins | sample Leawe162metaG_FD_119747 | JGI IMG/M metagenome (GOLD analysis project Ga0172380, IMG submission 119747) | Leachate microbial communities from a municipal landfill in Southern Ontario, Canada - Leachate well 162 metaG | ecosystem: Engineered > Solid waste > Landfill > Unclassified | place...
AGATAAGCCCTGCAGCAGCGCCTTGTAATAAAGCATGGTGCCGCCGACCAGCAGCGGAATCCGGCCGTGGGCGGTGGCGGCTGCCATCGCGCTTTCCGCATCGGCGACAAAGCGTGCGGCGGAGTAGCTTTCCTCTGGCGTGATGAGGTCGATCAGCGCGTGCGGGAAACGTTCGAGGGTGGCCCGGTCGGGCTTGGCGGTGCCGATGTCCATGTCGCGGTAGACCAGCGCCGAGTCGACGCTGATCAGCTCGACCGGAAAGCGTTCGGCCAGTTCGAGCGCGGCCGCCGTCTTGCCCGATGCGGTCGGGCCCATGAGCAGGATGGCGGGGAGGGGGCGGGGCATAAAAATCAATTAACCACGGAGAGCACGGCGTACACGGCGAAATGCAAAAAATAAGAATTGCTCAGGTTTTCGCCGTGCTCGCCGTGTGCGCCGTGGTTCATTCGTTTAACGGCCGCGCAGGAAGAGCTTGTCCAGCTCGTCCATCGACAGCTGCACCCAGGTCGGCCGGCCGTGGTTGCACTGGTCGGCGCGTTCGGTGGCTTCCATCTGGCGGAGCAGGGCGTTCATTTCCGGCAACGTCAGCTGCCGGCGGGCGCGTACCGCGCCGTGGCAGGCCATGGTCGCCAGCAGCTCGTTGCGGCGGGCGGCCATCAGCTGGCTGGCGCCGTGTTCGCGCAGTTCGGCTAGCAGCGACTTGGCCAGTGCGGCCGGGTCGCCCGCTTGCAGCAGCGCCGGCACGCTGCGCACGGCGAGCTGGCTGGGGCCGACGACGGCGATGTCGAAGCCGAGCGCGGTGAGTGTGTCGGGGTGCTCCTCGACGGCGGCGACATCGAGTGCGGCAGCCTGGAAAACGGCCGGGATGAGCAGGGCCTGGGTGGCGATGGCGTGCTCGTCGACCGCCGTTTTCAGCTTCTCGTAGAGGATGCGTTCGTGGGCGGCGTGCATGTCCACCAGCACCATGCCGGCCGTGTTCTGCGCCAGGATATAGACGCCGTGCAGTTGGGCCAGCGCATAGCCGAGTGGCGGCGCTTCGCCGGCGGCTGTGGCCGGCATCGCTGTCGGGGTGAACAACGGTGCCGATTCCCCGGCCAGTGGGCTGGTGCCAGCAGGGCGGGCCGCTGCGACAAAGCTGGTGTAGGCCGTTACAGCGGGCTCTGATACCAGCAGAGAATCCTGACGTGGAGGCGTGAACACCGGCCGGGTGAACGATGTTGGTTCGGGGGCGGCGCTTGCCGGCATCGGCGTAGATGGCGGGTTGAGGCCGCCGAGCGGCACCGACAGCGCCCGGTTGACGGCGTGATAGACGAACTGGTGGATGGCGCGCGAATCGCGGAAGCGCACCTCGGTCTTGGCCGGGTGCACGTTCACGTCCACGCCGGCCGGGTCCATGGTCAGGAACAGGCAGTAGGCCGGGTAGCGGCTGCCGTGCAGCATGTCCTGGTAGGCCTCGCGCAGCGCATGGGCGAGCACCTTGTCACGCACGAAGCGGCCATTGACGTAGCAGTACTGGGCGTCGCTGCGTGCCCGGGCATGGGCTGGCAGGGCGGCGTGGCCGGTCAGCGTCAGGTCGCCAGCAGCTACTTCGATGCTGCGCGAATCGGTGAGGAATTCGTCGCCGAGGATGGCGGCGGCGCGGCGGCGGGAATTAGTGCGCGGCAGCTGCAGCGAAACGCGGCCGTTGTGCGACAGCGTGAAGGCGATTTCGGGGTGGGCCAGCGCCACGCGCTTGAGCATCTCCGCGCAGTGCGCGAACTCGGTGCCTTCGCTCTTCAGGAATTTTCGCCGCGCCGGGGTGTTGTAGTACAGGTCGCGCATCTCGATGACGGTGCCGGCGATCAGCGCCGCCGGCTCGGGCGCGGCATTTTCCTCTCCGGCGAGGCGCCAGGCGTGCGGTGCGCCGAGTGCGCGGCTGGTCAGCGTGACGCGGGCGACCGCGGCGATGGAGGCCAGCGCCTCACCGCGGAAACCCATGGTGGCGACCCGTTCAAGGTCTGCCAGCGAGGCGATCTTGGAGGTGGCGTGCCGGGTCAGCGCTAGCGCCAGTTGTTCCTGGGCGATGCCGCAGCCGTCGTCGGCGACGCGGATGAGCTTGACGCCGCCTTCCTCAAGCTGCACCTGGATGGCCGTGGCGCCGGCATCGACAGCGTTTTCGAGCAGTTCCTTGAGCACCGAGGCCGGGCGTTCGACGACCTCGCCGGCCGCGATCTGGCTGATCAGCAGGTCGGACAGTTGCTGGATGACGGGCAGGGTGAAAGGCTGGTTGTCGGGCATCGGCGGATTATACCGGGGTAAAATGCGCGCCTTTACCCCCCGGTCGAAGCTTCATGGACATCCTGCTGCAACTTCTCGACATCCTGCTCCACCTCGACAAGCATCTGGCGGTACTTGTCCAGAACTACGGCCCCTGGGTCTATGCGCTCCTCTTTTTCATCATCTTTGCCGAAACCGGCTTTGTCGTGACGCCCTTTCTGCCCGGCGACTCGCTGCTGTTCGTGGCCGGCGCGCTGGCGGCGCTGGGCGGCATGGATATCAGCCTGCTGATCCTGACGCTGGTGTCTGCTGCGGTACTTGGCAACCAGGTCAATTACCACGTTGGCCGCTATCTCGGGCCGAAGGTTTTCCACTGGGAGGATTCGCGCTTTTTCAACAAGCGGGCGCTTGAGAAAACGCACGCTTTCTACGAAAAACACGGGGGCAAGGCAGTGGTGATCTCGCGTTTCCTGCCACTGTTCCGGACCTTTGTCCCCTTCGTGGCTGGCGTTGGGGCGATGAGTTATGTCCGTTTCACCAGTTTCAACGTCGGCGGCGCGATGCTCTGGGTGAGCTCGCTGACTCTGGTTGGTTTCTGGTTCGGCAACGTGCCGTGGATCAAACAGAACCTGACGCTGGTGATCGTCGGCATCATTGTTGTTTCACTGGTGCCGGTGGCGGTAGGCTGGTGGCAGCACCGCAAGGGTTGAGAAGCTGAAATCGCGCCTGACGCGGTATCATGCGCCATGCATCGTCGCTCACTGATCCTCCTGCCCCTCGTTTTTGTCGCCGCCTGCGCGACACGCATGGGTGCCGACGGCAAGACGCGGACGGTGGTGGATGCCAAGTATCTCGCCAAGGGCGATATCGACCGCGTACTTGACGCGGCCAGGGCGGAAGTCGTCGGCGGTCTGTTCCGCTTTGCCGAGAAACTCTACCGACGCAATCCGCGTGAATTGAAGAAGGGGTCTTCGCCGACCCTGGAGGTGGCGATGGCCCGTCTGCGTCGCTCGAAACTGCTGGACTTTCCTGAACTGGAAGGTCTGCGTGAAGGCGCTGCGGCAATGCTGGCCTTTCGCGAGGACTATGCCGGCGACCGCGTGCTGGCGCTGATGAGCGGTTTGCTGATGATGGTCTATTCGGCTTTTGAAGATACCGATGACTTTTACATTCTCGACGACCTCAACGAGCAGAAACTCTTCAACTGTGCCCGCAACCTTGAAATTGCCATGTGGAAACTGGCGAGCACCAAATATCCCGGCGGCGAGTTGATGTTGCTCTCCAACGAACTCGATCCGGCCAACCGCAATCTGTCGTTCGAGCGGGAGTTCGGCCGGATCACCGGCTTGCTCGATTTTCTGTCCAAGGTTGTCGCTGACAAGCACGGCCGTATCGTTTCGAGGGTGGCGCAGAACATGGCCTCCGCCGTTTTCCTCCCGGTCGGTGCGCTGGGGATTCGTTAATTGCGCTAAAACTGAACCACGAAGTACACGAAGAGCACGAAGAGAATCTGGATAAAACAGTTGAGGAAGCACGAATCAAGTCCGTCACGCCGGCGAAGGCCGGTCTCCAGTCCGCTGAATTTCTGGATGCCGGCTCTTGATCAGCATCTCCTTAACCACGGCGAAACGGCGAAACCCCGATTTTCTTCGTGCTCTTCGTGACCTTCGTGGTTAATTGAGATTTTTGAATGAAATCCATCGTTATCCTTATTTCCGGTCGTGGCAGCAATATGGAGTCGCTGCTCGCCGCTGTTGCCCGTGGCGAAGTGCCGGTGCGCGTCGCTGCCGTGATCAGCAACCGTCCTGATGCCAAAGGGCTGGAAACCGCTGCCGCGCAAGGTGTGCCGACGGCCGTCGTTGATCACAAGGCCTTCGCCGGCCGTGAGGCCTTCGATGCCGCGCTGGTCGAATGCATCGACCGCTATGCGCCCGATCTGGTGGTGCTGGCCGGTTTCATGCGCATCCTGACCGAAGGCTTTGTTCGTCACTACGACGGGCGGCTGCTCAATATCCATCCTTCCCTGCTGCCCTCCTTCCCCGGCCTGCATACGCATCAGCGGGCACTGGAAGAAGGCATGCGCATCCACGGCTGTACCGTTCATTTCGTTACGCCGGCGCTGGACCATGGCCCGGTGGTGGTGCAGGCGGCAGTACCAGTGCTCGACAGCGATGACGAAGCCGCGCTGGCCGCACGGGTGCTGGCGCAGGAGCACATCGTCTATCCGCTGGCGGTGCGCTGGTTCGCCGAAGGGCGGCTGCGCCTCGACCGTGGGCGCGTCCGGCTCGATGCCGAGCGCCCGGTGCCGGCGCCCCTGATCTCGCCCTGATTGCCGGGTGGCCGCGCCATGCCGTTCGCTCTGATCGCTGCGGTGCTGGCTTCGCTGGGCGCGCACGCGGTGGTGTTGTTCGTGCCGGAATTCGAACTGTCGCCACCGCCGGAACCGGTGTTGTTGCAGGCGGAAATCGTGCTCAAGCCGCGCGCCATTCCCGAGGCCAGACCGGCCGTGCCGCCTCCCGCCAAAAAGACGGTTGTGCCGCGCGCCAAGCCTGCCGAGCGCCCGCTGCTTCCCGAGGTTGCCGCTGAAGTGCCGGCTGCGGCAGCAACAACAATGCCAGAAACCTTGCCGGCAGCGGCCGCGAAAATCGACACGGCTGAACCTGCCGAATTGCAATTGCCGGCGCAGGGCGAGATCGTTTTTACCGTCCTCCGTGGCGACCCGCCGGCCATCATCGGTCGTGCCGTCCAGTCCTGGGAATTGGGGGATGGCACCTACCGTATCGTCAGCGTCATGGAAACTGTCGGCCTGGCGGCCTTGCTGCGGCCGTTGCGGCTGGAAACCGAGAGTCGTGGCCGGATTGTGGCCAATGGGCTGGAGCCGGCGACTTACACTTCGCTTCGCCAGGACAAGGGTAAAGAGAAGAGTGAGCGCGTCGAGTTTGACTGGGCGGCGGCCGTTGTTCGTTTCAGCAATGGCACTACCAGCCCGCTGCCACCGGGCTCGCAGGATCTGCTGTCGTTCAATTTCCAGCTTGGCTGGCTGTCGAAAACCGGGGATATGTCGATTGCGACAGCGAAGAAACTGGGAAGCTACCGCCTTGAGCTGATCGGCGAAGAGTATCTCGAAACCCAGGTCGGCTATCTCCGTACCTTGCACTTCCGGGCGCCCGGGGAAACCACGACGGAAGTGTGGCTGGCGCCCGCTCACCACCTGTTGCCGGTTAAAATCCGGCACATCGACAAAAAAGGCGAGAGCTACGACCAGCTCGCCGAGGAAATACGGATACCCAACTAAATGCGCTTTACACCTGCCCTGTTTGAACACGCCGAAGATGCGCTGAGCGCCATTCTCACTTTTGAATACCCGGCGGATGCCGTCTTGTCCCATTATTTCCGCAACCACCGCGAAATGGGCCACGCCGACCGGGGTTTCGTTGCCGAAGCCTGCTTTTCCACGCTGCGTCGCCTGCGTAGCCTGTCAGCCCGCTGCCCGGACGACCAATCACGCAAGCTGCTGCTGGCGGCCATGTTCTGCCTGCGCGGCTGGAACCTGAAACAGATGGCGCCGGTGCTTAACGATCACGATGCCGAGTGGCTGGCTGCGGCGAAGGCCATGCCTACCGAAGACTGGCCGATGGCGGTGCGCTGCGACCTGCCGGACTGGCTCTTCGAGCGCCTGTCGGCGCGCTACCCCGGTGAAATAGAAGTGTTGGCTGCGGCACTCAACCGGCCCGCTCCGCTGGATTTGCGCGTCAATTCGCTAAAGGCGACACGTGAGGATGTGTTGAAGCGCCTGCGGGCAGACGGTATTGCCGCCGACCCCTGTATTTACTCGCCGCTGGGCATTCGGCTGGAAGAGAAGCCGGCCCTGTCGCGCCACCCGCTCTTCCTTGATGGCAGCATCGAGGTGCAGGATGAGGGGAGTCAGCTGCTGGGCTATCTGGTCGCACCGAAGCGTGGCGAAATGGTCGTCGATTTCTGCGCCGGTGCTGGCGGTAAAACCCTGCTGCTCGGCGCCATGATGCGCTCCTCGGGGCGGCTCTATGCCTTCGACGTGGCGGAAAAGCGCCTGGCCAACCTGAAACCCCGGTTGGCGCGCTCCGGCCTGTCGAACGTGCATCCGGTGCGCATCGAATCCGAAAACGACATCAAGGTCAAACGTCTGGCCGGCAAGCTCGACCGTGTGCTCGTCGACGCCCCCTGTTCCGGCCTCGGCACGCTGCGCCGCAACCCCGATCTGAAGTGGCGGCAGAGTCCCGAAAGTATTGCCGAACTGACGGCAAAGCAGGCAGCCATCCTGACGGCCGCCGCGCGACTGGTTAAATCCGGTGGGCGGCTGGTCTATGCCACTTGCAGCCTGCTGACGGAAGAAAACGAGGACGTCGTCACCGCCTTCCTTGCCGCACACCCCGATTTTTCGCTGCTCAATGCGCACGAAATTCTCTCGCGGCAGGGCATCGATCTTGGTGACGAAACCGCCCTGCGTCTCTTGCCGCACGTGCACGGCAGTGATGGCTTCTTTGCGATGGCCATGGAACGCAAGTAATGGAAGTCAGCTTCCTCAAGCTGCTGAACGAGTTCTGGCGGGAGTTGCGCGACCCGGCGATGCTCTGGGAGGTGCTGGTGCTCGGCGTCTGCATCGCGCTTGCCGGCTGGATGCGCTGGCGCCTGCGTCACCGCACGGGACACTCCGAGGGATTGCTGCATGCGGGTGAAATGGGGCTGCGCCGGGTCATGTTCCCGCTTACCGCCCTGCTACTGGTGCTGCTCGCCCGCGCCGTCTTGCGCCCCTACATGCCAGTGGCGCTATTCAACCTGGCGGTGCCGTTATTTCTGTCGCTGGCGCTGGTGCGGGCGGTGGTTTTTTCCTTGCGCTATGCCTTTCCGAATGCGCAATGGATCAAGACCTCGGAGCGTTACATCGCAGCAACTGTCTGGCTGAGCATGGCGCTGTACATCACCGGTTTGTCCGACCCGGTGATCGCCAGCCTGGAGTCGGTCAAGTTTGCGGTCGGTAAACAGAAGCTCGATCTCTGGCTGATCCTGAACGGGGTCGTTACGGCACTTGGTACGCTGCTCGTCGCCCTGTGGTTCGCCGGCTGGATGGAACACCGCCTGATGCGTTCGGAGAGCATCGACTCGAATGTTCGCGTGGTGATGACCCGTGCCGGCAAGGCCATCCTCATCATCGTCGCACTTCTCGTCAGCCTGGCGCTGGTCGGCATCGATATCACCGCGTTATCGGTCTTTGGCGGTGCATTTGCCGTCGGTCTGGGCTTCGGCATGAAAACCATCGCCTCGAACTACGTCGCCGGCTTCATGATCCTGCTCGATCGCTCGATCCGTATCGGCAATGTGATTTCCATCGATGCCACAACATCGGGTGAAGTCACCCGTATCACCACCCGCTATACCGTCGTTCGCTCGCTGGCGGGCACCGAGGTGATCGTGCCCAACGAATACCTGGTGGCCAATATCATCCGCAACCAGACCTACACCGATACCAAGGTGCGTATCCCGTTACGGGTGTCGGTGGCCTACAACGCCGACCTCGAACTGGCCATGCGCCTGATGGCCGACGCTGCCGCCGCACAGGTGCGCGTGCTCAAGGAGCCGGCGCCTGCAACCATCGTCATTGCCTTTGGCGACAACGGTATCGAGCTTGAACTGGGTTTCTGGATCAGCGATCCGGGTGAGGGTACCGGCGGAATTCGCTCGGAAATCAATCTCGCCATCTGGCGCAGCTTCCGCGCCCACGGCATCGAATTCCCCTTTCCGCAGCGGGAAGTCCGGATTCTCAACGCATCGGCAAGCCTGCCTGCTGAACGTGCTTGAAGAGTAAAAGAGTTCAGTAACGGATTAGCAGGAAAGTAACCGGATCGTTGGCGCCGCCAGGGGTGCAGGTGTCGATGCTGGCATTGGAAGAATCCAGCCCGGTCACGAATCCCGAGCCTGCCGCCAATGGTGTGGTGGACGCATTGTCCAGCTTGCCGTCGATCTGCAGAGCGATATTGCAGGGCAGGTTGCTGACCCGCACCACATTTTCGTTGGCGGCAGTAGCACCAAGCGCGACGGTCCCGCCGCCGAACGGGTGACGGATAACGTAATTCCCGCCCTCCATTTCTACCTTGATCAGCATTCGTGCCTTGACCAGATGCTCGAGGGCGCAAGTGCTTTCGGTGATGGGCGTTGTGTCAACAACGCCATCACCGACCTTTCCGGCCGCCGGTTTGTCACAATCACTTGAAATGACCTCGGTCTTGATCAGAGTTCCTGCGTTGGGCAGGTCGCCGGGAAAATAGCCGTAGCGGTTCTTGAAATCTCGCGAGGCTGCCGCTAGATCCTTGATCTGACCGAGCAGGGTGGAAGTCCGCGCACTTTCCATTACAGCCGATCCACCGAGTACGAGGCCGCCGATGATCAGCCCGATGATGGTCAGGGCAATCGCCAGTTCAACGAGCGTGAAGCCTTTTGCCTGCCGAAGGGGGCTCATTCCTTCCCGACCGATTCGTGCAGATAGGCGACATACAGCGTGATCGTTGCCGAGATGCCGAACGCCACGCCGAAGGCCCAGAGCAGAAATTGAAGCGTACCGATTCTTGCGGCCTCCTCCGATCCGGTGAATCGGCCAATCCATACCAGTAGCAACATGATGGCCGGGGTGAGCAAAAACGTGGCCGTGACTCGCGCCTTCAGTGTTATGGGCATGCTGTTTGTCCAGAATTGGCGCGAAGTGCATCCATGGTAGTTTTTTCTAATGTGGTAGAAACGTTCCCACTCCCACCCCTAGTGGACGTGATAGTTTTTGGCCAAGAATTACCGGTGGTTGGGAAGGAATAGGCGTTTCCCCACGGATCAGTGGGCATTGCTGAAAATGAAGAGGGGTCGGCGCAGCCTGCAAGCCAAGAGCCAATCAAAGTGAGGCGAAGCTGCGCAAGTTCTTCGGCCACTTGCCCATCCGATGTTTTGATTGTTCCCTGCTTTGCCAGTGCATTAATCGCCTCATTCCGCGTTAGATAGGCCACGACATCATCGTTTTCTTGGCGTTCGCCTTTGTAGAAGGCATTGGCATTGAAAGCGGTACAACTTGCCGGTGATCCGGCAGGGTGGGTGTTATGGGCTTCTTCGCAGGCGGTGGGTGCTACAAGCTGACTGCCTTGTTGTCCCCACGCACCAAATCCGTTCGGGCCATGTGAGACAACTGCGGAAATAACCTCTGAAGCTACCTGCGCGGGTGTAGCTGTAGCGAAGCCTTCATTGATAACGTAAGGGGATGTTTTTCCGGCCCCGAAACATGCCGTCAGGCTCCAGTCGACTCCGGTACCCGGACAAGGTGTCCCACCTGTAGGCAGGCTGTACGACATAAAATTGCCCCAGCCATCGAGTGCCAGTTCGCGGCCCAGTCCAAGGGTTGCGTAAGGTAGTACGCCAATGGTTAGGGTGCAGGCCTCGGTTGGCAGTCCTGTGCCCACACGGCTTTCTAATCCAGTTATCGGCGGTGTCGCGGCAGGATTCGCAGCCGCCGGACACGGCAGTCGCTTGTTTGCGCCAAGGTAGGCTGTCAAGGCATCTTTGATAAGGATCTGGCGTTTTTTCGTTTCGGTATAGCTGGCTGAAAGTAATTGGGCGTTCAGCGCGCCAAGCCCCATTGAAAGAAGCATGGCGATAATGACCACTACAACCGTTAGTTCAACGAGCGTGAAGCCGCGCGGAGTAATGGTCTGGTAGCGTTGTGTCTGGTGAATTCTGGGTTTTGATGGCACGTTGTGTTTGGCATATCAACCGACAGTTTATGAATGATAAACCGTAAATTGATAGTCGGGGCGGCAGTGTTTCCACAATGCCGCCATGAACGAGAAAATCAAATTCAGCCAGCGTCTTATTGCCACCCTCAAGCGTTCCGGTATGCGAACCGTCAGCCCGACGAAGCTGGCCATAGACTTCAATTTGACCCATCGTGGGAAGCCGGTCAGCACGCAGGCGGTGCATAAATGGCTGAACGGCACCGCTATCCCGGCTCAGGACAAGATTCGGACGCTGTCGGAATGGCTGAATGTTTCACCGGAGTGGCTGCGCTACGGTGGCGTGGAAGCTGAGTCAAAGCTTCTGCGTCAGGATGTGCCGCCGTATCAGACTCTGGAAGAGCAACTTCTGGCGGATTTCCGACTGTTGAGCGATGGGCAGAAGCAGGTTGTCCGAGAGTTGGCCGCAAGCCTTTTGAGGCTGAGAAAAGACGGGTGTTGAAAAGTCGGTTGCGCTTGGTTTTTCCCATCCTGAAAAGAAAAAACCCGCGCCAGGGGGTGGCGCGGGTGAAGTACCCATCTGTCGGAGGGATGGGTCAGGGGGAGGTACTCGGTATTGCCTGCGGCGGGTTTAGTGGCTCCGCGCGCGGTTGCTGATCGGTATCGGTTGCAGGTTCATTGCGCCAAGACCGATGTGGCGAAAGTTCTCGCAACGGGCGCTCTGACCGAAGAGGTACTGGCAGGCCAGCGCGAGGAACTGGTGGCGGATGGTCTGGTTTTCGTTGTTCATCTTGCATATCCCTTCGGCGGTGTTTGCCTTCGTCATGGGATGCATAGTAAGGCGTGCCAGGGCCGCCGTCTGTTGCGTGTGAGTAAGGCTTTTGTAACGGTTTGTTACAGGCGCGGCGGTTGCGCCGGCCATGCAAGCGTGAAACGGGCGCCGCCCAGTGGTGATTCATGGGCGGAAGCGCTGCCGCCGTGCAGTTCGAGTACCAGCCGGGCGATGGCCAGACCCAGCCCGTAACCACCAGTGGTGCGGTCACGCGAGCGGTCGAGGCGGGTAAAAGCGGTGAACACCTTTTCGCGCTCTTCTGCCGGAATGCCAATGCCGTCATCGTCAACGTGAATAAATACGCGGCCGTCTACCAGCGCAGCGCTGACGGCAATACGGTTCTGGGCGTACTTGATGGCATTGCGCAGCAGGTTGCGTACCGCAAAGGGCATGGCCTTGCGGTCGAGTTCGACGCGCAGGCTTTGTGGCACACCCGATGTGTCGAGGCTTAGCTCCAGCTGGCCTCGCAGGATGCGAAGCTCATCCACCTGCTCCTGCAGCCAGGGAACAAAGTCGGTGGTGGCCAGATGCAGTTCCGGTTGCTCACGTTCGAAGCGGGCATAGGTGAGACTCGAATCGATCAGGTTGTCGAGCTCTTCCAGATCAGCCTCCATCATCAGCCAGAGCCGTTCGCGATCCTCATGCTCGTCGGCATCGGCGAGCATTTCAAGGGCGAAGCGCAGGCGGGCGATGGGCGTACGCAATTCGTGCGAGATGGCGCTGGACAGCTCCTTCTGAGTGGCGATCAGGCGCTGGATGCGCTCGGCCATGGCATTCAGCGTTTCTGAAAGCAATTCAAAGGAGGCGTTATGGGGTGCCGGGGCGCGGGCGCCGAAGTCACCTTCGCCCAGCGATCGCGCGGTTTGGCGCAGCGCCTCCAGGTCGCGCCAGACCGGGCGTACCCAGAACCAGACAGCGATGGCCAGGAAGAAGCCGATCAGGCCCCAGGTGAGCAGCCGGATACGCATTTCAAGCGTCAGCAGCCGTCGGTTGTCCGGGTTGCGGTCCGGCGAGAGCGGGCCGACGACGAGGACCTGGGCGGTGTTCTTTAGCCGGTGATAGATGATTTCTGCATCGCGACTGATGGCTAGATCACCCGCATCCAGCTTCTCTGCCTGTTTCGGTGCGAGGTTTACGGTGTCACGCTCGACGATGGCGAGCTTGTAGGAGAAGCGATCGTCAAGTGCTTTCAGGCGCTTTGGCCATTCGCGGGAAGGGCGCCGGAACAGGTCTTCCTCGATTGTCAGCACCGTACCGCGCATGAAATGGCGGGTGTAGTCGTCGGTAATCCCCTTGAGGGCTGTTGAAATGACGAAGTCGGAGAAAACAGCGGTGGCGATGAAGCTACCCATCACCAGCAGGTAGAAGTTGAAGAACAGCTTGGAAAGCCGGTAGCGGCCGGCGGGCAGGCTGAACCGGCGCTTTGGCGCTGCTGCGCCAGAGGAGCTACTGCCAGTCATGGCGCGAGAACAGGTAGCCCTTGCTGCGCACCGTCTTGATGCGGGTCGGGTTTTCCGGGTCGTCGTTCAGTTTCTTCCTGAGCCGCGAAATGCGGGCGTCGATGGAACGGTCCAGGCCGTCAAAGCCAATGCCGCGTAGCTGCTGCAACAGGTCGTCGCGCGACAGGATGCTGCCGGCGTGGCGGGCGAGCAGCCAGAGCAGGTCGAATTCGGCAGTGGTCAGGTCGATGGTTTCGCCAGAGAGCATTGCGCTGCGCGTCTGCTGGCTGATGCGGAAGCTGCCGAAGGTGATCGATTCATTGCTTTCTGCAGTTTCCTCGCCGCCGGCCGGTCCGGCCCGGCGCAGCAGTGCCTTGATGCGGGCCAGCAGCACACGCGGCGGTACCGGCTTGGTGATGTAGTCGTCGGCGCCGAGTTCCAGCCCGAGAATCTGGTCGATGTCCTCGTCGCGGGCGGTCAGCATCAGGATGATACCGTCGTACTTCGGACGGACGGCGCGGCAGACCGCGAAACCATCCTGGCCGGGCAGCATGATGTCGAGCACGACGAGGTCGGGCCGCATTTCCAGAATTCGCGTTTCGGCGGTGTCGCCACGGCCTTCGATATCGACGGTGAAATCGTTTTTGCGCAGGTATTCGGCGGTGAGTTCGGCGAGGCGTTCGTCGTCTTCGACGAGGAGGATGCGTGGGTTCATGGTGCAATCATAGCGGCAAGATGGAAGCGCGAGTAGCCCGGCGGGAGTACGGCTTGGTCAACTGCGAGCCAGATAAGGGTCAGATAGGGCCAGATAGGGCCGGCTCTGGGCGTAATGCCGGCAGGCGTGCTGCCTATTTATCCGCTTCGCCGGTGGCTGGCTGGCCATCCGTTTGACGCCGGCGTTCGAGTACCGGCGCGACTTCCCGGCGCAATTCGATGATCAGGCCGGCGCCGCTGGGCAGGGAAACAGCCACGCTTTCTCCGGATTTTCCTTGGCAGCGGTAGAGGCTGGCTTCGCCGACGGCTTCCGAGGCGGTCACCTCGACGTGCTCAAGATGCCCGGCAAGATCTTCCCGGCTGACCTGGCGCCAGCCCAGCCGGCGCTTCATTGCGAACTCCCGGTGAGCGTGGGAAGGGCGCGGCCGTTCTGTAGCAGCAGTGCAAATTCTTCAGCCGGAACGGGGCGGCTGAACAGGAAACCCTGGAAGTCGTCGCAGCCGTAATCGCGCAGCAGGTTCAGTTGTGCCTCGTTCTCCACCCCCTCGGCAATGACGCGCAAGCCAAGGCTGTGAGCCATGGCAATGACGGCGTGTGCAATCGCCGCATCGTCGGCTTCGCTGTCGATGTCGCGCACGAAGGAACGATCGATCTTCAGCGCATCGATGGGGAAGCGCTTGAGATAGGCGAGGCTGGAGTAGCCAGTGCCGAAGTCGTCGAGGGCGAGCGCGATGCCCAGTTGTTTCAGTTCGCGCAGCATGGCAATGGCGTTTTCGACATCGTGCATGACCATGCTTTCGGTCAGCTCGAACTCCAGTGCATTCCCCTCCAGCCCGGTTTCCTCCAGCGTGCGCCGCAGCAGGTCGGTCAGGTTGTCCTGGCGGAACTGGCGGGCAGAGATGTTGATCGCGATCTGAATGGCGGGGAGCCCGCTCCGGCGCCAGGTGGCAAGCTGTTGGCAGACTTGCTTGAGGATGCGCTCGCCGAGTGGAATGATCAGGCCGGTTTCTTCGGCAAGCGGAATGAACTCCAGCGGATGAATCATGCCGATGCGCGGGTGGTTCCAGCGGGCAAGTGCTTCGGCACCCACAATGGCGCCGGTTTTCAGCGAGACGATCGGTTGGTAGAAGACGGTGATTTCGTCACGCTCCAGCGCCCGCCGCAGGTTGCCTTCCATATCCAGCCGGTCGAGCGCCATGTGGGTCATTTCCGGGGTGTAGAAACGGTAGTTGTTGCGGCCGTGTTCCTTGACCCGGTACATCGCCACATCGGCGTTTCGCAGCAGCGCCTCGCCATGTTCGCCGTCGCGCGGGTGCATGGCGATGCCGATGGAGGCGGTAACAAAGACCTCCTTGCCTTCGACGCCTAGGGGCAGGGTCAGCTGGCGCAGGATCTTGGCGGCGACGCTGGCAACGCTGTCAGGATCGTCGACGCCGCTGAGCACCACCACGAATTCGTCACCGCCGAGACGGGCGACGGTATCGGTGTCGCGTACGCAACTCGCCAGTCGCATGGCAACGGCTTTCAGCAGATTGTCGGCCGGGATATGGCCAAAGCCGTCGTTGATCAGCTTGAAGCGGTCCAGATCGAGTAGCAAGACACCGACCAGCCGTTCATTGTGTTTTGCCAGCAGGATGGCCTGGTCGATCCGGTCGTTGAGCAGGTTGCGATTGGCCAGCCCGGTCAGAACGTCGTGCGTGGCGTGGTATTCGAGCTGCTGCTCGTAGGTGATGCGTTCGGTGACGTCGTTGATGATGCTGACGAAGTGTGTTGTCGCCTGGCCACTTTCGTCACGCACGGGGGCGATCGAAAGTTCGTTCCAGAAAAGCTGGCCATCCTTCCGGTAGTTACGCAGGACGGTGTGACCTTCGCGGCGGTCGCGCAAGGCCGAGCGGATTTCGGTTAGCCCCTTCTGCGCCAGGTCGTCGCGAACCAGAAAGCGGCCGCTCTGGCCAACGACCTCGGCCGCGCTGTAGCCGGTGATGCGTTCGAATGCCGGGTTAACATAAACGATGGGGTGGTCGAGCTGGGTTGATGACGTGATCATGACGCCGTTGGAGCTCGATTCCAGCGCGCGCGAGAGCTGGCGCAATTGTTCGTCCAGTGCGCGGTGGGTGTCGCGGGTGCGCAAGGCACTGGCGCTGAAGGCGAGGTCGGCAGCGATGGCCGCGAGGGCCTGTCGTTCGGTGGCTTCGAAAGGACCGTTGGTGTGCACCACCCGCAACGTGCCATGGTCTTCGCCCGCATACGCCAGCGGTAGCGACAACGCCGGTTCATCAAGATGCTCAAGCTCCGACCACAGCAGCGAGGGATGGCCGGCGGCAACACGCAGCGCGCGCAACGGGTCGTCCGTTATCGAATGCGTGGCAGAAAGCCGGATGGCGGCAACGGCGTAGCCACCGGTATGGACCAGGGCATCGCAAAGTTGATCAATGAGCGTGTACGTATCCGCTGCAGCCGCGCGCAGTTGCGCACAGGTAGCAAGCAGTGTCAGCAGGCGGGACGCCTGATCGTGCTCTTTATTGGCCTTACCCATGGATTTCAGGAAGCCTCCCCGGTTCCTTCAGCGCTGCTATATCTTTAGTAATAAGCGGAGTTTATCAAGGAAGTCCGTAACGCTATGTTGCGTCGCAGCATGCGTGTCTGCGGCGATGCCGTAGAATCGCCAACCTTGAACGAAAGGAAGGCGCATGATTTCTGCAGGAGTTTTGGAACTGCCCTGGTGGGGCGATGTGTTGGTGGCGCAGGGGCTGACGCATATTTCCATCGCTGCGGTCCCGATCCTCCCTCGCCATCAGGCGTGCCATGGCCGCTCGCTGCGGCTTCGTTGCAGCGGAGTGGCATGATGCGCGTGCAGTTACCGACAAAACCGCGTTCAGCTTTCGCACTCCTGCTGCTGGCGGCGACCGGTCTGGTCGGGGTGGGGCTGATCATCGGTGAGTGGATGCGTATCAACCCGTGCCCACTCTGCATTTTTCAGCGCGTACTTTATCTCGTGGTCGGGCTCTGGGCCTTGTTCGGCGTGTTGATTCCGCAAGGGCGCCGCTTGTGGGGCGGGTTGATCGCTGCGACCTCGGCGGGGGGCATGGCGACTGCCATCTACCAGACCTGGATGCAGCTTAACCCCGAGTCCGCAACGCAATGTGGTGCCGGTGAGCTGAACCTGATCGAGCGTCTGGTGGATTGGCTCGGCATGCAGTGGCCGCTGATGTTCATGGCCACCGGCTTTTGCACGACCAAGGAATACATCCTCGGGCTGACCATGGCCAACTGGTCCATCGTCTGCTTCTTCGCTTTTCTCGCACTCGGCTTGTGGGTGGGGTTCTCCCGCCGTTTCGAACGCAAGCGTTTCAACTTCCGCTGATCCTCGACGGGACAGTGTCACCCCGGCGAATGCCGGGGTTCAGCTGCGACATCAATCTATCCGGGACTGCTACTCAAGCCTTGCCGGTGCTACCGAAACCGCCGGCGCCCCGGCTGCTGGCATCGAATTCATCCACCACGTTGAAAGCCACCTGCAGCACCGGCACAACGACCAGCTGCGCCAGCCGGTCGAGCGGGTTCAGCATGAAACTCTCCTTGCCGCGGTTCCACGTCGAAACCATGATCTCGCCCTGGTAATCGGAGTCGATCAGGCCGACCAGATTGCCGAGCACGATGCCGTGTTTGTGGCCGAGCCCCGAGCGCGGCAGGATCATCGCCGCCAGCCCTGGATCGGCGAGGTGGATGGCGATACCGGTCGGGATCAGCATGGTGTCACCGGGGTGGATTTTCACCGGGGCTTCGACACAGGCACGCAGATCCAGCCCGGCCGAACCGGGGGTGGCGTAGTGCGGTGGATTGTCGCGAAGGCGGTGGTCGAGGATGCGCACGTCGATACGATGCATGGGGGATTCCTGTCAGTAGATGAAACGAATCGCAATGAAAATAACGGCTGAAAGAATCAGCAGGCCGATGGAGATGTCTCTGGCCAGCGTTTCCTTGTCACGTTCCTCCTGCTGCCAGCGCTGCACCATGCGGCTAGCGCGGCGCAAGGCTTCGCGGCCGACGACCCGGCGCGTGCCCGCCTGAACCAGTTTGTCGTCAGGCGCGACCATGATGCAGATCAGCGCTGTGTGAGCAGGCGGGCGATGTGACCGACAAGCGCGCGGGCGAGGTCGATCTTCGGTCCTGGCTGCAATGGTGTCTGGCCAGCCTCGTCAAACAGTACCAGCGTGTTGTCCTCGCCGCCAAAGCCATGCTGGATCAGGTTGCCGGCGATCAGAGGTATCTTTTTAGCCAGCCGCTTCTTCTGGGCGTATTCGGCCAGGTTCCGGCTTTCGGCGGCAAAACCCACGCACAGCGGCGGGTTGGGCAGGGCCGCGACTTCACCGAGGATATCGGGGTTCTGTACCAGCGTGATGACGGGGGCAGCACCGCCATCCTTCTTGATCTTGTGTTCGGCAGCTGTTGTTGGCCGATAGTCGGCGACGGCGGCGACACCGACAAAGACATCCTGGCTGGCGGCACGAACCATGACCGCCGCGTGCATTTCGAGCGCACCGGTGACATCGATGCGGGTGACGCCGCGTGGCGTCGGCTGACTCACCGGGCCGCAGACCAGCGTTACCTCGGCACCGGCCTCGCGCGCGGCGCGGGCCACGGCGAAGCCCATCTTGCCCGACGACAGATTGGTGATGCCGCGCACCGGGTCGATGGCCTCGAAGGTCGGGCCGGCAGTGATCAGCATCTTCTTGCCGGCAAGGAGCTTGGGCTGCAGAAAGGCAATCAGGTCTTCAAGAATTTCTTCCGGCTCCAGCATGCGGCCGTCGCCGGTTTCGCCGCAGGCCTGCTCGCCGCAACCGGGGCCGAGCAGCGTGACGCCGTCAACGGTGAGGGTGGCTACGTTGCGCTGCGTCGCCGGGTTTTCCCACATCTGCTTGTTCATTGCCGGCGCTGCCAGCAGCGGGCAGTCGCGTGCCAGCACCATGGTGGTGAGCAGGTCGTCGGCCAGCCCGTGTGCGACTTTCGCCAGAAAGTCGGCCGAGGCCGGGGCGACCAGGATCAGGTCGGCCTCGCGCGAGAGGTCGATATGCGCCATGTTGTTGGCGACGCGGCCGTCCCACTGGTCGGTATAGACGGTGCGCCCCGAGAGCGCCTGGAAGGTCACCGGCGTAACGAAATGCGTGGCGCCTTCGGTCATCACCACCTGCACGGTGGCGCCGGCCTTGCCGAGCAGGCGCGTGAGTTCCGCCGCCTTGTAGGCGGCGATGCCGCCGCTGATGCCGAGTACGATGCGCTTGCCCTGTAATTCCATGGTCATCTGGGTAGAATGCTGATCGACCAATTGTACGTGAGGGAAACCGGCATGGCGATTACCGACTGGCCCGAGGAGGAACGACCCCGCGAGCGCCTGCTGGCGCAGGGAGCCGGCGTACTTTCCGATGCCGAATTGCTGGCCATCTTCCTGCGCGTGGGCATGAAGGGCAAAAGCGCCGTCGATCTCGGGCGCGAGCTGATCAATCGCTTCGGTAGCCTCAACCGGCTTTTTGCTGCTTCGCTGGCTGAATTCGCTGCCGTGCCCGGCATGGGTGAGGCCAAGTATGCGCAGCTGCAGGCGGTACTGGAAATGGCCAAGCGTGCGCTTGGCGAGCAGCTGAGTGCCCGTGAGCTGCTCTCCTCGCCGCAGGCGGTACGCGACTACCTGCGCTTGACCCTCGGCGGCCGGCCGCACGAAGTCTTTCTCGCCATGTGGCTGGATGCGCAAAATCGACTGATTGCAACCGAGGAGCTTTTTCGCGGAACGCTGACGCAAACTTCGGTCTACCCACGTGAAGTGGTCAAGCGGGCGCTGGCCCACAACGCTGCCGCCGTAATCCTGGCGCACAACCATCCCTCGGGTCTGGCTGAACCCTCAGCCGCCGATGTTGCGCTGACCAAGGCGCTGAAGGAGGCGCTGAACCTGGTCGATGTCAGAGTCCTCGACCACTTCATTGTTGCCGGCTCAGCGCAGCCATTGTCGCTGGCCGAGCGGGGACAGGTGTAGCCGGTTAGCCGGGCCCGGCGAGCGGCTTGCGTGGGGCGAGCTGCGTGCGCATGTCGACCAGCGCTTTCGGCGCGCCTGGATCGCCGACCCACAGTGGGCGCTCCTTGAAATCCTTGCTGACCAGACTCTTCGTGGCATCGAAGCCGTCAAAGCGCAGCCCGGCCAGGTCAGCCCAAGTATGGATGAAGTGCGAAGTCTGATAGTGACGGTCGACAAATTGGCGAGTCTCGCGGGGATGTGACTTTTTCCAGGTGTCCGATTCCCAGGTGAAGAAGGGAACGGTGTACATCGGCGGTGTTGGTCTACCTTCGTTGCGGCCGAGCACCTTGTGTCCCGGCGAGTCGAAAACATCTTCGCCGTGGTCCGAAAAATAAACCAGGAAGCCATTCGGCTTCGTTGCCGAAAAATTCTCGACCAGCGTGGCAACTACCTTGTCGTTGAAGTGAACGGCGTTGTCGTAGTTGTTGATCACCGGTACCTGATCGTCCGTCGCCCAGTCGGCGATGCCCGCACGATCGTTGAACCGCGGATTTTCCTGCGGATAGCGGTATTCGTATTTCATGTGTGTACCGAGCAGGTGCACGATGATCAGCTTCTTTTCGGCCGGATCGGCGAGTACCTTCTGGAACGGCTCCAGCACGCTGTCGTCGTAGGAGCGCGAGTTCTGGTCGCGGCTGTTGTTCAGGTAGAACTGCTCGTCGGCTTGCTGCGAGAAGTTCGTCAGCATGGTGTTGCGCTTGGTCATCGTCTGCTGGTTGGTGATCCAGAACGTCTTGTAGCCGGCCTGCTTCATGATATTCATCAGCGACGGTGTGGTCAGGTAGAGCTCCGGATTTTCCTGGTCGGCAAAGGTCAGCACTTGCTGCAGCACCTCGATCGTGTAGGGGCGCGGGCCGATCACGTTGTTGAAGACGGTCAGCTGGTCTTTCAGGGCATCGAGCCTCGGCGTCGTCGGGCGCGGGTAGCCGTACAGGCTCATGTGTTGACGGTTGGTCGATTCGCCGATGACCAGAACGAGGGTCTTCGGTTGATCGGCATCTGCTTCGACAAGATTCTTTATCGGTGGCAGCTGCCGGTTCTGATCGAGCAGTTCCTGCATGCCGGCGAGCTGTTCCTGATACTGCAGGTAGCCAACCACCATTTGCCACGGCACCGCCGGCTCCATGCGCTTCTGGATGGTTTCGGCGGCAACGGCACTGGAGATCAGGCCGCGCTGGATGTTCTTGATCTGCGGGTAGGCGAAGAGAGCGAGCAGGATCAGCGTGACCCCCGCCCAGGCTGCATTGCGAGACAGCGTGACGGGCCGTACCTTGCGCCAGAGCAGCCAGGCCACGACGCTATAGCTGATAAAAACCGGCACCATCCACCAGGCAAAGTACTGGGCAAAGAACTCGGAGGATTCAGCGGTGTTCGACTCGAACATGATGAAGATCACGCTCTGCGAGAACTCCTGCCCGTAAATGCAGAAATAGCCGAGGCTGACCAGGGAAAAGGCCCAGAGTACGAGGCCGATGCCGGCAGCAAGCTGACGTGTGCGCTGCGGAAAGAGCAGCAGCGGGATCAGCCACAGCAGGCTGGCAACGGTGGCCTGGCGCAGGCCGTAGGTAGCGGTTGCCCCGACCAGTTGCAGCAGCACATGGGTCAGGCCGGAGAAGTACCAGAAAAACAGATAGGCCCAGGCCAGACCACGCCAGTCGATTGCATTGGCGGGTGTGGGAGAGACGGTGCTGGTCATGCGCATTAGCAGATTCCTCGATACCTGTTCTGGCGCGCCATCAGGCAGCGCCGGTGAGGGGGCGGGCGGCGTCAGCCCCACAAGCTGACGTGCATTGTAGCGAGGGAACCTGAAATGAGTCTTAAGGGGGCGCACGCTGCGGGGCACTGTGCGTGCCCCGGTAGCGTGGCGCTCAGTGGCTGATTGGCTTAAAGCCCGAATCGTCGAAATAACTGCCATATTTTTCCAGCGCACCGATCACGCGCACGGCACCATCCTGGCGTTTCACGGTTTTCGCCTTGCCCGCCATTTGCTCGGCGCCTTCGAGAAGCTGCGCGATGACGAGATGTAATTGCTCGTCAGCCTGGGCGCTCAGCTTGCAGTTGGCAACAATGTTGCCAACCTCCTTCTCGACCTTCGTCGCCAGCGTGGCATAAGCTTGCCTGGAGAGTTTGTTTTCGTGGATCTTGTGCAGTGCTGCCGCCATGGCTTCACGGATGTTGCCCATCGCCTGGCGCAGTGCTGCATCGGTTTCCCATTTCTTGCCGGCATTGAGCTGCAGTGTCGCCGTGCTGGCGCCATGCTCGTGCTGATGGGCGGGGGCCGCGCTGTTCGTTGCGGCCATCGAGGTTCCGGCGAAGGCCAGACACAGGGCGCCCACTGACAGCAGCAAAGTTGGTTTCATTGTTTTCATCTCCTTCAGGTTGAAAATGCCGGCACCGGCTGCGGGTGCGCCGATTCGCCGGCGAAAAATTCAATGATAGTGGCGGTTTCAGCGCATCTCGAAGGCTTCCTGGTGAAAGCGCGGTCGTCCGCCGATCTTGTCGAAGCCTTTGCGCAAGGCGTCAGCGAGGCCGCTGGGGCCACAGAACCAGATTTCGGCAGCGCGTGCTCCGGTCAGCGAACGCTGCAAGGATTCAGCCGTCAGGGCTGCCCCCTGGCGGGCGCCATGGATATGCAGACGAATTCCGGGAAGCTTGGCGCACAGCTTTTCGAGACGCGGCACAAAGGCATCGCCGGCCTGATCGCGCGTGCAGTAGTGCAGATCGGCCTCCGGTGTTTTTTCCGGGGATTCCTGCAGCGACTCCAGCCAGGCAAGGAAAGGCGTGACGCCAATGCCACCGGCGACCCAGAGCTGCTGGGCGTGCGGGTTGCAGCGAGCGAGGTCGAAGCGACCATAGGGGCCCTCGACATGCACCGCCTGCCCCGGCTGCAGGCGCACCGCAATATCCCGGGTGTAATCGCCCAGTCCCTTGATCTCGAAGTTGACGACGTTATCGCCGCGGTCGGCACTGGCAATGGTGAAGGGATGGGCGCCTTCCTTGTCGTCGAAGGTGACGAAGGCAAACTGCCCGGGGCGGTGACCATGCCAGCCCTGGTCAAGGCGGCAGCGCACACTGGTGACATCATGCGTCGGATGCGCGATGGCGATGATCTCACCGCTGGCCTCACGCGCCCGGCCAATGCCACCTTGCAGCGAACGAATGGCACCATAGGTGCCGCCAGCCAGCAAGGCGGCGAGCAGGGCACCGGCAGGCTGCATCCAGTAATCCGCAGGTGCCAGCAACGCGGCATGGAAGGCCAGCATCAGATAAAGCACGGGCATCGCGCGGTGCAGGAAACGCCAGGCACGATAGGGGAATTTTCTCCACAGCGTGATCACCAACATGGCCAGAACGGCATAGATCGCCCACTCGCCCATGTCTTCGGCCAGATCGCGCAGTGTCTCCAGCAGGCCGACGTACTTCTCCTTGGGCAGGCGCCCCTCGCGGCCGATTGTCGATTTGAGGATATCGCTCGACATCTCGATCAGCCAGTGCGCTGCGGCCAACGCGATGGCCAGAATGCCTGCCCACTTGTGAGTGCGGTATACGCGATCCATTCCGCCCAGCGGCGCTTCCAGCCAGGTTGGGCGGGTTGCCAGAAACATCGCCAGCGACATCAGGGCGATCGAGAGAAAGCCGCTGAGATACAGCGCTTCCTGCCGGGCGACCCATAGCGGATGGGTGGCCGGCAGGTAGGTGGCGCTCAGCACATCCCATCCCCAGGCCAGGGTGACCAGGGCGAGAAGACCGGCAAGTAGTTTTTTCATGGTGATTTCCTCAAAAGCGTTGTCAGCGCGCCATGCGCGCGGCCGCATCGGCGCCGCATCTTACTTTGCCCCGGGCGAGGTTGCCGCTGCCGGGGCCGTTGTAGTGGCCGGCGTCTTTGGAAGGTCATCGCGACAGCGGCGCTTGTTGCATTCGGTGGCAGCGCCAGCGTCACGCTGCCGGCCTTCGCCATCGCGCCGGGCATGCTTCCCATTGCGGCGCTGATCGACGATTTCGCCGCTCTGCGGATTGACGTAAAGCTTGATCCGCTCACCGTCGCGGTCAGTGGCGCGTGCTTCGTAGCCGCCCCGCTCGCGCTCGATCTTTTCCACATTGCGGTAGCCGGCCGCTTCGAGTTTTTCGTGTATTTGCGGAATGGACAGCCATTGGCGTTCAGCTGTCGGTGCGCCACGGATTTCCCCGGCGAAGGACGGCGCCAGCATTACTGCTCCGGTCGCGAGAAGACTGCAGAGAGCAAGGGAAGAGAGAATTGTCGTGCGTCGCATGATGTACACCTCCGGTTGTTCGGGTCGGTCATTGGTTGGGTCGGTCGTTCGTCGAGTCATTTCCGCCCCATGGATCAATTGTGCCAAGCAGTTGCTGAATCCTTCCTGAAGCAGCCGTTCATCCGGCGTTCAGGAAAGTGTCGAGTGCAATCACCCTTAAAACCTCAGTTCAAACCACGGCGAACACGGCGGACACGGCGAAAAAATTTGGTTTAGCGGTTTCCCGCGCGTCACCCAGTGGGTGATACGTCAAAATAATGCAAGCCGTTGTTTCTTCGCTGTGCTCGCCGTGTTCGCTGTGGTTAACTGCTTTTTCCAGGATCATTCGTCGTAGTAGCCGCGCTCGGCATCGACGTGGCAGGCCGTGCAGTTGGCCCGGGTGCGCACATCCTTGTGCTTCCACTCCCAGTCAGGAACCTTGCGGTGCTCTTTCACCCACTTCGGCAGTTCAGTGATGCGCAGCGGCGCACTTGTTGCCGATACGCCGCGCAGCAGCTTTTCGCTGTAGCGCTGGCCGCCTGTATCGGCGGCATTGGCGACGAGGTAGGCAGTAATTTTGGCGGTAGTTTCGGCATCGACGCTGGCGTCGTCGCCGAAATGATTCTTCAGGTCGCCCATCATCCGTTTCCACGAACGGGCGGGCAGCATCGACGGAGCAAACGCCAGGTGGCAGCTGCCGCATTCTTCCTTGACCACGGGGTCGGCGACCGGCGGGTAGTAATGGCTGCCGCCTGCCTGAGCGCGGCCGAGCACCAGTACCGAGAAACCGATGGCGAGCAGGCCGAGGGTCAATGGGCGATAGGAAATATGAGGGGTTTTCATGACAGATTCCTTTCCGTGGTGTCGATCACTGGCCGAACATGAAGCTCAGCCAGTCGCCTTTTTCCTGGGCGTTGCATTCACGCCCCAGCACTTCATTGCAGTTGCGCTTGAACCATTTTTCGACCTTTGCCGGATCGCTGTAACGTGACGGCGAGACGGATAGCGCCACTGGATCGATCACCTTTCCCGCCAGGTTGCGACCAGGAGCCCGGGTATCCTTGCCATGGCAGGTCGTGCAGGCTGGCGTATCGGGCTTGCCGCCGGCAAAGGCCTGGGTATGCAGCGTCTTGCCACGATCGGCGGAGAAGCCGGCGAACGCCGGGTTCGCTGCCTTGGCGGCGCTGGCATACTGTGCCAGTTGATCCTCGCGGGGGCCGGCAAAGCCGGGGGCTGAAAGCGACAGCATGGCAAGCGCAGTTGCGGCGACAAGGCTGATTTTTTTCATCGGCTGATTCATGTGAGGCTCCTTGGGTTGGTTGGCATGGATTGCACTATGCGCGGCCCCCACTGAACGGAAAGTGAATTGCTCGTTCATCCTGCATTCAGCTTGCAAAGGCTATAAAGAACACAAACCGGAGAATGGAAAGGCGGGGTTGTCGATGTCGAACCAACACCTCAAATGCGGCGGAAAACCTTGGCGCAGCATTGCGCTGCTGCTGAGTGCCGTGCTGCTCGCCGGCCCTCCGGCACAAGCACTGGCGGATGGCCGCGATGCAGATCACGACCGCGCACGTCAGGCGCTGGCGGCCGGTGAAGTTTTGCCACTGCGCACCATTCTTGAACGCGTCGAGCGCGACTATCCCGGCCAGGTCATCGATGTCGAGCTGGAGCGCGAACACGCGGATGGCCGCGAACGCTGGGTCTACGAAATAAAGGTATTGCGCAGCGGTGGTGCGCTCGTCAAACTCAAGGTTGATGCCCGTGATGGCACGATCCTCGGCCAGAAATCGAAAGCAGCGAAGGGTGTAACGGATAGTCATGGGGTACCTGGCAGCGAGCGGGAGCCGGTACTGCGTCGACGCAGCGGAGAGGGGAACTGATGCGCATCCTGATAGTGGAAGACGAGCCGACCCTGCAGGCACAACTGGCCGAGGGAATCGGTGCTGCCGGTTACGCCGTGGATACTGCCGGCAATGGCGTCGATGCGCACTACCTGGGCGAAACCGAACCGTACGACGCCGTGATACTTGACCTTGGGCTGCCGCAGATGGACGGCATCACCGTTCTCCGAAAGTGGCGAACGGCCGGCCGCACCATGCCGGTGCTGATCCTCACAGCCCGTGACGGCTGGCACGAAAAAGTCGCCGGCATTGACGCCGGTGCCGACGATTACCTGACCAAGCCCTTTCACATGGAAGAACTGCTGGCCCGCCTGCGCGCGCTGATTCGCCGTGCTGGTGGCCACGCCAGCGCCGACCTCAGCTGCGGCGCCCTGACGTTGGACACCCGCAACAGCCGTGCCACGGTCGCCGGCCAGGCGCTGACGCTGACCAGCCACGAATACCGCGTGCTCGCCTATCTGATGCACCACCGCGACGAAGTGATTTCACGCGCTGATCTCGTCGAACACATCTATGCGCAGGATTTTGACCGCGACTCGAACACCGTCGAGGTGTTCATCGCCCGCCTGCGCAAAAAACTTCCGCCGGGGTCGATCGAAACGGTGCGCGGGCTGGGCTACCGGCTGACCGCCCCGAAATGAACACCGCTACCCCTGCCAATTCCGCCAATACCCGCAGCTCCACCCGTCGCCCGCTGCGGAATTCATTACGCCTGCGCCTCTTGGCCGGCACCCTGTTCTGGATTACCGCCAGCATCATCATCGCCGGCTGGGGGTTGAGCGGCCTTTTCCGTCAGCATGTCGAAACCCAGTTCCATGCCGAGCTGAAAATGCATCTTGACCAGCTCACCGCCCAGTTGGTCCTCAATGACAAAGGCCAGCCGATCCTCTCCCAGCCACTGAGCGATCCTCGCCTGAACCGCCCCTATTCCGGCTGCTACTGGCAGGTCGATAGTCTTGCGCAGGACGCTGCTTCCGGCCTCCTGCGCTCGCGTTCGCTGTGGGACTACACACTGGCTGCGCCAGCCGATTCACCGGCCGACGGCAGCATTCACCAACACCGGATCGTCGGGCCGGAAGGCAAGATGCTGGGCATGGTCGAGCGTAGCGTGCGGATTGAAGAGGCCGCCGATGGACAGGTGCGAACCTTCCGCCTGATCGCTGCCGCCGACGAGAGCCTGATGGCCGAACCCGTGGCCCGCTTTAACGGGGCCTTGTGGCTGGCATTGGGCCTGCTTGGTGTCGGCCTCGTCGTCGCCGCGCTGGTTCAGGTTTTTATCGGGCTGGCGCCGCTGGAGAAATTGCGCGGCGCCCTGGGTCGGGTGCGCAGCGGTGAAACGCAGGCACTGGAGGGGCGTTTCCCGGTCGAGATCATGCCGCTGGTCGAAGAGTTCAACAGCGTGCTGGTGCAGAACGCTGAAGTCGTCGAACGGGCCCGTACGCAGGCCGGCAATCTTGCCCACGCGCTGAAAACCCCGCTGAGCGTTCTCGCCAACGCGGCCGCCGCCGACAACAACAAGGAAGGTGCCCTTGCCCAGCTGGTCAGCGATCAGGTCGCTTCGGCCAGGCAACAGGTGGACTATCACCTTGCCCGTGCGCAGGCTGCCGCAACAACGCGGATTCCCGGAACGCGAACCCCGTTGTTGCCGATCATCGATGGGCTGGTTCGCACCATGCGCCGTATCCACGCCGAACGCGGGCTGGAGCTGGTGGTTCAGCCGTTACCGGCGTCGCTGCTGTTTCGCGGTGATGCCCAGGACATGCAGGAAATGCTTGGCAATCTGCTCGACAACGCCTGCAAGTGGGCGTCGCATCGGGTCGAAATCAGCGCGCACAGTGAGAACGACCAGCTCCGCATAGCGATCGATGACGATGGGGCCGGGATCGCTGTTGAACAGCGCGATACTGTCCTCCGTCGCGGCATGCGCGCAGATGAACAAGTGCCGGGATCAGGCCTCGGTCTGGCAATCGTCGGTGATCTGGTTCATCTGTATGGCGGTCAGATCGTGCTGGCCGACTCACCACTCGGCGGCCTGCGCTCGCTGCTGGTTCTTCCGCTCGCCCGCTAGTTCGCGGGCGGGGAGGTGGGCTTGCTGCCAGGCGGCCGCTCTGGTGTCGCTTCAGTGGGCTGCTGCTACTGCGGCCGTACCGCACCAGCGCAGATGCGTGGAGAAACCACCGGTTTCAATGTTCGCCACTTCCAGGCGGGCGCGGTGCAGTTCGGCGATACGGCGGACGATCGCCAGGCCAAGGCCGCTGCCTTCAGCTGTGTTGTCGCGGCCGCGATAGAAGCGCTCGACCAGTCGCGGCAGTTCTTCGGCGGGGACGCCTGGCCCGTTGTCGGTAACGGAAAACATTGCCTCGCCGTGTTCCAACGCGACATTGACTGAAATGTGGCCCCCGATCGGCGTGTAGCGCACGGCATTGTCGACCAGATTGCGCAAGGCAGCACCAAGGAGGTCACGGTCACCGCTGACCAGCACGGGGTGTTCTGCGGGCTGCAGCGTCAGCACCTGCTGCTTTTCCGCAGCAGCCGTACGCGCATCGGCAACCGCCGTCGCGGCCAGTTCTCCCAGATCGATCGGTTGCGGGTCGGGTAACTGCACAAGCGGGTCCAGCCGGGCCAGCCGCAGCAGTTGTTCAACGAGGCGGGTGGCGCGGTCGGCGCCGGCCAGCACCTGAGTTAGCGCGTGCCGGCTCTGCTCGGGGTCTTTCGTTGCCATGGCCACCTGCGCCTGTACTTTCAGTGCCGCCAGCGGCGTGCGCAATTCATGGGCGGCATCGGCGGTAAAGCGGCGCTCGTTGTCGAGTGTGGTGGACACCCGGCTAAGCAGGCGATTGAGCGCCTTGACGACCGGCTGTGCTTCCAGCGGTGCAGCCGTTGGCGTCAGCGTCGTCAGGTTTTCCGGCGAGCGAGCGGCAACATCGGCTGCCAGATCGTCGAGCGGCTTCAGGCCGCGCCGCACCGAAAGATAGATCAGCCCGATCATCAGCGGCAGCAGCAGCGCCAGCGGCGTCACGGTTTTGGTGGCGATTTCCAGCGCTTCGCGGTCGCGCGAGTGGAAGGAGTGGGCGACCTGCACCCGCAGGGCGCCATCGGCCGTTTCCAGGACCAGGCTGCGCCAAGGCTTGCCGTGGTGTTCGATATTGCTGTAGCCGAGTGCTGTCGTCAGTGGTGTGTCGGGGGCGTGTTCGGTGCGCACGAGGGTGGCGCCGTCGGTGCGCACGATGCGGAATTCGAGCACCAGCTCGCTCCGGCGCGTCTTGGTACCGCGCAGGCTGGCCATATTCTCCGGCAGGTTGTCGAGGTGGCGCGTCGAGTCGTGCACCTGGGCCAGCAGCAGACGGGCGGTTTTGGCCATCTGGCCATCCATCAGTTCCTGCACTTCGCGGCGCGCCTGGGTGTAGGTCAGCAGCGCGGCCAGTGCCCAGATCAGCAGGGTAGCGAGCGAAACCCAGCGCAGCAGGCGCCAGCGCAGCGAGCGCGCGCGCCGGCCGTGCAAACCAAGCGACTCTGCCATCAGCCGAGGTCTCCGAGCTGGTAGCCGAAGCCGCGCACGGTGCGGATGAAGTCCGTGCCGAATTTCTTGCGCAGGTGGTGGATATAGACCTCGACGGTGTTGCTTTCCTTTTCCTCACCCCACGCGTAGAGGCTCTCCTCCAGCTGGGCGCGGCTGCGCAACTGGTTCTTGTGTGTCATGAGGTCCTGCAGCAGTGCGTATTCGCGTGCCGAGAGGGTGGCCGGCAGCCCCTTGTGCGTGACCTGCTTGGTCGCCGGGTCGAGCGTGACCCCGGCGTGTTCCAGCAGCGGGCTGGCGGCACCTGCCGCACGCCGCAGCAGCGCACGCATGCGTGCCTGCAGCTCACCGAGATCGAAGGGTTTGGTCAGGTAGTCGTCGGCGCCGGCATCAAGCCCGGCGATCTTGTCGGCATGCGTGTCGCGGGCGGTGAGGATGAGTACCGGCAGCGTATTTCCCTGACCGCGCAGCTCCTTGAGCACCGCCAGACCATCCTTTTTCGGCAGGCCGAGATCGAGTACGCAGGCGTCGTAGTCGTGACTGGATAGCGCCAGTCGTGCCGCTTCGCCATCGCGTACCCAATCGACTGCGTAGTCTGCCAGTTTCAGCCCGGCACGAATGCCGTCACCGAGCAGGGCGTCGTCTTCAACCAGCAGGACTCGCAATTATTTGGCTTCCTTGTTCAGTTTAGTCAGCAGCGCCTGAATTTCCTGGCGGCGGCCGCTGTCGGCCAGTTCGCGGCCCGGGCGCGGCGGTGCTTTCAGCGCGGTTTCAAGATAGCTGCGCGCTTCGGCGACGCGGTCGCGGTCGGCCAGATACTCACCGTAAAAGAAATTCGGGTCAATCCCGTTCGGGTTGATGGCTAGAGATTTCTTGAAAAATTCCTCGGCACGTTCCTTGTCGCCGAAACCGATCGGCCAGCCCGGCACCTTGGCGTAGAGCGTGGCCAGGCTGGTGTAGGCCGAACCGGCGAGGGCCTTGTCGTTGAGCTTGAGCGCAGCGTCCAGCCGTTCCTTGGCTTCCTTGGCCAGGCCGAGCGCACCGAGGCCGCCCTTGGCGCCGGCTTCGCTGGAAAGCACGATGCCCTCCCAGATCAGCACTTCGGCGACGCCGGGGTTGGCTTCGACCGCCTTGCGTGCCTGCACGGCCAGCTTGTTGTAGCGCTCTGCCTGTTGATTTTCAGGTTGCTTGTACTTGATTTCGGCCCACTGTTCCTGAATCGGGCGGATCACTTCATCCGGGGTGGAGGCCTGCGCAAGGCCGCTCACGGCGAAGAACAATGTGGTCAGCAGGGTGGTTTTGATTTTCATGGGGAGTCCTTTCGTTTAACGGGCAGTGGCGTGTTGCTTGATCACGGCCAGCTTGCCGGCGAGGCCGCGATCGATGATGGCGGGGGCGACGCCGTTGAGCCAGGCGAACAGCTTCTCGGGGAAGCCGAAATGGTGTTCGCCGCCGCCCTGGCTCAGCGCATTCACGACTTGCCGGGCCACGGCTTCCGGGCTGTCGCTGTTGTTCTTCAAGGCCCGGTTGAGGGCATTGACGGCATCGCTGTTCAACGACGTGTTGATGGCCCGCGGTGCAATGTGGATGACGGCTACTTCGCTGTCGGCCAGCTCGCGCCGCAGGGCTTGCGAGAAGCCGCGCAGGCCAGCCTTGGCGGCCGAGTAGGCGGCGAAGCCGGCGAACGGCAGGCTGCCGAAAGTCGAGCCCATGTTGACAATGGCTGCCTGCGGCTGCGCCTTGAGTGCCGGCAACATGGCCTGCGTCAGCCGCATCGGCGCTTCCAGATTGATGGCCAGAATGCGCGCCACGGTCGCCCAGTCCTGCTCGTCGAAGAGACCGAAGCCGCCAATGCCGGCATTGTTGATCAGCACGTTGACGCCGAATTCATGCGCGGCGCCAGCGGCCTCGGCAATGCCTTCGGGGCTGGTCAGGTCGGCTGTCATGTTCGAGTGGCCGATGCCGAGCGTGCTGGTGAGGGTTGCCAGCTTTGCCCGCTCGCGGCCGGCGAGCAGCAGCTTGGCTCCGGCCCCGGCCAGCTGCACGGCGAGCTCCTGCCCGAGGCCGCCGCAAGCGCCGGTGAGCAGGATGCGAGCGTTGTTCAGTTGCATTATGCGGCCTCCTTTTGCACGCTGTCGGCGGTCGGCAGGGCGCGGAAAATGTCGCCGTAGAGCTTGTAGAAAATGCGGGCGCAGCGCAGGACTTCAGCCTGATCTTCAGCCGTCATCTGATTGACCAGATTGGCCAGGTGTTTGGTGTGTTCCTGATCCAGCGTGCCGTGTGAGCGCAGGTAGGAGAAGGCCTTGTTCGGCAGACCAAGCGTTTGCTGGATCTTGTCGGCAGCGGTCAGCGCCAGTGCAACGCTGGTTCCTTCCAGCACGAAGACCATGCCGAAGAAACCGGCCGGGTTGCCCCGGTTAACCAGGTCGTAGGCGTAGGCCACCATCAGTTCGGCCGGAAGTTCGGGCTGGCTGGCGCGTACGGCATCGGCATCGCCGCCAGCGGCCGCGATGTCGTTGAGAATCCATTCCTCGTGGCCGATTTCTTCCTCGATGTATTCGGCAACCGCCTTGCGGAGCCAGCCCAGACGATCGGGCAGGCGGCCGCCAAGCAGCATCAGCAGCGGCGTTGTCTGGCGTACGTGGTGGTAGGCCTGGCCGAGAAAGGCGAGGTAGCTCTCGTTGCTGACGCGGCCTTGCAGGCAGTCGGCAATGATCGGGGCGGAAAACAGCGCGCTGCGGTCGCTGTTGGTTGCGGTAATCAGGTCGTCATAGAACGGCATTTTCGTTTTCCTTTGTCAGGCAATGTTCGGGAACGGATTTTTCGGTGGAGTCGCTGGATTCGCTGGAATCGAGGTAGCGGACCGCCAGGGCTTCGGCGTAGCGCGCAAGGATGGCCTGGCGCCGGGGCCGGCCGTTGCCGGTGGCCAGACCGTTGGCCAGCGAGAACGGGGCGTCAGCCGTCAGCCAGTGGCCGATGCGGGCGTAGTCGGGCAAGCCGGCATTGGTTATGGCGACGGCGGCGGCAAGGGCTGACGCATCAGCACCGGGGGCCGCGACCAGCACGGCGCTGAGCCACGGGCGGGCATCGCCACTGACAACGGCCTGCAGGATTGCCGGCTGGGCGAGCAGGCTGGCCTCGACCCATTCCGGTGCGATGTTGCGGCCGTAGGAGGTAATCAGCAGGTTTTTGCGACGGCCCGAAAGATGCAGGTGGCCCTCGCCATCCAGATGGCCGAGGTCGCCGGTGGCAAATCCGGCACGGGAAGCCTTGCCGGCCTCGCCCGTGTTTTCTGTTTCCTGGTCGACGCCGATGTAGCCGAGGAAGGCGCGGGTAGTGATGGCGATTTCCTCGTCAACGATGCTGAGGTGTACGTGATCAAGCGGCCGGCCGACGTGGTCGCCGTCGTCGCCTGGGCGGTTGAGGCTGACCACCGAACCGCACTCGGTCAGGCCGTAGCCCTGGTAGGCCGGCAGGCGGAGTGCCCGCGCCCGGGCAATGGCTTCGGCATCGACGCGGGCACCGCCAACCGCAACATAGACAAGACTGTCCGGCGCCTTCTGCCCGGTGGCAGCAAGGAGCAGCGTCCATGCCTTGAGCAGCTCGGGAACGAGGATCATGCTGCTCGGCCGGTGATTGCTGACGATGTTCTGCAGCGCGGCCGGGTCGAAACCGGCCATGCCCCGCCAGCCCAGCGTCGACAGGCCGGGCAGGTGGATTTCGGCACCGCGCAGCAGCGGCGCATAGATGCCTGCACTGTTTTCGAGGAGCAGCGCCAGCGGCAAGGTGACCAGGTGGCGTTTGATCGGCAGGTCGACAAGCCGGAGCGTGATCGCGGCGGCGGTATCGATCAGGCCATCGGCGCTCAGACAGGCCCCCTTCGGATTGCCGGTGCTGCCGGAGGTGAAGGAGATTTTTGCGGTACCGGCGGGGAGGCGCGTCACCGGCAAAACCGTCGATGAGGGCGCAGTTTCCCGCGCCTCGCTGGCGCTAGCCAGTGGGCGCCGCAGCCAGGTGAGTCCGTGCCACTCGCCGGTGATCGAAAAGCCGGCATCGAGCGCGCCGATACGTTCTGGCTGGTCGGTCAGCACGGCATCAACGCCGGCCTGATCCAGCACGTGGGCGAGTTGTGCCGGGCTGAAAAACGGTGGCAGTGGCACATGCGGCACCTGCGCACGCAGGGCGGCGAGGTCGGTGATGACCCAGGCCGGGCTGTTGTCGGCAAGTACGGCGAGGCAGCTGGCCGTAGCGAGCCGTTCTACCAGTTCGTCGGTGGCAGCGAGCACGGCGGCGGCGCTCCAGGTTTCCCGGTCGCCGACCAGGGTGGCGGCATCCGGCGTCTGGGTGGCACGCAGGGCCAGTGCGTCGAACAGCTTGTGAATGCTCATGCGTGGCGCCCTGCGCGTTCGAGCCCGAGGCGGATACGGCCGGCAACAATGATCGGGCCGGTATCGTAGTAGGTGCCCCAGTGGCTTGCTTCGTCGCCAATCCGGGCCGGGTCGGCCGGGGCCAGGGCGAGCAACGGCAGGCCCAGGCGGGAAAAGATGCCGATCAGCTCCTGGGTGGCGGTGAAAACCACCCACTCGTAGCCCAGGCGATCAAGATGCCGGGCCAGCGCCAGGATGACGTGGAGGCTGCTCCCCGGTTTCTCGGCCGCAAGGTTGCCAACCTCGACGATGCGCTCGCGCGCTACCGGCTGGTCGGCCAGTTGCGCCATGGCCTGTTCGATCGGCAGGTCGAGATAGCGTTCGAGGAACAGCGATTCATCGCTGGCCGCACGCCAGCCCGTTGCAGCAATGATGCGGTCGTGCTGTTCGAGCAGCAGCAGGTTGGGGGCGAAGGCAGAAACATCGGCGCCGTAGTGTTTCTCAAATACGGAACGGATGAAGGCTTCCGTCTCGTCGCGGCGAGGTGAACCAATAACTGTGTGGGTGGTGATCACGGGTGTTGGGCGGTACTGAAACAGATCACGTTTGGCGCTTGGCATTTCCGGTCCTCCGGACTATCGATGGAGGCATCTTAGGCAGCGAGTCTTAAAGGGTTCTTAAGCCGGAAATTATTGTTAACACCTCAGTTCGAACCACGGCAAACACAGCGACGGCAAGGTTTCAAAGCTTTTCGCCGTGTTCGCTGTGCCCGCCGTGGTTAACTGCTTTTTCCTATGAAGATCAGGCGGTTGCGGCTTGCGGCTTGCAGCCGGCTGCGGGCGAAGGCAATTCCAGCCTTTACCAGCTCGCCAGCCCGATAGCGGTCGCGCATGTTGCAACCGTCGCACAGCCCCGGTTGTGCGGCCATCTGCTCGCGCCGCCGCAGCATTTCGCTGATGCCCAGCGTTGAAACGTGGCCGATCGGGTGCTGGTGGGCGGCGTCGTTGTAGCAGTAGAGGTAGTCGCCGGAGGCGGCAACGAACAGGTCGACATTGCGCGGCACACATTTGAAACGGTTGGCTCGCCACTGCCGGAACACCTCGCCGGCGCTCGGGACAAAATCGAACTCCTGCGAGCGCAGGCCGTATTGCTGGATGATCTGGCGCAACCGGGCCGTAGCGAGCTCGTGGTCCTGCAGGCTGCCACCCCGGTTGTAGAGAGTTGGCGACATGGTCAGGGTGCGGATGCCCTGTGCCTTGAGCCAGTCGATCGTCTGCGGCAGGGCCGGCAGGCATTCAGGCATCGGCGTCAGGCTGATACCCAGTTGGGTGTGCTTGAACAGCTTTTGCGCTGCCTGCAGGTTGGCCATTACGCGCTGCTGGTCGAGGTTGGCGTGCACGTAGCGATAGACGTCGGGGTCGATGCTGGAGAAGGAAACGATCAGCAGGTCGATGGCACCATCGAGGTGGCGGATCTTCTCTTCGTCGAGCAGGTGACCGTTGCTGACCATGTCGAAACGGACCGGGTGTTGCCGCAGCGCATCGACATAGTCGAAAAAGCGAGGGTGAGTGGTTGCTTCGCCGTAACCGGCGATGACGACGCGAAACACTTCCTCGGGCAAGAGGCGGGCGAGGATCTGCTGCCAGGTTTCCGGCCGCATCAGCTGCGGGTTGGCGATCTGGTCGCGTGGACACATCGGGCAGAGGGCATTGCACTTGCTGGTCCACTCAACGTTTACGGCAATACGATAGGAGGGGCTCATGCTTCTTCTTTCTTTCCGGGTGTGGCCGGCAGCAGTCGGGGGATGTGCTGTGCGCAGTTCGGCACCACTTCTTCGACATGGACCACGATGACACGTCGCTGGCCGGGGAAAAGCGCCATCACCTCGCCTGCTTCGTGGATCTCGGCACGGCCATTCACCCGCAGGCGGGCGCCATCGTTGAAGTCGATGAACAGGCAGCCGACGCGTGGGTTCTGCAGAATGTTGCCGAGGCTCATGAAGGCGCCGTTGCCGTCGAAGTCGGGAAAGGCAAAGCGGCGTCCGTCGAGGATGCGGATCAGCCCCGGGCCGCCGCCCTTGAACGAGCAGTCGCAGCGGCCGTCGGCAGCGCTGGTGGCGAGGAAGAAGAACGGGGCGCTTTCGATGCGGGCGTGGAGTTCAGCGGGGATATGGTTCCAGAGCAGGCGCTGCCGACGGCTGTCGTCCCACAGCGCTGCGGTCTCCCAGCGCTGCTGTGCAGCGACTTCGCCAGTGTGAAAATGGGCGTCGTTCACGCCGGATAGCCGATCAGCGGTGGCTGGCTTGTGTGCGGCGCGGCAGGCGCCAGCAGGTGCCGAGAGAAGAGGGCGATCAGCGCCAGCAGCAAGGCGCAGCTGAGCCAGGCGGTCCATAGCGTGTGGGTCAGAAAGTGTTGGCCGCGCATCTGCTGAACCCAGCCGAGCGTCAGGCCGATGCTCAAGCCGCTGGCGAGGGCGAGCAGCGCCTTGCGCGGTGCATGTGGCAACCAGAGTGCAGCCAGTGCGACCAGCCACATCCCGGTGCTGGCATGGCCGGCCGGGAAACAGTGGCCGGCATGCCAGCCATCGGGAACGCTGTCGAGCAGGCGGAGAAACGGTTCGGCGCCGCCGTAGCGATCAACCCCCCAGGGGCAGTGCAGGCTGGAATTATCCTTTATGGTCCGGATCAGCAGCGGTTCAAGTGCCGCCGAGAGGGCGAGGACACGCAGCCCGGCACGCCGAGCCGGCGTCAGCCAGCGGAATCTGAAGATGACGTCAGCCAGCATCGTGACAACGAGCAGGATGCTGCTCCAGGCCAGCACATTCTTGACCCATCCGTGCATGAACTCGCGGGCAAACCAGGTGTTGTTCCAGGGAAAAACGTGGCGCTGCACGTCGAAATAGAGATCGGCAAGCCACAAATCGATATCCGTGTACTGGCCGATGACCAGCAGCAGGCTGGCCGAAGCAAGCAGTATCAGCGCTGCCGGGATGAGTATTTCAGTCGTACTTTGCTGCGGATGGCGTGCTTGCCAAAGCGGTGTCGTTCGGAGCATGTTTGCGCGTCCTTGCAGGCGTGTTGCCGAATGCGGAACCCGGATAGTCTGCCGGCTGTCTTAAGCGCGCCTTAAAGCTATCCTGGCCGCGTTTTACTGCTGCGTATTGCCTGAAGGGGCCGGCGGCTTTTTAAGCCTGGGTTAAACTTGCGCGCCTAAAGTGGCGAGCAGTATTTTTCTCCGTTCCCGTCTCGCCGCCGTTATTCCAAAGAAAAAACTGACCATGCCCCAGATCTTTGAACGATTTGCCGACTTTCCCCAGCGTCTATGGCGCCGGCTGGATGGCTTCGGCCCCTACGCGCCGCTGGCGATGCTGTTTGTCGTCGGCCTGCCGCTGCTCACCCTTTCGCGCGCACTGCTCATGCTGTGGCAGGTGGAACGGGTCAGCGCCACCGGCATCTGGCCGGAAATGCTGTTGCAGGGCGTGCGGGTCGACATCATCCAGTTGAGCCTTCTGGCGCTGCCGCTGGTGCTGCTGGCACCCGTTCTGGCGATTCGTCCGGCCTGGCGTTTCTGGCGCCGGCTGAGCGCCTTCTGGGTGATTCTGGCGGTGGCCCTGCTGGCCCTGCTGGAAGTCTCCTCGCCGGCCTTCATCAGCGAATATGACTCGCGGCCGAACCGGCTCTTTGTCGAATATCTCAAGTATCCCGGCGAGGTGTTGTCGATGCTGTGGTCGGGTTTCCGTCTGCATCTCGTTGGCGGCTCGCTGTTCACCGCACTGGTTTTTCTTGGTACCGCCCGGTTGGTGCGTCCCTGGCTGGAGCGTGAGACTGCGTGGTCATACGTCAAGCTCTGGGTGACCTGGCCGCTGATCCTGTTTGTCTGTCTCTTCTCGATCCGCTCCAGCATCGACCACCGCCCGGCCAATCCGGCCCTGTTCGCGCTGACCGGCGACCCGATGGTCAATACGCTGATCCTCAACTCCGCCTGGTCGGTGACCCACGCTGTCTATGGCATGAAGCATGAGGCGCGGTCGAGCGAGATCTATGGCCAGTTGAGCGACGAAGAAATCATCGATCAGGTACGCATAACCCGTGAACGCCTGCAGGATGCGCGGCCACTGCTCGGTGACAAGGAAATTCCGACACTGACCGCGCAGACCGCGACGGTGCGCCGCGAGCGACCGCTCAATCTGGTGATCATCCTTGAAGAAAGCCTGGGCGCGACCTTTGTCGAGTCCCTGGGTGGTGTGCCGGTAACGCCCGAGATCGAGAAGCTGAAGAAGGAAGGCTGGTGGTTTGAACAGCTTTACGCCACCGGCACGCGCTCGATACGTGGCATCGAGGCGGTGACCACCGGTTTTCCGCCGACGCCGGCACAAGCGGTCGTCAAACTGGCGCTGGCGCAGCGCAATTTCTCGACGCTGGCGCAGATTCTCGGTCGGCAGGGTTACGAATCGGAGTTCATCTACGGTGGCGAGTCGCATTTCGACAACATGCGCGGCTTCTTCATGGGCAACGGCTTCACCCGGATGACCGACGAGAATGACTACGCCGCCCCGGTATTCAAATCGAGCTGGGGGGTTTCCGACGAGGATCTCTTCAACAAGGCGCATGAACGCCTGCAGGAGAAACACGGCAACGGAAAACCTTCCTTCACGCTGGTGTTTACCTCGACCAACCACTCACCCTTCGAGTTTCCTGATGGTCGCATCGATCTCTACGAGCAGCCGAAGGGGACCGACAACAACGCCGTGAAATACACCGACCATGTGGTTGGCAAGTTCGTCGAAAAGGCCAAAGCCAGCCCCTACTGGAAAGACACGATCTTCCTCATCGTTGCCGACCACGACATCCGCGTGCGCGGCAACAGCCTGGTACCGATCGAGCGCTTCCATATTCCGGGGTTGATCCTCGGCGCGGACATCAAGCCGCGCGTCGTCAAGACCGTTGCCAGCCAGATCGACCTGCCGCCGACAATCCTCTCGTTAATGGGCGTTGATGCCCAGCACCCGATGATCGGCCGTGATCTGACGCGCGAGCCGGAAGGTTTGCCAGGCAGGGCGATGATGCAGTACGAGCAGCATTACGCCTGGATGGAGGGGCAGCAGGTGGTCGTGCTGCGCCCCGGCAAGGCGCCGGCCCACGGTCAGTACGATCCGGTGCGCAAGCACCTGGAAGCCGCCGCTGCCCCCGCCGACGCCAAGGCGCTTGAGCAGCGGGCACTGGCGCATTCCCTGCTGGGGGCCTGGCTCTATCGTGAGCAGCGCTACCGTTTGCCGGAAGAAAGGGCTGTGGCGGCAACAAACTAGGGAAGTCAGGCGCAAAAGAGCAAAAAGCGCTTGATAATTTTGGGATAGTTGGATTAAAATCGCCGGCTTTCCTTATCAGACTACTAACACGGAGCAACAACCATGGCGCGAGTATGCCAAGTGACGGGCAAGGCCCCGATGGTTGGGAACAAGGTTTCCCACGCCAATAACAGAACGAAGCGTCGCTTCCTGCCGAACCTGCATTACCGCCGTTTCTGGGTCGAAAGCGAAAACCGTTTCGTGCGCCTCCGCGTTTCGAACGCCGGCCTGCGCGTTATCGACAAGAACGGCATCGACGTGGTGCTGGCTGACCTGCGCGCCCGCGGCGAAGTCTGATAGATAGGACACTGAATCATGCGTGAAAAAATCAAGCTCGAGTCGACCGCTGGTACCGGTCACTTCTACACCACCACCAAGAACAAGAAGACCATGCCGGAAAAGATGGAGATCAAGAAGTACGATCCCGTCGTTCGCAAGCACGTCGCCTACAAGGAAACCAAGCTGAAGTAATCGGCTTGTTTCCGGTAAAGACCCGCCCGAGTGCAGCTCCGGCGGGTTTTTTGTTTTTGTCGGTCGGAAAAGCTGCCAGCCAGTATTTCCCGGCTGCGGGTGGTTGCTGTCAGTCCGCCGGGTAGGCCTTGCAGAAGCGCAATTCTTCCGGATAGGGGAAGAAATCCTCGACCTTGCCATCGAGGATTTGCGCCTTGGTCTGCTGCCAGAATTCCTGTGTCAGCAGATCCTTGTGATATTTCATGAAGGACTGGCGCACTTTCGGCGAACCAAGCAGGAAAGTGCCGAACTCCTCCGGGAAGACATCATTTCTGGCGACTGGATACCACACCTCGCCGGACATCTCGGTTTCGTAGTCGGGCGCTTCCGGAATTTGGCGGAAGTTGATGTCGGTCATGTATTCGATTTCGTCGTAATCGTAGAACACGACGCGGTTGTAGCGGGTGACACCGAAGTTCTTCCACAGCATGTCGCCGGGGAAAATGTTGGCCATCGCCAGTTCGCGGATGGCGCTGCCATATTCGCGCACGGCGTGGTCGGTCCTGGCCTCGTCGGCAGCATCGAGATAGAGGTTCAGGGGGACCATGCGCCGCTCGATATAAAGGTGCTTGAGGACCACGTCCTCGCCATCCTCTTCGAACATCGACGGGGCCAGCGCACGCAACTCCTCCATCAGCGCTTCGGAAAAACGCGCGCGCGGTAGCGCAACGTGCGAGAACTCCAGCGAGTCGGCCATGCGGCCGACGCGGTCCACCTGCTTGACCAGCTGGTACTTGCGCTCGACGGTAGCGCGGTCCACTTCCTTCGAGCTGCCGAACACGTCCTTGATGATCTTGAACACGTAGGGGTACGAAGGCAGCGTGAACACCAGCATGACCATGCCCTTGATGCCGGGGGCGATGATGAACTGGTCCTCGGAGTGCTTCAGGTGCTGGTAAAAATCGCGGTAGAACATGGTCTTGCCCTGCTTGCCCAGGCCGATCATGGTGTACAGCTCGGAGCGCGGCTTGCTCGGCATGATCGTGCGCAGGAACTGGACGTAGCCCGAAGGTACTTCCATGTCGACCATGAAATAGGCGCGCGACAGCGAGAAGAGCAGGCTGATGCGCCACGGATCGAGCAGGATGGTGTCGAGGACGAGTTGGCCCTGCCGGTTGTGCAGCACCGGTATCGCAAACGGCATGTCCAGGTGACCATTGATCGCCTTGCCGATGATGTAGGCCCCCTTGTTGCGGTAGAAGGCCGAGTACAGCACCTGGATCTGAAAATTGGCCTCGGGCTGCGGCCAGCTGCCGCCCAGATGTTTTTCCGCCGTGCGCATGATGCAATCGATGTCGCGCGTCAAGTCGGCAAACGGGCGCTGCCAGTCAAAATCCTGGATCACGCGCCGGATCGTCGCGCGCAGGCCGCCGTGTGCCGAAGGGTAGTAACTTGAATACACCGGCGGGTAGGAGTCGATGTACTCGGTCGACACCGCCGGCCGGGCAAAGATGAAATCGTTGTGGAAATAACTGCGGTGCAGGATTTTCGTTGTCACCGAGTTGAAGAAAGTCTCGGCCAGCTCCGGCTGCTTGTGATTGACCAGCAGACCGATGTAATAGAGCTTGATCTGCTGCCAGGTCTGGTCGTCGATGCGGTTGGCGTCAAATTCTGCGCGCAGGCGAACCACGTTGTCGTCGACGCGTTCGTCGTAGGAGCGGATGCGCTCGCGCACCGCCTTCTGCACTTCCAGCCAGGCCGCATTCTCGAACAGCGTCTTCGCCTGCTGGCCATAGAGCCGGATATTCCGGTAGTGGCGGTTGAAGCCTTCGATCATGGCCTCGGCAACGCGCTGGGCGAGCGGGTTCTGTACGGTCGAAATATCCATCGGCGTTTGTCGGCAGCGTGGAACGAGTGAAATTCGGCGTGCTTATAGCCAACGATTCTAGCATTCGGGTTGTTGCCTCGCGGCATTTGCGCCCTGCCGGTTCTTTTTGCAAATCGGCATGAATGCAAGGGTGCATATGCCGTCGGTGTTTTAAACGAGTAAGACTGTTGAAAGCGTCGGCAGTGTAAAATGCACCTTTTCCGCAACAATCCATTTTTCGAGGGGGTAGCATGGCTGCAGGGAAGTCGAAAATCATCTACACGCTAACTGACGAGGCGCCGCTGCTGGCGACTTGTGCCTTTCTGCCCATCATCCGCACGTTTACTTCGCCGGCCGGTATCGAGATCGAAAAGGCCGACATTTCCGTCTCCGCCCGCGTCCTCGCCGAGTTTCCGGAATGCCTGAGCGATGCCCAGAAAGTACCGAACACCCTGGCCGAACTCGGCAAGAAATGCCTGCTGCCCGACACCAACATCATCAAGCTGCCGAACATCAGCGCTTCCGTTGGCCAGCTGATGGCCTGCATCAAGGAACTGCAAGCCAAGGGCTATGCGATTCCCGACTACCCGGAAAACCCGACCACCGACGAAGGCAAGGCCATCAAGGCTCGCTACGCCAAGTGCATCGGAAGTTCGGTGAACCCCGTCCTGCGCGAAGGCAACTCCGACCGCCGCGCCCCGGCCGCCGTCAAGAACTCCGCCAAGAAGCGCCCGCACTCGATGGGTGAATGGAAGCAGTGGTCGCAGTCGCACGTTTCGCACATGCACCACGGCGACTTCTACCACGGCGAAAAGTCGATGACGCTGGACAAGGCGTGCGACGTCAAGATGGAACTGGTCACCAAGAGCGGCAAGACCATCGTGCTGAAGCCGAAGACTTCGCTGCTGGCCGGCGAGATCATCGACTCCATGTTCATGAGCAAGAAGGCGCTGTGCGAGTTCTACGAAAAGGAACTGGAAGACTGCCGCGAATCCGGCATCCTCTTCTCGCTGCACGTCAAGGCCACGATGATGAAGGTTTCGCACCCCATCGTCTTCGGCCACTGCGTCAAGATCTACTACAAGGACGCCTTCGAGAAGCACGCCAAGCTGTTCGACGAAATCGGCGTCAACGTCAACAACGGCATGGCCAACCTCTACGACAAGCTGGCCACGCTGCCCGAATCCAAGCGCGACGAAGTCATCCGCGATCTGCACGCCTGCCAGGAGCACCGTCCGCGTCTGGCCATGGTCGACTCGGCCAAGGGCATCACCAACTTCCACTCGCCGAACGACATCATCGTTGACGCCTCCATGCCGGCGATGATCCGCCAGGGCGGCAAGATGTGGGGCGCCGACGGCAAGCAGTACGACAGCAAGTGCGTCATGCCGGAATCGACCTTCGCCCGCATCTACCAGGAGATGATCAACTTCTGTAAATGGAACGGCAATTTTGATCCGGCAACCATGGGCACCGTGCCCAACGTCGGCCTGATGGCGCAGCAAGCCGAAGAATACGGTTCGCACGACAAGACCTTCGAAATCGCCGAAGACGGCGTGGCCAACATCGTCGACCTCGCCACCGGCGAAATCCTGCTGTCGCAGAACGTTGAAGCCGGCGACATCTGGCGCATGTGCCAGGTCAAGGACGCCCCGATCCGCGACTGGGTCAAGCTCGCCGTCACCCGTGCGCGCAACTCCGGCATGCCGGCCGTGTTCTGGCTTGACCCGTACCGTCCGCACGAAAACGAACTGATCAAGAAGGTGAAGGTTTACCTCAAGGATCACGACACCACCGGCCTCGACATCCAGATCATGTCGCAGGTGCGTGCCATGCGCTTCACGCTTGAGCGCGTGATCCGTGGCCTCGACACCATCTCGGTCACCGGCAACATCCTGCGCGACTACCTGACCGACCTGTTCCCGATCATGGAACTCGGCACCTCGGCCAAGATGCTCTCGATCGTTCCGCTGATGAACGGCGGCGGCATGTACGAAACCGGCGCCGGCGGCTCGGCCCCCAAGCACGTGCAGCAGCTGACGCAGGAAAACCACCTGCGCTGGGATTCGCTCGGCGAGTTCCTGGCGCTGGCGGTGTCGCTCGAAGAACTGGGCATCAAGGAAAACAACGCCCAGGCCAAGCTGCTCGCCAAGACGCTCGATGCCGCCACCGGCAAGCTGCTCGATAACAACAAGTCGCCGTCGCCCAAGACCGGCCAGCTCGACAACCGTGGCTCACAGTTCTACCTCGCCATGTACTGGGCGCAGGAACTGGCCGCGCAGGCCGAAGACAAGGAACTGGCGGCGAAGTTTGCTCCGCTGGCCAAGTCGCTGACCGAAAACGAGGCGAAAATCATTGCCGAACTCTCCGCAGTGCAAGGCCAGCCGGCCGATATCGGTGGCTACTACCTTGCCGATGCGGAGAAGTGCAAGGCCGTGATGCGCCCGAGCGCAACGCTGAATTCGATCCTGAAGGCCGCACGCGCCTGATACGAAGGCGGAATCACCCATGAAAAGCCGGGGCTTGCCCCGGCTTTTTTTATTTCTGAAACAGGATCAGATGGGCAGTAGTGCGCTGATGCAGGTGCTGCGACGAAGAATCCCGTCGGCAGCCGACCGAGAACACAGCGCAAGTGTTGCCGAGGGCGTGCGCGTGTAAGTCGCTTTCCGTCCGCTTGCCTTGATGCGCCTCTCGGCGCCATGGGTGTGCTCGGCCTGAAATCGGTAAAAATCCACGGATTTGGCCGCCAGAACGGCTGAGTCTGGCGACGCGTCGTTGCAATGATAGCGCGGAAGGCTGGCGCTCAAGGGCTTTCTGCTACGAGAAACCCTTGGGCGCAGTGAAGGAGAAACAGATATTTTCAGGGGGAACCAGAGCTGCCGAACCGGGCTTGTCCAACAACCAGTTCAGATCGTGGCTCGCTTCGCGATCACGATCTAACCTTAATCGTTGGGCTGCACTTTTTACGCAGCGAGTTCTTGCAGAACTTCAGGATGGCGCTCTGCAACGCGAAAGAGAGTTTTTGCTGCACCAGAAGGTTCGCGACGACCTTGCTCCCAGTCTTGAAGCGTGCGCACAGAAACACCAAGCAGCACCGCAAAGGCGGATTGAGAAAGCCCGGCCTTCAGTCGAGCATGCGCAACCTCAGAAATTTCGGGATGATGAACCCGCGCACGAATACCGGCCTTCATTTCACGTACCGATGTCAGTAGCTCGGCACCAATATCAATTGAGGGCTGAGTAGATGTTTGCTTTGCTTTACGCATTTTCGATCTCCTCTTTGATCTGCCGAAGCACGTGTGCAGGAATATTTTCACGCACAGACTTTCCGTAGACCAGTAGTAACCAGACTTCTCCATTGGCGAGACGATTGAAGTAAATGACTCGCACACCACCACGTTTGCCACGACCAGTGCTTCCCCAACGAACCTTTCTTACACCTCCCGATCCGGGCACAACATCTCCGGCTTCGGGATCTCCAGCGATGAAGTTGATGAAGCCGATTCGATCTTCATCCTTCCAATAGTCGCCGGCAAGGCGAACGAAGGTAGGAGTTTCAATGACCGTGTACATGGTTTAAAATGTACGGCATTGCCGTAGTTAAGTCAAACGTTACTGATAGCGCTCATCGTGAAGCCCAACGTTCAAAGTAAATGGCGTGCCGCTTGCGGCACGTCCAAGCGCCTGCAAGGCGCGGTTTGACTGATGGGATGGACTCCCCCGTCTTTTCGGCGCCCAATGGACGCAACCGGTGCTCATGGGGATGGGGATCGGTCTTCGACGAGAGGAGTCCGAAATGCATGCTACTACCGTTGCAGTTGATCTGGCCAAGAGTGTATTCCAAATTGCGGTTTCTGATGACAAGTGGAAGCTTGTTGAACAGCATCGCTTGACCCGTACCCAGTTCGAGCGCTGGTTTGCCAATCGGGAAGTCGGGCTGGTGATCATGGAAGCCTGCGGTTCCGCGCACCACTGGGCGAGGTGGCTGAATCGCCAGGGGGTTGAAGTCAAACTGCTGCCGGCCGCGTATATCAGAGCATATGTAAAGCGGAACAAGACCGACGCGGCTGATGCCTGTGCACTGCTCGAAGCCGCCCGTTGCGCCGATATCGTTCCGGTTCGAATCAAGACGGTCGAACAACAGGCATTACAGGGTCTGCACCGTATCCGCTCGCTGTGGATGAGTACCCGAACCTCGCGCATCAATGCGCTGCGCGGCTTCTGTCGCGAATTCGGCTTGGCGGTGCCAACCGGCGCCCGCACCGGCGTCGAGGTCATGAGCCGAACCTTGGCCGATCCCAACAGCCCGGTGCCGATTCTGATCCGAGGGTCGATGAAGCTGCTGATCGAGGAAATCCGCCTGCTCGAACTGCGCATCGCCCAGTTGGAGAAGGAACTCACGGCTCTGGCCAAGCAAAGTCCGGCTTGCACGACCTTGCTCTCTATTCCTGGTGTCGGCCTGCTGACAGCCACTGCGATGGTCGCTGCCACCAGCGGCGATGTCTCCCACTTCAAGGATGCCCGGCATTTCGCCAGCTGGTTCGGGCTGACCCCGAAGGAATCCTCCTCCGGCAACCGACGAACACTCGGCCGCATTTCCAAGAGGGGCGATCGCTACCTGCGCATGCTGCTGACGCACGGCGCCCGCTCCGTACTCCGCACTGCCAGCCTCGCCCGCCAGGGCGGGCGAGGACTGGACGGATTGAAAAACTGGGCGCTTGGGGTCCAGGGGCGAACGAACCACAACAAGGCGGCGTGTGCCTTGGCCAACAAGCTGGCAAGGATCTGTTACGCGGTGCTGCGAGATGGCGCTGACTATGGCAAGCCAGCACCCCGGTTAAGCAGGAAGATTGAGCGGGCGTCGTTTGCGATCGCCGCTTGAAGAGAGAAGAGACTAGAGCTCATGTTACCCTCCCCGCGTCTGCAACGAGATTGATCGCCCATCATGGCAAACAGGGTCGCACCCGCACGGACTGACGCCGATAACACTGCCGGCAGTTTCATGCCTGCCGCTTGTACTGATTGGCGCGCCGTGAG
>Ga0172380_10001189_pt1 | contig 45732 bp, 62 predicted proteins | sample Leawe162metaG_FD_119747 | JGI IMG/M metagenome (GOLD analysis project Ga0172380, IMG submission 119747) | Leachate microbial communities from a municipal landfill in Southern Ontario, Canada - Leachate well 162 metaG | ecosystem: Engineered > Solid waste > Landfill > Unclassified | place...
CAGATTTGAGCGTGTCATGACCGCCGACGACCTCCGCCGTTGCGCGGAGATCCTGAACGAAGACAATATGCCTCTTGACGACGTTGAGGCCGGTTGTTACTTCGTGAAAATGGCAGGGGGACACACCCTCAGAAGATTCGACCAAACCGACGAGGCCGCTCAGAAGCGGGTGTTTCGCAAGCTCAAGGAATTAGGACATCTTGAGCTACTAATGTCTGCGATACTTGAGTCTTGGATGAAACTATCACAGGCAGAGTGGAAAGAGTGGAAATATCCGCTTGTCTGGTTCGCCTGCCTCACCGCGTCCGAGCAGTGGGAGATCCTGTGCTGCGTAATTGACAAACTGGACGAGGTGAAGAATGCGTAAGCTCTTAATCAAAGAAGTCAACGGCTGCGCTGACTGCGACCATTGCAATGGAGCCTTACAGGTCTTGGACTTAAACCCATATTGTGGGCTAAGTCGCCGAAGATTATCGAACAGCGAAGCGAGAAATTTATACATCTTCCCTGAGTGGTGCGAACTGGAAGACGAAACAGACACATGCCCTACGGGGCAGAAGGAGCTGGACAATGACCTACACTGAAGCACTGGAAAAGCTTATTGAGCTACGTCAATACCACTCAGAAGCCAAAGAGGGCTTACGTGGCGTCTTCATGCGCCGCAAGGAAAAGCCCCACGAGTTCTACTGCTACTATCCAACTCACGGAAAGAATGACGGCGAGCTTATTAGGTACACCTACAACCCCAGTATGACCAATCTCGACACACCTAACGGAACATCCGTGTCTGACAGGTTGAAGGACGATTGGGAGTTAGTAGAGTTCAAGGTTCTCAAGATCAAGGAGCCTTCCAATGGCTGAAATAATTAGCGGAACCAGCGGTGTTGACATTGCGAGGAAGATCGTTCAATCTATGGATAGGCAGTTCACGCCGGAGCAGATCGAGGAGGCTTGCCGCAGATGGTACGATGCGGGCGATTTCGAGCCTCAGAATAAAGATGGCGAATACGACCCAGAGCAAGGGTGCAAAAACTGGGACGAGTTTGTTGGTCTTGGTAAGGATGATATTCTGATTCAAGAAATACGACGTGAGACAACCGCGATCATGACCTATACCCGCTCCATCGTCGAGGCGGAGCGGCAGGAGGAGATCGAGATGCTTCAGACAGCCCTCGCCACCGAGCGAGCGAAGGTCAGGCGACTTATTGATAAGCTTAAAAAATCTACACGTGAGTACACTGGGGGTATTATTCACACACTTCTATCCTTTGGTTTCTTAAACCGCGAATGCTACCCTAATGCAGGATACATTGAGTATCTAACTCCAAGAGGACGAAGATTGCTTCAAGAAGCTTATAAGGCATCACCTCAGTATTTTGATGAAGATCCAAGGGAGACGGAGAAAAGATGAAACGCCGACAAGCTAAGAAAATCCGCAAGAGATACGCAGGTATCATGGGAGCCTTAAAGTGCCCCAATAAATTCCTTCGCTATTTCAGATATAAGGCTAATGTAGGTCTCACACCTTTAGGAACTCGCACAGGAAGATGGAGTTCGGGTGGGAAAGGGTTTCTTGAAACCTTCTTTCGAGACCTTTCTATTCGCGACTGGCAGAAGGAGTATCTCTGCGATCTTGAAACTTTTCAGAAACGAGCACGACTTCCTCTTCCAGGAGCTGAAGTAAAATTTCTTCGTAATGGCTTTGGCTCTGAAGAAAAACGCATACGTTCTGACTTCTTCATAGTCGATGATCTGGAGGACACTTGCTCATAAACGCTCTAACCTTCCTCATCCGTTTCGTCATAACCACCTACACTGCCTTTGCAGTGGGTAAGGTTATCCTATGGTTGTTTTTTGAATGGAGTAAGCTTTATGCAATCTAAATCTTCTAAAGTGTGGTTACTGCCACTATGTTTCTTTCTCATCTGGATCACAGGAGTTATCTGTGCTGGATGGATAGTCATTCATTTCATATTAAAATACTGGTAGAAAAATGCCTAACCTCGACGTAACCTTCACCTATCGTTCCATGACCTTCCGAGCCACCGGAGATTACACCTTCCGCCCTGAGCAAGGTCAGACCTACGACTGTGGTGGAACACCGGAGGAAGAGGATCTTGAGGATTATCGGGTGTGGCTTGATTGGACAAACTCAGTAAGTCAGACTGACCTTGAGCTCTCCTCTGACTTTCTCGAAGTCCTTGTCGACGGCAGTATTAAAAACACTTCTCGTCCTTGTGAAGTTCACTATACCTCCAACGGCTTCTGGGAAACCATGCTCTCTGCTTTCAGAAAGCAGTTTAGTGGAGAAGACGAGTGAAAGTCTACGCGGTCAAACAAGGTAGAACAACAGGACTTTTCTTCTCTTGGGCAGAATGCTCAGCGTCTATTCTCGGATTTTCTGATGCAAGATATAAGAGTTTCAAGTCTGTAAAAGAAGCTCAAGACTATCTTGCAGACAGACAATCTGATACCGTTGAGCAACCATCAGAGCAAAAACAACTACCCCCTGACACCGGTGAGTGCCCTTTCTAAGGAATAAAAAATGCCCCTCCTACCAGCATCCAAAGTCGACGAGCTTGAGACTCTCGAGCACACTCTCAAGCGCGCCGGAACACCGATAACCCTTAACTCCTATCCTGCCTACATCATAAGCTACATAGGTCTCGAGCACCCGATCGTCTGCACGAGACTGATCGACAGAAACCTCAACCACTGTACAACGTGGGAAGATATGGAGAAAAAACTACATGGCACAACGCCTGAAGAAAGGAACTTTACAAAATGACAGAGAACAGCTATCCTCATTCAGAATTAGTCGGAACACTAATATCTAAGGAGCTGCATGAAAGAGTTTGTGTATTGCTTGGAAGACCTAATGACTACAAGCTCACTAACTGCAACAAACCTGTGTTTGTTCTGTCGAGTAGAGATGATCTAAGAATCACAGCACTATACGCTGACGGATCTACTATCGAAAGAAGAGCAACACCAAGAGCTTTCATCAAAGATGGATATGTAGAATGACCAAACCTGACCAACTTCTTCTCCCCATCGAGAAGAACAAACCGATCCCTGCTCGACCGTCAAACAAACCCAAGTGCACGGATCGGCTGACGCTCGAAGCCCTTGAGATTGGTGAGAGCTTCACTGTTGCTCAGTATCCTAACAAAAACAGAACCCCAAAGATCCAGTCTCTCATGACAACTGTCTCAAACGCGACAGGTAAGAAATTCATCAGAAGAAACGTCGGCTCTGAAGCCGGCAAGACGCTATACCAAATCTGGAGGACGGAATAATGTTCGGACGAAAAGCAAAGAAAATCACAGAGCTTGAAGATTTACTTGAAGTACGCACTCAAGAAGTGCGGAACTTAGTAAACAGTTCTCAACGCCTTAGGCTCAGTAATGAACAACTGACTGTAGAAGTTAAAGAACTCAAAGCGGATCTCAACGAACATGCCGCTCGAGAAGACGAAATCGCCGAAGCTATGCAAGTTGCGTTTCTTGTAGCTCTTGGAGAGCACACCTTCAACGCCTCGTTCCCTGATCTCCAGTTCAGCCGACTGAATTGGGGTAAGTATTATGAGAAGCTCAAGTCTGCTGATCAACAGAAAGGAAGTGCAGAATGAAATTCTACCTTCACATGAAGGAACCTCGCTCACTTGAGTGGATGCGAGGAAGGTTCTCTGCGTTGAATCAAGTCAACAGAGAACAGACGTTAGACAACTGGCTCGCAAGATTTCCTGAGTGCGACTCGTCTGGCAACGCGGTCAAGCCGAAGGAAGAGCCTGAAGTGATTACCAAAGCTCAAAGACGACTCAATGGCGATAACCCCAACGCCGATTATGCAATCGGTAGAGATGTTCGAGTTTGGGATCGTTACCTGTTTGCTGTTCCACTAATTGCCACAGTGTCAGACTACTCGAATAAAAACAGTGGGATCGAGGTCATTCTTCGAGAATCTAACAACAAGATGTACCCAGTCGGCTCAAAGGTTTGGGTATCGTGGCATCAATGCGAATTGCTTGATGATGCGCTCACCAAACCACCATCACCCACGCCGGACTTGGTGGAAGAGTTGGCGAAGATAGCAAACTGTGCTTACACACTAAGAATGCAGGCTCTCGGTGAAAACTTCCATACTTGGAATAAGTGGGAAGACATGCCTATCAATGTTCGCTTGTCAGAAATAGCGGCTGCTGATGCTGTCCTCACCGCCCTCCACGCAAAGGGGTGGATGTCTCTTACTGATGCGGCTGAGTATTGCGAGCACACGGTCACCGAGATACTTGCGAATGAGACCATAACTAAGCCTCACCGCTTCACCGACGAGGAGCTTTATAACTTCTGTGCTCAACTTCTCGAAAAAGTAGCTCAGATGCAAGTCCTACCAGTTGGTGCAGTTCTCGAACACTTTGGACTCCATAAATGATCTACCAAAACCAAACTGAACTCAACGCTGCCCTTGCCTACTGGCAGGCAGTCCTAAAGCTTCAACATTGGGACGTCCAGATCTCTTTCAAGTGTCATCTCGACAAAGGAGGTGAAGTCTTCTACAAGATGGGCTTGTATCAAGCGATCATTCATCTCATAGATCCTCTCGATGCTCAGGACTGGGACTTCCCATATGACCCTGAAAAGATCTTAGTCCATGAGCTTCTCCACCTTTACTTCGTCTCCTTCGACCGAATACCAGAACTTGAGAGCAGCGACAACCTCGCATACGATCAAGTCGAACTGGCAATCTCGCAACTTGCGAGTATTCTCGTAATCCTAAACCGGAAAGGTTCCTGACAATGAAAATTCCCGATACCAAAACTCCTCACGCCAGCATTGACGAACGCTCGATCCAAGATCGCATTCTCGAACCTCTCGACCAGTTCACAAACCCTGAACTCGAAAACCTTATTCGAGTCTGCAACAACGCAGATTGGAAAGATGGAACACCAATACCAAAACTCCTTCAAAACTGTCTTGACTACCGTCGTGGTGAGCTCAAGTGAGCCGTCTTGAAAAACTGGGAGTCTTGATATCAATCCTGGCTTTCGTAGGACTAATCTTTTACCTCTGGTCAACCCATGCAGCGAGATAACAGCAAACGATATGATCTAATCGTATCCGTCCGCTTTTCTCCTGTAGCCTTTGCTCGTCTTATGCGCTACTGGAGACAAATGGGCAAGGACTTCAGCGACCGTGCTTCGATGATCCGAACAACATACGAGACTTTTCTTATCGAGCACAACGTGCCGGAGCCAACGACAGAAGAAGCAATCGAGCTCTTGGAAGACGAGGTCTATCACAAGACAGAAAAACAACGTGCAGTACACAAGCTCACGGCAAAGCTGACAGAAAAGAAGCTTGAACAAGTAAGTGCCTTTGTTCAAGAGTTCGAGGAAACAAAAATTGATCTACAAAGCGCACTAAACGAACTTGAAATCGAGGAGGATTGAGATGTTTTGGTCTAAAGAAAGACGGATTACCAAGCTCTTAAGTCTGGTAGTAAGACAAGAAGAAACAATCCAGCAGCTCGTGCAGATCACTCAAATTTGTCAAGCAGAGACAGAAAAACTTAGAAAAGAGAAGGAACTACAGAAGTGATCCACCTAAAAAACGCCGACGCATGGGCAGAGATGCCCTTAGTCGAAGCTGATAGCATCGACTTGATCATAACTGATGTTCCGTACATGGAATACTCAAGTCGTGGAGACAGTGGGGGTAAAGAGAAACCAAAGGACGACATTCGTCGTATCCAAAACGTCTTTACGACTGAGATGTTTTACACCTGTGCCGAGCATCTCTATCGAGTCCTTAAACCGAACCGTCACCTCTACTACTGGACTCAGCTTGGTAAACCTTACATAGATAGTTATCTAAGCCTTGTCCAGGCTGGATTCTATATCAACCAGACATTGATCTGGCCGAAGATCAATCATACCAAAAGTGGAGACTTTTATCAGACCTATCCTGCACAGGCTGAAGTTTGTCTCTTCTGTGAGAAAATAATTGACCCAAAGAATCGACGCAAGCTCGGTGGGGGTGTGCATAGCAATCTCATGACAGAGTTCAACCCTGAGCCTGTTCCGGATTTCTATCTAAGTGCTTTTCCATCGATCCCATCAGAGCGCATGACACACCCCACACAAAAACCCGTACCTCTGATGGAGTTTTTGATCAAACGCTCAAGTCTTCCAGGAGAAACTGTCTTCGATCCCTTCGCTGGAAGTGGCAGTGTTGCACTCGCCTGTCGTAACCAAAAGCGCAGCTTCTTGGGATATGAGATCGTAGAACACTTCTACAAGCAAACGATGTTTCATCTGGGGGTATAGATGAACTTACAAGAAAAGGTAAGACTCTACGATATCACTTTTTATGGAGGAAACTTTGGCAAACACGACTATCTCTCTGCGAGAGGTCAAACAATGTCAATACCTTGGGTTTCTCTCACAGTAAGATCTGAAGCTGAACGTATGAGTCTTCTACGAGAATCCTACGAACTCTTTGTCTCAATCCTTGAACATCCTCAAAAAGCACGAGAGTTCTACCTGAGAAAGAAAAAGATGCGACTCTACCTAAAATACCCAAGTGCGATCAGACACTGAACCTAATCGCACCTATAAACTCAAGCCTGACGGCAAAAGTATTTTTTAAGACCAAAAGATTTAGGGTGATCGCACTTGCATGGCGAGGGTTTATTTAGTATATTATACTATACCTTAAAACACCCTAAGTCTGCATAAAGATCATCATCAAAACAAAGGAAACAACAAATGTCCGAACAAACAAAACGTCTCGAGATCAAGACCTCTCTAAGCGACATCGCCGGAGTAGACTTCACAGGATTCTACGAAACACCGGAAACCCTCGAAGGAAAGATTGAACTGTATGGCGCAGATATCATCAACTTTTTCTTCGAAAGTCGCATCGTATCTGCCCTGCGCCACAAAGTCCAAGTCATTCTTCAACGTGACAAAGACACACCACTGCCAGAACTACGAAAGCAAATTCAAGAGACTCTCAACACCTGGAAACCTTCTTTGAAGGAGCGTGGAAAGATCACCGAGGCTATGATCAAAAAGGAGACTGATCCTGCTAAGAGGAGACAGTTAATCACTGACTACACTGCTCAACTAAACCAACTGGATCTCGACTGATGAACTACCTTGTAGCTCTTGAATCTTGTCAGGATCAGCAGCGTATCATGCGGAGGCATTCTAATCCTACAAGATGGTGGATTGTAAGAGGGCTAATGATCTCACCTACGGTTATTGGTCAACCAGTCACCTACGAAAGAACACGTGTGGGTGATTCTATCTTTCATCCCGACGAAAAAGGAAATGCAATCCAAGAGTATTGGTTTCCTTCAACTGAAGACCAACTTGCAACCGACTGGGAAGTCTGTGAGATGACCCCTGTCCCAACAACCTGAGCTTTAGCTCTGGCGTCTGTAGTTCAACTGGAAGAACAAGTGAAACTCAAAGCACCACGTTGGAGGTTCGAATTCTCTCAGACGCTCAAAGAAAATACCCAAACAACCTGAAAGAAAACAAAAAATGCTCGACTTGACAAAAGAGTGGAAGGAAGAAGGTTGCTACATTAATCTTGGAGTCCCCGCAGAGAACGATCAAGAGGGTGATCCTCTTATGCTTGAGATTTGCGGTGACGGAACTCTCACCGCCGAAGATTTTGAGCTTATCCATCACATCGTCCTCCTGCACAACGAAAACCTTCGGCAGCTCAAGTTGTTCTCTCCGGAGGAACCGGCGTGAAACTCCTTCTTCCATCCCACGTATCTTGGAACACCTGGGACTCATCCAAGATCCAAGAATGGCTTTCGTGCAATCGAAAGTTTCTCAAAAAATACCGGATGGGCTGGGCACTCGAACACGAATCCCATGACATAGTCCACGGAGACGCAGTCCACCAAGGCATGCAGGCTCTCTACAAAGCCCACGCGATTCACGGAGACTACAACGCAGGATACGACGATGCTATCAAAGCCTATATCAAGCGTTTCTCTGAACGCTTTCACCCCGACGATTGGTGGGATCTCGGAGCCAAGTCTCCAGAAGGTGCGATGCTTTGCTTCAGAGAATATGCTGCAGAGTATCACGACGACGCATTCAAGCTTATTGGAAGCGAGATCTACGGAGAGGTTCCACTTGAGGGTTCCAGAAAACTTCTCGGTAAGCTTGACCTGTTGATCGAAGAACCCGACGGCTCTATCGTAGTTGTAGATCACAAGACCTCAAAGAACTCAATCACCAGTATCGCTGTTGATGAATTCTCTTCGAGCTTTCAGTTCAACACCTACAACCTTCTTGGTCTAACCTACTGTCTGTCTCGAGGCATCCCACCAGAGCGTTTCAAGGGTGTGATGGTTAATCATCTGGTCTTCAAGCAATCTGCTAAACTCGGCATCAACTGTGAGTTCAATCGTTTCTACGTCCGCAAGACTGCAGAACAGCTGAACACTTTTATCGCCGAAGCTGACTACATCATCTCGCAGATCGAAGCAGAGACAGCCAAACTGCGCAAGCTCAAAGACATCAACGAACCTCTTGTCCAGTTTCCAAAGAACCCAAAGAACTGCACAGCGTACTTTCGTCGCTGCGAGTACTACGATATCTGTCACAACCATCCTAATCCTCTGAAGTTCGCACGACAGGAACCACCAGCAGGATTTAAGATCAGCTTTTGGGATCCTCGGGGAACTAAAGAAGGGAAGAAGAAAGAACTCTAATGGCACTAACACTACCAAAACAATCTCTCGGCGGAAACAAGACAACCACTCGACCGTCAACGGAGCTGCCAGAAAAGATCGAAGTCTTTGGAAAGACTCTCGTTGGAGACCAGATCTCCAAGATGTTCTTCCAACGAGCAGAGGTTCTCAAGCGTCGAGATCCTCGCTATGGTCGTTTTATCCTCATAGGAAAAAAGGGAAGTGGAAAAACCTACAGCTGTATCAAGACTCTCCCAAGACCAATACTACATCTCTGTATTGATCCCAACGCAGAAGGAATCGTCAATCCAGATGAGATCGAGCGTGGAGAGGTTCTACCGATCCTTTACTATGGTGACAACCCAAAGGAACCTACTTTGTATCTGCGATACGAAGAAGACATGATCTCATGGGCACAAAATGGTTTCTTTGATGCCTTTGCATCAGTTGTTGTCGACGGTCTTACATCTCTCATGGCAATCCAGCTCAACCAGATTGCCTATGAGGACAAAAAACGAAAGGACAAACTCCACGCAGGTAACTCTCAGGTCAAGACTCGAACAGGTTTGATGCCTGAGCTTCAAGACTACAACGTCTTAAAGTCCACAAGCATCTTGGGCTTCATGGCTCTTTGCAGTATCCCATGTCACCTCGTCCTAACTGCCCACATCGCAGAAGAACGATACTTTGACGACAACGATGCCATGCGTATCCGCGAGATCCTGAACGCAACACCTGCACTAACAACAAACATCCCACCGTTGTTCAGTGAGGTCTATCTCTCGACTGTTCGTCGGGACGACAAACTGGACAAAGACGATCCCAACCGCAAGAAATACGTTTGGGTAACAGACAAACTGAACGCCTACAAAGATCTTCCCCTGTGCACACGTTTCAATGTGAACAAGAAACTTGTCGAGGACGAAATTCCTCAAGACTTTCGTGCTCTGCTCAAGCGTGTTGGTTTCTTGTGGGAAGACAAACCGTTTATCACAAGAGGAGAATAGTGGTAAAAGTCCTTTGGTTGGACACAGAAACAACTGGTCTCCAAGACTACAAACACGACATAATCCAACTTGCTTATGCTGTTGAGATTAATGAGAAAATCGTAGAATCTGGAAACCTATTGATCCAACCACATCGTCCAGAAAACATCGACCCAAGTGCAATGGCTATACACGGTCGATCAACTGAGCAAGTCTGTTGTGCACCGCATCTTCCAATCAAAGAAGCACACAGACAACTTACTGAAGTCCTTGCGATGTATTGCAACAAGTTCGATAAAAGTGACAAGTTTCACATGGGTGGCTTCAACGTTCTCTTTGATGAAGGTTTTCTAAAAGCCTTTTTCAAAAACTGCGGTGATACCTACTATGGAAGCTGGTTCAACTATCGAAAGATCGATGCACTTCAACTTGCTTGGATGTGTGAGTATCGAAGACTTATCCAAAGTGTTGACTTCAAGCTATCAACCCTATGCAGTCTCTTTAATATCGACCTCACAGCCCACGATGCGATGAGCGATATCCTTGCAAGTCGAGAACTTTTCAATCGCCTGATCCATCTTCTTGGCTCAGACGCAGATAGAATCTAAAGAGAGTCGAGACTCTTTCAAACATCCCGACAAAAAAACAACAATCCTAACAAAGGAAAAAACACAAAATGGCACGTCACTCTGCAAACGATCTTCCCAGCGAAGATGCTCCGGACAATGTCTCTGGACCGACTGGATTCTTTTTATCTCCTTTGGCTCTGAGCCAAGATGAGATCGAAGCTGCTCGTGGGTTTCACTGTGTCGACGCAGGCAACTACGAGATGGAGATCACCAAGGCAGTCTTGGCTCTCTCGAAGAACAGTCACCTGCCTCACCTGATCATCACAGCACGTCCGCTGGTCGAAGACGATCCCTTGATCTCATCCGTTCGAGACTACGTTGGTATCACCACTGCTGGTCTCGACCGTGCTACTCGTGAACGTAAGGATCTCCAGATCAAGGAGTTCACTCGTTCTTGTAACCTAAACATGGGAGAGCTTCTCGAACTGATCTCTCTCAACTACCCCAACCTGAACGAAGAGAACGCTTTCACAGGCATCGAGATCGAAGACCTTGTAGGTGTAACTGGCACTGCCAAGCTGAATTACGAACCCGAAGGAACCTACATCAAGGACGACGGTTCCGAGGGTAAGAGCTTCGAGAAGAACACTGTATCTAAGTGGCTTATCTAAGCATAGCCAGCTGGTGCGATCAGACACCAAACCTAATCGAACCTCCCCCCATGAGCGTGGACTTGTGGGGGGAGACGAGAAAGAAAGAAACCAAATGACCTCTGTAGATCTAAAAGTTGGAGATATCTTTGATGTTAAATCTCCAAATCCCTACACCTTCCTAAAGGAAGGACGTGCGCGGGTAATGTTTATTATCCGTGCCGGAGAAGAAGTTCCAGAATATGTGCTCCTAAAAGCAAATGAATGGAACCCAATACACCCTCTTGAGAAACATGCGATTAAATATGATCGGTTTGTCTGTGAACGACAAAATGGATCATATCTTATCTTTTCATCTGCCGCCCCATGTCTCTAAATCCTCAAATACGCCCAATCCACCCACGCATTATCCTCGACATGGACGGAGTATGCGTGGACTTTGTCAGTGGTGTTGAAAAGCTCTACGGAAAGATAGACTTTCCAAAAGGAACCTACAACATCCCAAAACTTCTCAAGGTTGAAGAAAAGACCTTTTGGTATCGCATCGAGAACACACCAAACTTCTGGCTTGATCTTGACCCATACGACTGGATGTGGGATCTCTACAAGCTCTGTCGAGAACACGTTGCACCAGACGGAGACGTAGTTTTTGCATCCGCACCAACTCTTGATCCGGAGTGCACAGAACAGAAGATCCGCTGGTTGCACAAGTACTTTGGTCGAGACTTTCGTCACTATGTTATCACACCACAAAAACACCTAATGGCGACCTCTCAAACTATCCTCATTGATGACAGTGAGCAAAACTGTCTAAACTTTGAAGCCTTCGGTGGTCGATCTATTCTCTTCTCCCAACCATGGAATGATAAATCTTGGTCACCCGATCAGACCAAACTTTGGCACGTGAACCATATCCTTAGCTACTGGAGTCCCCGATGATCCGCACATCCGTAACACTCTCAACACAAAACGAACGCTTTTGGTCAGGAGTTATACCTCATGGTCAGAAGGGTCGTGTGATCAACTATCTTTTTGACCGCCTGAGAGAAGAACTCGGAGACGAACCAGCTCGACCTGAGCACTCGATCGATCCGGACAAACTTGAACACTTTCTTGGAAAACTTCTTGCAAAGAAGATAACACTGTCATGAGACTGCAAAACACCTTTCTCGAACAGTCTCTTGACTCTCGCATTGCTTTAGTCAGAAGCATCCGAGCCAAGAGAGAGCAAGTGAGAGTCCAGAAACGAACAGCAAAACCAGCACTGTCTTTTGACAAATCTTTGACCAGTGGTGAAAAGAAGAAACGCGCTCCAAAGGAAACCAAACAGCAGATACTTACTCGTCTGCTTAACATAGAGGATCTCTAAAATGGTTGATGCTACACCAGTAGATACTAAAGTTGAAGTGTCTCTTAATGCTCGATACAGCAAAGCTATCGTTGCTCTCTCTGAGATGCTCAAGATTGTTGGAGAAGAAATCATCCGAGAGAAGTACAAAAACCAAGTTGACGTCAGAGATATAAAGCTCGCCCGACTAACTGGTCAGCACAAGCTCGTCTCTACAAACCTTCTTATCGGTGAGACCAAAAATGCCAAAGACTAAACAAAGCTTTCTATCTCTCGGATCGATCCTCGTTGAAGACCGAATCCGACTTGATCTTGGCAAGGAAAAAGAAGGTCGAGAGAGCATCGAGAGTCTCACAGCATCGATAAAAGAACACGGCTTGCTCCAGCCTCTTGTAGTAGTCGAGGAAACCGAAGGCTATAGACTTCTCGCCGGTGGTCGTCGCTACACAGCCTGCAAGAATCTCGGCTGGACAGAAGTCCCTTGCCATATCTTTCCTCTTGGCACAACTGCTGTCGAGAGCAAGATTATTGAACTAATCGAAAACTACGACCGTAAAGATCTGACCTTCCAAGAAGAAGCATCAGCTCGTGCACAGATACACGCACTGATGATCGAACAGCACGGAGCTTTACCACGTGGTCTTCCAAAGACCAAAAACGACGGAACACCCGATACTCGTTGGTCATCGAGCGACACAGCCAAACTTCTTGGAGTCGACCAGAGAACCATCACCCGAGACGTAGAGCTAACCAAAGCCATCGAAGTTTTCCCAACTGAACTTGGTCAAGCCAAGACAAAGAAAGAAGCCTTGGCTCGTCTCGACCGTATCAAAGCTGAGAGTGGTGCACCGGTCACAAGCGAAGATGAAGAGTCTCCAGAGACACAAAAGCTTCGTGAGACCATCCTATCCAAACTATGGAAACACCAAAGCTGGAAAGACAAACGAGACGAACTTGCAAACAAGGCTCCAGGTTTCTTGATTCTTTTGAAAAAGCCGACGAAAGCAGAGCTTAATGAGTACCTATCGATCCTTGCACCAAACGCATGGATCTTGTGCACCGAACCTGTCGACAGATGGAAAACTTGCTTCTGGATGTGGCCATCAGCCAGCTATACAGAACCTCAGACTCTCCAGCCGAACTACCGACAGATGTCCTATCTCTTGAAGGGCAAAGCAGTTCTGAACAAGGTTGGGCACAGTGCGATCTTTCAATCAAAGCGTGTCCCACAGAACCTAAAAGTCAGTGAGACTGAACTTCCTATCGACCTGTGGGCTGAGATCATCGAAACCTTCTGCTCTAACACCATGCTCGCATTTGCACCAGACTGTGCTGAAGGCAACATGCTCTTAGGTGCTATGAACATCGGTGTAGGTATCTTTGGATTCTCTACTGACGAAGACATGTTCGAGACCTACAGAAAAAAGGTCGAGACCTTTGCTCCTGGACACTACACCAGCTTTCCTGGAAGTCTCACAGGCAAAGCTAATGAACTGGAAGAGCTATGACCAAACCTCTCCTACTCGACCGAGCACTCGTTCGTGCTCTATGCAAACGTCCTGCAAGCAATCTGTATCCTCGGGACTGCAGCGATCCTACAAAATATGGGATCTTGACTCTCGATGGAAACAAACGAGAACTTGATCTTTGTGATGACTACACCTGGCAAGAGTTCCCAAAACCTGTAAAGGACACACACAGTGTTTGACCCATCTCGACGAGTCGAGAGCGAAGGAGACTTGCGACGCAAGATCTTCTTTATCGGAGAAGCTCCAGGGACGACTGAGCTAAAGCTAAACCGACCGTTCGTAGGCGCTCCAGGACAAAAGCAAGATCACCTGAACATGCTCGTCGGTATCCAACGTGACGACTGTCGTTGGTCGAACGTCTGCAAGAGCTATGTTCCAGACAATGACTTTACGTATCTCATTGATCTTGAGAAACGACCAGACTACGAGACCTTTCTCGCTTGGGTCAATGGAGAGACTCTCCTACCACCGAAAGGTATCAACCCTGAAGTCCTGCCATCGATCATCGAGCTGTTCAAAGAAGTATCCATGTTCCAAGGGAACGTGATCGTCCCTCTTGGAAACATAGCTCTTTGGGTATTGACAGGCATGCAAGGCATCACCAAACGTCGTGGCAGTATCCTAAGTGCTCGTGGACATAAGATCATCCCATGTGTTCATCCGAGCGCAATCATGCGATCCTTCTCTCTGATCGAACAACGGCTTGCGATGCTCGATCTTGAACGTGTTCGAGAAGAGAGCAGAACACCTCGTATCGATCTGCCGCATCGAACGTATCGAACCTACCCAACGTTCGAAGAAGCGATGATGTATATTGCTGACGCACGAGCACTCAAGATCATTGGCTTTGATATCGAGGTTATGAAAACAGCCGACGAAGGCAAAGAGATGTCATGTATCGGATTTGCACACAGTGCACATGATGCAATGTGCATTCCTCTTATCTCTCACAACAAAAACTACTGGACGGAATCTCAAGAAGTAACTGTCCTCGAAGCCTGTGCGGAGCTTCTCAACGATGACAATGTGATCAAAGTTGGTCAAAACATCTCCTTTGACGCATCTTTTGTCTACCGTCAATACGGCATGGTTGTCAAGCCTCTCGAAGACACAATGCTCGCCCACGCGATTCGCTTTCCAGACTTAAAATGGAAACAGATTCGCAAGCAAGGCGAAGCATCCAATGCTAAGGGCATCGTAGGTCTGGACTTTCTCACTCGCTACTACACACGAGAACCATACTACAAAGACGAAGGAAAAGAGTGGGGATCAACTGGTGGTGATCGAGAAGCAGAGTTCTTTGTCTACAATGCCAAAGATAGCTGTATTGTTCTCGAGATCTTCGAGAAGATAATGAGTGCACTTAACCTGCAGGATCAACAATGACGAGAGAACGCGAAGACTTCTTTATCTCCTGTTGGGAAAGATACTACGGGACTTTCCACGGAGATGTTCGAGGGAACCTTCATATCATTGTAGATGACGGAAACGTAAGAGACTCAGATATTCTATATTGTCTACGAGACTGTTTACAAAAGGGAGATCTTATAGGGATTGAGTTCTTAATTACTTTCTCAGAGCTGTCAGAGGAACTTAGAACTCAAATGTATGAGCTGGGAGGGAATCTATAAGTGATCAAAGGTCTTGACACACTAACCTTCCCGTGCATCTACGTCATTGTCCTTCGTGCACCCGACGGAACCCTTTATCCGAAGGGTCTTCGTTGGAAAGCTAACCTCTTAAACTTTCAGAATGGCGTTGCCCTCGAAGAACAATGTGGTGCACAGGTTGAAGAAGTTATCTTTGTTCGATCAGGAACGGTGAAAGACTACCTAAACTTTCCACAAGAGCTCGAAGATCGTCTTTGTGGAAAGCAAACGAGCAAAGAAAAAGCAGTTCGAATCCCCAAACTATCTCTACAAGACCTACTAAATATCGAGGATCTCTAATGGCAGTCCACACAGAACCAATCGAAGATGCAACGTTCGAAGAAATTAAACCAGTCTCACAAGAAGAGACCGATTTTCTTCTATCCTTTCAAACCACCTGGGACAAGCTAAACCAGTTTTGTATCGAGTATCGTTTGCGTTTCAAGACCGAAGACGTTCTACTGTTCCAAGGTCCAAACTGCATGATAACATTTGACTTCGCAGACTTTGAAGTCGGGGAGACGGTAAACTGATGGGTTTATCAAAAAAAGTAAATCCACAACAATGGAAAATAGAGTGGATTAAGGAAGATGCGATAGTTAGAACTGATTACTATCAAGATAAAAGAGCTGCACAAGATGCTATTCAATCTCTACAGATTCGATATGCTGGTTGGACGCCACGTATATCAGAGTGTCGAGTAGAAGTTGTATCATCTTATCATTTTGTGGAGACAGTAAATTGATACTTACATCTCTTTCGGATCTTAAGGCGTTTACAGTCAAGATCGAAGTGAAAACACCAAACATTCTGTTCTGTTATGATTGTCCTCTGAAAGACAATAATATCGAACGGATACAAGAGTGGTGCAACCACTACTCTGAAGAACTTGAAGAGGATAGTTACTGGCTGAATGATAAGATACTCCATGGAACTCTTCGCAGTACACAATGTCTACTGGAAAACCAATGATCAAAAACCTCGAAACATACCACACCCACCGCGATCTCCTACCAGTTCTCCTCTGGATGCAGTCTCGTGGTATCTGTGTCAACCAGACCTTGATCAAAGAAAAAGCCGCAGACCTTTTGGTCTTTGCAGCCGAGAGACAAGAGCAACTAAACATCGCTTGTGGAGAAGAACTAAACGTCAAATCTCCAAAGCAAATCCAAGGATACTTCTATGGAACAAAGAGACTTCAGCCCTATAAGGATAGAAAAACTGGAAAGCCCACAGTCGACGAAGAGGCTCTTAAACGAATCGCTCGGAGAGGTTTTCCAGAAGCTGATCTTATTCTGGACATACGACATGCAGAAAAACTCCGATCCACCTACTTTGAAGTCCGCTTGTCTGATGACGGGAGACTTCGCAGTTCCTTTGGATTTACACGTGGTGGACGTCTTACGTCTTCGACAGACATATTTGGAGAGGGGCTTAATCTCCAGACTATGCCTCATGAAAAGCGATTCCTTAATCCAGATGGAAGTCTTAGACTCCTTATCGACTTCCGAGAAATAATCCAAGCCGACCCAGGCTGTATGCTCTACAACATAGACAAAGCCCAGGCAGAGAATCGTATCGTAGCATACATTGCACCTGATCTAAACATGATCGATGCCTTTGAGAAAGGTGTTGATATCCACAAAAAGACTGCATCTTTGATCTTCAACAAACCAGTCGAGTTGATCTCTGGAGAAGACGGATCATGCAGTCTCGGCAATGGTTCGAGAAGCGAACGATACTTTGGCAAAGAAGCCAACCATGCTTTGAACTACGGTCTTGGTGTCAAACACTTTGCCTTGCGACTTGAGATTCCAGAGATCCAAGCAACGATGATTCGAGACAAGTACTTCTCAGGATACCCAGGCGTTCGGGTCTACCACAACTGGGTTCTTGCAAAGCTCAGGAAAGATCGTTGTTTGACCAATGTCTTCGGTAGAACCTATGAGTTCTTTGATCGTATTGGTGAAGACACCCTGAGCGACGCACTCTACTTTATCCCACAATCTACTGTCGCCGATATGATCAACCGTTGGGGCTTGCTCTATGTCTGGAACAATCAAGACTTGTTTCCACACTTCGAGCTACTGAACCAGGTGCACGACGCTATCATGTTCCAACTTCCAATCAGTCTTGGTTGGGAAGAGCACTGGAGACAGATCAACCTGTTATTGACCAGTCTAAACAAACCTCTCTCTTGGAACGGCAGAACCTTCAGTATCCCGACTGACCTCAAGATCGGCAGATCCTACGGATCTATGGACGAACTGAAAGGCAAGAGAGTCAACAAAGACGACTTCCAAACCACATGGACTAAGTATGCGTCTTAAGAACAAGATAAAGATGCTTGAGATCTACTATGATATCAAGATCACAAAGCGAGGATACAAAGGCTGGAGTATCCTCACAAAGACTGCATACATGCATGGACTTCGAAAGGGAGATAGATACAAGACTCTAAAGTCTTTCTTTCGACCAAAGGATACTATCCAACAAATAACTCCATCAATGTCTCCAGAACTCTTCCAGATGCACACCATCAGTAATCAACTGATGCAAGCTGCTTGTGGAGTTCCAAAACAACTGTTGACTTGGGGTGACCTTAAGAAACTGATAGGGTACACAGCATGACCGAGCTAATCGAAGGACGCAAATACAGTGCTGGTAAGACTCGCATGGACTTACTCGACTGGAGTTTCATAAAAGGCATCGGTGAAGTCCTCACCTATGGTGCTATCATGCACGCACCGAACAACTGGAGGAAAGTAGATCCAGAAGAGTACATCGCTGCAATACAAAGACACTTTGTCGATTGGCGTGAGGGAGAGCAGTTTGATAAAGACTCTGGTCTGCATCATCTCCTACATCTTGCATGTAATGCTATGTTCCTTTGGGTCTTGGTTGGGATGCGAAACATTGGACAGAGAAAAGATCCACCGAAGCCACCTGTTCTTATCGAACCTTTGATCGAAGACTTCACGCCTCCCTCGACACCAAAAGAATACAAGATCTGCTCGATCTGTAAAAACGTTATCAACCCTACTGACCGACAAGCTCTCGACCCAAAAGGTCTCCTTGCTCACTCTACCTGCATCGAACGAGGCTTCTAAACCAATTGGACACTCTTGTCACGCAAACTAAAAGACTGGATCTCAGGATACCTTGAATGGACAAAAGAAGACGAATCTCCTGAGATATATCGAAAGTGGTGTGCGATATCGGGTTTAGCAGCCTGTCTTCAACGCAAGTGTTATCATAGACTTGGTAGGCTTGTCTTCTACCCGAACTTCTACATCGCTCTCGTCGGACCATCTGGTGTTCGTAAGAGCACAGCTATTGCACCGATTAAAACCTTGTTACAAGAGAGGGGAGTAGAACTTGCAGCGTCTGTAACATCTAAAGAAAAGCTCATTGGAGCCATCGTAAAACTGGGATCAAAGGATGATATGTCTGCACGAGAAGGTCGAGAACGGTTCTTGCTCGATCAACCCTTATCTCCACACGCCAGTCTCACTGCCATTAGTGGTGAGCTCATCTTATTCTTCCCACAAAAAGATATGGGTTTTGTCAAGTATCTTCTCGATCTCTACGACAACCCCGACGTTTTTATCTACGATACCTACAAACGTGGAGAAGAGATGATCGAAAACGTTTGGTTTAATCTTCTTGGAGGCATAACACCTGATGAACTTAACCGATCTATGACTGAAGAAATGGTCGGAGCAGGTTTCTTGGGAAGGTTTATCATTGTCTATGCCTCCAAGATCGGTAAGCTAAACGGGTATCCTGTTGAAACTAAGGAGGAAAAAACTCTTCGTCGCTATCTTGTCGAAGACATGCAATCAGTCCTAATGATGTCTGGACCTTTCAAACCAACACCGGAATGGCTGGAGCTTTATCTTCCCTGGTACGAAAACCCCGAGACACACCAGCTGTTCGAAGGAACAAAACTTGATGCCTATAGTACTCGTCGAGGATCACATATCCACAAACTCTCGATGATCTCAAGTGCATCACGGAATGACTCAAGGGTAATGAAAGCCGAGGACTTCGAACGTGCACACTTCTGGCTTACACAGATCGAAAAGCGCATGCTCGAAGCAGTCGGTGGGATAGGCTCTACACAGTACGGTCAAAATGTTGATGCTGTGATAGGTTATCTTAGGTCTAAAGGCGACAAGGTTCCATTTTCTCAGCTTCTTAGTCGCTTTATGACCATGATACAACAAGACGACTTGATGCAGATCTTATTTGCACTCAAGCAGACCGGTACGATTGAATTAAAAAACCGTCTAACTGGAGAACCTGCACCCTTTGATAAAGAGGTTGTTGCACGGTATATCCCAAGAGGAGAGTGATGGAAGGAAAGAAACCGCCTATTTGCGAAAAGTGTGGTCAGGAACTCAAAAAGCACACCATGGACTTCAGTGCACTCTTCGGGGGTCGCGGAGATGTCCTAAAGTGTCCACCAAAGAACCTATAGACCAAGAAACCCCCACCGACTTTACATCGATGGGGGTTTTACTTGGTGCGATTAGGTTCCAAACCCAATCCGATCTACTTTTGCAACCTCTGTCTCAGTGCAGTTCTCACACTCTCACTATCTGCACCAAGTGCTCTCAGTTGTCTCAGAGCATCCTGCCACTTAGCCTCGTCTCTCTCACCTCTCGCGATACCATTCGAATGATACTTAGCATCGAAGAGCATATCATAATAATACGCTCGATCCTTTGATGCCATACTATCCGTAACTCTCGAAGGCATCAACGGCAGCCTGCCCATCAACGCAACAATCCTCATCAAATCCGAAGCCCATCTTATGACCTGTCTTTGTCTCTCAAGCAGGTTTTTCTGCATCCACTTATCCTTCTCCGAGAAGGTCTTGAGCACCTCAATCAACCCTGATGTTCCTGAAATCACATCCTGACCGAAGCTCTCTACAAGATTCTGAGAGTTTGGAGACACACCTTTTCCCTGAGCTTTTGCAATCACAGTCTCGATTGCTGGAACGATAAACTTAGACAACGGTCCAACCACCGTTCCACCCATCTGCTGGAGTCCAGTCTGTGTCAGCTTTTGTGCTGTAAATGGATCAATCTCTGCAAGGAAATCTTGCATCGTTCGACTATTATACACTGCTCCTGGAGCCTTCAAGACTGCCTGACCAACGCTCTTGGTTATCGAGAACATCAACCAAGACAAGAGACCTAACACCATCTGTGCCCACATCAGCCTGCGCCAATCGTCGGGGTTTCTATCCGACTGCCTGAATCTCTTGACCTCGATCCAATACAGGTTCCAGACCTTGATCTGATCAAGATTGAACAGTGTCAAAGTCTGCGAAACCAAATTACCCTCTTGTGCCTTTCTCGAGATCTCCGTTGATGCAAACGGATCTGTTGTAGCTTGTGTCGAGTTGATTGTTTCAACTAACCGTCTTTCCGCCTCACCTTGTGCCCATCCTTCATCCTTTGACTGCAACAACAGTTGTTGATACAAGAACACGATAACTTTCTCATCGCTCCACTTCATTGGTGCGAGACCAAAGCCTGTGAACTTTTGTACCCTGCCGACGCTCTTTCTTGAAGTCGTAAAGCGTCTTGTTTCACTCGGAGTCAATCGATCCATGATTGATCTCTTGAACCGATCAGCCACTGTTGGGATCAGTATAGCCTTTGCTCTGGCTTCGTCCCAACTGACAACTGTCTCTCCAGCAATCACCTTCGCTGCGTATCGTGGTGGAACTCTAAGAGTCGCAGTCAACGCTGACATCCACTGAATGATATAACTTGAAGGGTTCATCGAGACATACGACGGTGCAAATCGTTTCATCAGTTGAGATACAACTGAACTCTCTGCACCTTGTTCTACATACTTCTGCTCTCCATTGATTGCATCCAGCCAGTTCATAAGACTCTTGAGTCTCTTCTTTCCAAGTCTTGTCTTGGCAATCTCCAGTCGAACATCACCCTTTAAGAACACCCTAACCTTCTCAACCTCTCTTGCAGTTCCAATCGCAGCACCGACAGCAGTAGATACATCGTTAAGAACTGCAAACGGATCAACGAACTGAAGCTTTTGTTCCGACGTATGCTCTCTCTTCTGCAACCACCGAGATGCAAAGACGTTGATCAAACCGTGGATATTACCAGTCTTGGTCTCCGCAGTCAAAGGATCAGTCTTTGATCCATCTTTGTTGACGATATAGCGGGGTGCATACATTCCATACAGGTGCTGCAAGTGCCCACGAAAGATCATTGCCTCAAGTGGTGGAAGAGTATCGCAGAACTCAAGCAATCTGTCTTGCATATACTGATACGAATCCTGCAGACCTTTGAGAGCCTGTTGTTCTTCTGCTGTAAGACTATCTCTGATCTCCAGAGCATCCTCATGTGTAAGATCATACTTGAGATGATCAAATCCCCACAGACTTCCACTAAAAGTAGCTTTGGGATTATCAATATCTGTCAAAGCGTGTGCGATCCCGATCCTGATCGCTGGTGTTGATACGAACACCTTGCCAGACCGTAGGGTCTTGCTCGACTGATTCTTCTCGATATTAACCAGATTGATAAGATTATCTCCTAACGCTGCATTCATTCTCTTATCAACCTCAGCCATCAGACCAACCGTGATCTCTCGTGCCTGTTGAAGACTCCTGCTTAGCTGATCCCAAGTCTGTGATCCAAACTTAAAGAAGTCTACAAAGATATGCTCAGCTGTTTGAGAAGATACAAAGCTTGCAGACTTAAGAGTCTCAGGAAGCTTCTCGTTTGATCCAATCTTGCCTTCACTCTTCTCAGTTTTGACAACTTCACTCATCCCAAGAGACTGAAGTGCATCTGCTGCATCGAGTGCATCAAACTTTTGCAAGACTGCAGTTCGACGCAAGTCTTGAAGCATTGTGACAACCTTTGCCAGATCCTCTGTCGGCAGCATTGAGATCTTGAAGCTCGGAGGCTCTTTCATCAGCTTTTCAAGAGCAGCATCTTTAGACACCTGGGTCTTATACTTTCCTTCGATCTTCTCTATCGCAGCATCCAGTGCAACTTGTGCTTGACGATCAACAGTCCAGCCAATCTCAGGATTGGGCAATACAATTGATCTGAGATCCTTTGAGTTGACACCTTGCCAAGAGACATTGCTGCCTTTCAACTCTATGCTCGATGGGTCTTCGAGACTCTTAAGCTCTGCTTCAAGAGCAGATCTCACACCGTTCAATCGATCTTGATTCTCTTTGGACAACAGTTTGACCAGAGCATCCGAGACCCTACCAACCATCCTATCCTGCCAGATAATCTCACGAGATACAAGAGCACTGATACTGATTGGCTTAGGTTTGTTGTCAGTATCTACTGCACTGCCCATCGCATCAACCATGCTCGACCAGCTATCATATCCTTCTCCCTGTGCGTATCGTTGGATAAGATCACTGTTGAGAGTCTTGAGAGTTGCCAGAGTCGATGCACGTTTTTGTGCACTTTTCTCTGATCTCTTCCGACTCTTGGTCTCATCTTTGGTCTCAACCTGCTGTTGTGCAAGCTCTGCTTCAGCAGATGGTGGAAGACTCTCTGGATGCTCTTGTTGGTAGAAGTCAAACTCTTCGTCGGAGAGACCACGATCAAGAAAGAAAACTCCTTTATCTTTTCCAAGCTGAAGCACACGAGACCACTGAACTTCACTCTCAGATACTGCAACCCCAAAGAGATTCTTAATCTTTATGGATAAAGACACAAAAAGACCATGGAGCTTTCGGATAAAAGACTGAGTTCCAAAAGACTCGGAATCTACATATTGATCCAAAGCAACCTGACGTGCAAACCACTCATTAAAAGACAGATTGTATGCAGAACTACCTTTATACTGAGTAAGAAATCTTTTGTAGGTTCTTAAAAGACTTCTTTTTGGCACAAGACCATTCTCAATCTGCTCTCTCAGCCAAATGTGACCAAACTCATGTCTTAGAGTTTTCGCAAAATTCTCAGGACTCCTATAAAGGTCAATATAGAGATCCACGCTATCTTCTGTAAAGCTTACAGCGCCATAGATAGGGGTAGAATCTTCATCCTGCATCTCCTGAAGGTGTAGCGGAAGTTCTGTAAGAAGATTAATACTCCTTCTAATCCCAAGTTTCTGTCGTAACTCTTGGAGCTGTTGTGTATCAAACTGAATTGGTGTATTAGTCAAAGGCTCATTTGCTCCGAGATCAAAAGAAGTTGGACCCATTCGATCTGCGCTCTTTCTCACCAGACCTTTAGGCTGAAGCCATCCCTCTCGAATCTCCACACCATCAGGCTGTGCAACAATCTGCTCTGCAGCGAACTGTCCAAAGCCAGCCTTGTCAAGACGAGCAAGAACAGCCCTTTCCATAATCGCAAGAGCTTCAGCTTTTGTAGACTCAAGTTCTTTCGACGGATTTTGTGGATCTGGTCTCTTGAAGATCTTATCTTCTGGTGCACTCTTGATCTGAGCAAGAACTGCGAGAGACTTCGTAAGGGCTTGAACCTGATCTGTAGGTACAGCCTGACGTGCAATCTGCAGGATACCAGCCGGAGGAGCCTTTGCATCTTGCAGAGGATCAACAGCAGATTCGACTGGAGTTTGTGGAGTCTCAGGAACAACTGGAGTTTTAGCTGGTTGAGTCTCAACTACTGCTGGAGTGATCGGATTAGGTTCAGTACCTAATCGAACCTCAGCCTTGGGCTTTGCTTCAGCTCTAACTGGCTGTCGTTTAAGACTCTTGACTTCTTCAGGAGAAAGTCCAAGAGCGTGATAAAGCGAAACCCCAAAGCCATGTCGATCCTTAGCTCGATCAAGACCTTTTGCTTTGTGCTCTTCCCAATCCGAAGTAAGTCGATCAGCCTGTTCTGGAGATACCAAGCCACGAGATAAAAAGTCTCTTACGATACTCGAAGGATCTGCGGATACCTCAAGACCTTCTTTAGAGTTAAGTTGAAGTTTCTTGAGCAGCTCCACACGATAGAGCTTTCCTTCTTCATCTAAATCAGTAGTGGGACCAGCAACACGACTCTCAAAGAGAGGAGACGTTGTCCTTGGAGCACGTTCTGCAGTCCCACTACTTTGCTTTTGACCGAGATTAAGATTGATCTTTCTTACTTCCAACAGCCCTCGAACAGTCTTGCCTTGCTTTTTCTCAGATACACCAAGCTCTGCCATCGTACCCGCGATGAGAGTCGGTGTCAACGGAACACCTTGAGCTGACATCTCTGTCAGTTTTTGCATCAAAGGTTCGAGTCTCTGAACACTCGTCCGAGACTCTCCAACAGCTTTGGCTTCCTTACGAACAGTACGCATGGATGGCTTTGGAGTAGCTTCTGCAGGAGTCGTTGCAACAACTGGAGTCTCCCCCGCTGCGACCAAAGGTTCAAGAACATCTGCCTTCTTTACAACCGGTGCGACACGAGCACCACTATACTTTGAGGTCTGAGGAGCTGCAGTTGGTGCTGTCGTTTGAGCAGTCGGTGCAACCGGAGTCTTTACTGCTGGGGTTTGTGCACGATCTAAGACTGCACGATAGTAGTTTCCAAATTTGGTAGGATCAATCTTGAGGTCTGGAAACCTTGTTCCAATCTCTCCAAGCTCTTGTGCTGTGATATCTGGCTTTGCTTCCCCGAGAGCCATCATATTTGCATGAAGGTCTAAAAGCTGACTCGCATTTTCTCTTGAGATATTTGCCTGAACACCAACAGCATTGAACGCATCTTTGATCTGTTTCCGAACATCAAGGTGATTCCTTACAGCAAATCCTGTCGCCGTAAACGGAATCGACACAACACCACCGAGACCTTCTTGTAGAAACGCACTACCTGCACCTTCGAACGCACCAAGATCTCCATACAAATCCTGCCCAACCTTCATCTTGACACCGTTCTCAAGCACTGTCCCAACCCAACCCTCAAGACCTTCTCCAGCGAAACTCCCAGTCGCAGCCTTGCCAAGATCAAAGAGCATCTTTCGTGCAACTTTATCCTCACCACCGACTGCAACCTTCTCTATCGCATTGCCCAAACGTGCGAGCTTTCCAACAGGAAGTTTGATCCCTTTGACAAACTTGAGCTGTGTGATTCTTTCAAGATACTCACTCCCAACCTCGATCACACCACTCGCGATAGCAATAGATTCCTTTCGAGCAGTCGATATAGTTCTTCCCTCGGTCTTCTCGATTTGATCCATCTCTTGCAGAGCTGCTCTGTGCCCAAGAAAGTAAAACGGCAACACAGTTACAATATTGACTGCAGCCTGTGCTTCCTTGGTTCCAGTCAGCGCTCCAGCGACATTACTAGCAATCGATGGAACTGTCCCACCAACAAACTCTCCAACAGATCTCGAGAACCCAGGTCGAGTTGGAAAAGACTGCTCGAGTTTCTGAGTTGTGGTCTCAAGCTTCTTATCTCTCCTAAAAGCATCTACAAGATCCTCAGGAGAAGGTATGAGAGTCCCAGGAATAAACAGAGGAGCTTCTCTCTGAAGCTGTGCAACTTGAGTTCCAAGACTCTGAGCAGCTGCATTGACAACGTTCTCTCCTGCACTTTGTGTCGCAACAGCAAATGCAGACTCAAAGTCCTGTTTGATCTTAACTTTTTTCTCATCTGGAGTAACACCCCAATTCGGATGTCCTTCAACATAGTGAGAAAAGAATCGATCTGCAGACCTCCGACGATACTCAGGACTTCCATCCTTCCAACGAGTATCTTCGAGCATCGTGTTCCACTCAGGAGTATCTAAGAATTTCATCTATTCCGCCAAAGGATCAAAAGGTGTAGGAGCTGGCGCTGGAACTGGAGAAGGTGACGGTGCTGGAACTGGAGCTGCAGTAGAATCTCCCATGATCTCCGCCCATGCCTGAGTCCTCCGAAGATCTTGCATCCTTCCAAGAACCTCAGATTGATTATCCCAAGTCATGATCACAGTAGATTTATCTGGAAGAGACATAGTAACCTTTTGAGTCTTGTCTATCTCTCCAGCTGCATCGGGTTTGAACATCCCACTAACCCATTTCTGATCATTTGCTTGAGTCTTAGTCATGTAGTCTGTAAAGATGTTTAACTTGGTAGCTCTGACAGTTTCTTCTTTCATCCCCTGTTGTAAAAGACTGTTAGCCTCAGCAATAGAAGTTCTGTAGTCCATATCCATCTGTGCAGGACTCTTATACCCTTTGAGTCGTGGGTCGGTCTTTGGATCGATATACTTAAAGGTTCCATCATCCTGTTTTTCAAGAATCCCACTACCAGAAACCTGCCAGATCGAGTCTTTTTTGTCCTGTTCAAACTTATCCTTCTCAAGCTGGAGTTGATCTTTTCCAGTTTGGTTTCTTTCGCCCTCAAGAAGCAGACCTTTATCAGCTCTTGTATTCTCAATTCCTTGCTGTTTCAATCGATCCTGTCGATCATTCCCCGCGAGCAACTGAGACACTCTCTGAGGATCACTAATTGCAAGATCTCCTTTATCTGCTTCAGTCCCATCCGCAAGACTCTTAGCAACATTAGCACTTGCTCTCTGCACTGCCATCTGCGAACCAGCCTCACCCAAACGACCTTGCCAACTGTTTGGTCCACCGATAGCAGCACCAATTTGTCCATAGACGTTTGCTGCTTGGTTCGACGATAGTGCTGTTGCAGTCTTGGACCAAACGCTCGGATTTCTTATTCTATCTTGCAACATCGCATTAGTCTCTACAACAGGAGCAGGAGTTGCAAAAGCCTTTGCAGTCTCAGTCACAGGAATTGAACCAGTTCCCAAGAGTGGATTATTCGGAAGTGCCATTTTCTCTGTCCTTTATCTCTTAAACCGATGCGATTAGACTTCAAACCTAATCGCATCTCTTTTTTAGCTCAACGCACCTGCTGTGCCACCCAAGACAGCACCAATTGCTGTCCCCCATCCAGGAAGAACAGCTGTTCCCATCGACGCTCCACTTGCAGTACCAGCAGCGATCTTCCCAGCCTGACTTAGCCTCTCAGGCGATGTAGCCACACCAGCAGGAGCTGCAAGATAATTGATACCTTTACCTATCAAATCCTGAGTCCATGTAAGATACTTTTGTGATGTCTCAAGGTTTCTCAGGTCTCGTACATTCATAGCATCAATTCGAGTCTTCTGAACGTCTGTGATAGCTTTATCTATCTCGAGTCTTACATTCCAAGCCCCCATCATTGCGTTAACAAAAGCTTTATGGTCTTGTCGAAGATACTCATCTCGACTATTAAGTCTACTCATCTTTGCGTCAACAGCAGTTCGTACAACTGTTTCTGCTTGAGACCGTGCGAAGGCTCCATGCTCGGTCAAGATTTTATCAACCAAACCCGACTGATGTACTAATGAGCCTCGCTCAAAGTCTCCATAAACCCCAAGACCTCGACTATAGGCTTCCATATGAGACAGAAATGACCCAAGGAACATCTTTGCGCGTTCTGAAATAAGACCTTGATAGACTGCAAGCCTCTCTTGAATCCGTACTTTCAACTGATCAAGATGAAGCTCAAGAGCGCGAGAGAACATATCCGTGTATGCTGCGAAGGCTCGATCATACAGCTTGATATTAAGGTCACTTCTAAAGGATGCAACCTTGTTCTGATGATCCTTTATCAGCAAGCTTTGACCAAGGATAAACGGCATCCCATACACCGCATTGATATCCACCATCTGTCCAGAGAATCGATTCATTGCCATCGAGTGCTCTCCGAGACCTGCTTGATCAAAAGCAGTTACAGCACTGTTGACGAGACTCGAGTTAACTGCACTCGATGCTGCAACAAGAGCAGCTGTGATTGCTGACCCAAGACCGGTTGTTGCATCTGTGACTACAGCAACTGCAGCTTCAACATCAGTCTCAACCAAACTCCGTCGAGTAGATGTACCATCAGCTTGAAAGGTATTAGAATCCGTAAGTGCTGTCGAAGCAACAATTCCATTTGTCACAAGTGGTGTAATATGCGCGATTGTGTTGTCAACATTTGCACTTGCACCAACAGTCGCACCACTCGCAGCAGACGTAAGACTGCTATCAGCATTCCCCCGAGCTGTTGCCTCTCTTGATAGAGTCCCTACATGTGCTGTGACGTTTGGGACACTACCACTTAGTTCTTCTGTTGCATCTGCTATTGCTGCTGTGATCGCAGCACTTGTAAGAGTAGTTATATCATACTCTGCATCTGTAAGATACGTCCCACGCAGAGTATTAAGATGTGTAACAGCCTGACTTGTAGCCTTAGCTATGACATCTGTTCCACCTGCAGCACTATCTATCCCAGTTCTACTTCCATACAAAAGATTAAAGACCCAAGGAAGAAGACCAGGAGCGAATAAAGAGTCTGCATCATCCGCAGATCTCTCAGTATTGTAAGCCTCAAGGTAGGGAATAACTCCACCACTTGCAGCGTCATAGAAAGGATTAAACGAATCCCCCTGTGCTAAGACTCGTGCAAGAGCACCTTCGAAAGTATACTTGACCTCAGATGCGGGATCGTCAGTGAGATCATAAACCCCGCTCGCACCAAAATTATCTCCAGCTTCTCGAATACCCTCGATAAAGCGTCTCGCTGTAGAGTGTCCTACCTGACGACCAAGATCCCAAATCCACGCAGGTTCTGTGGATGCTGTTCCTCCTCCACCGCTCATCTTATACCTCCCAACTTAAATAGGTCGTTTTGACATTAGCTCCAAGTGTGTCTCGCGCCATCTCAAGGACACGTGGAACCTCTGTATAGGCTGTGATCTTTCGACACTTTGTATCCCGTGCAAAGGACACAAGGATCTCAATCCCTTCTTTCCATAAGTCTTCGCTCAACACGCTATATCCATAGAGTGCATAGATCAACAAGTGCTTTTCTTCCGTGACAGGATCAAGGATAAACGTTGTCACAGCAATAAACTTAATCCTCTCATCCTCCATCCCAACCCACACCTGAGCTTCTCCACTCAGTGCCTTTTCAAGAAGTCGCACAAGTGAGCTTTCTTGATCAACCTTCGGTGGAAGTGCACGAACAATAGCAGTCTTGAGATCATTCCAATTCTCAGACAACTGACTATTGGTTAGCTTCCTGACCATATGCACTCCTTACAAATTGACGACCGATGAAATCACTTTCCATATCAACCTGTTGGATCAACAGACCAGATGGATTAGGTGTAGATAAACAAAGACGCACTGTGGGGGCACTGTCGTGTAAGACAAGAAAACCATCAGGGCTTATCAAGCGTTGTCTTGTCTGGATAAAAGTCTGATCTTGCTTATATGCAAGTTTGCTCGATCCGAAGAGATCATCACTTGCGTTGGATGCAACTCGTACAGTTTGTAGTTGTTTCATCCCACCGGTAAGACCACCATCATACTCTGATGTTTCGAGCATCATCGACTGTTCCAATAAATTTTCTGACACAACAGCCTGAGTTCCTTGATACTGTCCAGTCGATGTGATCAACTGCCCCATCTGCCCAAGACCACTCGATGTAAGAACATATCCTTGGGTCTCACTGCAGATATAAAATTCTGGAAGCAGTGGGTCATCATGGTATGTTACAACGATCGTCTCATCGAGCATCGGTTGGAAGAACTCTCTATAGTCAAGACTTACAATCTTCGCAGCACCATCGAGCAGACAAAGCTCTCCACGTGTGTTGACAAAACACTGTGAGTTCTCATCTCCACCAACTGCACCTCTCGAAGGGATACCGGTCTCGGATAAAACATGCAGACCAAAAGTTGAGAATGGCGATGTCTCATGTTTGAGCAAAGCTATACCATCTGATCCATAAACTATAACACCCTGTGCGTGTGGTTTGATACAAAGAACTTGTCCTTTGAAGGGCATCCGCATCATCCCAAGACCGGCTTGAAGTAAGGCATCTTGTAGAGGATTTGTATCTCCAGTATAACCTGCGTAACTGACACCATCAATAGTTGTCATCAATCCTTGCAAAGCCTCATCTGGAAAGATCAACCATCGAAAACTAAAATCACTCGTTCCAACAGTCGACCAGAGAACAAAGTTCTCATCAAGAAGATAAGGCATGTTTCTCAGGATATCCGGAACCCGATCATCCTCTCGATATCCTTCAAGTATCGTCTGCCACTCAGCCTTCCAAGTAGAGCTTGGAGCAAACCCACCAGTAAAGACTCTACCTCGCCACTCACAGATTGTATTAAACTGGATCTCATTCGAGACCTTGACATCTGTTGCAAGTGCTGAGAGATCTGAGTAATCAAAATCTGAGTTATCTCGGAAGAGTATCGTTGTTCCATTTGTTGCCATAAACATCTTGCCAAGATCGACAAAATGCCAGACGCCTCCAGCAGCTATTGTTGATCCACCAGAGGTCTGAGCATCGATTACTGTGATTGGGATCTCGACACCAGTCGTTGTATTGAGCTTAGACATCGAGGTTTCATACAACAACAATGTCTGTTCTCTACCAGAAAACATTTGTGGGAAAGGAAAATTGACAGAACCCTGAGCCACAACCTGTGGGATCTCAACCCAACCTCTCAATCCTTGTGGACTTGGCTTTGCATTATAGCACAGAGCCAAACGATCTTGATTTCTGAGATCAGGGTTCTGTCGTAGACCCTTCCGAAATGCATCCTTGTATTGTGCAGGACGCTTGGTCACATCAACCTCTCATCGTGTTAGTCTGTGTAGATTCAAGAGTTTGGATATACTCGTTGTTGATATCTTGTATGATACCAGCAAGAGCATACTCCCAGTCTCTCTGTCCTTCTCGATTTCTTAAAGGAATCTCAAGTGCCCGTGCGACTTCGTACATCAAGGCGTCTGGGTATTGGTCGGTCCAAAAGTTGGTATCCGTTATAGCAGACAGAGTCTTGGACCAAAACAAGCCAATCACTTCGACCGTCGATGCTGCAGTAACTGCAGGATAGAACAAAAGAGTAGAAGCACTGTAGCTTGTTCCTGAGTCTTGTAGAAACTCAAGTCGACCAGAGGTTACAGTAATCTTTTCATCATCAGTTGTAAGATAGTTGAACGCTGCAGCTGTGACACTTGTAACTGTCTTGAATCGATACGTTGTAGTGTATATCCCTGCACCTCTGGAACAATCTACAATCTCTGTCAAAGCTGCACCAGTATAGTCTGTGCCAACGATTGTCACTGTTCCAGCTGTGATATCATTCGCTGGATTCTGTGGATACAACAAGCCATCTTCGATCAGGATCGACAACTCCGTAGCCGTTGGAGGACTCGATGCAACTGTGAGTGCTGCATTCGTGAGATTAACCCGTGCTACGACAGTCGTATCTGTCAGAGTCCGTGCAACCCTCTCAACAGTCTCTACACAAAGCACCCTCCCATAGATTGAAAGTGTTTCCGGTTCTAATCCAAGCATGTTCATGACTTCAGTTTGCACATCCGTATACCCTTGAGCTTCTCTCATCTGCCCAAGGGTGTTCAACGAAAGATCACATTTGACTTTCGTAGTGGATGTATGCAACCAGACTTCTTCGAGTGCTCGGAGGTCTTCGATACTCACACGAGTATCTCCCTCTGCAAGTTGAGCAAAGCTTCTCGCATGAGAATGCTTCGTAGTAGTCTTGGAGTCGAGTGAACGACTTGCCCTATTCATGGCATAGAGCCAATCTGAGGTCAAGAGATCATATCGTCCACTCGACTCCTGAAGTCGTCTTATGACTTCTTGTGCAGTCATCTTAGTCGACGCTCGCGCCGTTACGACCGATGTCGTTCAGCATCATGAAGCCACGCAGATCGTTGTACTGGTATCCGTTCTCTGCCAGATACAAGTCAAAACGACCATCAACATGCTGGAGACCACCTTTGCCGAAGTTCTGATCTTCAAGGAAGTCTACATCTCCTCCTTCAACAAAGCAATTGGTGATACCCTCTGCAGGAATACCAAGCCACGCGTATTGCAGGTTCGGGTTGATGTTGAACAACGGGTGGTCGATTAAGTTCAAGTTTCCCCAAGGAGTGCGGAGAATATGAACTGCCATACCGTACTCAGCATCAGTCTGAGCCATGGTGATAAAACGATTGGTCTCAGCCAGTGCTGTAAGACCAAGGATCGCACCACGACCTACGACGTTCCACTGGCTTTCCAGATCAGCATAGTTGGCAAAGTTCAGGAAGAAGTTCTTCAAGAACGTATAGCCACTCTCAACCCAAGTGTCACCAATGTAGGTCACATTATGACGGAAGCCTGACTTGTTCGCTGCAGGAACGCTCGTGCTCTGGATCAGCTCAAGCAATCCCATCGTTCCACGCTTCAGTTGTCCCGTCAGAGAATCAGTTTCCTCAAACCGTGTTCCATACAAAAGCTCCATCTCCATCTTGATACCAAGAGCTTCGAGAGCTTTTGCCTTCATCTTCATATAACCGGTGTCCTTGTCGTTCGGACGGATACCCTTCTCAGCCATTGCAGTCCTTGAGAGTGCAATTGCTTCTTTCTTGATCGAGGTATAGTTATAGAACGATCCGGGCTTGTAGGTGATGACCTTGGGAACTCCACCAAACTCAGGGAAGAGCGTGGGAAGAACGATGCCCCAATTCGCTGCAATTGCAGTCGCGGTGCCCGTCACAGCGTAGGTGGCTGCATCACCAATCGCCTTAGCAACACCGGATACTGTCGTGACCTGTGTATACCCAAACAGAGTCTTGGTATAGACCTTGATCCTTGCATTAGTTGCATCAAATGCACGATCAACACTGATCACCTCAACAACCATCGCGGCACGAGAGTCAGTCTGGCTGCAGACCTGCATCAAAGAGCCTGGAATGACATAGGCACTCAAAGGAGAGTCACCAGTCGTCAAGGCTTTGATATAGATCGTGGCACCGGCAGCGATAGTCGTGCAGGCACTAGTCATTGCTTCGTCAGTATAGATTCCAGCGATTGGTCCAGATTGCTGCGCGAAGTCCTCCTCGTGCCAGTGAAACTCAGCACTCGTGGTCGTGTCTCGTCCAGCCTTACTCATCAGTGCGGTCAGCGGGAGCTTGCCACGAGGTTTGCGATAGAGGAGAGTTTGTCTCCAATTCGTGGGACGTTCCGTGGTGGTCCAACGACCGGTTCCGGTAAGTCCAAATACAGGGGTAACTGCCATTTTTAGAATCCTTTCGAAGTTTTGAAGACCACGTTCTCCTCAAAGGTGGTCACAAGTTAAGATCAGTCCCACACCGCGGCGACACAAGCTCCAGTAGCTGTCAAAGGGATGTATTGGATGTAGATATCCAAAACTCCATTTGTCACATCGGCGGATCCAATCAGCAGATCAATGTCAATACCATTGACAATGATCCAATTGGAATCAAGGATACCTGCGGGAAGTGCAGAGTCAGTGGTAGAGTTACACCAGACATCACCTGCAGCAAGAGTGCTTGCATTCGCGATTTGATCGATAATCATGTCTGTCGCGCCAGCGACACCAAGTTCAGCGGTCGCAGCACCAGTGATTGTCTCAGTACACAATGCCCAAGCACGAACAGCGCATGCTGATGTTACAGTTGCGATCCTGTGTGCTGCTTGAGTCCAGGTCGTTGCACTTCCATCAGGTGTTGAGACCTTGATGGTTTTAGACCCGGGAAACCCATAGGCTACAGCAGTTCCATTAAAATATGGAAGAACCTGAGCCTTCAGAAGCACTGAGTCTGCAGCATCAACGATAGCGGCAGTCACAAGTTGTTTTATGTACGCTGTGACAGTATCGTTACTCGTAACTGCACCAGTTGCCGCAGCATCTGTCATCAAACCAATCGCGCGGATGGCGCGTGGGAGAGATACGTCGTTACCTGCCATTGTTGTCTCTCCTTATCAGGTGGTTACGTCAATGAGCATGAACCAGCATACTCCATTTGAGTAGAGCAGTACACAATCACTGATTGCAGTTAGTGTATCCGGTGTCCACTCTGACCCTGCAACCACATAGACCTTCGGAGAACCTGGGAACGAAAGTGTCACGATACCAGCACTATCACTCCCATTCTCAATCATGAAGATCCAGTAGGACTGTCCTGCAGCGGTATCAACATCAGGCATGGTGAGAGTCGCAGAACTTCCAGCCTCACCAGCCCACGTGATATGCAAGGTGTTTTCGTAGGGCATGAGAGTCCTACCGGTTGTCCCACTCACAGTCCACCGTGCAAGTCGCCCGCTTGATCCCGCAACTCCAGCGGAGTACGGCTCTCCATTCACAAGGTTTGCCGAAACTTGTTTCGGCGTTTCCATACTCATTTTCTCTTCCTCTCTTTTGGTGAGGTGCGATTAGGTTTAGAACCCAATCGCATCACTGTTTTACTTAAACGTCCAGCAAAGCATTGATATCGTTCTGTAGCTTTGTTGGCGTTTTGACTTCTTGTCTCCCACTCCCTCCACCACCAGCAGGAGTAAAGCCTGCAGGTTTCTTCAATTGCCGAAGCAATGGTCGCACACGCTTGCCAGCCTCTTCGAGACACTGTGTTGGTGTAAGACCTGGCTGACGTTGTTTGATACCAATCGCCACGGTTTCTACATGCTCACGATGCTCGACAAAGTCTGGATTTTTTGTAAAGAACGAATCGAGTTCTCGCTGAGCCTGAGCCTCCAATCGTGCTCGACTCTCTTGAATCTTGACAGTTGACTTGAGAGTCTCTTCGATGATCTTGGTCTCTCGCTTTTTCTGCCATGCGAGAAACTTTGTCTTGTTATCAAGCATCGCTTCGAACTCTTCGTCTGTCAGCTCAGGATCATCAACAGTAGGTTCAGTCTTCGATTCTTCTTTCTTAGGTTCAACCTTTAGCTCAGGCTCTCCTTCATCGAGTGCAAATGGATCAAGCTCAAGAAGCTTCTTTCCACGTGCAATCGCGAGAGCCTTGTAATCCGTTGTATCTTCTGGTTCTTCAAGATCCTTGTCGACTACAACCTTTTCGACCTTTGGTTCTTCCTTCTTAACCTCAGGCTCCCCACCAGATCCAGGATCATCATCCTCTTTGATTGGCTCTCCATCAAGCTCAAGATCGAACTCATCGATCTTAGGTTCCTGCTTGTTCTCTTCGCTCATTTTGTCTCCTTACTTCCTCTAATGTTGACTCTACGGCGTTCCTCAACTGCTGAGGAAGAGTTAAAAATCCGTAAAGTTCCGCTGTCGATCCTTGTAGAGCTTTAAGCTCATCAAAGGTATGGTCGATCTCCATAAAGGTCATAAAATTGGATTGTAACCTTACTTCGATCAGTGTCTGTATGTCTGTCCACACACGAGACTTTTCAAACTCATCGATATCCACCAAAAAGCTCTTAGCTGGCTTCTCTTTATCGAAGACCAAACTCATCTTTTGGTGGATTGATTGGTTCGAGGTTTCCTCGTTCTGCTTCTCTGGCGACTTGCTTGTCCGGCATCGTCCTAACTTTCGGAGGCTTGATAAGAAAGTCCGAAACATCCGTTGCTCCAAGTTGTCTTGCTACGTGCAAGAAGATTCTTTTCATATCGAGACCCATCATCTGTCCAGCCTGTGGATTAGCAAACATCGGAGAGACGAGTTGAGTCCAAGCGTCTACGTTCTCATCACCAATCGATGATGCATCACTGGAGATTAGGTTATAGTCAAAGTCAACAAAATCATCCGGTGCGATTGTGAGTTCACCACCAGGAACTTGGTCAGCAGTCATACCGTATTCCTCTTCAAGTCGTCTCTGCCAATCTCCAGTGATTGCAACACGCTGTTCCCTCGATAGGTTTTGTTGATTATTGTATGCCCAGATACGTGCGATGTCTTGGTGAGTTTGGATCGAGATAATCTTTGCGCTCTTCTTGACTCGGTTCATTGCGTTAGACAACGAGTCTCGAGCCTCAGTCGCACTCCGTCTCTCTCCACCAGTTCTCATGATCCCTTGCATGATATCATTGACACCAGTCACTCTCTGCACGAGATCCATGATAAAGCTAACACCTGGAATGTTTTCAGATGTAACATTATCTATCTTTAACTGACTGATATAGTCTGTTACTTTTCCTCTGCCCCAGTGGCTCTTATTGAGTCGAATAATCTTGACCATCTCATCAGATCGTACGTCTTCCATATTAACTGCACTTGGGTCGACCAATAGATTGATCGCCATGCCTCGTCTTGTTCCGAGAATATATGCATTGATCAACCAGTCTGCAAAGAGTTGAAGTCCAGCAATGCGCTCGAGGATCGATACTGGAGCCATGCTGTAGTTATCAAACAAAGGTGCACATCCTACGATTGGGTGTTCGTCATAGAACAAACCAAGAGGTTCTGCTTTCAGGATAAGTGCATCTCCAGCCAGCCAGAAAAGCCACTTTTCCGGATACTCACCAGTTCCAACACCCCAGTCTTTGGGTATGATCGTTATCGAAAGCTCTATAACGTCGACTGGCTGAGAGCCTTGAGACTCAAAAACCAAACGTTCGTCATACTCAACACTTTGAGGCTTGAAGACACTCAGCCGTTGCATCTGTCGAAGATACTGACAGTTGAAAATCTGCTCGTCGTTTCTCTCCTCAGCCAACAGCTCTACGACACTCGTATGCCTCACACGACCGAAGAACTCCCCAGCTTGGATTTCATTGATTGATCGATTGGGATCAGGCAGAGCATCATATGGACTAATGTGCGTAAGTCCATTCCCTTCCCAAAGCATCCTCGGACTACCTGCACTTGGACTCTTAGGAGTCCCTGCACCGTATCGTCTCATCCAATAAGGTGCAGCAAATCCAACACCATAGCTCGTAGCGTCATTCCACATGCTGTAGAGAGGAAGCTCTGCCTTACTTCTAAATCTTTGCAGATCTGTAATAATCTCCATCTTAACTGCAGTCAAGGCATCTCTTCCTTCGACACCACGATAACGAAAGACTGGTGGTTTGAGAAAGGTCTCACAGTAGTATGTAAGGATTGTCTCACGAATCGCAAAGCTGATTGGAACTACGAGACTTGTCGGTTTGTTTGGATCTTTGCTCTTGGTTTTTTCATCATCTGCACTAAGGTCTTTATATGCGATCAAAGTCTTATCTATCGCATTCCAAGAGTTGAACCTTTTTTCCATAAAGTTTCTTGACTCTCGTGCACGAGAGAAGATCTCGAGAACAAGAGTTCTATGCAATTCACTATCAGGAGACAGGTCAAGTTTATCAGGATATCGACTACGATACAAACGATCATAGTTCTCTTTCCCCTTAAACTGATTCCCAACTTCTGCATTTCCCATTATTGTAATAGGCATCGATTATCTCTGTGGAAAAATTGGCAGAGCAGAGTTATGCATCCTGCTCGAGACTCTTGGTTTGTGTTGTATGTCCCATTGGGTCATAAAGCTTGGTTCGTTTACATGAAATGCTGGTTCATATTCTATTTCATCATATTGATCAACAACCTCACCCTTCTCAGTTCTCTTAGACTCAGGCAGGAAGTTTCTATCACCGAGATGAAGCATCTCGACAACATAAGCTGCTGCGTCTGCTACGTCTTTTTTCTTCGAATACTTTCCAGCCATCAGCTGAGATTCAAGCACTCGACAGCAAGTCTGATTATGGTAGACTCGACCTTGTCGATAATAAGGCAAAAGGCTTTTGATTCTGTCATCTTTGGCATTCTTGACACCTGGGCTTTTCAACTCGATCAGTTCAAATCGATAACCCCAGCGACTTAGAAAGTCCTTAAAGGGCTGCATGATATAACTTCCAAGACCTGTGCTCTCCACACCAATCGCCTCGGCTCCGATCCTCTTAGCCATCTCTGCAGCTTCGCGGTACATATCGTCTTGGAAGATCTTGCCACTGACAATATCTCGAACATACAAGTTTCCAGCACTTGCGTTGAGACTCCAACCAACGATAGCTGTATCCGCGTTTCTTGCTTCAGCAACCTTGGATGGATCTACGATCACAACGCTCTCAAGACCAAGACCAGTTACTTGGTCTTCGATATAGTACTTAAAATAATCTTTCTTGAAATCACCCTTCCCAAATGGCACCGGGTCACACATATACTCTCGATAAAACACGTCAAGCTCATCATCTTTCCTGTGAGCCTCATAGAGCAACTCTACACCTTCGTCGCTCTTGAAATCTGTCCAGAGACTCACAACCCTATTTCCGTCATCAACAGCCTTGCACAAAGGAGCGTTTATCGTGTGCCAGTCTGTGTTCTCTGCAAGATTAGCGAGTAGAGAGTCTTGATGCAACAGAGTTCCAATGAACAAAACACGGTATCTGTGCTCTCCAGGAGTCAGCTTGTCCGACCGTTGAACCACGTTAAGTAAGTCTGCATAGATCCAATCTTTCAACTTGACTCTCTGCTCATCGCTCATTGCACCTTCGGTACCTTCGATATCATCACAAATGATCCAGTCTGGTCTGAAACGTCCGTTTTTCAACCCTCGAACCTGCTGTCCCCAACCACGTGGCATCACCAAAGATCCAAGATGTTCTATCCGACCATCGGTGTTTCTTTTGACTGGAGTCTTCCAGGCTTCCTTGGAGAACTGAGATTCTTTGGTCTCAGGTTTGATCGATCCGAAGACAGCGGTCAGGAACTCATTCGTTACCAGTTCAGTCTTCAGGTCTTCACTGTCTCTCTCAGCCTGTGCACTTGTGTTCGCAAGCTGGAGCAGAAAGTTCGTGTCACGAAACGCAAGAATCTTAGCCGGTAGGATCAAGTTACCGATTGTCGATTTGCCCCATCCACGATGCGCGATAAGGTTGATCAATTGGATCGACGGATCATCTATCGCCGCAAAGAACTCTTTGTGAGAATCACTAAAAGGAGTAGAGCATCTCTCAGGAAAAAAGAGCTGAGCAAAGGTCTCAGTAGATTTGTATGTCTCTACCAAGATATCATCTATCTCACTCTGTGCGTAGGTTAGACCTTGCGCTTTTTCCTGGAGAGCATTCATCTATGCTTTGCTCGACCAGACTTTGACAGTCTTGATCTTAATATCCACACCAACGAGCATGTTTTGATAAAAACGAATTTGAAACCATGATCCTGGAGATACTTCGGTATCAGGAGCATCGAGTACCTGTGTCAGAAAAGCGTAAGTTCCAACGGTAGAAATCACAGCATCCGAGTCTACGGAGGCTACACCAAAAGCTACACCACTTTCTGTAACAGCTTCGGAGGACAAAACTGCTACACCATCCGAAAGATACTGATACCGAAGGTATACTTTTGTAACACCTTTTCTCTTCAGTACGTCAATACGCCCAAGATACTGAGTACTTCCATCGCCTGCGACATCTATGATATCAACATCAGTAGTCTCTGCGACTAAAACTGTCGAAGTTGCAAGTTTTCTGGGGCAGTAGTCTGTATAGTAATCATCAACATTTTCTTCTATCTGCTGATAGGTGAAGTTAACAGTTCCAGTCTTAAGTTCACCACTAGAGTTAAGACCAATGTATGCATAATCCGCACCAAGTTTGCTATTCGCGGGAACAAGTTTGTAGGTTGTTCCATTAGGGATATTATCAAGTGTCTGTCCAGCCTTAACCTGAGAAAACACAAGGTTCTGTGGGGTTCCATCAGTCTTTATCGCAGCAATGATATTCGCAGGTGTGATCGTCGTAGCACCACTGATGATACTTGCAGTCATCTTGCCTGCACTGTCAAACAGTGCTGTGCCACCAGCAGTGTCTTTGAGCTTGGTTGCAACAAGTTCTTTGATTGCACTGCTCTCGATCAGAGCTGCTAGACCATTGATCTTAGCTGCAAGATTGGATGATGCACCAAAAGTCACACCAGATGCAGCTTGAAGTAAAGCCTCGGTCAGGTGTGCTGTGAGACCTGCAGTTACTGTAAGATTCTGAACCTGCTCGAGATCCATAGCAGTCTTAACAGCAGCTTTATGCGTCGCGATGTTAGTGTGGGTTCCGGTGACAAGAATATCATCATTCGTAGCATGCAGCGTCGCAAGATTTACACCGAGAGCACCTTCAAGGTTAGTCTTTTCTATCGAGCTGAAACGAGTATCAACCTTAGATTGACTTCCAGTCGTCGACTCTATCGTAGCTCCACCAGTCTGGACACCATCAGTTGTCAACTTGGCATTAGCCAAAGCACCTGATGCTGCACCAGTCTTGACCGTAGCTGCAGCTGTACCATCAACAAGAGTTGTATCCGCGGAGACTCGTGCAGACGTGAGAAACATAAGATCTGTTGCAGTGCTCGTCAGCTTTGTCAGCGCAACTGATGCAGCCTTTAGTTCAGCACCGTCAAGATCTGTGCTTGTGAACATATGAGACTTGGCAGTTGCGTCGAACTTGTTGAAAGTAACTGACCCGTCTACGATATCAACAGCACCAGTGGACATGATAATCGCTGGAGCATTTGTAGTCCCTGCAGTGCCATAAGTGTAGGATGGACTGGTACCAGCACGAGCACGGACAGAGATATAGATCTCAGCGGTTGGACCAATCGCGACATCTGCTACTTCTGCCGCTGTGAGAGTCCTAAGGACAAACGGATAGAGCGTTGCAGTTTCAGCTGACCACGATCCACCAGCAGTAACTTTGATCTTATACAACCAGACATAAGGCTGTATCCAGACACTGGGATCCCAAGTAAACTGTGCTCCACGAGGCATGCTCGTCGCAGTGACCGTTGGAGTCGGAGGACTAGCACTCGCCTGAGATGGTGTCGTGCGAGACACATTAACGGATATCGTGCTCATCGATTGGTATCCTTAGAGAGACTCACAACACCTTGTAAGACTCGATAGACCTGGAAAGGGGTGAGAGGCTGGTAGACCTCAAGGTTATAGTCGGCGATATTGAAGTCAAGAAGTGCAGTTTGTGCTGCAGTCAGAAGCATAACAACAAGACCACTGCCAGCAGTGATCGTGAGATTGGGTGATGCTCCAGTCGACACGAGGTCCAAAACCGGATCTTCATACAGTTTCTCTCGTGCCTGCAGTCTCGCCTCATACCCAGTGAGATCAAAAACCCCACCATCAAGACTGATAGTAAAGGTATATCCTTCCGTGGCACCTTGTATGATCTCGAGATCAGCTCGTTGTACAGACACTTCTATACTCCTTTGATCCGATTAGGTTTGGTACCTAATCGCATCAGCCTTCCAGCAGTTTAAGAACACGCTCACTACGTGCAATGTGGTCTGTGTACCAGCCACTCAGGTCAGTCGAAGGTGGCTTGCGATACTTAAATTGTGCGATTGCTTCAGTCCAGTTATCTGCGTTAACTGCACGAACAGCAGATGGGAAGCCTCGCAGACCACGAGCACCGAGGTTGTATCGGATGTCGAGCAAGGCTGTTTGTCTGTTGGCACTAAAGGTATCAAACTTTGGAAAGAGCCTACGCAGGTCTTGTGCACACTCTTCGAGCAGGATCTGCATCCACAAAAATGCTACACTATCTGGCATCTCGAGAGCTTCGAGATTAAAGCCATAGCCGATTGTCAGGATACCTTTTGTATCCTTGTACATCTTGCCTCGGAAGCCTTCTTCCTTAGCTGTGAATGCTGCTGCTTTAGGAAGGAACATCAACAGGCTCCAGAGGATCGACCTTTTTGATCCAGTTCTTTCCAAAGAGTTTGTTGAAGGCGGTTACGATACCATCGACGATAAAGCCGAGGGCAGTTTCTTCAACGCTCTCAGGGACGAAGGGAAGGTCAATGATAGCATTGACAGAGTCAATGACGAACTTCCGGCGTTCAGGACCAGAGGACTCGCCTTTGATCTCATGCTCTGCCTGTTGAATTAAAGCCGGAATAAGCTCTATTGCTTTCTGAAGATCTACAATCATTTCTGAAGTTCCTCTTTTGCTTTAAGATACCCGACAAGAGTTCTTACTTCTCCTGTGAGATTAGTAAGATTGTCAGTTAACTTGTCAATTTGAATAGACTGTTTCTCGAACATGTCTTTAGTAATATAGTCTTTAGATAATGCGGCGTAGGTCAAAATTACTGTCACCAAGACTGAGCTAAGAATAGCTGCAATCCACTTCCAGAAATCCGCTTGTGTTTTGTCGGATATAGGCATCAATCTTCCTTCAAGACAAGAGGTTGATCTATCCCCCCACCCGAAAGTCGTTCCACGATATAAGCGGCTCGCTGTTGAGCTTTTTCTTCAGCTGATGCTTGAGGATCTATCGCAACCTGGCTCTCAAGAACTACAGCTTCAATGAGTTTTTCAAAGATAGTCATTAGGCTACTGTCCCCATCTTGTCAAGCGCCCATCCACTTGCCGTCCAGATCAAATCAACTCCACCGGCCTCTGTCCACGTGATCGTCGTCCATGCGCCGAAGGTAGTAGTTGGAGTCAGAACGAACGTCGCTCCAGCAACGCCGCCGATACGAATACTCTTCCTCTGTCCCTCTGTCGTGCCGTCAGCAAGCGTCAACGCCACAATGTTAGTTCCGGCAGTCGAGACCGCCTCGCAGAACGACACGCCTTTAACTGGGGATAGCGCTTGAACCGACGTTCCGCCGATAAGCGTGAGGAATGATTCTGCGCTCTCGACGATCACGGAACCGACGTTAACAGACCCAGTGGATAGGAGACTTCCTGCCGCTATATAATTGCCAGAAGAAGCAAACGTCGCCTTCGTCACCCATACAGCGGTATCAGGATTATCTTGCAGTCGATACTGCAAGAGCATCGAAGCGATGGGAGTGTTAGCGCTGACTGGAGACATTATCAAGCGCCACTCGACTTTCCTATCTACTGCATCATCGAGATCCCACGCATGCCCTCGAAAGCGAAGAGCCGGCGAGACTTGAACTGGAGCCCCTACAGTTGTTGGTGTCTCGTTTGCCAAGATCAAGCCAGTTCCGGTAGCGTCATATGTAGTCGAGATCGTACCGATCCCATTTTGCGTCAGCAAAGCTCGAAGAGCAGTAGTATCTATCGCGAGAAAGTCACCGCCGTCAGCATCCTTACGGATAAGCAGAGCCTCGGAGTCTGTCTTATCAATTATCAGATTACCATCGGAGGTGATCCCACCAGTGAGAGTGATAGTTCCTGGGATACTAACACCCCAAGCGTCCACAGCAGGTTTGAGTAGCTTTGTCGCACCACTTGACACGAGCTTCCACAGAGAAGGAATGCTCATGAGTGCACCAACCAAGCTGTGACTGTAAAATCGTCACCAGTATTAGGATCAACAGACAAACGAACACCACTCACAAGAGCAGTGTCACCAACGAAAGAAACGGGATAAAGATAATACGCTCCGTCTGCCCAGCTTAAAGCTGTCTCAAGAGTCGTCGCTGCCGGTAAGGTCAAAGGCACAACAACTTCTGCTGCATTCGCTGGACCAGGAGGGATACGCATAAGTCCGAGAGCAGTGATCGCAAGGGTTGATCCAACGGTTCCAGTGGTTAAGACTGTCTTGATCAACATCCCAAGATTCCCGCCGTTGATATACCGTGCGTCGTTTTTGTCAAAAAAGACACTAAAATCGAGTGTCTGAGCAGCGTGACTCGCGGCTGCAAAGGTCAGAGTCTGCGGGACACTATAGTAGATTCTATTATCTTGCATCTCAGTCTACCTCTTCGAAAGTTACGTCCTCTGATCGTGCGAGAACACCGTTGTTCTTTGCGCGATTTTTAATATCTTCAAGTCGTTGCATTGTGACGATGTTGTTTTGTGTCCCGATGTTGACTGGTTGATTGATACCACTGATGTCAGCAACGGTTTTCAAAGCCTTGAGCCTAAGCTCAGGATCAATCCTCTGTTTGATCGTCTTGACTAACGCACCTTCTTCGTCAAAAATCGGCGTTTCTACAAACCCTTGCAGCATTTGCTTCGGTAGATCAAGATTCTCTCCGAGCATCGTACGGTACTCGTCCCGAAGCTCCACTGCATCCTTGCATACTGCCTTCTCTCTCATCCGCGCCAGTACATCTTTCCCAAGATCACTCCTAAGAACAGCACGAACCTGATCCGGAGTCTTCTTGACCTCACGACAAATCTCAGAAACATCACTTTCCATGAAACTCATCATCAAGATCTTATAGTGGATATCCGTCAGGTTCTTAAGACCAGGCGTTTTGGTCGAGGCACGAAACACGTTGAGCGTCCTTTTGCTAATGGGCTGTATGGCTCTAAGGTATAATATACTAAACTCTCTCACTCAAAACAAGTTGGAGCTTAAAAAACTTTCTCGACGGGCAAAGTTTCTCGAGATCCTACTTGCATTAGAGTGTATAAACCCTTATATTACTATACGAACCTATAAATGGTAAGCTCAGTTCTGTAAAAAATCCCAAACTGCGATTACAAAAACAAAACGACTGACACAACAAGCCTTCGGCTGGGTGCGATTAGACTTTGAACCTAATCGGATCACCCAGATGATCTGGAGACTCCTGGAAATCGCGGAGTTGTTTCCTTTGGCGACTATGCAAAATATGCATACCCCTAAAACCCATTTTAACGGGGCTACAAGCCCTCCGTGCCCAAACCCTTACTCCCATACCGGCTCAAGCCAAACGAGCCACTCCGTTAAGCGCAATAGGCAAATTGGGCTATTGTAGCCCTTGACCACTGCCTAAACACGAGGTTGGATTAGGTTCCGTGTCTAATCGCATCACTTGAGTATCTACACGACTTGCCCACGCGTGTCTAATCGCAGCACCTTCAACAAGTACGATTAGGTTTGTCACCCAATCGAACCTGCCCAACCTGCCTTGTGTCCTGTGTGCATTGGATGATGCGATCGAGGGTTTCGAAAAACTGTATCCGACATCAACAGTAAGGGCGGGCGGGCGACTGGTCGTAGCCCCCTGATGGGGGGGGGCTTGAAGGCGATTTGGAGTTAGGGGAGTTTAGGTTATATTATAAGTGCGGGACAGTAGTCACCGTAGACAGTTAGCGCAAGGCAGGATCAAGGCTCAGTAGGGCTAAGGATCAAGGAGTACAGGGCAGTACTTCAAGGCTGAGATTGTAGTTATTTGACATAGAGAGCCTACTAACAGGGATAAGCCAAGCCCTGCTCTCATATAAGCCAAGAGTTAGCTCTTGGTCAAGGTATATAGCGACCTACTGAATAGCTATAAACACTCACTCTCTTAGATACGTTGAGAGTCAGCCTCTTGATAGGCTCGATGCCTATTGGGGTATACTTTGAGATTCCAGAGGATTCCAAGCTTGACAGAAGTCACGCTATTGGAGATCTGGTCTCAAAGCTTGATCAAGCGCAACGGGCGATTATTAAAGATCACTTCCAAGCACAAGGAATCAAGGTTAAGCGGTTATATTGGGATGGGAATATTATGGGAGCCAATACGGATAATCCTAAAGGTTACGATTGGCTGAACGATTAACCCATCCTATGAGA
>Ga0172380_10001190_pt1 | contig 45730 bp, 80 predicted proteins | sample Leawe162metaG_FD_119747 | JGI IMG/M metagenome (GOLD analysis project Ga0172380, IMG submission 119747) | Leachate microbial communities from a municipal landfill in Southern Ontario, Canada - Leachate well 162 metaG | ecosystem: Engineered > Solid waste > Landfill > Unclassified | place...
ATGGCACTGAGCCAACAAGCAAGACACCGAAAGTATTATAAGCTAATACAAACTATTAGAACCTATTAACAAGTGTTAAAAAGAAGGATAGAATAATATGGCTGATATGAAAGAAAACATCTCCGTCTCACTTGAAAAAGAAATCATAACTTGGGCAGACAATCAAGTCACTTCTGGCAAATACCGCAACCGTAGCCACGTTATCGAATACGCATTAAATCAGCTTAGAAAGGAGGCTTAGACTTTGGAATCCTATTACGAACAAATCAAACTCCTAAAGAAAGACGCATCCGACAAAAAGATATTCTCTAAAGCAAGCAAATTAGCCAAGCTAATCGGTTCTTGCCAAAGCATGACTCACGGCTACCATTACAATTATGACTGCAACGGTTTAAAAATCTGGTATGACGAGTACGGTCCAAACCTGAGTATCACTTGGCTAAACAAACATGAAGTCTTCTTTTACCAACTTGGCGAAACAACACGGTATCGACCAGACGTTGAAGGCTGGCTTACTGAACTTGAGTTTGTTTATGGTGAAATGGTTAAGCCAAAGATGGATGCTGAAGCCTTGACGGTTCAACGTGCAAAAGAGGAAGAGATTGCAGATCGCTGGGGAATAAGCATTGATTGTGTTCAAAAGGATGTGACAAAAGAATGAGTGAAAGAGATTTTACCCAATGGAAAAAAGGCTTGGTCTTATCTGCTAACGATGTAATGGCAACTGTTTTACTACTTTATGAAGATGAAGGTTACGCACCACTGAATATTGCAACGGTTGATTTGCCTTTTGGAGGTCTTGAGTACAGAGAGAAAAGCAGTAATGGCAAAAGCAAGTTTCAACGCGGCGATTTAATAACAATAAAGTGTGAAGTAACCGAGCAGAAAAAGCGGTTCTTTGATGAAGAGGCAATTAAAGACTTTCTACAGATGAAAGTGGATGATGCTGATAGCGACAAAATGGATGCAATTTTCAAGTCTTTTGAGCAAGAAGAAAATTTTGCAAAATTCTGGGCAGACTTAGAATATAGAGACTTTGCTAAGCGAACAGCAACTAGTGTTCAATGTAACAAGGAGCCTGAGAAATAATGAAACTGCGAGATTACTTAGTTAAGGACTGCCAAAGCAACAAGCAGATTACTGGTTGTGATCAATGCCACTATGAAAAAGAGTGCGACCAAACCCACATTAACTTAATCATAAAAGCGTTAGGGCAATTTGTCACAGAAAAACGTCAAGATAAAAATCATTTAGACGATGTAAGCTACCGCTTCTATCAAGAGAGGCAACCTGAGAAGAGAATCTTTGAAAAAGGTTTCAACTGTGCCCTTGATGAGCTTTTAGAGGATGTTAAAGACGCCTCACTTAAGAAGGGAATGCAATGAGTTATCGAACACCTGATTGGGATAGCGTAACTATTCGTTGCTGGAATTACCGCAAAGACGGCACAGGAATCTCACGAGAGGTCAGCATTGGCAAAGATCGTTTCTGTCAATCTAATTGTGATTGCGAACAATGTCCCCTTAACAAATTTCACACATTGATAGTTCCCGAACCAATCAGTAATGAGGTAAAGAAAGAATGAGTGAAGTACAGTTAAGCAAAGAAGGACTATCTGTTTGGAAAGATGTTTTCCCCGACGGCAAAGTTCCAGTTTGCGAGTTAGGCTTTCATCCAAAAAGTGTTCATGTTGGCAAAGAAGAATATGTTTTAGTTAAATTCAAAGCTTTATCTCCAAAACAGAAGATTGCCATAATCCGAAAAATCTCTGACAAAACAGGCGCTACAAGAACAGAAGTCTGCGAAGCTATAGAACGCGATGGTTTACCTCTCCGTAAATCTCTAACAACAGGCGTTATCAGCACTCCTTTGAGGTATTTCATATGAGTTTGCCTAATCCTTATGATGTCATGCGCCGAATAGACTCATGCAAGCGCATAGAGAACAAGATGTATATGCGCTTTCTCTTTGAGGCTTGCGCTCGGGGCATCGAAGGCGCTGGGCATCTCACATCAACAGATCGCAAACGCCACACTGAAGCTTATGGTCCACTTGGCAAAGATGTCTTTGTTACCGAGATTGAAGCCCCAGACTTAACCAACAATGCTTTCCTAACTATGCTGCTTAAGATTAATCAGGGCAAAGTTACCATTGACCAAATCATTGAGGATTTAAACAAGAAAATCCCTATTGCAGTTTTCAAAGTAAATATAGCAAAACAACATTTAGAGGAAGGAGAAGGCTACCCTCACCGCTTAGTGGCGTTGCCATTGGATAAGCGGTTTGACCCTTGGGCAGAGGAGATGTTAAATTGGTTCCATGACAAAGGCGATCACGTTGCTTTTGACTTGAACCGCCAGGATAATTGGGAACACATCACACGCAAAGAACCAATCTTCCGAGGCTTACAATACACCATAAAGAAATATCATTACTCATTAACCACTGGCAAAATTACTGAAGATAAAACTTGTTTGGCTCACCCGCGCCGCTTTGTTGGGCATGGCATCCGTCACGTTAGAACTGACCAGCTCATAAAATACTTAAAGTTTGACGGCTTCGACCTTGGCGCTTTAGTTGGTTGGAGTATGGGTTCTAGCAGTAAAGTTTCTCAGGCTCCGGCGCAAGCTAGTAACTACGCTGAGATTAGGGAAGCATGGCCGCGTTATATCCACAAGTTGATGGTTCCGTTTAATTATAAAACGTTTGGGGAGCAATCAACATGAGCAACTTTGTAACAGATCAAGTGATGCCTGATAAATGCCCTCACTGCCAAAGAGGGGCGCTAAAACAAGTTCCAGCTTATTATGGTTGGCAGTATGAATGTACGGTTTGTGGAAGAGGTTGGGTTGTTCTTGATCGTAAGTATTGGTTAGCTTGCTTTGACGCTGGCGGGCATGTTTACGAGATAGAAGCAAATGGCAACATAAAAGATCGTAATGGTTTCAGAGACAACAAATTTAGAGAAGAACTTTGGGACCGCGTAAGAAACGGAACGGATGGAGCAATATCAACAAGTAAAGGAGAAAACAAGAATGTTTCAAATGAATGATAAAGTTGTTCCCAAGGAAGGGGCATGGCATGATATTTGTTGCATGGTTCTTAGGACCCGAAACGAAACCATGTGCTTAGTTGGCAATGGCAGAGGACAGCAAAAATGGCTCCATGAATCCCAAATAGAATACCTCTGCGATGTGGTCCATAGATACGTTATGCACAAAGTCTTTACCGACCCAGAGGTAGCAAAGAAAACTATCTTTGTTATGACGGATGGTCAAAAAGAAACTGGGGATAAGCAGGCATGACCAAGCAAAAACTTAACCCTGAATTACATCAAGCATTCACAGAGTTATTCAAAGGATTATATGAAAAAAGCAGTGTAACAGATTACCCATGTAAAGACGTTCCTTGTGAGTATTGGTGGGTTAGATATGCTGTTGCTTGTACTTATCTAAAAGAAGCACACGATAAAATTTGGCAACCAAAGATCAAAGAAATAAAAGCAAAATATGGTTTAATCAGCTTTAGCTATCAAGGTCACTTTAACTTTGAAGATTGTTGTAGAAGCAAGAAGCTGTTAAAGGCGTATGAAACTCGGAAGATAATAATAACTTGGAAAGACAGTGAAGGCAACTGTCAAGAAAGGGCTATGACGAATTACTCTGGTGATGATGAGTTATTCATTGAACTCGATAACTACATACAGGAATCCGAAAAGGTACAATGGCAAAACTGCCCTTATGAAATGGATAAGCAAAGCAAATGTCCTTTCTATAAGGTAAGCGAGTTTTATAAGCAGCGCTTTATGTTGAATGCTCAAGAAAAATCGCAGGAGCCAGGTGAATACAAAAATCCGCGACTTTTTGAGGAGTGTAAATATTGTCCACCAGATAAACTAACCTCATGTCCCAACTGCTATGCGAAACATGGTAAAACGTTTGATCAAGAAACAACAAAATAGGAAGGCTCTAAATGAAAAAACAAACAAAGTTTATCCTTGAAAAGACTGCAATAGATGGAAATGGCGGCATCAAGTTAGGCACAGTTGCCATGAAAGAACTCAGAGGGTTTAGATGCCCTGACGGTGACGGCATCGCCTTACAGGATGCTTTAGAACTCCTACAAACAGGGGAAAAACTTGTGATAGAGTTTCCCTTCATAGTCCAAACGAATGCCAAAAACTCAACTGGTAAGGAGCCAACAAAATGACTGACCAAAGAACCCTCAAAAAAATAATCAAGGAACAAAGAGAAGCCATAACTATCCTTGAAAACGCTGTCCGTTTAGCTGACGAATTTAAGGAAAAAATGCGGGAAAACTGGAAAGTGGAAGTTGCCAAATTGGAGGCTAAGATTGAAGTCGCCAACAACACTCTCAAACAAGCAAGAGACTTTATAGAAGAAATAGGTGACGATAAACTTTCAACAAAAGATGTGTTGAGTTTCATTAGCACTCTCGAAGAAGCTCTACTAATCCCGCGAAATAGGGAACCAAACACTACTGAGCAATATGCCGATGCTTGCCATCAGATTGAGAAACAGCAAAAAGAAGATGTTATGATTAGTGTCAACAATCCCATTGGTAAGGAGAGTAAGCAAGCATGAGTGAAAGTCCAGTAGATAATCTATTCAAATGGCATGCCAAAAAACTTGACAAACTAAACACCAAATTCTATGTTGAATTAGACCGCCTTCAAAAAGAATGCAAGCATGAAAGAACACATTGGATGCAAGAACTAGACCGAGGCGGTCACATAAAAGGTGGGCTTTTCAAACGCTGTTTTGTTTGTGGTGCTACAGTCGAGAAACTTGACATTCCAGATGAAGCTATAGACGTAGCAATGAAAGCGTTTGATGGCGCAACCGAATTAATCAAAGCTACGTTGGATAAACCAATTTCAACAAGCGAGGGAAAAACAGAATGAGTAAACGGCAATATCTCTTTAGGCTACAAGCAAAAGAAAAGTTGTTTGAAGGATATTTCAATCCTGGCGACATATTCACTGTTGAAACAGAATGTGGCTTAGAAATACAGTTAGCTAAAGCTGAAAGAGACGAGCGCAAAGCTGGAAAGATTTGGTGTCCTGTTCATCAGAAACTTGAAAGCGTTACTAATGTCACATTAAATCGGAATAAAAGAACTGGTGAATGATATGGATAGATGCCCAAAATGTGGTCACTGGATGCTTAGCTATAATCTACAAAATAAATGGGAATGCTACTGCCACACTGTAATTTACCATGACAGTTACAAAGGTGAACATTGTCACTGCGACCATATTATCTTAGAGTCGCGGGATAGTTCCAATAATCGTTTGCGTGAAGAAAATCATCATGGTAGATATTCAGTTGATCCCCCAGTTGATTCATAGTAGTTTGTCTAGGGCTTGCGCTAACACAAAATAGAGTTGCCTAAAAAAATGTTTATGCGGGGTCTTGATCGGTGAAGGTTACACTTGCTTCATCAGGCGTATAGTAAAGCCTAAAGTTTTGTGCATACACTATAAACGACCATTCATAAGGAGGAACGTTGCCGTATTGGCTGCGTACCCAGATTTCTATGGTGTCGTCTTTATCGAAACTGCCAAAGTCAAGTGATGTGGTTGCGTAAGTGTCGGTTGGGGCGAATTCAGGTATGATGTCAACGCCGTTTTTGCAGAGTTTAATCAATGGATCATCATAAGGCGTCACATATGTGCCTGTTAAAATGTATTTGGAGTCCAATTTTATTCTGATTGCGCCTGGTATTGGTACGTCGCATTTTATTTCTTTAATTTTAACCCATTGAGTTGTGTCGTCGCTGTATTTTTCTGTGTCGTTGCTATGGCGTAAATCGTCGCTTGGCGAGAGCGAGAAAGATAGTATGCCTTCGGATGTGAAGCTGTCTAGTTCCGAGAGTAGTTCCGCTTGTGTTTTGATGTGCCTGTTTAATTCAACAGTGGCAAAATACAGTTTTTTGTTTATGCTTGCCAACCTGTATATGTCGTCGAGTGCAAGTTCAGGTTTATGCATGCTTACGGCGTCGCCGGGGCGTAGGTGTGCGGCGTGTTTGATGGATAGGTTTAGGTTGATTTCGCTGTCGTCGGTGTTTAATTCTGTTAGTTTGTCTGTTGCTAATAGTGTTAGGGTTGCGGCGTCGGTTGGTGCGGCTTCTTTGAAGACTGCGACGTCGTTTCCTGTGCCTGCTACGCCTTCAATTTCTGCGCCTGTGTCGTCTTGTCCTGTGTATATTACTTTGTCGCGTTTTTTGGTGCGGTTTACGGTTCGGGGGCTTGAGTTTTCGATTTCTTCATTGTAGAGAAATTGTATTTCGTCAGGGGATAAAGCGCGGTTATAGATGTGGGCTTCGTCGAGTATGCCGTCAAAATATGCGGCTGCTCCACCGTATCTGCCTATGCTTAATACGCCTGTCCAACCAGTCCAGGAGCCGCTAACAGTGCCTGTCGTTGGTTCAGCAATGCCATCAACGTACAAAGTTACCGTATCGCCGTTCACTACTACAGCAACATGATACCATGTGTCAGCAAGCAATATTTTATCTGCAGGATTAACGCCGCCAATCAAACTGCCGCCTGAAACCATCTCAAGAAATAATTTACCTGAACTTCTAACACCAAAACCAATACGATTATCGACGTCATAGGTGTAATCAAAAATTCTTGCCCAATCTGGAAAAGAATCAGCGTATATCCATGCTGCCCAAGTGAAGCTTGATTTTGCATCTAAATCTGGAAAGTCGCCGCATGAAATATAATCTGTTGATCCGTTAAAACTTAGTGCTTTTCCATATTTTCCGTCAACCCAAGAAGCGCCTGTTATTGTTCCGTCGTTGCCGAATCCGCTTTTATCTGCTGCTGTTGCGCCTGTTCCTTCATTCATTGGTAAGGCAAGTATGCATGAGTCGCGTACGCCGATGTTTAGGGTTACGCCGTCGTCGCTGACATAATAGTTTTTGGCTGTGACTTTAGATAGAAACTTTATTACTGTGTAGCCGTTGGCGTATTTGAATTGTCGTGTTAGGGTTGGAGTTGAGGGACAAACTCCAGCGGTGACTCCAGCTAAAAGGCATATTGCCGCGAAGATGGTGGAGGGTGCAGCGTCAACATAGATGTTTGATAGAGCAACTTTTTTTAGTTTCTCATAAACTTCGTTGTAAACTGTGCAGGTTAACTTGTTTTTGGTGTAGTCGATTGCGCTTAAGACTCCGACAAAAATTACTTTGCTATCATATTTTAATCGGGCTGTGCGGTCTACAGCGACGTATGCACGGTTAACTGTGTTGTTTCGGATGTTAAAAGAAAAGTTTTCGTCGCCGTCTAAGACTTCGTTGGTTTCGTCAAGTGTGTGGGTTCCTTCTAGTTTGGTGTCTATATTTACCCATGTGGATGTGGTTGTATCGTAGACTTCTATGTTATTCCAGTTTAGTACCATATTTGAATCCTCAAAAGCTTATGTTGCTTTTCTGCCTCATTACGCCATGATTAACTGCTTTCACTACTTTAGATTCAAAGTCTTCATAGCCAAAAACGTCGCCATTAAAAATAATTTGGATAGTGTTTCCAAACCCGCCGCCTTTATCAAGGGGTACAACAGCTTCTTTTCCCCTCTCACCGATTAATGCGAGAGTTGGCTCATTAACAATAGCGCCTTTGCCAAAGGCTGGAATCATTTTCATAATTTGGCTCTCACCTGAACTAGGCCATTTCATACGTGAAAAAATGTCGGATACAACAGTGTTTAAACTTGAGCTATGTAACCCCGCATTTATCATTTCCTTACGGATTATATTCGCGACGTCTTGCGGTCCCTTTGCTGTTGCAAGTTGAGTTAGCATAAGTGAAGTCATTTGGGAAGTTGAAGAGGCAGTACTGCTATATGATCCATCAGCGTTTTTAGTCCCAGTAGTTGCTGCACTATATTTGTCTGAACTATAGACTTTTTGCCCAAATGCATAAACATCTTGTTTAGGGGCAAACATATCCTCGAGTGTGTAGCCACTCATCAAACCAGCCGTAATAGGCGCGAGAGCTATGTTGATTGGTGTTAAGGCGCTTGCAAGTTTTCCCAGTGAACCAATTAACCCGGTGAAATTTACGCCGTTTAAATTTGTGAGGGAAGTTTTTAATAGACCTGTTTCTGTTGTGGTGTTTTTGATTTTTCCCATTAAATTAACAAAGTTATCGCCCATTGTGACAACTGAGGGAACCGCTGTTGCTACACCTGTTATTATCGCCATTTTTTGGTCGTCGGCTGCTTGTTTTGCTTGCTCTGTTTTAAGGCGTAATGCCTCTTCAGCAATTGCAATATCTTTAACTGAACCTACAGTATCCGCTTTGTTTGCCGCTAATTTGCCTAGGGCAGTGTTAAGTTTTTCCTGTGCCTTAGCAATTGTTATAGCTGAACTTGAAGCATCACCTTGAACCCGGTCTAATTCTTCCTGTGCATCTGAAACATCTATAGTTAAATCCTCTGTTTCACCTAAAAGCTCTTGATGCTTCTTTTGAGTGTCGTTAAGGGTTTCTGTTGCACGTTTAACGGCTAACTCGCTTTTCTCAACCTGTAATTGTGCCCTTTGTACGCGATCATAACTGTTAACCAGGTTTATTGCGCCCGTTGCTAATCCGCTGAAGCCAACGATAAGATTTTTAGTGGATTTGCCTAAGCTCTCCATTTTTTTGGATGCTTGGTCGTCAAGTGTTACTTTGCCTTTAACTTCGAAGTCACTCATAACTTGTTTACCTCGTTTTCTATTTCTTGGCTCATGGCAGAACGAATACTAGTCATTACTGTGATGAATGCTGGGCGAATGTAGGGTTGCGCTTGCATGTATCTTGTGCCAAATTCAACGTAGCCGCCGTATGGAGCTTTTGCGCCTACGGTGAAACCCATTTCGTCGCCGTTGACGCTATAGAAAATTGTGGTTCTTAGGTAGCCTGTGCGTACTGGGCAGTTCCAGATGGCTTCTTGCTTAATTAGGGTAGCTGCTTGTTTGAGGCTTTTTTTTATGGCTTTCTGCAAGGCGGCGGGTGCTTGCGCAAAAAAAGCTTGCGTTTCCTCTGCGCCTGTAAATGTGACTTCAGTCATGTGGGTAGTCTCTTGTATTTTTGTATAAACCATGTTAACCCTGTTTCAATAAACAGCATGTTTTCAGGCGTCAAACGCTTAAGCTTTGATAAGTCGGGTTCATGGTAGGCGATGCTTACTAAGAAGAGGTTTTGGGCTTTTGTGTTGTGGCTGAACCATTTAGCTACTTTTTTGGGGCTGAAAGTTTTTTTGAGCTTCTTGTGTCGCCGCTAAAATAGCGTTGGCATCTATGCTGGAAAGTTTTTGGAGTTTTTCGTAGGTGGTTTTGCCGTCGGCTTTAAACATCATACACGCTAAAACTTTAAGCCCAAGTGTGTAGTCTGAGTCGTCTTTTGTCACCGTTATTTTTTGGGTGTCTTCAGCGTTAAACCGCACATACTTCACATGCCGCTTTAACAGGGGCACATAGACGCTTTGTACTGTGTCCGCACCTTGCGTGAAGTCGTCTATGTCGAATGCAACAGCGGCTTCCTTGATGCTGTTTTGTTCCAATTCATAGAGTTCTTTAAAGTTTAGTTTAGGTTGAGATTCAGGTTTAGGTTTTGAGTTTTCCAAGTTGATTACTCCTTTCTGCTAAAGTTTTGTTGTTGTTCGGGGCTTAACCCGCTTTTTTTGATGATGAAAAGGTATTCGCTGCTTAAGGTGTTAAAAACCACTTTTACACCCTGCATATTTCTGAGGGCATCGCGCAGTAGGGTTAAGTCACGCATTTTTCCTGTGCAGACTAACCCTATGTTTAATTGTACGTCTAAGTCGGATTGTTCAAGTTTTTCCATAATGTTTTAGCTCCTTTTATAAATTGGGAAACAAAAAAGAAAATGTGGGGTGTTTATGCGTGGGTAACATGGAAGAATATGAATGTCAAGTCTTCCATAGTTGGGTCAACTGCACCCTGCATTATGCCTGTGACGCCTCGGTTTGTGCAGACTAAGCTTCCGTAAGTTGTCGGTGTTGTGCCGCCGATGGGGAAAAATGTGCCTGCTAATATTGAGCCGCCGCTGATGTAGTTGGCGTATGTGTTATCTACGAATGCGTGTTTAGCAGTGATTTTATAGACGTTGGGGCCTAGTAGTACGTCGGTGGTGCTTAAGGAACCTAGTGGCACCCATTCTTTTGCTTCTCGGCTGTGTTCAAGGCTGCATTCTGAGAGTAATGCGATGGTGGTTCCGTTTACTGTTAGGTTTCCGTTTAATCCTTCTGTTGCTGTGCTCATGTGTGTTTTTCACCTCAATTCAAGTTTAAGCTGTTGAGTCATGGGTTCCAATCAGGGTTATTTCGTACCTTAAGATGGCTGGGGTTCCGTTGATTTCGTGGTGGGGTACGCCTTCGTTTTCGGGTACGATGGGGTTAAAAGACGCGATGCTGTTTTTGTTTGCTAATATGATGCGGGCTACTTCGTGGCGCATGTTTTCGATTAACTGGGCTTCAGCGGTTCCTTTGCATCCTTGCAAAATTGGAACCCAAAGGTTAACGATGTAGCGGGGGTTGCTGTGCATGTTTATTGAGCCGCCGTGGAGTGCGAAGTATCGGGCTGGGGGGTCTATGAGGTGGCTAACGGTGATTTGGGGTTTAGAAGCATATTGACTGTCGTACCAATCTTTTTCGGGGAAAGCTATGGCTGTTACTGTGCCTGCACCTGTTAAGCTCCAATTAGCGGCGAGGACTGCCGAAATAGACCCGCATAACGTCAATTTTAAGTCACGTCCATACATATTTATATTATTGAAAGATATTATCAATACTTATGCTTCAGACCTTGATAGTTAAATTAACGCCGACAAGAGAACAGCATAATATACTGCTCGAAACAATGCATAAGTTTAATGAAGCTTGTAATTACATTATCGAAATCGCTTTCAACCTTAAAAGCGCAAACAAATTCAAACTTCAAGCCATCGTTTACAGGGAAGTACGACAGACATTCGGTTTATCAGCGCAGTTAACTATCCGAGCAATCGCTAAAGTAGTAGAAGCCTACAAGCGAGATAAGAAGGTTAAACCTCAGTTTAAGCCAGAAGGAGCCGTAGTTTACGACCAGAGAATACTATCTTGGAAAGGATTAGAGTCAGTGTCACTTATTTCGTTGCAAGGCAGACTGAAAATTCCCGTATTAATGGGAACGTATCAAAAAAAACGCCTAGACAGAATTAGGGGACAAGCGGATTTGATTTATCGGAATAATGAGTTTTATTTAGCCGTAGTTGTCGATGTTCCAGAACAGTCAAAGTTCCAAGAGATAGATATATTGGGCTTAGATTTAGGAATTATTAACTTGGCAGTTGATAGTGATGGGCAAGTATTTTCAGGGCACAATGTTGAAGCAGTACGAAAGCGCCTTTCAGGTTTACGTGCCACTTTGCAAAGTGTTGGAAGCAAGAACGCAAAGAGACACTTACGAAAGATAAGCAGATATGAAACACGTTTTTGTAGAGACGCAAACCATTGTATTAGCAAGTTGATTGTGGCTAAAGCCAAAGACACTGTTCGAGCGATTGCCCTTGAAGATTTGTCGGGTATTCGCAAGTCAGTAACGGTTAGAAAGGCTCAGAGAAGCCGCATTCATAGTTGGGCATTTTATCAGCTTCGCAATTTCATAGAGTATAAAGCGATAATTGCTGGTATACCCGTATATCGTGTAGACCCACGGTATACAAGTCAAACTTGCCCTAAATGCAATCATGTTGAAAAAACAAATCGTCCTTCAAGAGATTTGTTTAGATGTGTTAGTTGTGGGTTCTCTGACCATAGCGACCATGTTGGAGCCGTTAATATTCGGCTGAGGGCTTTAGTCAATAAGCCTATAGCGGTGTACAGTGAAGTTAAAGCCAAAATTGGAACTGCGACAGAGTACAACTGCAAATCTGTAATGGATAATTGATGTCCATGCGGCTAAGTGACATCCATGCGGCTATAACGGTAATTGTCTAGTAGGTCGCGGAGTTCATTTGTCAGGATAAGTACGCTTTTAGACATACCTGAAAAGATTACGGTGTCGGCGTTTGCTTGCATAGCTTTGGCGACGGTTTCAGGCATAAGTTTTCTGCGTACCATGTCGGCTAAAATGTTTGCTGTAACTTGCGCGGTTGCATATTGGATGTCAGCGGGTACAGCGGTGTAACCATAAGTTAAGGTTGCAGAAACATTGCGTCGGCTGCTTGCGTCTTCGGTGAATATGCCGCCTTTATGGGCTAGGTAGGTGTCGTATGCTGTGATGTTGCTTGTCACATTTACGCTGTTTATTAAGACTGTTCCAGCGGCTAAGATGGGCACGTATGGCGGGGGAATCATCAATATTCTTTTTCCGTTGCCATCTAAAGTTAATGTGCCAGTGTTGTTTTGGAAGTTGTGGTCGCAGTAGCTATCAATGATTTGTTGTGCCATAGGAATAAATAGGGTTGTTAATGCAGTTTCAAACGCGGCGTTGTCGGCGTATTCAAGCTGGGTATATTTGATTTGGCTAAGGGCTTCTACGTCGGCGGGGCTACAGTATGCCGCAGATGCCACTATGGGTGCTGGGCCCTCCACAATTATGCAGGTGAAAACGCGGTCATTCTCGAAGTCCTCGGCGTTCACGTTTAAGGTGAATGAGGTTGCGGCTATATCTGAGACTAGGAAGGTATCGGTGACTGCGAGGGGTATAGGTAAAACTTTGTAGTTTGTGTGTCCTATGCTGTGGGTGCAGACTCCGTTTAATTCGCCTGCGAGTATAGTTACAGTTGTGTTTGTCAAAGTCTTGTTTTCTCCATAATGTTAAATTGTTAATTTAAAGAAAATGGGTGGATTGGTTGCAGACGAACCAATCAAGCAAAGAATAATTTATGGGTGAACATAGAAGTTTTGTAGCCATCCAGTAGTAGTCAAAACAGCATAATGAGTATGTACGCCGCGAACGGCAACATCATACCTTCCACATCCATAAAACTGCCCCATAACAATGTTGTAGTCGCCTTCATTATAGTTTTCAATGTAACCGTCTTTCTGAATCTTTGCTAATGTGTTACTAACTATTAGATTGAATACGTTATTTGTAGAGTTAACTCCACTTTGTGCTTCAACCAAAACAGCAGCAGAAGTGTTTGTGGTTGCTTGGCTGTTGTCTCTAACTATAAAATTGAAAGTGCAGTTTTGAGCGCCAAAAGCAATTAAGCCTACTTCTTGAGCAAGTGTAGCGGTACACCCATAAAATTGATGGAATGTCCCCCCAACAACAAAATTATCTTTAGTTGCCGCTTGACCGAGACAACCATCAAAAGTATATCCTGAAGCGGTTGGAGCAACATACCAATTCCAATAGTTTCCGCTTGAGCCAACCTGATTATATGAACCTCTTGTGCCGCTAATATAAACGCCACCTTTTGAGGTTGTGGTGCAGTAATCAACAACGATGCGCCATGCCCTAAGATAATCGCCACCGTCACTGATACCCCAATTTTTAGCATAAGCAATCTCTAAATCTTCCAACGTTAATTCATTGCCATTATAATTGATGATGTTATACGCTATATTACTTCCGTCAAAACCTAAGTTTCTAATTGTTGTGCAGTAAACGCCACCCGCAATGTTTATCATGTGGCTTGTGCATGTCGCTGTTGCTTTCAGACTTGTTTTGCCATGATACCCCATTGAATCACTGCAAAGTGTGACAGCAGGGTTTGTTACGTTTAAAGTGGCTTCCCAAGCATAAACTGAACCTGACTTAATACTGATTGAGCCACCAAGAGTAAGCAGGTCTTGGCATGGCTGAACTACACCAGCAACCAAGTTGGATGATGTAAAAGAGATTGACCCATTCGAAGCTTTCGCATAGTACGTTGTGGTTGCCCCAACAGTTTTCGAATAAATCAAATAAGTATATGGTGCTTCCATTGTTTGTCCGTCAACGTAGAAAACGCTGTTATGGTAATCTGTTAAAGTGCCATACACATTGCTTCGGCTATACCCATATGCGCCTGAATCAATAAACACAGATACACCCAGCGGAATATCTGGAATAACCATTGAAGCGTAGCTGTAGTCACCTTCGCCAAAATAGATGCTGCCATTTATCGCTGTAGCTACACTAATAGCTTTCGCCGCAACATAAGTGTAGTTTGTTGCTGAGTACCCAAGCAAAACAACACTGCCATTCACGCCTGATTGAAGCACAAGCGTATGGTCGGGGACACCGTTATTTGTGGCAAAACTAACTTGAAAACCATAGCCTTTACGCATAGTTGATAATGTGCTGCCTACAGGTTGATCTATAAGGTTGTTTAAATCTACAATTTTGTTTTGTGCATCTGTTGCTTGCTGGTTAGCTTGGTTTGCGCTGTTTTGGACGGAAATAATCTGTCCCTTCGCATTCGCCAAATCATTCTGGGTTTTTAGCAGTTGCAGTTGAGAAGCATTCAACGCGGCATTTGTGCCATCAAGTTGCCCATATAAAGCGTTAATTTGATCGGTTAAGTCGCCTACTTGATTTAATATGTCGCCTGTTTTATCATCGTAGATAATTTTCTGTTCAGGCGTTATTAAGCCTGCGCCAACTAGGCTCGTGGTAATTAAAGATACAACTATCGCTATTACCGCTATTAAATCGCGGATATTTGGTTTTTTGGTTTGATTCAACATTTTATGTCCTCTTTTTGTGTTTAAATTAATATTGGAATTATTAAATAAATTTTTTGCAAGAAAAGGGTAGTTAACAAAACAGCTTTTACAAGCTACTTTTTTTAGCATTCAAATTAGAAGTTGCCGCTGTTAGTGTCTTCGCCGACTGCAACAGGGTTAAAAGTGTCTTCAACAGGTTTAGGCGTTTCCTTCACCACTACTGCTTTAGCTTTAGAGGTAGCTGTAGCTTTAACGGCTTTAACTTTAACAGGCTGCGCAGCCGCTTTAGGTTGAGGTTGCTGTGCATCAAACGCTTGTTTCCACTTCAACACATCCACTGAAACATCTTTACCCATACCATCATAGTACTTCATATTTTTCACCTCACTTTGCGTAATAATTAGCGTAACCCGAAGACACCCATTCACCCAGCGACGTCGGCTCCACAAATTTGCCCAGCGCCTTTTCTTTCTCGTACCATTCAGTTTTGGGGTAAGGTCGATAACTTTGTGGCCCTATGAACTCGCTGTTTGGATGTATTCGTTTTAGTTGCCGCATTAACTTGTATGTGTCCATCTGTTCCGCTTGCGTTTCAGTTGGCAAATTAGTCATAAAACTATAAAGCGCATAGATGCCGAGGCGACTTAAGATTTCAGCGGCTTTAACTGTTTGCTCCACAGTTATGCCTTTATGGAGATAGTTTAGCATGCGGTTACTGCCTGATTCTGCGCCGACACTGGTTTCACGCCAACCTGACCCATACAAAGTTTTTAGTAAGGGTTCATCGCGGCAAACTAAATCCGCGCGTATATTACCGTACCATGTGACATCCAGCTTTTTCATTTCCGCTGCAAGCCTTAAGCTTCTATCGCGGTTAACAAAGGGGAATTCCTCTTCCAAAAACACGTATTCGACGCCAAACCGTTCCTTAGCCAACTGCAAATCTGCACCTATTTTCTCGGGGTTGCGTCCGCGCCAAACATGCATCTGAGGCAACAAATTATTCACGCAGAACGCACATAAAAACGAGCATCCGCGTGAACCATTATACTCTATGCCCACTACTTCGCCATCGGGGTTATAGCGCCGTTTCTTGAGGTACTCTTTGATTTCAAGCGCGTCATAATTGGGCGATTCTAAAAGGTTAACGTCGAAGGATTTGCCAAGCGAGTTTAATACGTCGCTGTTTTTATGTTTCTGCAGATTCTGGGCTAACTGCAATAGGGGATTTTCGCCTTCACCCTGCACCACAAAATCGATACTGCTTTCCTTCGCGGTTTGCTCTGGGTAAAGTGTTGGATGCACTCCACCCCAAACCACTGGAAGATTTGGGTTAACCTGTTTGATTAAGGCATTAAGTTTTAATGCAAACTCTATATGCATCGTGTAAACGGATATGGCAACGTAAAGCCTTGTCTGCTTAATCTCCTCGGTTAAATCATGCTCTAAACTGTTGATGTGGAAGCGGCAATCAAATATTTTTACGGACACACCATTCTGGTTAAGCCACGTAGCAATCGAAAGAAGCCCTTGTGGAATACGCGTAAGCTTCCTTTTCCAAAACAACCTGTCCGATGCAAGTTTCTCTTCGGGCACAGCGTAGAGGTCTAAGGGACCAACAGGCGGCAAAACCAACAAAACATCATGCATTCATAAACACCTTTTGCCCATCAAACACATGATACAAACCGCCAAAATCCATACTTTCAGAAACAACCCCGCGCTCCAACGCCTCAATCCACAATGGCGTACCAGGATAAGGCGTTAACACGTAGATGTTGAAAGCGTCTAACTTGTTTTTTTGTATGAATGTGAGGTTTGCTTTGAATTCTTCCTGTGTCTCATGTGGTACACCAGTGATAAATCCCGAGCCAACTTTCAACCCATGTTTTCTGCAAGTGTCAACTGCATGTTGATTGTCTTCTATAGTGGTTACGCCGCACTTAAGATATTTCAATACGCGAGGCGACGCGGACTCCATGCCGAAGCCGCAATACACGAAATTCATTTGCTTAAGCAACCCAGCCACCTCATCTGTGAATAATCCTGCGTGGCATTGGCAGCCGCATTCAACATCCAATTTTTCTTCACGAAACAATCGGGCAAGTTGATGCAGGCGTTTTAAGTCAAGGTGAAACAGGTCATCCCAAAAATTAATGTAATGCACATGGTACTTGTCAATTAACCCCTTAATTTCGTCAACGACGTATTGAGCACTGTGAAAACGTGGCTTCCCCCAAAAATGGCTACTGGGACAAAAGACACAGCGGAAACAGCAACCCCGCGAAGTCAACATGTTAGCGCCTAAACCAATATGCCCGGGGAAATGTGGGATTGGCTGCATGTAGTATCGCATGTTGTAGAGTTCTCGGTCAGGTGGCGGAATATTATCTAGGGGCGTTATTGATGCTGCAGTGTAGTTTTGGTGTGTGAGTTTGCCGTTTGCCTCTAAATCATTCAGTAAATTAAGTGTGGCTTGTTCGCCTTCCCCTGTGACTTTAGCATCGAAGGCTTTGGGTAGTGGCATGTAGCTGGCGTGGACGCCTCCGCATATTACTGGGAGATTGGGGTGTGTTTGCTTGATTTTCTCCGCGATTTTTTGGGCGCGTGTGGCTCCCATCGTGTTATAGGTTAAGCCTACGACGTCGGGGTGTTCTGTTTTTATTTTTGCTAGGGGAGATTCGCCTAGGGCGGCGTCGCATAACGCGGTTTTGTGGTTGCTGTATTTTTTTAGGTAGCTGGATATGTAGGCGACGCCTAGCATGGGGTATTGTGTGGCGACAGGTGTCATTATAGGTACAGTGACAAACAAGATTTTCATGCCGTCACCTTTTCTATTAGGCTGCACCATGCCAGCATCTTATCAGTCAACTGCGTAATGTAGTGAGGGCTAAGTGGCTTTGCTTTCTGTTTAAGTTGCGTTGCAAGTTCACGGTAGCAGCCCAACCATGTTTCTTCATTGAGGTTTATTTCAAGCAGAACCTTCCAAAGCTCTTCATTTAACTTCACAGATGGGTGTTCGGTTTCGGCGTCGCGGAATAAGTCGCGGGGTTCCTTATCATGATAGCAAAGCGGCGCACCAACAGATAAGCCAGCGTTCAAGTGGTCTGCAATAACTTTGAGATATAAACCGCTAAAAAGATCATCCCAACCACGATGCCAGAGTTGATAGTAAGCTGGAATAATCTTTGGCTTAAAAGACACATTCATACCACAAATTGGTACATAATTGTGTTTTGCCGCCGTGAAATTGTGAACTGCTATGTATTGGGGGTCGGGGTTTAAGGCGAGGTAGTCGATGGCGTTTAAGTCGGGTATTCCATTCCAACAACCCATGTTAAGCACTGTTTCCGTGAAGTTGTTGGGTAGTTGCCAAATGCTTTTTCGTCTGCGTTGACAGTAAGGGATGCCGTGAACTTGATAATTTGGGTGAGTGTTCAACCAAAAGCCGTTTACTGCTTCACGCACAAACGATTTAGTATTAAGTGCCTTCCAATGCTCGCCAAGAAAATCCGCTGTGTCAGATGCAGGGTAAGTGTCATCGTCAACAAATACAACCATGTCGTAGCCGCCGCGTTCCAAAGCGATTAGTAAGCCAAAGCTGTTTTCGTTGTGGGCTTGCGCGGGAATCACATGTTTAAATTCGCTGAGTTTATGGCGGTTGAACCATGCGGCTCTTTCATCCATGCCATAAAAGTCTATGGTGAAACCGCCAAGTTGCTGCATTACACTTTTTCGGTGATCGGTTGCTTCGTCGATTATTAGGATGTCTGGGTCTTGGCTATGCTGTTTAAAGTTGTCGGCGTATCGAGCAAAGTTAGGGGTGTCTCTTATTGAAGTAAAGATTACAAGAGGCTTCATTTAGATTTACCTACAATATCCTGTATGTGTTCGACTATATCACACCACAAGAGCATCTTTTCAGCCATCGTTTTTAGGTATTGTGGATTAGAACATTCAGCGACTTTTTGTAGTAATTTAGAAGCTAATTCACGGTAACAGGTTAACCAAGTAGTATTTGATAGCTCTACTGATTTAACGATTTGCCAAAGTTGCTCATTAAATTTTAGTGTAGACATTTCAATTATTGAATCATCAAAATAGTCTCGCGGAGCTTTTTTATGAGTGATAATGGGGTTTCCTATGTTTACGCAAAAGCCAAGATGTGACGTTATTTTTAACAGAAATATGCCGCTGAAAATGTCTTCGAAGCGGTCAGCAAAAAACATTTGGTAGTACGCGGGTATAATTTCGGGTTTAAAAGCTACGTTCATGCCGCCGATTGGCGCAAACTGGTTTTTGCCAACACTAAAGTTTGAAACAGTTAAAGAATGTTGGTACTGAATATTATAGCAAATATAATCGATGGCATTTAAATCTGGAATCCCAGCCCACAAGCCCAAACTAAGAATGGGTGGTGCATCACATTTTTTAGAGAAACAGTCTTTTGGCAGTCTTTGATTGTAAGGAAAACCACGAGCAAATAGGAAAGGATGGCTATTTACCCAGTCAGAGTTTTTGCTGTAGCAACTATCATATTGAGTGTTAAGGTTTTTCCAATGTTCTCCAAGAAAATCAACATTCATAAATGGGTAAGTGTCATCATCTACAAACACTAGCATGTCGTATTTGCGGGTTAATGCAACAAGCATTCCAAAGCTTACTTTATTGTGGTATTTGTGAGGAATCACGTTTGAAACTTCGCCTAAACAATGGTTTTGGAACCATTCGGAGCGTTCTTTTGCCCCATAAAAGTCAACATGTAATCCTTGAAGTTGATTCTGTATTGCTTTTCTATTTTGTGGATCTTCGTCTATAATTATGAAGTCGGGGGTATGTTTGTTTTGTACTGCGTTTTTTGCGTATTCTCCGATGGCGTCTGTGCTTCTAATAGTTGCCATGATTATACATGCGTTCATCTTTTTATTCTCCGATTAAGCCTTTGAAAAACTGCTCTGCACCCTCAACGGTTTTTTGCCACGTGAATTCTTTAGCGGTTAATGCTCCAAGTTGGCTCATTTTGCATCTGAGTTCTGTGTTAGCTAAAACCGTTAGGATTGTTTCGCCTAGTAATCGTGGTGCTTTGGGTTTGACTCTGACTAAGGCTTCGCCGTAATGTTCTGTTCCGTATTCTGTGCATACAACTGGAACGCCACACGCCATTGCTTCTAGGTGAGGTAGTGGGGAAGATTCAGCCCATGACCCAGACACAAGCAAATCACAAGAGCGATTAAGTTTTGCGACGTCTTCAGTATCTAACCAACCGTGCTTTACAACTGGAAAGCTATAAGGAATTTCAAGCGTGGGATTACCATAGATGTGGAACTCTACTTTTTTGCCAAGTGCGCGATGTACAAAATTGAGTGCTGGAAGCACTGTATCGTAGAAACCTTTGAAAGGTGTCTCTGAAGCAAACGCTAAAATCTTTAATGGGGGGTCGGTTTCAGATGTGGCTAAGTTGTGGGCATTTAGGCTAGGGGTATTAGTGAAAACTTTGGTGTCCACGCCAGGCACAATACACGCTGATTCTTTGCCATATTTCTCTTTCAAGATTTGCTGAAGCCACGGGCTGTTAGCGATGTAATTTGTGTTTAAGCGGTAAGTAGATTCGACAAATTGCTGTTCCTGCGGCGAAAAGAAAAAGATTGGCTCATGATGCTGGCAGTAATAGGCGGGTACACCTTTGATGCCTTTTACGCTGTCAACGATTGGGGCAGTAGCGCACCACGTCGCAACGACTATATCGCTTTCGGGTATGGCTTGAGGCATTTCTTGCGGGGACTTGCAAACTGTAATTGGCACTTTAAGAGGGAACCAACTTTGAGGTTGCAACGCTAAGTATGAAACATCATGACCTTTCTGTACTAAGCCGTTTACGACTTCGTAGAGGACTCGGTTGCCGCCGCATCTGTCAGAACCAAAATTAACAAAGGAAAGCTTCAACAGTACCACCAGCTTTTATCGCCACATCGACAACATCTTTTCTCTTCAAGACAACGCTCGTGTATCACGCCTTCGACTTTAGAGATATTTTTGGTTTTCTTCCGTCCAGTGTTATGTAGGCAATGATTATCTGTCTTGCATTGAAGCCATTCCCAAAAGGTCATTCGGCGTACATCAGACGAAGGAAGAGATTTTTCTATTTCCATCTTTACTGGAAAATGAATCACTGAAAAGTTGCTAGTGCCCGTGAGTTGTTTTAGGAACTGTTTTTCTGTTTGGTAGTCGTGGTTTGAGCTTTGTTCAGGCGTTACAATAAAGATGTTACCCTCTTTTTTGACTCTCATTTTAGGTATCCTCCTTTGATGCTGACAACAACCCAGAAACCATACATTCGGCTATTTTGAAAGCTATGATTGCTTCATCAAGTGTTTTTATTGGGTAAGCACTTACAAAATCACAGGGAGAACTTGTGTGTCTTAAAACTACTGAATAGGGTAGTTTATCTCCGAAATTGATTTCTAAGCAAAGTTTTAGAGGCTTCAATTCTTTTTTGACATTTATTGGAAATAGTGGAATAAGAAAAGTATCATTGTATTCATAATAACCACAGCCGCCGCCCCCATCTTTGCCGATACATATGAGCATTTGCTGACCACAAGTATGACCGTATGGTTGTCCATGTGCTGCTTCTCTTGCAAGTTGACAACAACTTTTCATTTCTCCACCGCATTTAGGACAAATCACCTTAAGCACCCTCCGTGTAGAGTTCGGGGTATGCGTTGCGGTTCATGCGTAGCCAATCCCGCCACCGACCATAAAACAACTGCGCGTTTGCTTGCTGTTGCTGTTGGTAATGGGCTTTGTTTACGGTGAAGACGGTTGCGCCCTCGTAATGGTAAACTTTAGCTTGTGGGCAGTAGAGGATTTTGTAGCCGTTGAAACGTGTCTGAGTGCAGAAATCTACGTCTTCAAAAGTGCCCAACTTGTAAGCATTGTCTAAGCCAATGACGCTTTCCCCATTTACCTGAATGGATTGAACAGGTTTATTTTGCCCGATAGGCGTAAGAGGTTCTGGGTGGGTGGAACTGAAAAGCAGTTCGCGTCTTATGAGTGCACATGCAAACGTTGCCCAAGGAACTTCTCTTTCTACATTGAAACCTTCAGCGTTTTTGTATCTTCCAATGTGGTAGGGCTGTAAATCGGGGGTAAACGTTGAGCCGCCGTATTGGATTCTGCCGTCGGGGTACAGTAACTTCGGCGAAACTATACCGATGCTTGAGTCCTTTTCAAGTGCTGCAACTAGTAGAGAAAGCCAGTTTTTCTGCATGAAAATGGTGTCGTTGTTCAAAAGCAAAACATAAGGCGCTGTTTGCGCAGTTTGATTCAGGAATTTTAAGCCGATGTTTACGCCGTCTGCAAAGCCGCTGTTTAATTCGTTGCAATATACTACTTCCATGTTGGGGTAGGATTGCGCTGCAAAGTTTAGCCAGTCTTGGCTGCCGTCGGTGCTTTGGTTGTCAACAACTGTTAGGTGGAAGGGGTAGTCGGTGTTTCTGTAGAGGGTTTCTATGCAGTTTGGAGTAAATTTTAAGCCGTTCCAGTTAAGCATGATGATACTGACAAGTGGCACTTTTTTAGCTGTTACAGTGCTGTTTTCTGTTGGTGGAAATTCAGATTCCGTGATTGCGTATCCTGTTGCTTTTGCTGTAAAATCTATCGGCAAATCGCCATCACTATGCCAAATTATTGGCGGTCTATTGTAAACATGCATTGTTGCTATTTTTCTAAAGATGAGTGTTGCGCCTTGGTTGCCTTCGGGGTAAGTGTAAACTTCTTTACCATCCAATATGAAACTTCGAGCAGGCGCAATATGATAGACGATGTTTCCTTTTTTGTCTTTATTTGACGCGGTGAATTGGTTGATCCAGAATTGTTCGCTGTAAACGCTAACATGGCTTTTATCGGTTCCGCTGCTTTGGTCGGGGTGCAAATCGTCTTTCTCTATAGGAACATCAATAACCAAAGTGTCCTTGCAAACTCTTGATGCTTCACCTAACGCTGTGTAGAGGTCGGGTACTGTGATGTGCTCAAACACGTCGAAGGCAGTCACCAAATCAAAAGCCGCTGTCTTGAACCGTGATAAATCACAGATGTCGCCGACAAATAAATGCGGCCTGATTTTTGCGGGTGCGTTATCAATTGCCCACTGTGAAATGTCTATGCCTTTAGCGTCGACGCCCAACTCACGAAGAGCAAGAACTAAGTACGCTCTGGCACACCCTAAAACTAGGGCAGTTTTGGGTTTGTAAACAGACGCTATAAACGCCGCTAACTTACGGTTATTCGGCAGGTAGCTGGCTTCGTCATAAGGCGAAAAAACTATGTTGCCATGTTCGTCTTTTCTGCCATAGTTTGAACCGACGCCGTTAAGGTAGTAGTCAGCATTATAGAATTCGCTGGGTTTAGAGCCAGTGAAGATTTTAGATTTCTGTTTTTTTGTCATATTCCAACATTCCAAGTTAAGGTTCATTAGTAAATTTTAATCCAGGGTACTTTGTCCAAGGAAACCTTTGATTCTTTATTCTTCCATAAGGTTTTTCGCTACCACAAGCAGGACAAACATAAACAAATCTGTCCTCAGATACGCTACATTTCACACAGCAAACACGATCTACTTGTTGAAAATTCACTGTTATAGGTTGCCAATCATGCTCACAAGTTTCTGGTTCTTTTGGTAAGGATAGGAGCTGCCCCAACCATTTCTTTTGCCATGCGTTAAATGTACCAACAAAATTATTCCAGTCAACGATACTTATTTGCAGAATTCCACTTGTTGCATTGATTGGAGTTGTTATCGGAAAATCGGCGTTAGCTTCGTCAACCCATGTTAGAAATCGTTGATTCAAAATGCTGTGATATTGCTCTTGCGATTCACGAATGCGCTTTTTAAATTCGCCTTGTTGTTTTTCGCTCATGTTCCATCAATCCAAGATTGCTCTTTTCTGGGTGCACCGCAATGTTCGCAATGCACATTTTTTGAGGGGTTTATTGTATCGCAGTATCGGCATTGCCATGTTAATTCTACAGGCATTTGAATCGATCTTGCGATTAGGGTTCCATGAAATATAGGTGAACTCATTTTTTCACATTCCAAAATAGTTTTTATGTTACCAAAAAAAGGGGTTTATTGGGTTGCTTGCGCAAACAGTTTAGCATAAGCATCATCTTTCTGTTGAGCCGTGCCAAACATGCCAAGTTCGCTTTCTACTTCACCTAGCAAATCACGCCATAATGGAAGAATCGCCGTGTCAAAATCGTAGTTTAAAGCGAATAATCTGCTAAGTTCACCATTGCGAGAGACATCTTTGGGGTGGAGATATGCGTCTGTTAAGGCGTCGGCTGCTTTGTATTCATCAGGCAAAGCCCACAACGAATTTAATCCATTGCGGAGTTTAACCCCGCCATGATAATCGCTTGCGAAAGCTGGCACAAGCCACCCATGCCCCTGCACCAACTCCGTCATAGAAGAAAAATCTGTAACTATAGCGGGGACTCCGCAGCTTTGCGCCTCCAAAATTGGCACACCAAAACCTTCGCCCCTACTAATATTCATGAAGACGCTGGCTGCGTTGTATTGCCTAGCTAAATCGTTGCTAGTTAAACCCATCAACATATAGTATTCAGGCGTGTACTTCACGTTTGCTTCAATGCCGAGGTCATGGCACATTTTGCGGATTGGAACGCCACCTGGGAAGTCAACCCATGTGTGCAAGTTGAGTTTAGCGTCTTTTTTGGCGTCGGGGTTTGCGTCAAGGAAATATTTGAATGCTACGAGGGCGCTGTCTAAGCCGCTTCTTTCTCGGTCTTTATTTGCTTTGTTAACGTGAACTATAAAATCGTTGTCGTTGAAAACTGCTTTGGTCTGGGGGTTAATTGATACTGTATGCTTGTTTAACCATGTTTTACAAGCTGCCTTATCCTCTGCAGGCTTGAAGATTTGTGTTTCTACCCCATGGGGGATATACAATGCTTTTACATCTGCGTTTTTTAGCATGCGTTGCCCAAACTGAGACATGGCGACGGCGCGGTACATTTTGCGGGCTTGGTCTGCCACGGCTTCCGCAATCGGCTCTGAATCTACTGGGAGCCACGCGATTGTGCGGGGGTGAATGTTTGCGAGCCAGTCTTTTCCGTATATTTTGCTGTAGGCGCTTATCCACACGTCGAATAAGCTGATTAAAACGTGGGGTTTCCAGTTATCTATGACCAGTTTTAATGTGTCTTCGCCTAATTCGCTGAAGCCTGTGCGGGGATACTGGATTAAATTGTTAAAGCCTAAAGCAGCTCCGTCTAAACCATAGTTTGCTGCGACACGCACATCATAACCCATTGCTAAGAGGCGATAGGTAACGTTTGCCGATTGAACACCGTAGCCGCTGCCGACGTGTACGGCGTTGCTCCACCAAAGCACCTTAAGTTTTTGCGGAGTTGGTTTAACGGATTCAGGTTTGTTAATGAGATTTAGATTTTCCATTTTTTCACAGTCCATTTATCCAAATTTAATTAAACAGAAAAAAAAAGAAAATTTGTTTGCAGTGTAAAGCTTGTTTTAGTCGATGGTTGTGCATTCAGCAATCCCATAGGGGTGTGCTGGAGTGCCGCCGAAACGAGTTGAAACCACGGTATAGTTGCGTTGATCTTTAACGTAGTATTCTTTTTCAATTTCGATTTCGCGTTTGATAGCTCCGACAAGTGCGCCTTTAGCGATTGCGTAGGTTTTGTATGTGCCAGCGGTTCCGCCATAGTTTAGTGTGCCCTGCAACATTGGTACGATGTCCATGCCGAGGTATCTTGGAATAGCGCCTGTTTCAACGACTTTGCGGTCGCCGAAGGTTGCGGCATTAACGAATTGTGCGTCTCTAAGTAGGCTTGCGTATGGTACTGGATGCATGATGACGGCTGCGTTTGCGGCTGGGTAACTGCCAACCATGAGGCTACCCCATAGCTTTGTTAATACGGTTGCTGCCATAGCGCCGCCTTCCGCGAAGGTTCCGCCCATAACGTTGTTGTTGCTTGTCTGAATTTGTGCAAGGAAATAAGCGTCGATGCCACGCATAACGGCGTTTCGGGATTGCTCAACTAAAGCTTCTAGTGTGCCGTCTTGTACGTCTTCAAGGTCGCCTTTGCTAATATAGAAGCCGTGTCCGCGCTGTGTTAATGTGACGGGTACAGTGGTGATTGTGGATGCGGTGAAAGTGGGTTCTGTGCCAGATGTAACTGCTGCGTCTGCGACTGCACTGATTGTTTGAACATCAACTACGCTGCCGGGTTTGCCTTTTACATCTTCTTTCCATGTGACGAAGTCAGTTAAGAAAAAGCCTGTTGCGTTTGCGGGTGAGAGTAATTCTGGTTTAGCGGTCCAAATGGTGGGGATTGCGGCTGATGAGGTTTGTGCGCCGATGGCTTCAGAAGCTGTGAATCTGCCGCCTACTGGCGCGGTTTTTATGAATTCTCTAAGTTTTGTGTTGATTTTCTTTTTGTTTTCTACGGCTTCGTTTACTTGGAGTGATTCTTCTGTGTGTCCTTTTGGACCGGGTTCTTTGGGTTGTAATGCAGCGAGGGATTCCTTGATTGTTTTTAGGTCAGCGGTAAGTTCTTTTAAGTTTATTGTTGGGTTTTCTGTCATTGTTTTTTTCTCCTAAATTGTTTATTTGTTTTCTTTGCCGCATTGGGCTTAACCCAGAAAACCTTGGGGCTCCTATCCTCGCAGGGTGCATGCTCAAGTAACATGTTGGTTACTGGGAAAAAGTAAGGTCCAAAATTAAATAATTAAAAAGAAACTATGCGGAAACTTTAAGCGTTCCATCGGGGTTTATTTCGTAGATGTTGTTTTCTTTTAGAATCTTGTAGAGGCGTTTCTGTTCAACAATCGCTTTATCATTGCCAGCCTGCATAGTTTTGATGTCTTCTTCACGTTTATGTAAGGTTTCTTTTGATTCAGCAAGCTCTTTCTCGGCTTTCAACAGGTTAGTGGCTGATTGGCTTTGTTTTTCTGATAAATCGCTGATTTGCCGTGTATCCTTCGCTTTCTCCTCTAGCAGGGATGCGTTTGCAAGTTTTATGCGGCTGCACTCTTTGGTTTCGTTTAATGCTTTCTGCTCAGCTGTTGCACGTCGTGTGGATTCCTCGTTTAATTCGCGTCTTAATGCTTCGTTTTCTGCTTCACGCTTACCAAGAGATTCTTCTGTGCGTTGTAATGCGGCGTGTTCCTTGTTTAGTTGCTCTTCTAATTTGCTGATTTCTTCTGCTTTAGCTTTGACTTTGCCGCGTTGGATATTGGTTTCGGATATGGCGTTTGCAAGTTGCTCTTTTAGAGTTTTGTTTTGGGATTCTCCGATTGCAACCTGCACGTTTTCGCGGGTAAGTTTGGCTAGGTCAGTGCTTAGTTTCTCGATTTTGCCGTTGGCTTCACTAAGCGATGTTTGGGTGTGGGTTTGCTCAATGGTTTTAGCAGATAGTTGCTCGGTTAGGTCTGCTATTTTTTGGGTTAAGTGTAGTTTTTCTTCGCTCATCTGCACCTGTTTACCATTTGCTGTGCACTCTGGATTAGTGCATGCTCCGTTTGTTAAGGGTTTTCCGCATATTGGGCAATACGCGGCGTCTTGTTCTTTAGTTTGTGGTTGGGGTTGTTCTATAGTTTGATTTGTGTTTTCTGCCAATTTTTCTTTCACCTCTGAACCGTCAAGTTGTTCCAAAAGTAAACATTCATGTATAATCATTTCTTCGATAGGTTGAATAGTTGTTAACGGAATACCTGGAAGCGCTTCTTGATCTAAGAACGCCAAGCCCGTATAGTAGAAGCCTACTAGTCGGTTGCCTTCAGCGGATTGTATGGCGTCGTCTGAGTCACCCTCGATAGAAACGCAGTCATAGATGCTGTTGTCTAAGCATTCTTGCACATCACGCCCTTTAGCGTCCACTGTGCCGTTGTAAACATAAACTATGCATTCGACGCATTCGCTTTCCCATGCGGTCGCTAAGATTTTTGCGCCGTCTATTTTCCATTCTAAGTTGTGGTTGAGGTCTATGTGTTTAGAGGGTAAGGTTGAGATTGCGGTGATTAATTCTTCGCGGGTGTAGATGTTGTTGTTCATTGATGTGACGGCGAAGTGTGCTTCTATTCGGTATGTTTTGCCTTCTTTGCTTGTTTTTAAAAGTTCAATTAAGGGTTTTGCCCATTGGAAACTTTCCTTAAGACACTTAGCACAGTTATGTTTGCAGTTTGCGCCGAGGCATTCTTTCTTTTTGAGTTGGTCGTTGCTGTAGGGTTTGGATGTGTCGAGGTTGCGTTTAGTTATCCATTGCTCAAATTTTGTTTTGCCTAGTTTATCGCCAAACCTAGCGGTAAACTGCGAAAGTATTTTTTGGAAATCGGCGTTTATGGGCATGGTTTGTTTTTCTCCTTGTTAATGTTTGGGTTTGGATAAAGCTTAAAAGCATAAGTGGTGATAATAGTGTAAATGGTGATTAAGTGACTAAACGGCAATCTATAAATTTCAATGATACCTCAATCGATGTTATTGAATCTTGGCGTAAAGCACAAGATAAGATACCAAGTTTTAACGAGGCAGTTAATATTATGATCACTCGTTATGGCGCAATTCTTCTTTTGGAGAAGTTAAAAACTAAACTTGAGGCGAAAGAGTAATGAGTGAAAAGAAAATTGTTTGCATCTCCACATTACACCGAAACAACGCCATCGACATACTCAAGCGAACTATCTCAAGTATAGAAACACTTCCAGAAAATGCCAGATTAAACGTTACTTTTAAGATTGAGGTGCTATCTGAATGACTTTTAAAGTTGGCGACATCGTAACTCGCGACGGCACAGACCGACAAATAGTTCTCGAAGTTGGCAATTACGGCGAAATAGTAGTTAAATGCGTCAAAGCGCCTAAGAGTGGTTGGGTTAAAGTTGGGGAAACTGAATCTAATTTGGTGCAGAGATATACCAAGGTGAATTCTGAATGAGTAAAAAGTTTAAGCCGCCAACCATAGGCAAAAAAGGCGTAGAAGCACTCAAAAGACATCGACCTATTAATTATGATGTATTATTGGATGAGCCTAAACAGGTGAAAACTGAATGATTGATCGCATAGCCTTTTTAAAAACAATTACCGTCATAGCATTGCTTTATTGTGTAGGCATCTTTTTGGCTTACGGAATAGGATATTTCCTATTTGGTGCACCATCACTGCACGGTTTAGCTACAGGGTTAGTTATAACGGCAATGGCAACAGTATTTGGCATTATATTGTTTTACCTTTTTCTTTTGTTCAAAGAATATTAGTGATATAGTATTGTGTCGCCTTTACTCGAAAAAGACTTACCGCATGAGGGGCAGTAGAATTTGTCTGATTCGCCTTTACGAACAGGCATCGCATCCCCGCAAAAAATGCAGGAAACTAATCCAGAAAATTCAGGCACATCATTTTCTCCTTAATTTCTCAACATTAAAGACACGAGACAAAACACACGCACATCGGGGATGAACTTTTGCGGCAATCGTGTTTTCATCAATAATTACTAGATACTTGAAGGTGCTGCGTAATTCGTAGCCGTAAAATGTTTGTCCATCAAAATCTGCGCAGTCATTGCAGGTGTTGTTTGTGTTGTATGCAGTGTAGAACCATTCGTCATTCATGCCAAAGAAAGTCACGTTGCCATACTGGCTGGGTTTACGTGAAAGACCTTCTATACATTCAACGGCTTCCACTGCTTCTATGACTTCAAGTATTTCGCTGTTTTTTGACAATGAAAGTGTCATATTGTTTTGCTTCCAAATTACCGTCTGTTGGCTCAATTGTGTTAACTGTGATTTGCCCAGCCCCATTTTGCGGTTGCATTGCTGATGTTTCAGGTTGCTTTTCTGGTTCAGGCAACGTTAACCCCTTTGCTTTCAAGATGGCGTTAAATTGTGTGCGATCAATAAAGCTAAGGTCTAAACCCTTAGTGAGGAAGGTATCAATTTTTAAGTCTTCTAAGCCTGTTTTTGGAGCGCCAAAATTACATGAGGGAATTTCGCCTTCGTATTCTTTTTTGCGTAGATGCCACTCCCAAATTTCATGCTCAACCATACGTTTCAGGTAGCGTTGGCTGCCTTCCACATCTAACTGAATAACTTTAAGCATAGTGTCGGCAGAGGCTTGCGTAGCATTGCGCAGATAATCAAGCATAGGCGAATGAAGCCCTTGAAAGATTAATCCATCGATGTATGCGACATATTCCCAGTATGGTATGCGAGTATCAATTTTGACAACTTCATTCTCAACTGAATCTTTGGGGTGTATTACAAGGTCTTCGCCTGCATCCATCGCTTCTTTAAGAAGCACCTTTAAGGTTGCGGTGTCGCCTGCATTTTTGGTTTTCCAAATCACGGGGGGACGCGCTTGGTTTTTGAGTATTCCATTAATATTTTCTATTGTTGCGTCTCGGATTTCAAGTAATCTTAAAACACGTTTTACGTCGCTTTGACCGTACAATGCGCCTTTTGCGTTGCCCACTTGTTTATTGGTGAACCATATTAATTCGTCTGGAGCAAACGGTATAGGATTGCCTGACTGTATTTTCTGTGTGAAGCCTGTAACCGTGTTTTTTAGGCGTTTGTACTCGCAGCTTTCAGGCTCCAAAACCATAAGCTCCAAGATGCCACCAGGTGGACCTCTACGTGTGACGCGTTCCACTGGCGAATAGCCGTAGATGCGCATGCATTTGTTAACGTTTAATAATGCTTCGTCTAATCTGATGCGCTCGTTTAAATCGTTGATTTCGTCTAGGGCTTCTTGCTGTGTCCAATCGCCCACTTTTAAATCGGGTTCTTTTACGGTTGGGTAGATGCCGTTGCCGCAAGTCATGTTAGACAATGCATCGATGGAGGTTCCGACTGTAGAGTCGTCTTCGTAGTATTTGCGGTAAGTAGATAATTCTCGGGGTTGCTTTACTATGCCACCGTTAAACATTGAGTAAAGGTGATCGCCAACTAAGGCTTTCGCCTGCTCTCGAATATGTAGTCTTTCAAGTATTGATGGCATAAGTTTTAGTCCTCAAACAGTTTTTATTGCCCTATTACGCGACTAACAGATCCACCGCCAAGTGGAGCACTTTTCTTGATTTGCCAAGCCGCCAACGCCAACGCAACCACACAGTCATCATGCAAACCTTCAGGAGCATTATACGAGATTAAACCCGACTGCGTTAATTCGTAGGTGTAACTTTCAAGTTCCGACTTCAAAACCGACAAGTCCTCTCGAAACTCTTTAGTTTCTGGGTTACCGGGGAACCAGATTTCGCCGTTATCCAGCATAATAGAGAGGTTTTCGATAAGCTGTTTCTTAGTTAAATTAGTAAGTTTATAGCCTGCCACATTACTGTATTCTTGTGTGAGCTCATCATATACGGGGTCACCCACGCCTGTACTATCAATTAAAAGTGATGCGTCGCCTAGTCGCTGAGAAAAAGCTACTGACCGCTTCCGCATAAGGGGCCAGTCTAGTTTATTATAGCGTTCAAAATCGACGACTTCGCCGTTTAAGCGGACTGCAATGTTAACGTAGTAATCGACTGATTTTGCGAGGTCGCTGCCAACCGCGATAACTTCGCCTTGTTGAAAAGGCTTTATTGTGCTGCGTATGCGGTCGGTTATGTGTCGGAATACTACGCCTTCGCCTGCTAAAGTTTCGCCTAAGATTTCTTGGCGCTGCGTTAACTCAGGAAGCTGTGAAGCAATGAAGTCTATGTCTGCTTTGTTTAAGAAGCCGCCTTGTTCTTTGCTGTTGCCGTAGCTGCTGAACATCCAGCTTTTGTAGTCGTTGTTTTTTGGGTCTTGCCCTTTTTGGTAGTATTCGTCAAACCAATTTGCGCCTTTTGGAGTGCCGATTGCAAGGAGCCAGCCATGATAGTCTATGAGTGAAGGCAATATTTCTTCGGTTATGCGGGTGCGTTTCATGCTGCCTGCTTCGTCAATTATTATGCCGTGTAAGCCTGAGCCTCGGAGTGTGTCTTCTTTGTCTGCGCTGTGAAAGAAGCATTCAGAGCCGTTTTTTAGTCGAATGAATCTTATTACTTCGCCGCTTTCTAACTGTTTAACTATGAGGTTGCGAGGGGTTAAATCACGGATTTTTTTGGTTGCTGGAATTAACTCTTTATAAAAAGGCGCGACCCACCATAAAAGGCAGTTTGGATGCGAGAGCATATAGATTAATGCTTTAATCCATGCAAGCTCTGTTTTTCCCCATCGTCTTCCAGCTTTTACTATTTGGAAGCGGTGGATGTCATGGTAAACGTTAAGTTGCTGGGGATGCAGGCGGTACTGAATTGTCTTTTGGTTGGGTTGAGTTGTCAATTATTTCCACCTTGAAAGATTCGCCGCCCTCAATTTTCTGCTCAATCTTTTGAGGCAACAGTTTAGCAAGTAAAAGGTCGCGGTATTTCATGCGTAAAGCTGGGTTATCAGCTTTAGTGATGTCTCGTTCTTGTTGTCGGAGTAATTCATCCACTAACATTTCAGCGGTTAAGCCGTTTCGGTGTGTGTAAATTGTGTTTAAGCAAGGTGAGCGCCCAAACTTTTCTTTTAAATGCACTATAGTTTCTTCTGCTGATGCACCTTTAGCCCAGTCAGAGAGGATTACTGCGGTTACTTCTTTACTGTACATGTTTTTAACCAGAACTTCCTAGTTTATATTTGGCGAGTTTGATTATGTTTGTTGTTCCTGCAAGGGTCGGCTTTAAGGTTTATCCTCAAATAAGCTTTGTTTTGCCTTCTTTTGCGGGAACACCTATTTTTTAGACATATTTTAAATAGATGTTCCATTATTAGGTTCTTTTGAGGATAGACCAAAATGAAAAACGATTTAAAAGAAATATTCGGAGAACCAATATCAGTTTATACTAGTAAAGAAGCAGTTGAAGACAACATTCTTTTCGATTTAGACCAACTTAAATACCGTAAAGATAACCCTACCAGAGCCGCTCAAACTCCGTTAAAGTACGTTACCACAAATCTTATGGCTCGCGGATATATTAATGATAACCAAACGCTTAATCTGCCAAACATTATGGATTTAATATTAGCCGCAGGCATAATTCTTAGCAAAATGCCGAAAGGCGATTATTTTGCTGAGGGACGCATCGAACTTCCAGATGGCTCTAAACAACTTATCTATATTGCTCAGAACGAAACAGGCCGCTATACAGTTATGCTTCCGGAGGATTATTAATTGCCTTCTTTTTCTCGCGAAAATGTTAAAGTTGATTTTAATTCTGAGATGTTTCCGTTTGACCGAAAGAATCATCGAAGCTGTTGGCATCCACAATATCTTTGGGCTGCTTACGCAATGAGTAAATATTACAAGTTTTCTGGAGGGCAATAAATTGGTTCCTTATTCATCTCAATATTTCCGCGCTCTATTACAGTCCCTTGAAAATACTAACCGCCTAACTTATCGACGAATAACAAGCATCTGTAAGCACTATAACTTCTGGAGTTGTTAAGATGCCGAGTTGCGATAATTGTAATTGGAGAATACAATATGATAGTAAACTTGCTGATCTTGCAGTATTACTGGCAAAGTTTCCCCCTCGTCACGGCACTGCAGGGCTTATTTATGATAGGCAAGAAGTTGAAAACTGGTTACATCAAGCGGCTGATATAATTTTAACTGAAAGTAGGAGGAAGTATCGATGATTAAAGGTTCTTTCTGGCCTTCAGTTCGCGCAGCCATCTGGGTTAAAGCTGAAGAGCTTTTCATGATGGACCAGATGCAAACATGGGATAACCCAGTTACGCCTGAACGATGTGAGTTACGTGAAGGCGGATATTTTGACCGCGCCAAACTTATCGTCCTAAGAGAAGTTTCTGCAAGAGGAACCTGCTAATGAAGCCGAAGCCTTATCAGCCTAAACGAGTTTTTCTTGAGACTTTAGACGGTTATATTGAAGCTGCTAAAGTAAAATTGTTAACGGAGTTTACCAAAGATGCTGTTATTTAAGTCTGAGTTTGTTGAAGCTATTTTGTCAGGTCGTAAAACTCAAACACGCCGTATACATAACCGACCGCGAAGAATTGGCTCTATCCATAACTGCCAAACTTCTTTTAATACAAAGCCATTTTGCCGGGTTCTTATCACTAGAGTTTTTCAACAGATGCTTTGCGATATTTCTTCGGCACGTTGCTGTCCATCAGCCACAAGCAAATCTTTGTTAGTGATGATTGGGATTATGTCGCCAAATTTTTGGATGCTTACTCTAAGTCTTGCTCGCTGTTCCTTAGTCATTTTGTTGGGGTTTTCGCCGTCAAATTTGAGGTCTTTAAGCTTGACTTTTTCGGGCATTGGTATTGAAATTTCACTCATACGTTTTTAGTCCAAGATTTTTTCTGTTTTTGCTTAATGTGCGGTATCTACCGCAATATTCAACAACGCGCCCCTCTTGATTGCAGTATAACCCTTCAGGCTGATACAAGGGGCAGGTCTTGTGCATTTCGCACATGCTAAAATATCTGCGTATGTATGCTATGATGTTCCACATTTTTGTTTTACCTTCCAAATCTATGCAGGCTTTTAATAAATTGGGCTTCTTGATGAGTTAATCTTATAGTGGTTGGTTTTGGGTCGGTTGCTTCTTGAAAAGACAGTGAAGAATGAGGGCTTGGTTTGCCTTTTGCAGTGTGGCAACCTTTGAAAAGGGGTTTAGTCATGCAGATGCCGCCTTAGCTTGCTTATACTTGTAATTGTCCAGGGCTGATAGGAAAGCTTTGATTGTGCCGCCAATCGAAATTACCAAGATAGATTCTGGAAGATGCCCGGTTGCAGCTAGGTAGCCGCCGATGGGTGTAAAGATTCCAAGTGCAAGGTTACCTATGTCTGAATAATCAAAATTCATGTTTTCACCTACCCAAAAATTCCCCAGCCGATAGCACCGAGAATACTGATTAATGTAACTATAACAAAGGTTAAAGTTGTAATGACAAGTTTTTGGGTGTATTTGCGGTCTGCTTTTGCGTCATGTTGAAGGTCCTCTAACAGTTTTGAGTGCACACCACATCTCTCGTCTATTTGGTTGCATCTCATGAGAAAAACATCTTTGCGGATATAGACGGAGTCTAAAACGTCATCGTGGAAGTCAAGTATTGGTGGGGTTTTATGTGCCATTGTGGGTGTTTTCCTGTTACAACAAACTGTTTTATGCTCTGTTACGTTGATGTTATGATGCTTGGCGCTTTTCGTTAAGTCAATTGACACGCCAAATTTTTGGTACTCACCTATATCACTGGAATTTGCGGTTCGGGTGAAGTGGTGGGCTTTGATTGTGGAAAGCGCCAGATATTTTTTAAGGTCCAACGCGAAAATCAGTTAAGAAAGTCTCGTCAAAAACTGTCACGATATTAAAGAAGCCACTTTTAACTTGATCAGCAATTACTAAGCCTTGCGGATATTCTGGAATTACGCCTGTGCGGTCGCCTTCGATTTTGCTTAAAACTTCCATTACAAGTCCTTCGGGGGTTCCAGTGAAAGAACGTTCACCTATTTCGTTGGGGTCGTTGTTTCTGTGTTTCCACTCGCTGTTCTCGTAACAGTAGTTACGCGCGATTTTGGTTTCAAGTTTACCCATACTTCTACGGTGTGGCATATACTCTCTCTCCAATTTTGTTGATGCAAAAGGCTATCAGCACTCAAAGGCGCTAGGTTGAATAGCCAACTTAGGGCTTACAAGAGGATATGATTAGTTACTTAATGGTTGCATCCTTTTAAGGCTTGTGTAGTTTTGCTTCTATAAGTGGAAGTTTTACGTTAATGTGATGTAAAAATTTACATTTGAGTGAAAAAATAGTTTAGGGTGTGCCAAACCATTTCTTAATTGCATCAACTAGCTCTTTATCGGTTGGGTCACGTATATTCTTGCGTTCGGGGTTATCATCAAGTAATCCAGCGTTGCTCATTTTCTCATAAATTTCAGCTTTTGCCTCATCCAAAACTTGACAAACTTCGTCATCATAATCTATTCGCCCACCCGCAAAATCACTGTCAGACAAACAGAAAACTATACGTTGAATAAGCAAGCCGCATTCACGCCAATACTTATCTGTTTCTGGGTCACCGTCAGACATTTCTTTGATGCCTTGCTCTATTTGCTTTTTTAATTCTTCTTGCTTCTCACTCATTTAAAAGTCAGTCCTTCCACATTTATCACATTTCCTATCAATCCACAAAGAATTGCCTTCGGTGTCTTCATCGTTATATTCAGAGTGAATTAATCCACCGCATCCTTCATGAATGTAAGGTTTTTCCCAGCAATCAGGGCAATCTTTATTTCCAATTTCGTGTTTGCCCACTTGCCAAGTTTCTGTTCCAACTCTAAAAAACTGTTTTTCACTCACTTGTATTACTCCTTGCGATTGCTTGAATTTCCTTACACGGTTTGGGGCAAGTTTGGCAGTCTTCTATTTTGTAGGAAGCCATATCATCACAGGGGACCTTGACGGTTGCTTCGCCGAAAACGTTAAAGTTGCTAGCTGCTTTGAGTCGTTTGAGGTTGGCTTCTATTCGGTCATTAACATCACTCATTTACATCACCGATTTTTATTACAGCCAATTTTTCAGGATTAAATCCATATTCAACTTGAATGCCTTGATCGGTTGCAGTTACACCAACTTTTATAACGCCTTTAGAAGCGAGCAAAACAGTGTCTTTCGGCAAGCCCTTCAGGGTTCTAACTTCCATGCCCAATACGTCTAAGGCTGTTTCTTCAGTCATCACTTACATTCTCCCCAACTTTTTCTCCATAAACAAGCGAAGCTCCAAAAGAGTTGGGCACGTTTTCTCTTCAGGGCAACCGATACAAGTAAAGTTCCCACCTGCCTTTGGGTTAAAGTTTTTAGGGCATTTATCTTGATTTACTGTTTTCCCTTTATGCTTCCGTTTAGCCCATTTTGGAAGCGATATATCTGTTCCATCATAAGTCATTTTAAAGCCTCACGCAAACGCCTAAACCATATAGGTTCACAAAGAAAACTGGTATTGTTAATGATTTTGTTGGCGGCTTCAATCTTAGCCTCGTACTTGTCTATCATTAAACCATATTTACATCGCAAACGAGTTTCGCCTTGTGGATTGCTGTCTTTGTATGCTATAATTATCAAGTTGAGTCTATCGATTTCTTTCTGGGCTTCTTCAAGCGGAACCCACCTCATCTCTGAATCTGGGCTATATTGATTTTCAATTTGTGAAAAAGTTTTGGCTTTTGATTCTAAACTCATTGTTTGTGCTGCCCCTCATTTAACAGTTTCATGCCGTCTTTAAGAAACTTGTTTATAGCTTCACTCTGACTGGGAATCGGGGTTTGTGTACGTCGCCAATCATCGATGGCTTTCAAGGTTGTATCGGTTAAGGTCACTGTCACTCGTTTAGGCATATAATCATCAGAGCATCAATGCATCAAGTTAGCTTTTAAGCTTTGTGTATAGCAAGAATCTAATCTTTTTGCATAACATTTTCGATGAATGTAGCGGAAAACAACAACATTTTATATAGCACCAGCCACAAAGAAGCATCTATGCGGCGAGTTGAAGAGTTCCTAAACACCCAACACCACCTAAGCGAAGGCAGAAAACAAGGCTACCGAGAAGCCATCCAAGGCTTTGACAGACGCGCCAACACAGAATTCGAAGACATCTACCTAAACAAAACAAAAGTCCACGCCACCCTCTCAGCACTGTCCACCCCAGAAACAAACAGCGCCTTTGAAGGCCTAGAAGACAGCACCTGGAACCAATGGTTAATCTGCATGAAACGTTATGCCCGCTGGCTCAAAGACCCGGAAGATGAAGAAACACCAAAACTTTGGCGTAAAATTGAGCCAAAAAAGATTGATTGGGAAGAAAAACTAAAAGGCAAATGGTTAAGTGAACAGGAATTTCTAGACCTATTAAATGTAACATTTAATCCCTGTCATAAGGCCATGTGGGCAACTGGGCAATCTGGAGCTTTGAGAGCTTGCGAAATTTTAGGTTTAAAAGTCGGCGACGCCGAAGTCCAAGGAAATGAGATTCGTGTTACTGTTTCAGGCAAAACGGGCACTCGCAGTTTTGTTATGAATCAGTTTGCGCCGATTTTGAAGCATTGGCTAAACTTTCATCCTTTGAAACATGATCGTAACGCACCCCTTTGGGTTCGCAAAAATTTAGGTACTAAATATAGCCTCTATGAACCTCTCAAATATAACTGCATCAATGTTTTATTTAAGAAATATTGTGGGTTAGCGGGGATTCAGAAGCCAGTGAGTTTGCATTGGCTTAAGCACACTAAGATTACTTGGACGGCGCGGAACCAGAAAATACGGATTAATGATAAGCAGGCGAATGCAGCGTTTGGTTGGAGTCCCAACAGTGATATGTTTAAGCGTTATACTCATTTGCATGGGACAGATACCGATGATACTTTCAGGGCTTTAGAAGGTGTTGAGACATTAAAAGAGAAAGCATCATCTAACGTTAATATTTTGCAGAGTAAGAAATGTTTTAACTGCAACGAACAAAACGATGCAAGCGCTTTGTACTGTGTTAAATGTGGTTCGCCGTTAAATGAGAAAGCCGCGTTGGAGCAGTCGGAGATGAAGAGGTTAAATGAACGGTTGCTAAAATTGATGCGGGAAGATAAGTTGCCGAAGTAATTTTACTTTCACTTACCCCTCTCCACTGATTGGTGAGCTATCAATCGGTCGTAAATGTTAAATGCTATAGCAAATATTAAGATACTTTGAGGGTGTAGAGTGTGCAGAAAACCGTGAATGCCGTTTTGGATGATGCCTATTTTACCTTGATAAAAGAGAAATTGCCATATTTAGGCTATGAATCGCTGGATGATTTAGTTAAGGATGCGGTTCAGCTTCGTGTGGAAGACCTGCTTCGATTAATCGCACTTTCTCAATCTTCTCCCTGACAGCGGATTCTATGAATTGTTGGCGGTTGCCATAGAAAGAGAATTTTTGTAGTATTCGGTCTATTTCTTCGAGCATTTTGTTTGGGATGTTTACCGCTGTTCTGTCTTTTTTATTGTTCAAGTTTGCCGCACCTGTGACGCATATTTGTTTTTGTTTTATTTCAATGTTGCTATATATAACGCTTGTTACCAAAACCGCCATATGTTCGGTTTTAGACCCCTAAAAGAAAAATTGTAACAAAAGCTTATATGCTGTACAGCACACCTACAGCATAGGTGCTGTAAAATGAGCAAGTGGCAAAACGTCAGACTACCAAAAAACATCTACATAGAAGTTGGCAAGCATGTCAAAAACCTTGGCATGTGGGTCAACGAACAAGAATTTATCCGCGAAGCTGTCCGCGAAAAAATCAGCAAAATAAACACCTGCAACCAGGAGGATTAGCTTTTTGGCATCGGAAATTAAGCCCCTTGAAATGTACGACATCGTATATGAAACAGCAGAACGATTAGGACACTTACAGGAATTTATAACGGATTTTGGCAGCCGCGAAGAATTTGCAAAACGCATAGGTGAAGACACTCAGCCGACGGAGGCAAATCAGTAATGCCGATGTTCTGCGAAAAATGCCAAGTAGCAATGGAGTACAGTTACCCATCCACCTACACCTGCAAAACATGCGGCAAAACCGTCACTAAAGAAAAATTCGCAGTCTCAAACAGCCTAAAGGTGTACTAACATGGAAATTCACTTGACACCTGAAAAGTTTGTGCCTCCATTTAAACGGTTGAATCAAAAAGAAGTCTTAAAGTGTTTAAATAATGGCTGGAGCGGCAGAGCCACCTTTGTAAAAGCAGCGGAGCCTCCAAAGGATGCTTATGGAAAGTATGCTCGGATGGCTTACGCTATGTTGCGGCGCAAAAGCAGCTTTGTCAGTGCTGTGGTTTTTCCCTCCACTAGTGGAAGGGGTTATCGGATGGTTGATTTCAGCGTTGTTGCGGGGCTTGAAAAGAAGGGGCTGGTTTTGGTTACTTTTGTTTCTGAGCAAGAAGCAACTTTTAAGTTGGCTTCACAAAAGGCGGCTTAAAGCATGCAGGAAGTCATTGAGAAAGAAAATAACATCATCCGCCGCGAAGCACTAACTATCCCATTGTATGATGCAAACGGATTAGAAGCACAAGAACACAACTACAGCACCCCACGCAATTACTACTGGTATTACGTTAATATTCCACTTGAAAAAATCGCTCCGCAAGTTAAGGAGGCATCTGCATGAGTTTTTCTGAGCAGCAAATCCGCAAAATCGTAAGAGACGAACTCCACATAATCTTAGACACAGGCTTAATGTACACAGCAGAATGTAAGGAGAAGCCGCAGAGCACCAGTCCAAGTGTTACTCAACCAAATACGGCAACAGCACCTTTGCCCTCGCCTTCTCCACCCCAAAACACCCTGCAAATCAAAAACTTGCAAGACGGCATGAAAAGAGTCAGCATCAAAGCTAAAGTAGTCGAAAAAACCGAATCAAGAGAAGTCATAACTAGCCAAGGTCCAACACAAACAGCGTACGCAGTAATCGCCGATGAATCAGGCAATATAAAACTAAGCCTCTGGGACAACCAAATCAGCGAGGTAAATGTCAGCGAAAACATCGTAGTTGAAAATGGGTATGTGAGCAGTTTCAAAGGCGAACTCCAGCTTAATGTTGGCAAGTTCGGCAAACTGCTAATCCTCTAAGAGGCGACTTGGATGGCTAACTCACTAATCCACTACCACCGCTTCTGTGAACAACCCGTAGTCAACGACGCCAACCCACAGGAACCAAAACTTGAAGTCTGCGGCAAAGGATACAAAAACAGAAGCCGAAGCCCCGAACACAAAAGCTTACCCATCTGCGAAGGACACCTCAAATCCAAAATTACAAGGGAGAGATGCCACCAATGAAAGACATGATTGCCGAGGCTTTTCTCCAAGTAGATATAGCCCTCACAAAAGCCACCGCAAAAACAATGCAATGCGAGTACAAACCATTCTGCAATCTCTACAAAAAAGGCTCCTTCAACTGCGACTTAAATCATGGCAAAGAATGCGGACGACACAGAGCCAACAAACAAGGAGAAATCACTATTGTCGAGTAAGCTGCCCTCATTTTGCCCATTACGAAAGAAGACAAGACTACAACTGTTAGAAGTAATTGTCAATGATGACGCACCTTGCGAATCACCTGAATCCTGTACAGAATGCAGACAAAACCATGTTGACAGCGGGGTAAAAGCATGACTCAATGGTCAGAGAAACAACGCCGAAAAGTCAACAAACAATTCGACAAACCAATCTTAACAGGCGAAACAATGCGGGAGTGGCTAACTCAATGAGCAACGTCGCAGAAACCTCCATCCAAAGCTGGATAAAACTGCAACCTACCCTCGGCAAAAAACAAAAAACAATGCTCAAATTCTTCCAAGATCACCCCGGCATAAAATTTAGCAACCGACACCTCAGCCACAACCTAAACTGGCCCATCAATCAAGTTACACCCAGATGTAAAGAACTCCGCGAACTTGACCTAATCGAGTTTGCAGGCGTTATCTACGACCACACCACCCAACGCAACGTCAAAACATGGAGGCTCAAAAAATAATGCAGCAATACAGCCGAGAAGACAAAATCTTTGCGTTAGCAACCCTACTCAGCGAAAGACGCCTCACACCAAACGACAACCTCTACAAAAGCGTCATAGTCAAAGTATGCGCAGCAAACTTTCAAATGGCAAAAGCCCAAGTAGATGACTTAACAAAAATCTTAACCGCCGCGTACAGAGCAGACCGCTGGCAACATATCTTAGACAAAGTTACAGCGCCACCTGAACCGGGGCAACTCACTTCTTACCTCACTTTAAAGCAGGCAGCAAAAAACACCGTAGCCACACTAAAACACATGGCTTACAAAGACACCTTCGACGGCGTAGGCAGATTAATTCTTAAAGAAGTGCAGGTTGAACTTGGACCCATCACGGCAGAAGAAATCTTGGAAACATGGCAAAAATACAACCTTAAAGACACCATCCAACAAGAAGGCAACGTCTTTTTAGTTTATTGGGGAGGCAAAGAAAACTTGGAAGAAAAACGCGGCATCCGACCAACCCAATGGAATCCACAAAGACCAACCTTAACCGCAGAAAAAGAATACCACACAGAACAACATGAAAAAAACGCAGAGTATCCAGACACAAAAACAGGCGACGTAGCTGAAGACGATTCAGGCGTTGTTAACGAAGAAGAAACAGGAGAGGGCTAACTATTCCTTTTTACTTTTTTATTTATTGTATCTACTTAAGTACGTATGGCATGGAAAAACATAGCGTAAGCTATCATAATAGGAGTAGTTCTTAATGCAACATAAATCAGTTAGACTTAACCCTCTATCGCTAAAAGCAGAAGGTCTCGCTCGCTACTATATCCCACTTAAAAATAAGTGTGAATTATGCGGTTCAAAAGTGTGGCTGGAAAGACATCACCCTGACTACTCTAAACCTCTCGAAGTCCAAACACTATGTCGAACTTGTCACGCAAGGCAAAGATCAAAGCAAAGTGATAATCGTTGCAAATGCCCAGACTGCGGTAGCACGTACACTGTTAAATTAGGCTTCAGAACCACCCGGCAAGGCAGAAAACAAACTAGAGTTTGCAAAGATTGTGGTAGAGGATTCTACGAAGCAGAACATTTACTAAAAAAGGAGGCTAACTAACACGACCAAAGAACACGCTGTTATCCTCTATCTTAACAAGCAAATGCGGATGGGCACAATCAAACTTCAAGCAAACATGGAGCTGGGACAATCTTACGCGGCACTCTACATCTACAATGAAGGACTCCGCAACCTCAAACTAATCAATGAAGAAGATTATCAAGTCAACAAAAAAAGGTACAGCCGCAAACTCATTGATGAAGCACAACAAAAAATCATGCCAGAAATTGATATGCAAGCCGTTAAAGAAGTCGAAAGCATGACCCGATACTTCAGCATGGTTCTTGATCAGTGGCATCTGCATCCTAATAGTGATTGGCGGAATAAGCAGCTTAAGAAAGCGAAGGAATACGAGAATCGGGTTCCAAATGCAAGGTTGGTTTTGGATTTGGGTAAGCAGGAGACGCTGCTTTAATGCCACTTTTTTTCCAGATTTTTGAAACTAAAGAGTCGCAAATCCCGAACAGGTTAGGGGAGGCTTAACTATGCCAACTGTTGCCGATATTTTCTGTGCTGGCGGCTTATTCTCAAGCGGTTTCAAGATGGAAGGCTTTGAAAACATCTTTGGCATAGACATAAACGCTAACGCCTGCAAAACATACCAATACAATTATCCAACTGCTAAAGTCATAAACGCCGATGTTCAACAATTCCAAGACTATCCTTATGCTGACGTTTACATTGGTTCGCCGCCTTGCAACGAATTTTCAGTAGGAAACAATGACCGCACCTTTGACTACTCATTGATTGAACGGTTCATTGAAATAGTGAAGCAAGTTAAGCCAAAATTCTACGTTATGGAAAATGTGCCAGATGTTGCAACCTTAGAGTTCATAGAGAAATACTCCTATTTCTTTCCAAACATGCAACTGCTTTCAGGTTGCAGTTTTGGGGCAGCTACCACAAGAACCCGATTTTTCGGTGGCAACTACCCAAAAGTAAAAGCCACAACATTAAAGCCCGCTTCAGTTCAAGAAGTCATAAACATCAACCGCGCCGGATATAGACAGCCTTACAAAGAAAATGTTTACCGCAAAATAGACCCGACCAAACCCTTCGGCGTAATCTGTAGCCAAAGAATCTCTAACCAAAGATGGCTATTACCCAATGGAACCAGCTTAAGCGTTGTTGAAATGGCGAGACTTCACGGTGTACCCGATTGGTATGTTTTTCCTTGCTCACCAAGCGAGATGGAACGACAGGTTGGCTTAAGCGTTTGCCCTCCTGTTTCCAGAGCAATCGCGGCCACAATCAAGGGGGCTATTAGTTAATGATGCTTGATGTTTGTTGCGGCTCATTGAAGATGTATAAGGGCATGGTTGAACCGCTAATTGAAAGTGATGAGTTCCTAACCATAGACAAGAGGCAAGGTGACTTTGGTTATCCAAAAACAGAGAACGGTTGGGCAGATAAAGTAATTCTTGTCAAGCCAAAAGTCTTAGCTGACATGCGCTTTCTACCATTCAAAGATGGGTCCATGGATGGAATATTCTGCGACCCCCCACATTTAAAATGCGGTGAAAAATCATTCATGTGTAAATATTATGGCAGTTGGAGCCAAGAAGAAACTATCTTTACCTTACGCTTTGCTGATTTAGAGTTTGCCCGCGTGTTGCGTGATGGCGGCTTTCTGTTTCTTAAAATTATGAAAGACCGTGAGGATATTTACAAGGGGATGCTTAAGCACTTCTATTTTGCTTGTCCTATTCAGATTGAACGTACAAGGGGAACTTACAAAAGTAAAAAGGAAAACATTGATGGTGCTGTTTGGTGGATTTGTCAAAAGCTCAAAGTTCCTAATCAAACTAAAAGTTCTGCTCAGTTGCGTTTCGAGTTACCAGTGGAGGTTCCAAATTAATGAGCGTTGATAGTCGCAAATTCGATTCAAAGATTCTGTTTGATTTTTGGGCTTGCCAACGACCACTAACTCACCATTGGGGAAGCGGTCAAGTATTCTGCCGCTTCGAGAAAACCTTTGGAAAAGTCGATGTGGCTTTTGGCAAACAGGACCAGATTCCAGACGGCGTTTTTGCTGTTGACTTAAACACTGGTTACGACTGGAAATTTATGCCGATGTTTAAGGATAACCAATTCGTGCGGGGTTATTGGGATCCACCATACGTTGATGATAAAGGAAAAGCTAAACTCTTCAAAAAAGAAGGCATGGAAATTTGGCGTTGCTGCCAAGAACTTGCTATTCTTCACACGTTTATTTGGCCTAGAGCGTGGCTTAGTCGAATAGCTGAAGCTCAAAGAATTGGTATGGTTGCTGTCACAATGGGACCAATGAAACAAATTCGTTGCCTTCAGGTATTTCGTAAAGCCCAAATTAATCATGCACAAGAATCTTGTGGGGCAAAACCATGATGGGTTATTGTCCTCATTTTAAAGAAGTTATGGAGTTAAGTAACTGTTTTTTCTGCCATTTCAAAAACCAAACGGATAGCGAGGCAAAACAACCATGAAGCTCATAACCCTCTATCTTCCTGAAACTTACATAAAATTGCTTGATGAATTAGTCACTGAAAGATTTTATCCTAATCGGGCTGAGGCTATTCGGGTTAGTGTGCGAGACTTACTTAGTGAGCATAATCGCTTTGGGATTGTTTATTCTTCTGAACCTGTTGAGCATAAACAAACAGCTATCGAGCGTCTTGAGGAATTACAAAAGAACCGAATTAATGATGTCAAAACGATTGGAGAAGGTTCCAAGTGAAGTATAAAACTATAGTGATAGACCCACCTTGGCCCGTTGAAAAGATACTTAGAGATTGCAGACCTAACCAAAAGAAAATGGATTACAAAACAATGTCTTTAGAAGAGATAAAGAATTTTGACCTTAACCGTTTCATGGAAAAAGACTGTAATGTTTTCTTGTGGGTTACGCATAAGTATTTGCCCTTTGGGTTAGAGCTTTTCAAAAAGTGGAACGTAACTTATCATTGCCTTTTAACATGGGTTAAGAATGTTGGGTTTACCCCTTTCAGTTTCATGTTTAGTACAGAGCTTGTTTTATTTGGGCATCATGGGAAAATGCAACTTACGGAAATCGGAAAGAGAATTGATTTTAAGGCTCCAGTAACAAGGCACAGTGAGAAGCCAGATGTATTTTATGAGTTAGTTCGAGATGTTAGCGCAGAACCACGGATTGATATTTTCGCTAGAAAACAACATTATGGTTTTGTGCCTTATGGGAATGAGATTCAAGCTTTTGTTCAGCTTCCTATGTTAACAACTGCTGCGTTGGATGGCACTGAGCCAACAAGCAAGACACCGAAAGTATTATAAGCTAATACAAACTATTAGAACCTATTAACAAGTGTTAAAAAGAAGGATAGAATAATATGGCTGATATGAAAGAAAACATCTC
>Ga0172380_10001191_pt1 | contig 45706 bp, 48 predicted proteins | sample Leawe162metaG_FD_119747 | JGI IMG/M metagenome (GOLD analysis project Ga0172380, IMG submission 119747) | Leachate microbial communities from a municipal landfill in Southern Ontario, Canada - Leachate well 162 metaG | ecosystem: Engineered > Solid waste > Landfill > Unclassified | place...
ACGTCCGGCGCAACTAAACCGACTGGTGTGCAAGTGGATGGTGAGCATCCGCTGATGGATGGTTCCGTTGGCTTGTTCTTCTATTGCTTGAAACCTTATCTCGGTATGTTCCGCTATGGCGTGAATAACGGTATCGAGTATTACTTCTGTAATCTTGGCGTAGCTGACGTGATGCACCGTGTCACTGTCGCTGGCTCTCCTCTCGGCATTCCTGCCGGGTCGAAATTGTCAGACCTCGCCTTAAATCACATGAATGGTGTTATGTACCACGTCTGCGCTGACCGAGAAGATTCCGGTGCGTATGGCTTTGGGCAGAAGATAATCTCCTCTGGCTTCATCTGGCGTTGTCAGACTGTCGCTGGTGGCACAACCGCAGCGTCAACTCCGTTCACAACTGGCTACAGCTTAGGCAGTACCGTTGTTGACAATGACATTACATGGAAAGCAGTGTATCCGCATTACGATACCGCTAACCTGTTCTGGCTGAATGTTGACCAGACGTTTGAAAGCTATCGTTTCCCTGACTCCCATGACTCGTATGCTTCTACATTCGCGTCTATCGTGGCGCAGTATGGCCGCATTGTCGGTGCTACCGCCATGACTGATTGGCTGGATGAAGCATCACCGTTACCGGGTTACGCGACGAATAAAGATTTGTTTGATGCCGTAATGGACATCAACCTACTCGACCAACTTACTGGAAACAATCTTACATACACTTTCCAAAATGCTATCAATCCCTCGAACGGTAGTTCGTACAATATCCAATTCTATGAAGATAACTGCGAGTCCTCTAAAGGTGCTCGTGACTTAGCTTATATTTATGGTGAGTACGGCGATACCACAAATGAGACGGTCTATAGCGATTTACACGATGACCTTGAAATGGGTCTCGCTGGAATGTATAGTACGACAAACCAAGTGTTCGCCCGTTACTTCGGTGACGATACGGATACATGGCCTGAGTTCCCCGGATGGTATCCGTACTGCCAAGCGCAGTTCTTCGGTGAGAAGAATAACCTGCCTCATGCTACGTCCAGCATTCGCTATGACGTGCGGCAGTCTGTGTTTCGCATGTACCCGAACTGGTGGGTAGAGAAATCTCGTTCCTCGTTCCCTGACAACTTCATCGGCGTACTTATGGCTGGTGAATGGCAGGACACTGAACGTGCTCTCATCTGGCAGAAGAACATGGATAGATTCTATATTGATAATAACAGTATGACTATCGGTGAGTTCTCAAGCTACCTGCTCATGAAAGACATTCTGGTGACTCCGTTCAGCTTACTGGGCGTGACTGCCACTGGTATCACTATCCGCAAACCGGGTGGCGAAATCGTAACCATCCCATTCTAAGGATAACACATGAAACAAGAACGCCTACAAAACTTTAAGCCATTGGCCGGGGCTACCACTACGGTAACTCCCGCCGAGGCTTCCGGCAATGTTGAAGTTAAGAACAAGACCGTTCGCATCTACAATGGCACAAATGCTGTCGTATGGATTCGTATTGGTCAGGGTGAAGACACCGCTGCGGAGGTTGGCACTGATATGCCTATCCCTACTGGCGGCGTTGAACTATTTGACTTACTCAACTCTGACGACACCGTGGCCTATATCATCGAAGACGATACTGGCCTCGAAGGAGAACTCTCTATTACTCCGGGTACGGGCAACTAATGCTTCGTAACCCCGGAGGTAGCGGTGGCGCAGCTTTCGACCCTAGTGCGTTGGAAGCTGCCATTGCCACGCTGCAAAGCGATAGTATTACATCATTTCAAGCAAGTGGTGTAGCACTCAGTACAAATGCCTCTCCCACTTTGGTTGGGACTGTTCCTGCTGGTAAACGATTCCTTTGTCTTGGCCTAGCCATTTCCATTGACGATACCACTGGTACGTTCACTCCGGGTGGCTCAGAGATTACCATTCTCGCTGGTATTGGTAGCGGTAACTCGAACCTATACTTTGGATTCTTCAACAATGCAAGCCCTAATGAAGGCACAGCTAAAATCTACGGCGGCTCTTTTGTCGCTGGTGGTGTTACTGTGGCTGACGCTGGTGCTGGTTTATACATTCAATTCAATAACGCTGGTATCACTGGCGGCGGCACTGCTGTCGGCACTGTGGTATTATTCGGCGTTCTTATTGACACACTATAAGGAAACTGTAATGTTCCAACGTATCCTAGACCAAGTAGGAGATTTAATTACCCTCGCTCTTATCTCCCTTATCTTTGGGGTTACGAAGGTTCTTACTCTCAACGAATCTAAAGACTGTTTCAAATGTGCTATTGGCACTGTAATAATCTCAGTTGTCGTCGGCACTCTCGCTGGTGGACTGGCTCTACAATATCAGCTTGGTGACTATACCTCGCTGACCATCTCCTCTATCGCAAGTTTACTTTCTCGTGATTTGGTGATGGCTATCTTGAAGAATCGGAATGCCCTTGGCGAATTGCTGAAACGCGCTGCTGAGAATCTTGTTGACAAATTCACCAAGTAATTATATGACATCAGCAACCGAAAAAGAACTATCAGTCCTCCATAAGAAAGTAGCTACCGTGCTGCTGAAGAAATTGGAGTCGGCTGACCAAGCAACATATCTGCTGGCTAAGTACAGCGACATTGACGATGAGGAGCCTCTGCTCCCCGAAGACGTGCGAGACTATTTAGAAAAGCAGATGGACGCATCCCCTGCGCTACTGACTGTGATTACGAAGTTCCTCAAGGACAACGACATCACGGCGGTAGTAGATGAAAGCAAGGAAATGTCCGACCTAGATAAGGCACTGGAAGCAAAACGCTCCCGCCGCAAATCAGTCGGCAACGTCATTCCCCTCAAAGAGGAAGACGAATAAATTTCTAGTGATGTTTACAGAGGAGGTGGGCAACTGCCTCCTCGCTAAACCTCAAAAGGATTCTTATGTCAAACGATAATGAACTCGCACTAAAGCGATGGGAAGACCTTGAGAAGCTACAGAACCACTACGTTCGCTTCGAGGACTTTCTATATGATGTCATGACCGATGTACTCAGTTACAACTGCACATGGCTTCAGGAAGACATCGCAGACTATCTGGCGAATGGCCCAAAATATAAAATGATTCAGGCGCAACGTGGTCAGGCGAAGACAACCATCACTGCATGTTATGCGGTGTGGCGACTTATCCATGACCCGAAGACGCGCATCTTAATTGTGTCGGCAGGTTCCGACATGGCAACCGAAATCGCAAACTGGGTGATTCAAATTATCATGCGTATGCGAGAACTCGAATGCCTACGTCCCGACACTACGTTCGGTGACAGGTCATCCGTTAAAGCATTCGATATTCATCACTCGCTCAAGGGTGCGGAGAAATCTCCGTCCGTTGCGTGTATGGGTATCACCTCCAACATTCAGGGTAAACGTGCAGACGTTCTGATTGCCGATGATATTGAATCGGCCAAGAACTCGCAGACTGCTGTGCAGCGCGAACGTCTTGCCCACTTAACAAAAGACTTTAGCTCCATCTGCTCGAACGGCGACATCATCTACTTGGGTACGCCTCAGAACAATGACTCCGTATATAATAGCCTTCCCTCTCGCGGCTTTGAAGTTCGCATTTGGACAGGCCGCTATCCGACTCAGGAGGAGCTTACAAACTACTCGTGCTTCCTCGCACCGAGCATTCGTGCTCGACTCGAAGCAGACCCATCATTACAAATTGGTGGTGGGCCTACTGGCGAACGTGGACAACCCACTGACCCAGACCTTCTCAGCGAAGACGTACTCACGGCAAAAGAGATAGACCAAGGCAAAGCCTACTTCCAACTTCAGCACATGTTAGATACAAAGCTGATGGACGAAGACCGTTATCCTCTCAAGCCAAAGAACATTGTGTTCATGCCTATCGCTCGTGACTCCGGCCCACTGATTATCAACTGGGCTGCTGTAGAATCGCAGCGCATCCATCCTCCACAGGGATTCCCCTTGCAGGAGGCTTACTACCAAGCTACCGGGACTGGTGAACAGTTCGGGGCATTCCAAGGTTGCGTCATGTACGTTGACCCTGCGGGTGGTGGTAAGAACGGCGATGAACTCGCTTACGCTGTGACCAAGTTCCTTGGTGGTCGCGTCTTCGTCGTTGACGTTGGCGGTACACCGGGCGGCTACACAGATGACAAACTCGACTGGCTTACGAATGTCGCAATCAAGTGGAAACCACACTGCATTCAGATTGAAGAAAACTTTGGTAAAGGCGCATTCGCAAGAGTGTGGACTCCAAAGCTCCTCACTGCAATGAAGAAGATAAACCACACCTGCGGCATTGAAGAAGTCTGGGAGTCCGGCCAGAAAGAACTCCGTATCATTGATATATTGGAGCCTATCGTATCCGGCAACCGTCTCGTGCTAGACCCTGCTCTAATCACCTCTGATTGGAACTCGGTTCAAAAATACCCTGTGGAGAAACGCTCGACGTTCAGCTTGCTGTTCCAGTTGAGTCGTATTACCCGCGACAAGGGTGCTCTGATGCACGACGATAGACTTGATGCCCTCGCTGGCTCCTGTCGCTACTGGGTTGATGCTCTCGCACAAGATGCCGCTAAGATGGCAGCGAAGGCGAAGAACGACCAGTGGAAGAAGCTAATGAATAACCCTCTCGGAAACGGCAGACCTCTGCCGGGTAAGAAGGGCTTTTCTACCCCTAATGCCCTTGACAAATTCAGAAGGAAAACATAATGGCTAAGAACCTAAATCCACCCCAAGCCCCACAGAAGCCCGTACAGGCTCCGAAGGTCGTTGAGGCTGCTACCCTACCCGCGACTGTCGCTCCTGCGCCAGCACTGGTGGTTCCGGCCAACGCTGCCCTCATTGAGTGGCCTACTGATGTATGGGGTCTGACTAAAGACCTGAAGAAGGCTGTCGTCTTCCTTGCGTCCCGTATTGGCGGTCACGCAGATAAGAAAGAATTGGCAGACCGTACCATCGCTATCGCTCTGGCACATATCGAATCTAAGTTCGATGTGGAATCCAAGAGCCACGCTAAGAAGATTGCTCGACTGACCGCTGAGGCTGAGGCCGAAGCAGATAATCAGATTCAGCTATTCTAATGGCTAAAAACCTTAAAGGCATTCGCCTTAACAATCCGGGGAACATTGAAAAAGGTTTGAACTGGCAAGGACTGGCTGACATTCAGCCGGACGAGCGGTTCTGTGCCTTTGTATCCCCAGAGTTCGGCATCCGTGCAATCTGCAAGCTGCTACGAACTTACAACACGAAGTATAAGTTGAAGACCATCACTGGTATCATCAACCGCTATGCTCCGCCCAACGAGAATCCCACCGCCGCTTATATCAAGAACGTCTCAACGTGGACGGGCTTCGGCGCGAAGGAAGCACTGGACTTCGACAACGTAGTGACTCTGGCTAAACTAGCCAAGGCCATTACCCGTCAGGAGAACGGCTATGCTCCGTGGGATGACGAAGTGTTCCTCGAAGGTGCGAAGCTGGCTCTCAAATAAGAGGCCGTATGAAAGAACTATTCACACGTCTCGTCGGCACTCTCGCTGGCTACCGAACTTACCTCATTGCTGCTGCTGTCGTCCTTGCCCTTATTACAGGTGCATGGTACGGCGGCAAGTGGCAGGGTGCTCAAGAGCAGAAGGTGATTCAAGCCAATGAGAAAGCTGCCGCGACAATTAAAGGAGTGCAGACGCATGACAAAGTTCAACGCGAGGTCAAGAAACTTTCTGACCCTGACCTTGATGCTGACCTTGCTAAGTGGATGCGCGACTAGCGTTCCTGAATGCTCATGGAGCAAAGCAATCTATCCATCAAGGGAAGACCAGCTTACTCGTGGAACCAAAGAACAGATACTCACCCAGAATAAACTCTGGGAGAAGTTCTGCGATACATCTAATTAATCTTTTGCAAAGGAATTAAACAATGGCTAATACCTATCCTACCATCGGGCGTTACCCGCTCGTACCTGCTGCTGACTTGGCTTCTGCTACGTCTGCAATCAATACCGTAAACGGCGATACCCGTAAAGGTGGCGACTCGTCCGGCAAGAAAGCTGGCCTCGAAGTCATCCGCGATAGCTCCGGCACTTACGCAAAGTACATCTCCAAAGGTGCTGCTGCAACTTCTGCTTGGCAGCTTGTTGATGGCTCCGCTGCTGTAACCCCGTCTTAATCGTAACATAAGGAAAGTCTCATGACTGTATATGCAACTCTGGGCAACCTCCTGCTCGTTCCGATTGCCGACCTACAGAACCTCGCCTCTACTATCAACGTGCATGGTGATACCCGCAAGGTAGCCGACAGCACTGGTAAGAAACGTGGTACTGAAGTTCTGTGTATTGTAACTGGCACGACCTACGCTGAAGCCATCTCGAAAGGCCCAAAAAGCTCCGACGAGTGGTTCCGTGTAGATGGCGGTGCTCTCTATACCCCGGTCAATATCCTTGACCTACTTGGCGGAGCCGCATGGACGGATTCCGCTGGCTGCTCGTATGATGCAGGTCTGCTCACTGCCGATGGCACTGATGACCCGACTTCGACGCAGGACGTTGTTCTTCAGGCTGGCACTTATCGTGGTACTATCACGGTGGCTGGCGAAGGCACGACTGGCGACCATGACCGCCCTCTTGTTGTCATCACTGGTGACGAAGATGGCCCTCTGTTCACCTACAACAGTGTCCCTGTTCTGCATCCCACGGCTGCTGAGTCGGCCACGAATAAAACAGTAGTGGACTTCGAGTTCACGCTGACGGAAGAAAACACCGTGACCATTGAACTCTCTGTGGTCAATGAAGCTGGCTCCCTCGAAGCTGGCTCGGCCTACGTTGCCTTCAGCTTGCTGGAAGCCGTAGCCCCGGCTGCTTAATCCAACTGGATTGTCCTCCCTTCGGGGAGGGCTATCTGGCGTACCCTTGGCTTATATAAAGCTCCTATTAGCCTTACTACTAATAGTCCGAGGGTACACCAGATGGCTACCAGTAATAGTATGCCTATTTAATCGCATTCTAATGGCCGTACAGAGGCCGTTCCATAGCTCCGGCTATAGGTCTAGCCGCCTAGTCTGTCCCGCTGCTGAGGCAACGAGTTTACCCGGCTGGCGAAAACAAATTGATACATGGCTACCTCGTACATGCTGATAGCTCAATGGTAGAGCAGATGCCTCCAAAACATAAGACGTGGGTTCGATTCCTACTCAGTGTGCCAATAGGTAATACCAAATAGTAAAAACGGTGTGAAAGTTTGTGAGGGTATATATACATAAACCGCGCATGATTTCCCCCATAGGGTCATGCTTAGGGCATACCTTCCATTGCATACATGGTTGCGCCTATGTGTATGCGTGTGTATGTGCGAGGGCATCTATCTGTTTTGTTTATCTGTCATCCTATCCATTACCATACTGTTATTAACTATGTGTGATACTATCATATACTATTCTATGTGTCTATATATTTATTTCATTATGTGTGTATTTATTTGCTTGACTATATTCTATCTATGTATATCATGGTATGTTTTACTTGTATTATACTATATTATACTCTTATATATTATATTATCTATGCTCTATTCTTAAACAGATATATGGCTATTACCGATATACTCTTACTTATACGGTCATATATAGATAGTATTTGAGCATTTATCGGCCAATAGTCTATATGTTTCATGTGTTTGTCATTTTATTTGATTATATTGCATTATTCCTATTGACTATCCAATAAGGCTTTGCTATAGTCTGTGTATGGTTGATTGATTCATTGAATTGATTGACTGCACACTAAGAGGCGCAAGCGTACCGTGTGCATGTGCTTTGAGAGGTACACAGGCTAAAAAGCCAGCTTCAACTCTCTATGCCTGTAGTCAGCACCATACTACAGCCTAAGCTATCGGGGAATAGATAGCAAAGAATACGAAAATACCGCTTGACACTGCATTAAACCTAGTGTATGTTGATAGCAAGCTAACAATAGCGGCTCTATATTGACCTGCCGCAAGCTATGAAAGTAGCTAACCTGTGTTGAGTATGAAGCGTATCTAATACGCGCTAATAGCAACAGCCTTGTAAGTCTTGGGTATATGCTCAAGCCTTGGTGAAAGTCCGAAAGGCACAGGCACAAGCTAGATGACAGATTAGCCTGTCATTCTCCTGTATCATGCAGGGCGATATTTGTGCATGTGTAATCATGCCAAGGCACAGGGGCAGAATGCCGTAATGTGCGATTGCAGTGGTCAAGCAATCGTCTGTATATCATGAGTGACAAACAATGTGATAATAATGCAAGAGAAGCGTTTAACGTATCATATACCGCCATAGCTACTACATCGGACAAAGCCCAATCAATACACGCCTTGTCAGTAGTCAGTGAAAGCGTAAAGCCTTATCGGTGGATAAGTATAGGATACATTATTAACCTAACAGCGTGAATGAATACCAGTGCAATCAAGCCTATGTAGCAATAGGCCATTGTGTGAAGTAAAGGCTTGCATTATAGCTTTATCAGTGAAGGCATTAGATTAAAGGCGGTTCCTTGATTGGTTACACGGTTCTAGTGTCTTCACTGATACAGCTATTACAGCGTATCTCAACCCATAACTAAGGAAGTATCTGTTATGACCAAAGCAACTGTAAAGACTGCTACCAAGGCCAAAAAGCCTGTAGCTAAGACTATCACTGTAAACGTAATCACTGGTGCAGATAAAATCGGTGCTATGATTACCTCTATCACCAAGCGCGGCAAGAGCATGGATAAAGACATTCATACTGTAGCCGTATCTACGCTCATTCATGCCGATAAGCATGGTGACATCACACTTGCAAACAAACTCATTGCAGCTATGCCTAAGACTGCTCGTACCAATGCCCTCAAGGATTGGTTTATCACCTTTGGCAAGTTCACCTATGACGAAAAGAACAAAGCCCTTGCATATAACGGCAAAGCTACTACGCAGACTGTAAAGGCTACCAATACGCCTTTCTGGGAATTTAAGCCAGAGGCTAAGTATGTGCCTTTCGATGCTACCACGTTCTTACAACAGGCTATCAAGCGTGTTGAAAAGGCTATGAATGACGGTGAGAAAGTGCCTACTGCACTCCTCACTGGCTTACAGGCTATCAACACTCAGTTGACCACGCCTGACGCTCTGGCAGCTTAATAACAATTCACAAGGCGGGTAGTAATCTGGCTACCCGCCACATGGAGCCTTTATGCAGGAAGATACCGATGAATGGCGCAACAGCCAAGACATCAAGACATTGAAACCAGAGGAGCGTTGTATTCTCGTGGTGAATAATAGGCTCAAAGGCAAGACACCTTTTGATGCTGATAAACTCGAAGACATTAGGAGAATGAAACGTGACTGAAAGTATGTGCATAAGGGCAGCAATACGCCAAGTATTGCGTAAGGCTTCTATTGCCAAGGATACAGGCAACAGGGAGATGTATAGCCAAACTCGTGACTGGCTCAAGCGTCACATACGTCAACGCAACACAGGTAAACGGATATTCTATCAAGCATAGGAGGCTATATGGAAGCGAAACTATTATATCGCCCATTTTCATTATGGGTAGGTGCTCACTTAGCTAAGTGCTTTGCTGACCCTGCGTATAAATGGCAGCTATGTATAAACCTAATACCATGCGTAACAATTCGTGTACGCTTTTGGAGGTACACATGATACAGTATCAAGAGCAAGGCACATTCATTGATTATATCGGTGAAGCTGAACTCATGCCAACATTACGCAAGAGATATGTTGAGGCTGAACGCTTATATGCGTATGGCACAGCACAAGAGATAGCGGCGTTCCTTATTGTGTATCTCGGTACACACACAAGAGAATCGCTATTACCTGTACTTGAAGACAGGTTATCAAACCTTCAAACTCGTATAACCAAACTCGAAACCAAGAGGAGACAATCATGAGCGTATCAACACACTCACAGGCTCAACCGCCGCTGTATTTATTCAGCACGATGAGCGATAAGCGTAAGCCGGAGGAGAATGAGGAAGCTCATAGTCTGCTCTCGGATTATTTCAGTGCAACAGGCATCCCGTATGTGGAGCTTGAAGGAACATGGCAGGGACAGAAGGAACTCAGCTACCTATTAGGTGGTGGAGACGTGCCTGAAGAACTCGTGCAAGCTATATGCAAGCAGGGTGAACAGACATGCTACTTCGTGCTTGAGAATCACAAACACGGCACATATAAAGTCATCGAAACTGACGTTGCATCCGGTGCAAAGAAATATATCGGGTACATGCGCTCAATGGATAAGGCCGATATTGACCGCCTGAATCTTGACTACTCCTATCGTAAGGACGTGGACAAGTATTTCACGGTATGGCCTACAGATACCACGATGATGGATGCGTTTGAGGAGGAGAAGCGTATTGTCGGTCAGTCCGGCATTGCTGGTCTTCGCGCATTCATTGCTACACGCTTTCCGGGCAAACTGGCAACAGTGTAGTATGTGGCGGGAGGGTAGCTAGTCAATGCCCTCCCGATAACTTTACAACAGGAGAGATTTATGTTCTTTGCAATGGGTACTGGAATACTAATGGCATTCACTTTGTTGATTGTCATGGCGAGACTTGGCCTACGCAAATTCATGGGCTATCCGGCTATACTTGATGCGGTAGTTGTACTGCTCTTGGGCTGGCTCCTGCATGGTACATTTGGTGGGATAACTGCTGCCATCACTGGCGGTCTGTTCTTCTCGCTGATGATTACTGTAATACGCAAGTATTATGGGTATTCCCGATTTACCCGCCGAGGTTGGGAAGTAAAGTCTTATGGCGTAATACCAACATTCAACAATGGAGACTATCAATGTCATTTATCGAAATTAAAGTTATCAAAGCCGTTGCTGCTCTGCATCGCGGTGTTGTTAATACTGCTATTCGTACTCTGAGTGCTCGTGAGACCTCAGCTTACAAACGTCACGAGAAGAAAATTAAATACGCTCGTGATTTAGACCGCCTCGCTGACCGTACTCGTGAAGCTGCTGACAATGCTCGTATCAATGCAGCTAATAATCTCAACGATTCTATTTACGCATTACGTTCTGCCTTTCACACGGTAGAAAATCTGCGTGATGACCTCGATAAAATTAGCTAAATGGATTCGGGTAAATTGGACTTGACGGATGAACAGCGTAACCGCATTGACGGTATAGCTGAACGCATCTATCATGGCCTCAATCGTAAACAACGGAGAGCATTCCTTGCGAAGCTCCCTAAACTGAGAGGTGAACTACATGTCAAACCAACCAAACAAGCACAGCCAGCCGATTCGCAACATCAAAGCCTTCCTGAAGGCATACATGAACTCGGAGTCGGGGAAGCGGAGCCTAAATCGTCAACCGAGGCTTATAGAGAAGCAAGCCAAGGATTCTAAAGGCAACACTATTAGCTGGAAGGAAGCAAACGGATGCAACAGCATTGCACATGCTTTGCTTGCCGCTAGTGTCTGACACTTTAACCATCACCATGAGTAAGAAGCAATGGCTCAAGCTGTATGATGAACTCCATAACAATCATGGAAACAAATACGGTGAACATCTATTTGGCTTCTATAAATACTTGTGGCGATACTTCAACAATGTCACCTTAACTGAGGCTGGCAGGAAAGCGATTGAAGATGGCTAGAATAGCGAAGACTCGTTGGCGTAAGCTCGTGAGACCATTGGTTCGCCTTCGTGGTGGGCCTTGGGACGGGCTATCTCTACGCCTTGACTATGACAAGAGCACAATACCCTTCAGCCTTAAAGGATTCAATGGTCGCTATGTGGCCGGAGAATGGAAGGAGGCGCATGTCAAAAAGAATAAAGCTGCTATCGCGGCTTGAGAACAAGTCAGGCTCAAAGTGGCTTGACTTCTACGAAGACAATACTTTCAAGACACCATCGTATTATTACACCTGCTACAATGGTGGTAAATCCCTCGGCACTGATAAAGTAGCTGCTGCTACTGAGGTGGTGAAGGTCGCGCAAGAAATAGGTGGACTTAAACTACTTGATATAACCAACGTAAAGGAATAAATCATGGCTAAAGATAACAAAGATGAAACCACTACTACGATTACTAAATCGCCTCTTGATTCCGCTGCTAACAAGCTGCGCGAGGCATTCAATAAAGAATGGCAGGGTAAACTTGACATCAAGCTGAAAGCAACTCTTGATGCTGGTACTGTGGCTACAAATGCAAATAAGGCATTTGAGGCTGCTAAAGAAGACCTGACCGTTCTTGTGGATGACTACGAGAAAGCAAAGGCAGAGTTTAACTCACTTGTTAAATCCGTAGCGTAAGGAGCAGTCCATGTGGAATATCAATCAAGAACTGCCTGAGAATGTCCGGTGGCAAGGATTCGAGACCACATGGACTAAACTCCGTGAGGCCGGATGGGAAGTAAGTCGAAAGCAGGGTTATCAGAACTGGCGTTATCCTGATAACAATGCGAATGACAAGATGTATATTCGCAATAAGGAGACTCACATGATTGGTCGCCTGACTCTCAATGGTCAGACCAACGAGCCTCTTGACTCGCGCTCTTATACAGATTCTTATTGCACACTTGATTTCCTTACGCATGAAAAGAATATAAGGTTCTTTGGTAAGGCAATCTATGAGACTCGTGAACTAGAAGAAGCCGACATCGGCCCTCTACTGGAACTCGTGCTCAAGCTGCAACAGAAGTTCAAGCGTGAACCTAAGAAGCAGAAGCCTACAAATGTTATCGAACTTCCCGTTCGCCAGATAGCATAATCATCAATCCTCCTACATCACGGAGCGTCCTATGGGAGCACTTGCTGAACGACAATCTTCACCCTCGTCATTATGGCTTGGGATAATCAACGCACTTGAGAACCTTGAGAAGCCATACGGCTATCCTCAAGAGCATGAGCGTTACCTCACCAAGAAACTAGGCAGCGGCAATTTCGCTTGGGTATATGAATGCCCTTGGGATAAGACGCTGGCTATCAAAGTAGGTGCAGGGCCGGGTAAACAAGGAGCCATCTACGATGATGGCTGGATTCACTACGCTGCACATGCGATTAAGAAACGCAGAGAAGGTGATATGAATCCTTTGCTAATCGACGTGCATGAGCTATACATCGGCCAGAATCGTCGTTGGTATTGTGCTTTGATGGACAAGTACGACTCGACTATAGATGAGTACAAACATCGTTGCCGTGGTGCATGGGAAGATAAATCTAATCCTATTCGTGCCAAGTACGACACTATGCACATGGTAATGAAAGGGCGCAGGGCTGAGTCATTTTGCCCTGAGTATCTACAATACTGTGCTCAGTTGCGTATTGACCGAGACTTCATTACGGATGACCTTCATGATGGCAATGTTATGATGAAAGGTGCTCGTCTGATTATCACCGACCCGTTTGGTGGCTCAGACCGTTCGTATTCTAAGAAGGCTCTCGGTGTTCTTCAGCATCTTGGTATATTGCCTCGTGGTGAGGAGTACATGCACATTCCACCACAAGAGTTACATGACCGCGATTGGGGTATTGTTAAACCCGGTTCGTTTCATATCGTAGCAGGGCATCCTGATGCACACAATCGGCCTCGTCGCTTTGCTAATCACATTGCTAATCAGGTAGAGATTGATGCAATGGATGGGCTTAATGTGGAGAAGCTCATCCGCGCTAAAGAAATGCTGATGCAGAATCAAATTCCTGATGACGCATGGAGAGACCTCGGAGCATTCGGAAAGATGTGGGTTGACCATGCACGATTCAATTCTGACGATGACCAACTACTCAATAAACTGGGTGTTGGAAAGCCTGAGAAGAAACCTAAAGTAGAACTAAAGGGATGGAAGAAAGACAAAGCCCATCTCAAAGGAATTAATGACCAACCCAAACCAAGGAGAAAGTAATGTCTGCTGTACTACACCTGCCTACCTTCCTAGCGAAGATTAAGGCCGCGCAAAAGAATAAAACCCTAACTATCTACGACAAAGAGAAATTCTGTGGTTCTGATGGCTGTTGCTATCAGAACGAACGTGGTTTCAACTGTATCGTGGGTGCTGGTCTTGCTGGGCAGGATGGCTTTGGTGCTATCACTGACCCAGAAGGCCATAACAACAGCACATCGTTCAGCCAGCTTGTAACTGAAGGTCTGGTTGAATGTCCTGCTAAGTATGTCAGCCGTATTGATGCGCTTCAGAAAGCGTATGATAAACTTGCTGGTGATTTAGCAAAGAGCACTCGCCCTCTCCGCCACAAACTTCGCTGGCTTGAGGCTACTGCTCGTCGTGACTACCCTGAGTATTACGCAACCAACTAAGGAATTATATGTCTAAAACCATTATCAACAATAACAGCGGCAAGCTGGGCTTCTGCTCTATTCTTACGCTCGTATTTGTTATCGCTAAACTCACAGGCCATCTTGATTGGACTTGGCTGTGGGTGTTCTCACCACTCTGGTTGCCGCTTACGGTTATCCTGAGTGTATTCGGTGTTATCGCGTTGCTTATCGGACTGACTACTCTTTACGATAATCGCCAACGTGCTAACCGCAAGAAGGCTCGTGGCTAACGCTGACTGGCTTGAGACTGCGAAAAGTCTCCCATGCGGGAGCAAGATAAAAGTTCACTGCTGCGGTAATAGTCCGTCTATGCTCATCTCGCATTCCGAGAAGGGTTATAGCTGTCACTGTTTCCGTTGTCAGGAGCCTGAATCCCATCGGTTCATTCCGCATGGTCAACGTACAATCGCTGAGATACAGCGACACAAGAAGGAGCTTGAGGAACATAAGAACAAGCCGCCGTACCTGCCCTCGGACTTTACCTCTGAGATTCCGGCGAAGTACGCTTGGTTCTTGAAGTATGGCATCTCGCTTGATGTAGCGAGAAGCTATGGCTTCGGTTACTCTGAGTTCTTCCACAGGATTGTTATACCAATTATCAGGCTAGGAACTCCTGACTGGTTAGCTGCGGTACATCTTCGTGCCATCAATCCTGACGACAAACCTAAGTACCTCAATCTCGGTAAGCCACAAGCTGACCTGCTATTCTGGGCGAATGGAATCCATGAGAACGATGACCTCGTAATTGTGGAAGACATCATCTCGGCTATCAAGGTAAACTTGGCTGGTTACAACTGCGTTGCCCTCAACGGTAGCAGCATGACAGACGTGCAAGCACTTCGCATTGCCTCGTGCAATGGTACACGATATGTGTGGCTTGACGGTGACGCTGCTGGTATCAAGGGAGCACGACAGGCTGTAACACAGCTTCACTTACAGGCTACAGGTGACGTTCGTATGGTTCGGACAGATAATGACCCGAAGACATACAGCCGGGATGAGATAGCCCAACACATCAAAGGGGCATATAAGTGCTAGACATAAAACTACTTCAGATTATGAAGTATCGTAAGGACTATCAAGTGTTGATTCGTACAGTGCCAATGAAATCGGTTGACCCGAAGACTAAGGCATTGCTTGAGGACTTCGGAAAGTATTTCGAGAAGTTCCATGAGCACGAAGTAATCGACCTTGAACTGTTTACTCCACGTTTCCGTCAATGGCATCCTGCCCTCACTGAGGAGCAGTTTGCATCCTACAAAGGAATGCTGAAGCAAATCTCTCAAGAAGCTGACGAGTGTACCCGCCAAGGGTTGCTGCGTGACCTCTATGAGCTTGGCCTCGGTACAAAGATAGCGAACATCGTGGCTGAATACGATGCTGGTAGCTTGCTCATACCCTTGCCTGACTTGCTCACGGCAGAGCTAGATACCTACAAGATGAATGTCGGACTGCAAGCAGTACCGTGGGATGAAAAGACCATTGAGGAACTGCTGGCTGAAGACATGAACGACGAGGGTGTTAAGTGGCGGTTGAATTGCCTTAACGAAGCAATGCGACCACTGCGACCCGGTGACTTCGGCATCATTGCCGGACGACCAGACAAGGGCAAGACCTCATTCCTTTCGAGTGAAGTCACGTTCATGGCTGACCAGTTACCGGAAGACCGGAACGTACTTTGGTTCAACAACGAAGGCATGTCTGGGCGTATCAAGAAACGCATCTATCAATCTGCTTTGGGCAAGAGCATTAGTGCTCTGTCTGAGATGGTGAAGAATGGTGAGAATATCGCTCAGGAGTACGCCAATGCTGTTGGCCGAACCGATAAGATTCGAGTGGTGAACATTCACGGATTCCATGTGGGTCAGGTTGAAGCCATCCTAGAACAATCGAATCCCGGTATAGTAGTATTCGACATGATTGACAACATCAGGGGCTTCGGCTCCGAGGCTCGTACTGACCTTCAGCTTGAGGAGATGTATAAGTGGGCAAGAGAACGCTGTGTGAAATACAGTTGTATCGGTCTCGCTGCATCTCAGATTAGCTCAGAGGGTGACGGGCTTATGTATCCTTCGCTGTCGATGCTGAAAGACTCGAAGACTGGCAAGCAGGGTGCTTGCGACTTCCAGCTTATGATTGGTGCATCTAACGATGAGAACATCAAACACTGCCGTTATATTGGACTGCCGAAGAATAAACTTCGCCGGGAAGATACGCCGGGAGACCCGCACTGTGAAGTTGTCTTCAAGCCACACATTGCACGTTATGAGGACTTGCCTTATGGTTCTTGAGATTACACCGGATATTGAAATCATCATCCAAGATGGTGAAGTCACACAGGTCTTCTTCAAGGACGTTGAGGTTCGTGCTCTCGTGCGTAACTATGATGTTGAGTTCCCCTGTGTCGCACATGGACTCGGACAAGACGAAGATGGCGACTATTACATGGAGACTATCGTATGATGGAAACGTACAAAGGCTACACAAAGGATGCTTTGAAGAAACACATTCATGCAGAAGGTGGCATTCGACCTGCTGCTCGTTACCTCAACGAAGCTGCTGGACGCATCCCAGAACTGCAACGTGTGACTGAATCAGGCATTCGCAACTTCCTCAAGGAGACGAATGGCAAACCTAAAAAAGAAGACAATCGACCTATCGCTGCGGGTGTTGTTCATGCTCCTGATACCCGGAGGAGAACTCTTGCTGGTCAAAGATTTGTATTCACAGCGGCACAAAATAATACACTGGTACATGAGGATTTTCTTGCATCTCTATTTCACTTCTGCCAACACAATGACGCAGAACTTTGCATCTCCCGTTTTTCTTACAACAAAAGCGGCTTTCAAAATGCAACGAAAGATTCGGATGACAAGGAACTCTGGTACGACAACAGACTCAGCGAGTTCTTTCTTGACCACAGTGTTGAAGTTGCTTCTGACCTTATCTTTTGTGGCGAGCTTGATATTCTCCCCACTGCTCCTCAACCGCTCTCAGGATTTGAAAGCTACACCCAAGGTAACTCTGGTATCATCCCACACGCGAAGGTCAACCTCCTCTCGCTACCGCGACTCAAAGGGGAGAGTCCTCGCTTCCTCTACACGACTGGCGCAGTCACGCTGAGAAATTATATCCAGCGTAAGGCTGGTCAGAAGGCAGACTTCCACCATGTATTTGGTGCTCTGTATGTAGAGGTAGATGATGATGGACGTTGGTTCGCTCGTCAGCTTATCGCTGATAACAGTGGCGAGTTCTTCGACCTGACTACCAAGTACACTCCTGCGGGTGTAAAGTCTGGGTTCGAGGCAATGGCAATCAACTACGGTGATATTCACATTGAGAAGATTGACCCGGAAGTATTCGATGCAACGTGGGGCGAAGAACGCTCTATCGCCTCGGTGCTACGCCCGACCTATCAGTTCGTGCATGACCTCACGGACTTCTCTGCTCGTAACCACCACAACATTAAAGACCCGCTGTTCCTTGCTGAAAAGTATTGGCAGGGTGAAGACAATGTTGAGGAGGGTATGATTAAGAGTGCTCAGTTCCTCGAAGGCTTACAGAAGTACGGCTATGTCGTCGTAGTTGATAGCAACCACCATGATGCGTACCTGAAGTGGCTAAAGGAAGCTGACATCAAGACCGACCCAGAGAACGCTGAGTTCTACTATCGGTCTAACGCTGAGTTGTACCGCCACATCAAGGAGGGTAACAAAGACTTCTCCGTGTATGAATGGGCTTTGCAGCAACACGCAGACCTCGTGAACGTCATGTTCCTAGAAGATGATGCTTCATTCGTCATTTGCAACGATGCGAAAGCTGAAGAACTAGGCCGCACTGTCGGCGGCATTGAATGCGGTATCCACGGTCATCGTGGCCCGAATGGTGCTCGTGGTAACTCACGCCAGTTCAAACAAATCGGACGCAAATGTAATCTCGGCCACAGTCATAGTGCTGCCATCATTGATGGTGTGTACGTTGCAGGTGTGTCGGGTAAACTCGACATGGACTATAACAAAGGGCCGAGCACTTGGTCGCATAGTCACATCGTCACTTACCAAAATGGTAAACGCGCAATCATAACAATCAAAGACGGAAAGTGGAGAGCGTAATGGCAAAACACTGTGAAACTTGTGGACAGCAAGTAGGCGAATACAAATACAAGATGTCTAAGGGTGCAATTCGTGTGCTTCAATCTCTGTTTCAAATGCAGAAAACAGGCTACGATTATTTTTACTATAAAGACTTCAACGAATACGGAAAAGCATGTGACTGGCCTTACATGCGCTACTTTGGCGTAGTAGAAGCTATGCCGCGAGTCAAAGGACAGAACTGCACAGGCTACTGGCGACTCACTGAGAAGGGCAAACAGTTCCTTCGTGGTGAATTACTATTACCGACTACAGTTCATTTGGAAGGTAAAACTGTAATACAATTTAGTGGAGATGATGTCAGTGTAGATTCACTTGTACCTGAGTGGAACTACGAACGAAATGTGTTAGGTGCTTATGCCTAATTCAGTAACAGTTGGCGACCTCATGGACGTGCAAAAAGAAGTTGAAAACGAACTTATCAGTGCGGTAAAGAATTGGCCTCCATTCAACAGTGCTCATGAAGGATTCGCAGTCCTCAAGGAGGAAGTAGATGAACTCTGGGAACACGTCAAGACCAACCAAAAGAAACGCGACCTCGTTGCTATGCGTAAAGAGGCCATTCAGGTTGCTGCAATGGCTCAACGCTTTGCTCTTGAAGTCACGGACGAACTCAACGGACGTAAATAACATGAGTCTGCTCAAAAAGGGCGATGTAGTAGAATGCCTCGATGGGAGTAAATCGTTTCTCAAAGCCGGAGAACAGTACACTATCAAAGAAGTACATCGTGGTGAGAACGGCTTATACTACTCGGTAGAAGGTTTCAAAGATGCCTACAATGGCTTTGATGCCAGCCGATTCCGCCTTGTTTCAATTTATGACCGAAAGGATATTATGCCGGGTATCTCTGAACTCGTCCGAGAGGAAGAAGAAAATGCACTACCTGTTCAAGGACATGGGCCTGTCCAACCTGATAACACGAAAGCCAGCAACCCGAAAGACTCCATCGGAGACAAGAAGGTTCCGCTGTGGCTATGTTCTCCTATCGCAAAAGCGCAATGGGCGGTCTGTCAATTCGTGGGTATGGTTAAGTATGGTGCTTGGAACTGGCGTAGTGCTGGTGTACGGTCTTCTGTTTACTTAGCTGCTATGCAGCGTCATATCGACGCTTACACGAGCGGCGAAGAAGTTGACCCCATCGACCAGACACCTCACCTCGGACACATCATGGCTTGTGCCGCGATTCTAATTGACGCTAAGGCGGCAGGTAAACTTACCGATGACCGCCCACCTAGCGTTGGTCTGCGTCAAGCATACGCTGAAGTTGAAGGGCAAATGGAATTAGCTCGTAAGAACTACGGCCACATGACCCCGAAGCATTACACTATCAAGGACACAATTCATGAAAGCAAAACCTAGCCTATGGTTTGATTGCGATGGTGTGCTGCTGGATTGGACACGTCCTTTCCTTCAACATGCCAAGCATACCGTAACCTATGACGAACTTCGTGACATCGACCTGAGTAAGCTGTATGAGAATCCTGACCACTTTGGATTCCACATGCACTCATTCCATAACTCGCAAGAGTTCTGGGCATTGCCTCCTATCGTTGACCCTGCGTTAATCCGTTGGCTCAAAGAGAAGACAGGCTGTACCATCAACGTCATTACCCAGATTGAAGACGAGCAGATACCGCGATTAGCTCGTATCTGTAATCTTGAAGATGTGTTTGGTGTTGATACCTTCGATGAGGTTCACTTTACTGTTCGTGGGCAGTGCAAGTTGGAGTATATCTCCAACCTGATTCCTCATGAGCAGTTCATCATTATCGAAGACCACCCGGCAACGCTCGGCAGAATCTCGGAACGCATTAAGCGCGACTTGATTGAGCGAGGCCACACCAATGTAGCCGCCTTTGGCGTTATGCACCCGTATAACCGGGAGGCTATGTTGCCTATCAACTACATTCAGCAAGTGCGAGACACTAATGTTGCAGTTGGTATTATCAGGGAGATAATCAAACACTATGGGTAAAGAAACAATCATGCTTGCAAAGAACCTCAATCTGAAAAAGATGGAGTATCCTTGTGTAGCCAGCGAGAAGCTAGACGGTGTGCCGGGAGACTTCTTCGGCTTGCCTGATGGCTCTGTCGGTGTTCGCACTCGGCAGGACGAGCCTATCTTGTCTGTGTCTCACATTCAGGAGTGGCTCTACGGACTATTGCCCGTTGGACATCACCTCATTGGTGAACTTCACATTGAGGGCAAGACGTTCAAAGACATCAGCGGTATCGTTCGTCGTCACGAAACCTGCCCTGATTTGATTCTCAATATCTTCGATTATTACATCGAGGACAAACCGTGGATGACCTATGCAGACAGAATGCGTGAGTGTGCTTTCGGTGATGTCGGGCGTTTTGTTTACGATAGCCACGACAACGATAGCATTGTTCGTTTTATTGAAGGTACTAATATCAGCAATGAAAAGCAACTGCTCAAACACATCGAGTCTTTCACACGAGACCGCCCGGATGCAGAAGGAATTATCTTCCGACCACTGACCGGGGAGAACAGCCTGTACGAATCAGCTAAACGCAGTTGGGGTTTCCAGCGGCACAAGGGCGAAGCGACTGCTGACCTTCGACTCGTCGGCTTTGAAGAAGCTATCGACAAGAAGACTGGTCTTGGTAATGGCATGGTGGGTCGCCTCATCGTGGAGTACAAGGGCAAGCACATCGGGGCAGGGCCGGGTAAGCTGAAGCATGACGAGCGTATCGACATGTTCAAGAACCCCAAGGACTATCTACAACGCATTGTGCAGATTGCCTATAAGCCTGATGAGAGCTATGACGCTTTGCGTGAAGCTCGTTTCGATGAGTGGCGTGATGACAAAACCGAACCGAATACCGCATAGGTACAAGGAAACCTACTTACCGATTCCTGCTTGCGGGTACTACTCCGCCTATTGGTTCGGCACATGGAGAATGTTTGATTACGCTGGTAGAGAATATCATGGAGAATGGAAAAGCCTATGGCGAGATACAAAGTTTTCGATTTAGAAACTGAAAACTACGAGACCTATAAACGCTTTGCCAATCCCTTTGATGAAATCAACTATGTAGTTGCACGAGGTTGGAAGAACCAAGGCGACGAACGTAATAGTTGGACTTATCATACAGGACGTGGGCCAGATAATCGCCTCAAAATTGAGGACGACATCACCCTGCTTGTAGGCCACAATATCAAGTTCGACCTGCTGTATGAATGGGACAACCCCGACTTGATAGCATTCTTCAAACGAGGTGGGCGCATCTGGGATACCCAGTACGTTGAATACCTCCTTGAAGGTGCTCACCAAGCCGTACAAATGGTGGCGATGGATTCCATTGCTGAGAAGTACGGTGGTCGCAAGAAGATTGACGAAGTGAAAGCACTCTGGGATATGGGTGTCAAGACATCAGCTATCGACAAAGACTTGCTGATTGATTATCTCGTCGGGACTGAAGACGAGAACCGAGACTCAGGCGACATCGGCAACACTGAAAAGATTTTCCTCGGACAGCTTGAGAAGGCTAAGAAGAAATCTATGGTGACGATGATATTCGCTCGGATGGATGGGCTGTGTGCTACCACTGAGATGGAATGGAATGGCCTGAAGATTGACGTGCAGGAAGCTGCTCGTCGCATGAAGATAATGGAAGCTGAACTGAAAGAGACCGAAGACGCTCTCGTTGAGTTCGTACCTGAGTTGCCTGAAGGACTGGACTTTAACTGGAACAGTGGTTCCCATGTGTCCTGCCTCATCTTTGGTGGCACTTTGAAGTACAGTAAGCAAGCTCCATATATCGACCCTAAGACAGGGGAGTTCGCTCGGAAGAAGGCAATGGAGGAACAGCCTGTGCTCGATGAGCATGGTAATCCTACGGTGTTCACTTCCGGCAAGAAGAAGGGACAACCTCGTACCAAGCGAGTGGAAGTACCCGGCGAAATCAAGGTAAAATTTCAGGATTTTTATTTTGAGCTACCCGGCTACACAGTACCCGACAATAAGTGGAAACTGGCTACCGTTGATGGTGCTGGTCAACCCATTTACTCCACGGATGCCGACACGATTGAAGAACTCGGCAAACGTGACATACCGTTCCTGAAGCTGTACTCTAAGGCTCAAAGTCTGAACAAAGACCTTGGTACTTACTACGTCAAATACGACGAGAAGAAAAAAGAGTATAAAGGGATGCTGACTTGCGTGATGAAAGGTACTCATATCATCCATCATAGCTTGCATCACACCCTGACGGTAACTACTCGACTGTCATCAAGCAGTCCGAACTTGCAGAACATTCCGAAGGAAGAAACCTCTGAGGTAAAGAAGATGTTTATCTCTCGCTTCCCCGGAGGTAAGATGATTGAGGCTGACTACACTCAGCTTGAGGTTGTCGTGCAAGGTCTGCTGTCTCTTGATAGGCAACTTATTGAAGACTTATGCAACAAGGTGGACTTCCACTGTAAGCGCGTTTCCGCATGGAAAGGCATCACTTACGAGGAAGCCCTGTATCGCTGTAAGGATGACTCGTACCCTGAGCACAAGCTGTGGAAGAAATACCGCACTGATGCTAAGGTATTCTCATTCCAACGTGCCTATGGTGCTGGTGCTGCCAAGATTTCAGAGACTACCGGGATTCCGATTGAGGACGTTCAAGCCCTCATCGAGGCCGAAGAAACTCTGTACTCCGGTATCATCACATTCAACCAGCGCGTTGAGAAATCAGCGAACGATACCGCTGTTGCATTCCGTGACCCTGTTCGTGGCTTCCGCCCATTCCGTAGAGGACATTGGCAAGCTCCGACTGGTACAATCTATAGCTGGCGTACATGGGACGCTCCTTCTTGGCTTGCTAAGAAGGGTATCAAAGACAGCTTCATGCCAACTGAACTGAAGAACTATCCGGTTCAAGGTACAGGCGGTGAGATTGTGCAAACACAACTCGGACTTCTGTGGAGGCACTTCGTAGCAAACGATAACTACGGTGGCCGCGCATTGCTCTGCAATACCGTACACGATTGCGTATGGATTGACTCTGCTCCTGAAGTTGTGCAACAAGTTGCTAAGGACACGAAACGTATTCTTGAATCCGTGCCTGAGACTCTCGAACGTCTCTACGGTATCAAGTCTCCTGTTCCGTTCCCTTGCGAAGTAGAAGAAGGTGATAACCTTTATTCAAAACATGTAATACATTTAGCTGCATAGGAGAAACATTATGGCTATTGACTATAAAGCACTGGCAAAGAAAGCTGCCGAAACTACTGACCACACTGAGACCAGTTCGCATGGTGACTTTGAACGTCATCAGATTCCTGCTGGCAAAACGCTGGCTCGTTTCATTGAATACATTGAACTCGGTGTTCAGTCGCAGGGCCAGTATGCTGGTAAGCCTAAGCCTGATTGCGCTACCGTCCGTCTGACGTGGGAACTTCTTGGTAACAAGAATATCCGTGAGATTGAAGATGGCGAAGGCAACAAGCGTACCATCGCTGACCGCTACTCTAAGAACATCGGCATTAAGCTCGGTGACTTGGCGACCTTCAAGAAATACTTTAAGGCTATGACCTATGGCCGTGATGACATCAGCCACATGGCTCAGATGCTCAACGAAGTATTCGTACTTGAGTTCAGCCATAAAGAGGGCAAGGACAAGGCTGGTAAAGATGTCGTATGGGTAAACCTCGGCAAAGAAGGTGCTCTTGGTATTGAGTCGCCTTACCAGAACAATCCGGTAACTGGCGAGACGATTGACGTTTCCGGTCAGTGCCGCCCTGCTATCTCCCCTATCAAGATTTTCTTGTGGGAAGACCCGACCAAGGAAACTTGGGATTCGCTGTATATCGAAGGCACTCGTACCGTAAAGGATGCGAAGGGCAACGAGACGCAGGAATCTAAGAACTGGTTGCAGGAGAAGATTCTTGGTGCTAAGGACTTCAGTGGTTCGCCGCTGGAAGACCTGCTCACGAACTCTCAGGAGCTTGCTGAAGAACTCGAAGCTGCGGAGGCAAAGCCTGTCGTAAAAAAGTCCGATGCTGCCACTGGTGCGGCGAAGGTTACGAAAAAGGCTACCACAACGGCTACTCAGGAGAAACAGGATACTGTAGCGAAGACTGCTACAACTCCGACGAAATCCCCTTCTAAACCTGTGGTGAAAGCTAAGGCGAAGAAAGAGGAATCTGCGGAAGCTGTTGACCCGCTGGCTGCACTCGGTCTGAACTAATGTCTGACCGTCCTGTATCGGACGGAGGTAAACTCGTGATTCCTGAGCAGTGGAAGGAAATCCTTTCTGCTGTTCAGGAGTATCACCCGCAAGCCATCATCGCTGGTGGTGCATTGCGTGACCTCTGGCACGGTAAGCCAATCAAAGACGTTGACATCTTCGTACCTGTTGTGGTATGCGATGACGACCTCTACGAGAATCTAATCCTGAGTCTCGACCCGTATGCTGAGAAAATAGCATCCTCTATCTATGGACAATCGCAGGAAGGTGAGCCACAACCCGGCTTCCGACATATCCATGTCATCTGGCGTTTAACCTTAGATGAGATTGTCTATGAAATCATTTTCATCGAAGACCGTGGCGAAGACCTTATCAGTGTCTTTGACCTGTCTCTTGCACAGATTGGTTATGACGGAAGGACTCTCCGCACAACGGCTGCGTTCAATCAAACAATTCTCGACAAAGTAGTTCGAGTATTGAATGTGAATCGTGCTGACCGTGGAGCAAAGCGTCTCGAACGAGTGCTATCTAAATATCCTGAATATCGCGCTGAGACAATTCAGTTCGACTTCCCGTAAGGAGGGTCTATGAAAGTAAATGGCGTTGATGTCTCAAAGCTCGGTGCTCATACACAGAAGGAAGAATACTTCCCTCCTGTAGTGCCGGGGAGAGTCGCCCACATTGATGGTGACTTCCTCGCCTACATGGTAGCGTATGACGACACCAAGAGCGTTGAAGAAATGAAGCACAACTGCGAAGTCCTTGCTAACTATAAACGGAAGCAAGCCGCCGCAGAACACATGGTCATTCACCTGACTCCGAAAGAGAGTAACAAGGGGATGCGGCCTGATAAGATTGACCCGAAGACTGGCAAAATTATCGAAACAGGTTTAGCGTTGCTGCGTGAGTATCAAACGAATCGCAAAGGCAAACCTAAACCGAAGTACCTGCATCTAATCCGTGCTCACATGGCTGACGCTATGGATGGCATTCAGCATGTGAACTGCGAGGCGGATGACGGTATGAGTATGGCTCAGTATGAGGCCATAAAAGCTGGTAAGCGTAACCTGAGTATCATCGTGACCAAGGATAAAGACTTGGCGATGGTTCCGGGCTTGACGCTTGACTGGGATACTGGTGACATTCTTGATACGGAAGATGACTTTGGCTATATCCGCTTGGACGATACTAAGTCTGCCAAGAAGATTAAAGGTCGGGGTTGGAAACTCTTTTGGTGTCAGATGCTCACTGGCGATGCGGCTGACAATATCTCTGGTCTCCCCAAGTGCTACACATTGGACTACTTGCCTAACGGTAAGCCAAAGGCGTGTGGCCCGGTACTTGCCTATGAGATTATGTCTCCGGTGAAAACGAATAAGGAAGCGTTCGAGATTGTTCGCACCTTGTATCGTGACTTCGAGAAGCTGGAAGGCTTCAAGAACTACCGCGACAATTCGCCCATCACTGCTGGTCAGGCACTCATCTCAGAAGGTCAACTTCTGTGGATGCGTAGGAAGCTCGACAAAGACGACTTTATTCACTGGCTACAGGAGACGTGCTTATGATGAAGACCGAAGTTAAAGTAATTCGTGAGGCTTCACAGAACACAAGTTTATTTGAATCAGTGTTAAATGCACATCTTGCTGATGGCTGGAAACTCCGGGGTCAAATGGTTGCTGTGGATAATTATCTTCATCACATGGTCTATAAGGAGACATACGAATGAAACTAACTGGACAAACTATCGTCCTTGTGCCTTGGTTCGATGCCGAAGGCATGAAGCAGTGGGTGCAGATGCGATTCAATGGTGAGATGGATTCTCGCTTTCTCTACAAACAGATTGCTGCGTATATCAAAAAGGAATTTGGTAAGCGCGTCGATAAGGTGTGGATTAAAGCAAGCTGCCCTATCATCAACGAGCATCAGGACGCGAAAGGTCGTGAGAAGCGCAAGCAGTTATCCGATGACGTGTCATTCACCAAGATGGTCGAAGACTTTATTAAGGACATGGAATCAAATGCGGATGAAGACAGCGCAGATTACGTTCTTCAGGGCGGAAATCCTGAAGGCACAGAATTTCCGGTGCAAGCTGTGCCGGATAAAGATTGATGAGTCGGAGTCCTGTCTTGACCACTGCCATACTACTGGACAGATACGAGGAGTCCTTTGCCGCAACTGCAATGGCATTGAAGGTAAGGTGTATAACCTCGCTCGTAGGGCTAAGAGAGAATATACTCCGGCTTGGTGGATTGGACAGCTTTTGGCCTACTGGCAAGAGCATACTGAAACACCTTCGGGAATTTATCACCCGACTCACAAGGATGAAGACGAGAAACGCCTAGCACGAAACAAGAAGGCTCGTAAACGGAGGGCAACAAAGAAATGACTCCTGACATCAAAGACCAGATAGAGCTTGAGAAGCGGATGGTATCTTTTGGTGCTCACCGCTATCAGACTTCTGTTGAGAAGGCGAATGAGAAGGGACGTGGTGCAGATACCCAGTCTGCCCAGAAGCTCTTACAAGAGTTTGTCCTACCTGTCGCCGCTGCTATTCGTGAATGGCTTGGCGATGCACAGCCCGGAAGGAAAGCGAAATACAAAACGCTTATCGAAGTAGTGGAGCCTGAACAAGCTGCTTACCTCGGCCTCCGCGCTGTGTTCGACCACTTCACTCAGCAAGCCGCCCTCGTATCCTTGGCCTCCCGTATCGGGATGCTAATTGAAGACGAGGCGAAGTTCAGCAAGTTCCATGAGCAGCATGGTGAATACTACGAGGCTATCATCAAGGACTTTAAGCGCAAGGGTACGGTGAACTACCGTCACATGCACAGAGTCTTGACGATGAAAGCCAAGAGCCATGATGTGAAATGGAATGACTGGACGAACGAGGAACGATGTGCCGTAGGTGTGAAGATTATTGACATCATCATGCAGACTACCGACCTTATTGAGAAACGCTCTGAACGCGCAAAGGGTCGAAAGGTTGCAATGCAGATTACAATCTCCCCTACCGAGTCGTGTCTCGAATGGATGCGGAACTTTGACCAGTACGCTGCTCTACTCAACCCGGACAGATGCCCTTGCATTATTCCGCCCGATGAGTGGACTGCGATTGACCAAGGAGGCTTCTATACTCCGCAGCTTCGTCGGCGTACTCCGCTGGTGAAGACAAAGCAGAAAGCCCATCAAGAGTTATTCAACGGTGACATGGGTAGCATTATGAAGGCGGTGAACGTGCTTCAAGCTACTCCGTGGGAAGTGAATACAGAAGTTCATGACGTGTTGCGTCTGGTGTGGGATAGGAATATCCCCGTAGGTCTGCCGCAGTCTGAACCCTATACTGTCCCTGACTGTCCAGTACCGAAGAATCTCAAGAAGGCCGACATGACTGAAGACCAACGCACTCGTTTCGATGAGTGGAAGTCTGAGGCTCGTGTCGTACACACCATGAACAAGGAACGAGTCAGCAAGTGCTTTCAAGTTATCCGTGTTCTTCGCACAGCACAGGAGTACAAAGACTATGACAAATTCTGGTTCGTCTATCAGTGCGACTTTCGTGGCCGCATATATGCAACTGTCTCTGGCTTATCTCCTCAAGGCCCAGACTTTGCAAAAGCTCTACTTCGATTTGCTGACGGGAAACCACTCACGGAACGTGGCCTCTACTGGCTCCGTGTCCACGGTGCGAACACCTTTGGCGAAGATAAGCTATCTTACGCTGATAGAATCAAATGGACGATAGAGCATGAGAAACTTATCCGGGCAACGGCAGAAGACCCGACTAGCAATACGGACTTCTGGGGCAACGCAGATAAGCCTTGGCAGTTCTTGGCGTTTTGCTTTGAGTATAATCGGTACTTGCAGGGAGGACTCGGAGTGGTCTCTCATCTGCCAATCGCACTTGACGGAACTTGCAACGGATTACAAAACTTCTCCGCAATGTTGGCAGATGCCGTTGGTGGATTGTCCGTCAATCTTAGTCCGTCCGATAAGCCTAACGATATTTATACCAGAGTTGCAGAAGTCTGTACCGCCAAACTTAGAGATAGTGCTGACCCTCTTGCGACATTCTGGCTTGACTTCGCTAAGGTATCTGCCGGAGGCCACCTGCCTAGAGCATTATCTAAACGGCCTGTAATGACCCTCCCCTATGGCAGCACTCAACAGTCCTGCCGGGAGTACATCTACAAGTTCATGCTTGAGGATGCACCGGATGCTTTCCCACCTGAGATGCGATTCAAGCTCTCCCTGTTCCTGACCCCTATCCTCTGGGAGTCGATTGGTGAGGTCGTAATCGCAGCGCGGAGGGCAATGGAGTGGATTCAGAAGGTCTCGGCTATGGTAGGTAAGGAAAACCTCCCAACCGTCTGGGAGACCCCTATAGGCTTCCCTGTGTACCAAGGCCGGAAACAGGTCATCTCCAAGCGAGTCGAAACAGAGCTTGCCGGGAAGATACGCCTCCGCCTGAATGCCGATTCTAACAAGATTGACGTTCAGAAACAACGGCTTGGTGCTGCACCCAACTTCGTACATAGCATGGATGCCTGTCACCTCATGATGACCCTGCTCAAGGGCAACGAGGCTGGCATCACGTCCTTTGCCTGTATCCACGATGACTTTGGTACTCATGCCGAAGACACCGACAAGCTGCACCATGCCCTTCGCTGGGCGTTTGTGGAGATGTACGAGGGCAATAACGTGCTGGAAGACTTCAGGGATTCCATGCAAGCTACTGTTGACATAACCCTCCCGCCTGTGCCTCCCAAAGGCACTCTCAATCTCAAGGATATTCTCCATTCGCCTTACTTTTTCGGTTAATTCTGACCGTACCTAGTAAGGCAATGGAGGAGTCCAATGAGAAAGAACAATCTCTCAAGCCTTGATGAACTTGGTAAGCTGAAGATGGCAATCGAGTGTATGGAGCAATCTGTACCCTTTCCTACCGTCATATCAGACTTCCTAGTTGAACATGGTTTATATGAACTCATAACCAACCCAAAGGTACGATATGTCCCTCCTGTCAAAAAGCATTCCACCCGTAAGCCTAGAGTTCGCAAAAGAACTTAAAGCCCGATTTATTCCCCTCGATGTTAAGCCCGGATTTGACCGAGATAAGTTGATGGAATCTGTCGGAGAACAGAACGTAATTCGCTTCATCATGTTTCATGCTCAGAACTCAGTATCTAAATCTACTATAGATATATTAGATAAAGAAGTAGAGAAGAAAGAAGAAGTAATTATAGAAGAACGTAAGCCAACTTTATTCGAGATGTTTACTTCTCGATTTGGTAACTGAATAAGGAAGGTATATGCAATTACAAGAATGGGATTACAGAATATCGGATTTCTTAGGAGCCGCTGAAGCATTCATACAAGAGACTAGCTATCCTATAACTTACAATGCTACAGGAAGTCTAAACTATCTCTGGCTACTAATCAATGACCCAGACACAGGAATCTTTGTCAATTATGTTGATGATAAATTTGCTGGTCTGATTATCTGTCATCGAGACAAAGAGTTTCAGAACGAGTATTTCGGATACGTTAGCAAGATGTATGTCTTGCCTGAGTTCCGGGGTACTGGTACTGGTCGCGCATTACTGGCTGAGGCCGTTGATTGGTTTGACCAGAATGAATGTGTCCTGTCTTTTGCTACTGCTACAGCAAGCATCGGACAAGACCAACGCTACATCAACCTTCTAAGCAAATTCGGATTTGAAGTACATGGTACGGTTCTAATTCGTAAGAGGAAACAAACATGAGTAAATTTAAGAAAATTCTACGCAGCGTAACAGACTTTATCGGTCTGACTACACCTAAGAGTGCCGCTGTGAATATCCCTACCCCTGAAGTTCCTGCTGCTCCGGCTCCTACTCGCCGCGAGGATACTGGTGCTTCAATTATCGTAGGCTCAGACGCAGTGAAGAATCAGCGAGTATCCGGTACACGCCGAAACTCGTCTCGCTCTGGTGATACCATCGGCGGTTTAGGCCGTGGGAGTGGCATTAAGATTTAATGGCTAGTCCGTCCGAATACAAAGAGGACAAGAAATTATCGTCTCGTTGGACGCAGCTTGAAGGAAAGAAGACCAATCTGGTCAATCGTTCCTACGACTACGCCATGTGGACGCTGCCATATATCTTTGCCCGTTCTGAAGTAAAAGACTCAGAACTGCAAGGGCCACTTGACAGCATCGGTGCGAGAGCAGTTAATCACTTGTCGAACAAGCTCATCATGACGCTGTTCCAACCTTCACAGCCGTTCTTCCGTCTCACTGTTACCGATGAGGTGACGGACGAGATTAATGACCGGGCTAAAGAAGGCGACCAGAATGCAGACGCTCTCATCACCATGCTTGATAAAGCACTGGCGAAAGCTGAGAAGGCTGCTATGCGTGAGCTAGACTTCAATCACTACCGTACTGAGGCAACGACTGCCGCTAAGAATCTTATCATCACTGGCAACGCGCTTATCTACCACCCGAAAGATGGCAAGACCAAGACGCAGGTGTATAGTGTGAAAGACTATTGCGTATGCCGTGACCTGTCCGGTAATGTGGTCGAAATCATGACCCGCGATAAGAAAGCCTTGTTCACGTTTGACGAGAAGGTACAGAAAATCCTTCGTCAAGCTGACCGTGGAAAATATAAAGACGATTGCGATGTAACCATCTACACGCAACTCAAACTGAAGAAAGATGGTAAGTACCACCTGTTGCAATTCGCAGATGACTACGAGCTAGATTCTACTGGTTTCTGGTCTGCTGAAGAACTGCCTTGGATTCCGCTGACGTGGAATCTTATCCGTGGCGAAGACTACGGACGTGGGCTAGTTGAAGACTACGCTGGTGCATTCCATGCACTCTATGTTCTGGCTCAGGCTGAAGTTGACGTAGTGGCGATTGCCGCTGACATCAAGTTCTTCGTGAAGCCCACCTCTACGGTTGACGTTGAGGCACTGAACAACTCCGCTTCCGGTTCCTACCATTCCGGCGAGGAGGGCGATGTCACCACCAACCAGCTTAACAAGGCTGTGGATATGCAGATGGTGGAAAGCATGGTTCAACGTCTCGAACAACAGATTGCCGCAGCGTTCCTGCTTCAGTCTGCTTTGACTCGTGATGCTGAACGTGTTACTGCCGAAGAAATCCGCAACAATGCTAATGAACTAGACATTGCTCATGGTGGCGTGTATTCGCGCTTCGCTGAGGAATGGCAGTATCGTACAGCGGTGCTGATGCTTAAACGGACTAAGGTTGACCTTGGCTCAGGCAAAGAGATTGACCCTGTGATTATCACCGGGCTTGATTCTCTGTCTCGTGCTGGCGACCTTGACAATCTCCGACTGCTGGTAAGCGACCTCGCGTTGCTTGAAGCAGTACCGGAAGAAATCCGTGCAGGTATCGACGCGACTAAGTTTATCGCTTATTGTGGTATTCGCCGTGGCGTTCCGTATGACTCGTTTACGAAGTCTCCGGGGCAGATGCAAGCAGAGCAAGATGCAGCAATGGCACAGCAACAACAGTTGCAAGAGGGCGAGGCCGCGACTAAGTTCGCTGGCGAAGCTGCTAAACAAAGTCTCAATAACCAAGGAGAGCAATAATGGCTGACGAAAATGCCAATCAGGAAGTCCCGTTTGAAAAGAAACAGGCCGTAGGCGCACCAGAAGGTGTGACCAATGGCGACCTCTCTGAGGGTGAAGTAGGTAATGGCCCTGCGGCTCCGGTGATTAACAACACTGCGCCCAAGAAAGAACCTACCGCCGAAGAAAAAGCTGCCGCTGAGAAAGCTGAAGCTGACAAGGCCACTGCTGAAAAGGAAGCTGCCGATAAGAAGGTAGCCGACGAAAAGGCTGAGGCCGATAAGAAGATTGCTGATGAGGCTGCTGAGAAAGCTGAACTCGAAGCGTCTAAGAAGGAATACCCGGTCTATAATGATGAAGCTGCTGATGCAGTAGTCTCCATCCTTAAAGAGGCTGGCGTTACTCCCGAAGAATCCGACTCATTCTTCCGTGCTGCCGTTGAAAGCGGTAAGCTGGAAGACATCGACGTAGGTAAGCTGACTGAGAAGGTTGGTAAAGAAAAGGCCAGCCTGATTATGATTGGCGTTAAGGACTTCTACAATCGTAACACTCAAGAAGTGAAGAAGGTTGTTGACGAAGTTTACAAAGTCGTTGGCGGCGAGGAACAACTCGCTACTGTCAAGAATTGGGCTTTGGAAAAAGAGAAGACCGACCCGGCTTTCAAGGCTGAACTGGACGAGTACCGCGCTATGCTGAACTCAACCCCGGTACAGGCGCGACTCGCTATCAGTGAGTTGCTGAAGGCATATAACGCCGACCCCAAGACCAGTTCCCTGAAGGTGACTATCACCGAGGGCGATTCCGCTGGTTCTGGGCAGTTGTCCCTTGATTACATCTCCCGCGCTGATTATGTTAAAGAGATGAAAGTGGCTGAAGATAAACGAGATACAGGCGCTCAAGAACGCCTCCGTGCTCGTCGTACCCAGTCCATTGCTCAAGAAAAACAGCGCAATTAGGTCTATATCTGACCGTACCTAGTAAGGACTATTAGGACAAATTTTTATTAATCCAAGGAGAAAACTACATGAGTGGATTACCCACCGATAGCTCACATCTCAGCGATGTGGACAAAGCCCTACTCATCGAGGAATACGGCGGCGAAGTAGAATCGCAGTTTGCAAAAAGCTCGATTATGCGCTCGTATGCTAAGATTCGTGCGGTGCGTGGTACTGATACTATCACCAATAACCGCGTAGGTCGCACCACGTTACAGAAACTTGTACCGGGTGTTCGTCCTGACGCAACCGCGACCAACTTCGGCAAAGTCAGCCTCACCGTTGATACTGTCATTCTGGCTCGTGATAACCGTTCTATGCTCAATGAGTTCCAGTCGCACTTTGATGCTCGTATGGAACTGGCACAAGACCACGGTAAAGAAATCGGTAAATTCTTCGACCAAGCATTTATCATCCTCGCCATCAAAGGTGCAGGTCAGTCGGCTCCGTCCGGTCTGAACGGCGCATTCGGCGCAGGTAAGTCTGTCACCCTGTCCAACGCTCTCGATGAGCTTGACCCTGACAAACTGTATGACGCAATTACTTCTATCATCGTTCAGATGGAAGAAGAAGATATTGACGTTGATGACCTCGTTGTATTCGTGCGTCCTGCACAGTACAAAGTTCTGCTCGATAACGATAAGCTGCTTGACCGCGATTTCAGCGAAGGCAACGGCGATTTCGCTAAAGGCAAAATCTGGTTCATTGACGGTGCTCGTATCGTTAAGACTGCCCGTATCCCTACCGCTGCCATCACTGGTCACTACCTGTCGAACACGAATAACAGCAATGCTTATGACGTGAACTCGACTGAAGCCAAAGCAGTTGCAGTAATCCTGCATCCTAAATCGCTTCTGGCTGGTGAGACCATTCCTCTGACTTCTGACGTTTGGTTCAGCAAGGAAGAAAAGCAGTGGTTCATTGACTCGTTCCTCGCGTTCGGTGTGACGGTAAACCGTCCTGACGTGTGTGGCCGTGTACTGAAAGCCTAACTAAAATTGCCCCTCTCCTTCGCCGGGGAGGGGCTTTTTTTTATACCCAAATTTCCAAGGAATCACAATGACCACACAATTAGAAGTGCTTAATCATGTGCTGACCGCTGTGGGCGAGACCCCTGTATCCAACGTGAACAGCAACCATCCTACTGCTCAATCCGCCTTAGCGAAAGTTATCAGTGTGAGTAAGCAGTTCCAAGGGCGTGGCTGGTGGTTTAACATGGAAGAATGCCTTGTACTTGCACACAACCCGTTTACGGGCGAAGTGATTGTGCCAAGCACGACTCTCAAAGTTGACCCAGTAGATACCCGCTCTGCGTTGTTCAAGCGTGGAAACAAGCTCTACGACAGACGCAAGCATACCTATAACATCGGTGAAGATGTCACAGTAAACCTGTGGCTACTCCTGCCGACTGAAGAATTACCTGAAGTAGCTGCTCAATACCTCATGGCGAAAGCTGCCTATGACTTCTATGTTGCCGATGACGGTGACAAAGACAAGGCACAAGCCCTGCTGTACGAATGCACTAAGACTGAGGCCGCTGTTAAAGCGGAGCAGCTTCAGATGTCAAACGTGAACGCGCTGAACCGCCCGACTGCATTACACTTGCGTTCGAGCTTCAAACAGTTCGGCGGCTCATACAACCCTAACCTACCCGGAGGCGGTCACTAATGAAAGTTGATGGCAGTCTAAATAGCCTCATCCAAGGCGTATCACAGCAACCAGCACGAAACCGTTTACCCGGTCAGTGTACTGCTCAGGATAACATGTCCTCGAATCCCGTCACGAGTTTAACTCGTCGTCCTCCGATGGAAGAAATCATGAAACTGTTTGATGACGAGGATGAGGCACAGTTCTATGACTTCGACTTAGGCGAAGGAAACCAATTCGTTGTTGCTGCCCTGCCCGGAGACCTCAAGGTGTTCGGTATGGACGGTGACGAGAAGACGGTAACTGAAGTGTCTGATGCGTTCGACTACCTAGATGGTGGCGACCTCGCATTCACTACGCTCGATGAAGTTACATACATTGCCAACCGCACAAAGACGGTTGAGCTACAAGCTACCTCGAAAAGCTACGTTACCACAGGCTCCCTTGTTTACCTGTTAGGCGGTCAGTATGGCCGTGTCTATACGGTGAACATCGTATGGAGTGGTGGTACATACACAGCTTCGTTTACTGCACCTGATGGCGGCTCTGCTTCCCACAGTGCTCAGATTACTACAACCAACATTGCAACGCAGTTGAAGACCAACCTCGATGCAGTGTCGGGCTTAAATACCAACTTCACAATAAACCGAGTCGATGACGTTCTGTATATTCAGAAGGTCTCCTCGCCTACGACACAGGACTTCAACGTAACCGTTGCAGACGGTGACGGTGGCGTGAACATGCTCGTTGTAAATAACACGGTGAAGGACGCAAACAAGCTACCTCGCTTCGCACCTCATGGCTACGTTGTAACCATCAAAGGTACTGAAGCTGACGTTGACGATTGGTACGTTGAGTTTGTTGCTGATGTCGATTCCGCTGGAAACCTTCCCTCTCTGGGAGCAGGGTTCGGCAGGAACGGTGTTTGGGCTGAATGCGTTGCTCCGGCTACTGCATATCAGTTCGACCTCGAAACTATGCCTCATGTTCTAAACTACGATGAGGACACTGACTCGTTCACATTCTCGCCGGGTGCATGGGAAGACCGTGCTGCTGGTAATGAGAACAGCAACAAGAATCCGACATTCGTTGGACGCACTATTGAAGACCTCGCGTACTTCCAAGGCCGCTTAGTTATGCTATCCGGCCCAGCTACGATTATGTCTCGTACAGACAAGCCGTATAACTTTTGGAAGAACTCCGCTACCATCCTCGCTGACTCTGACCGTATTGACGTTCAATCGACAGCCAAGGGTGTACGAAAAATGATTCGAGCTATTCCGCACAACCGCGACCTCGTAATCTTTGCTAATAAGGGACAGTTCCTTGTCTTCGGGCGTAACGCAATTACTCCGCAGAACTCTGCCCTGATTCTAACCACGGCCTTTGAAGCAGACATGTCGGCTAACCCCGTACCTGCTGGCCGTAATATCTTCTTCGGATTTAAGTTCGGACGCTTTACTGGTATTCGTGAGTTCTTCACGCAAGACAGTCAAGACGCGAACGATACCCGGCCTATCACGCAGCATGTGACTAAATATCTTGAGGGCAACGTAGTCTCTTTGACTTCAACCTCAAACTTTGATATTCTCATTGTGCAGACAACCACTGGACTAAAGACCTTGTATGTTTACGAATATACTTGGCTGGATGAAAAGAAGGTTCAGTCGTCGTGGTCGCGCTGGCTAATGCCGGATGACGTGGTACACAGTTTCATTACTGAGTCTGTAGTATCCCTCATTACAAAGAAGGGCGACAATTACATTCTGAATAAGATTGATTTGGACGTTCTCAATGACGAAGGTATCAACTATAATATCCGCCTTGACCGTAAGCTAAAGTTCACAGGCATTACCACCTCCATAGTAGCTCCATACGATGTCCCACAGGACGACCCAGAAGACCTAGTGTTTGTTCAGGGCGATGGATGCCCACAGCCCGGTCTCCGCGCTTGGGTAGATGAATACGATGCCGGGACAGACACCTATACGTTTGACCGCAGTATGGAAGGTGGAGACGTATATTGCGGTATTCGGTATCGCTCCTCTTATATCCCCACGAACCCAGATTACAAAGACAACAACGGTGTTAAGATTAGCACTGGCAAGTTGAAAGTATCGAAGTTCCTTGTGGCATGTAAGGAAACAGGTAAGATTGTGACTCGCGTATTCAGCAAGTATTTTGCTGACCGTACCGTAGAGTTCACTGGTCGATTTGTTGGAGACCTGAACTCCGTAGTCGGTGAACCTGCTGTGACTGACACAACCTTTATCGTTCCTTTCCGCGAAGACGTGGAGAACGCTGAGATTGAGTTCTATACAGACAGCTTCCTGCCTATGACCATTACTGACATTCAGTGGAAAGGCCAGCTTACCAAGAAAGGCCAACGTATCGCCAATGGAGGAGGAACCTAATGGAGTGGCTATCACTCGGACTTAACCTCCTCGGAGGCTATGCTCAATATAACGCCGCTAAGACTCAAGCCAAAGCTCAACGAGCGTGGCAACAGTATAGCAACACAATGGTTCGGCTTTCTGATGCGGTTAATCAGAACGCAATCACAACCAACGAAATCTTGTCACAACAGGCATTCGCTGACCAAGCTATCAATATCAAGCAGAGCAACATTCTCACTGAAGCGCAAGCTCAGGTGAGTGCTGCCGCTGCTGGTGTGAAAGGCAACTCAGTGGATGATGTTATGCTTGACATTAACCGCAACGCTGCGAACGCAGAGAACCAACGTCAGAACGACCTTGCTGCTTCTTACCTTACGTTCGACCAACAGCGTCAAAGCTCGTCCATGTCGGCAGCAATGTCTCAGGACTATAGTTATATCCCTCGCCCTAAACTCGGTTCGTACCTATTGGACGCTACCGTGAAATCATTTGGTGGACAGGGCGGCTTTAGTTCCGGCTCAACTCCGAACATGAATAAGCCTGTATCCGCAGGAGCGAAGAACTCCGATGGAACAAGTACGCAATCACCCTCAGTCGATTGGTCAACGCCTAAGTCATTCTTTGACACGGCATCAAGTTGGGCAATCAATGTACTGTGGTAATCTAATCGTGGGCTGGCGAAAGCTGGCCCACATTCTTTAGGAGAATAATGTGGCAGACTATTATGAACGCCAAGTGGTGCAAGACCCTCTTGCCCCTAATCGTGGTGCTCCGGCCCAGCCGAACTCCATTCCCCTCTCCGGGGTATCGGCTCCTCGCGGTGCAAACTTCTCCGGTGTCGGGGAGGGGCAGCGCGTAATTGCTAAACTTCTTGGCGATAGCTCTACACTCGTGGACAGCTACGTTGAGAGTAACCGTAAGCAATGGGAACTGGAAGGCAAGATGGCCTACGCCCAAGGCAAGACGGAAGAAGAACTATACAAAGCTGGTAACAAATACCAGATGGCAGGTTTCCTTGCCATGAAAACTGACGTGGCATCAAACCAGTTCTTTGAACAGGCTCTTGATGACATCGACAAGACTAACCGAGAACAAGACCCGCAGGTATATATGCAGGGACTCTCGAAACAGTTTCAAGACATCTCAAAGCAGATGGGCAATGACCCGTATGTAAATAATCTGATGGCAGCTAAGGCAGCGGAAATGTTCCCTCGCCTTGTGGCTACTCAGACTAAAGCGAATAACGCATGGAAGTACGAGCAACAGAAAACCAGTTATGAAGAACTCGGTGTTTCTCGTGTCCTCCTGAAAGACCCAACGAAGCCGGACGGTGGAGAATCTCCCGAAGACTTGCGTAGAATCCTAAGCCCTGAGTTCTCTGGCTTGAAGTTAGAAGACCACAAAGCTGCGGTCTCGAACATCGTGCAGAAAACCCTCGCTGCTGGTAATACGAAATTGGTTGAGGCAATGATTGGCGTTGACCAGAAAGACTCTGGCATCAACGTGAAAGATTTACCTCCGACTCAGCAAGTCGCTGATTCACTGGTAGGCGGTATCCTCGGCAACGAGTTACATGCTGACGGTGTTATCCGAGTCCACCAAGATGGTGATGGAAAAGCAATCGGCGGTATAAACTCCAACGCATATCCTGAACAGTTCGCTGAAGCAAGCCGCATCCTCCGCGATGACGGACAGCAAGCAGCATTGCAGTATATTCGTGGGTTCTACAACCAAGAGATTATCGTAAAGAATGGCATTGGCGACCTTTCCGCAGACGTACAAGACGTTGTGGCGGATGGCATGGTCAATCACTGGGCGGGATTCCAAAAGGAACTCCTGACCGCCGCTAAGAATGGAGCCTCTCGTAAGGAGCTTCTTCAGATGCGCCGTGATGAGTACATTCGCCTCGCTACTGCGAAGCCTGAAAAGTACGGTGCAAATCTTGATGGCTGGCTGGCCCGTCTGAATAAGATTCAGGAGGCCGACCTAAAGCCTAACACAGTTACCCAAGCTGCGACTGCTCTGCTCTCAGAACAGAAACTTGCAGCGACCCTCGCCGCGAATGGCTTTGAAGAAAGTCAGATTAACGGTATGGTGGGTGCATACAAGAAAGCTACGGCTCAGAAAGAAGTGGAGTTCGATGCGAATCGTACTCTTACTGAACAGAGCCTCGTAACCGTTGCTCGTAAAGAAGGTAATCTTGCTGCACGACTGAAAGATGTTCGTGCTGCTCAGGCAATCGGAGGCTACTCTGATAAGTGGGCTGACCAGATTGCAAACAAGATTGTCTCACAGGTAGATGAATATAATAAAGAGCAGGTCGAGTTTACTCGCCTCGATACGGCAGGTGCTAATGGCGGATTGTCCTTCGAGTCCGGGGATAAGCAGAGAATTGCTATTGACCGTAAACGTGCTGCCGTGATTGGTGAAGTGAGTGCCAAGGAAGGATTGACCGACGACCAAAAGAACGAAGTAATCCGTCAGAACATGACTGACTATCTCGTAAAGAATAGTGTTGTTGACCCTGTGTGGTCAAAGAACATCAACGCTGGTTTGAACGGAAACATTCTTTCTAAAGATGGCACTGTACCGCAAGCCTCTATGAAAGCGTATGCTGATTACAAGTGGCTCAAAGAGAATGCTCCTCCGGGCTACGCCCAGAACTATGTCAAAGACGATGCTAAGAAACTCGTCGCTATGGCAGAGACATTCGACGTGGGTGCAAACAGCGACCAAGCGTTACAGCTTGCCGCTAATCGAATCTACGGTAAAGATAACGGCTTCACTGAAGCTAATATCAAAGCCGTGAACGATGTTGACGTGCAGAAGGTGATTGATAAGAAGATTGACGAGGAATTAAATCCCGGCTGGTTCTCTTTCATCTCTAAGTTCCAAGCTGCCAATGCCTTCGATGTAAAAGACGAAGACATCACTGGCGCAAAGAACAGCACCGTTCTAAACAACTACATGATTGCTCAGGTGAAGACCAAGTTGGCCTTAGACCCTCGCGCTACAGTAGAAGCAGCTACCAACGAAGTATGGAACGATGTGCAGAATCGCATTGAACTTGCTCCGGGCGGTAACGTGCTCATCTCAGGCGATGGCGAGACCATTCGCAAGAAGCTCGGCTTCCCAGACGCACATGCAACGAACCTCGTGTTCAAAGGTACGCAACGCTTCCTCGCTAAATTCGGGAAGGCTTATTTCGGCCCTCGCTATCATGGATACACTGAAGATGCTGATACCCAGTTCGCTATGTATAAAGCGGCTAATCCTAATGCCAATACGACAGGCAAGGATGAGCGTTGGATATTCGGCAAGACTCGTGACTTCCTTGGCGGTGTGCCTCCAATCTCTATGGTGGCTAGTCAGCGTGGTATTGTTATGACGCTTCGTAAAGAAGCTGAAGACGGTACTTACATTGATGACGGGTCTCCGGTTACTGTGCCGTATGATGTCCTTGGTGACTTCATGCGTGAGGAGGAATTCGCTTCTCGTAGTGACCGCAGCTTGACTGATTATGCAAAGAATGCGATTCAAGACCTCAAACAAAAGATAGGTGTAAGAGAATAGTATGGAATTTACTGACCTACAGAAACGCATCATGACTTCCTCCACGTTGGGGCAGTCAGAAGATGTAATGGGTACGAGTCAGACTCCGGTTCATAATTCTCAGAACGAAGCAGAAGATACGAGTACGCCAGCCCTTGTTGGGAAGGCTGCTCGTACCTTCACTGCTGCCTCTGGTATTTACAACTGGGCTGAACGAGCAATGACTGCTCCCGACCCTGACTTCGACCTCAACACAAACTTCAACACATTCACGCAGGGAATCCCCAACGAATATCACAGTTCCTTTAATTCCGTGCGTAGCATGGAGGAGGGGATGCTGTTGCGTCAGGAGATTATCCAAGACATGCAAGACCGCAAGTTGCTCGGCAACGCTGGCTTTCGTGGTCAAGCTGCTTCCGTAGCTGGCTCTATCGTGGACATTGACGCTTTGCTTACGCTCGGCTCCGGTGGACTATATGGTGCTGGTAAGGTGAGCACGACTCTTGCTCGTGTTGGTGTTACAGGTAAGCTGAACAAGATTGCAACCACTGCCGTAGGCGGTGCTGAAATCTCGGCTGGACTTGAAGCAGTGAATGCTGCTGTACGCCCTACGAATGACTGGACTCAAGTTCCTGATGCCGCTATGGGCGGTCTTATCTTCGGTGGCGTGGTTGGCACTCTGTTGCCTACGCATACCGTGAATAAAGCGCAGGATGATTTGAACCTCGCTCGTGAGGAGTTCAATCAGGCTAAAGAAAAAGGTTTCCCACAGGATGCTTCACAGCGTCCGGTGCGTAAACAAGAACCTGTGATTGAAGTAGAGACGGTGAAAGAATCCGATGTACCTCAATCCGTGAAAGATAACTTCGTGTCTCAGGACTCCGTTGGTGCTGCCTCGCAGCGTACCACTCCTGTTGACCCGCCCTTTACTAACAAGGATACTGGCGACCTCCTCAAAGAGGTTCGTGATGCCAACCTGAAAGATGGCCTCACTGGTGACGTGTGGGATACTGAATACTACTTCAAAGATAATGTCGTGTCTAAGATTGGCCTTCGTGTTTACAAGGCTGTCTCCGGCACACCGTTCGATGACGACTTCGGCAGACTATGGAACTCTGGTTCTGTAATCGGTCAGCGTCTCGCTACGCAATTATTTGAATCGGCCAACGGTGTTGGTCAGATGAAGAATCGTACCGCCGCAATTCTACAACATCAATACCACACTGAAATCATGGCTCCTGTCGCTGAAGCATACAAGAGTTCTTATACGAAGTGGTTGCAGGAACAGAAATCTACTGCTCCTACTCCTCTCGCATGGAATGACTTGAATGCCCGTCAGTCGTTTGACCGCGCTGTGATGGATGAACTGCAATGGCGTTATCATGATGGCGTGAATGCTCCAACGAGTAGCCCGTCTGTTCGTGCGATGGCTGATGCTATCGACCAAGCCTCCGCTAGAGGTGCTGAAGTTCTGAAGGGCCGTAACGGGGAACTTCCTGTGCATGGTGCTGAAGAACTCCAACCTACTTCAGGCTGGTATCGTCAGGTGTGGAGTGGTGCTAATATCCAACGCGCTATCGTCCGTGCTCAAACGGAGTTCGGTGCAAAAGATGGATTCAAGCTGATAAAGAACTCGCTCAGTAGTTCGTACCAGCAACTACACAAATGGGACAAAGACCTCAGTGACCGCGTAGCGGGTGCTGTGCTCAATAGTTCTATTGCGCGTAGTGACGGTGTGAACACTAACCTGTTCCGCACAATGTCTCCTGACAACTTCGAGTACCTTCGTCAAGTCTTAGAAAATGATTTGGCTCGTAAAGGCTTGAGTATCGAGAGCGTGAGTAAACAGGTGGATGAAATCATGAAGCGTATCAAGCTCGACAATTCTGACCGGGGTAAAATTAAACCGCTGAAGAATCGTAACGACATTGATTTGCGTACACCGATTCCCGGCACGGACATGACACTCATGGATTTGATTGATGCCGACATCAACAAGACGTGGAGTGGTTACGCCCGTACTGCCGCTGGTGCTGCCTCGACTGCTCGTAATGGTATTCAGGTTCACGAGATTCGTTCTCGCTGGATTCCTGCTATCAAAGATGAAATCACTGCTCGTGGCGGCAAGCCGCTTGACGATGGTTTCTATCGTGCTCTCGAATCGTATTTCTCAGGTCAGGCGTTCTCAGGTGGTATCAACCCTTGGCTTCGTAGGATGCTCACTACCACCAACCTCTCCTTCCTTAACAGCCTCGGCTTAACTCAGCTTGGTGAACTTGGTGCTACGATGGGTTCCATGCACTTGGATAATTTTATCCATGCTGCTCCGAAAGAAATCAAAGCCATCTTCAATGGCAAGCTCTCTCCGGTGCATGAAGACTTGAAGTATATCGACTCCTCTATTATGGGAGACCACAACATCTACCGTCCTGAACTCATGCAGAATGAGACTCGCGGTGGTGTGCAGAACAGCGAACTGTTACGCAACCTAGACACGCTCCTCTCTAAAGGCCAGCGCGTACAGGGATTCGTATCAGGCTTCTACAAGGTGAACCAGTGGATGCAACGTATGGCGGGTAACACCCTCATTCGTCGTATGGCTGACCATGCTAATGGGAAACGTATGTTCGGAGAACTCCGCCTCAAGTCGCTAGGCTTTACGCCAGCGAACGAGAGTAAGATTCTCGGATACTTCAAAGATGGTACTGTTGAGTTCAAAGACGGTACGGTGTATGACCTTCATGCAGACAAGTGGGACTACAACGCATTCCAAGAGTTCGCTGCTATCATCAACCGCTCATCCGGTCAGGCCGTTCAACGTGCTTTCCGTGGTGAGGATGCTTGGTGGATGCACGAAAATACTGGTGCGTTTCTAATGTACCTGAAGTCGTTTACCTTCACTGCCCTTCACAAGCAGCTTATCCGCAACGCTCGTATCGCTGACCCGGAAGCTCTTGCAACCCTGCTGTTCGGTCTGGGTACTGCTGCCGCTGCTTATACAGCCAAGCAATACACCTCCGGTAATCAGGACAAGATGAATGGTGAGAAGCTAATCAAAGGCACACTCAACTATAGCAATATCACTGCCCCTATCGTGACGTTCTCCGACCCCGTATTCGGGATGCTCGGAATGGACTCTCTACAGATTGGCGGCTCTGGTAATCCGATGAACGGTAACAACAGCCTTCTGGCTATGCCTCCGTCCTTCAATGCTATCAACCGTATCAGTCAGATTCCACAGGCCGTGGGCAAAGCTGCTCTGCCGGGTGTTGACCTTGATAAGAACGACATCTACGCTCTACAGGCCGCGCCTATCGTGGGCAACCTCTACGGTATGGGCTATATCGCCAACGCTATGCGAGACGATATTGACCGGGAAAAGCGTAAGAAAAAGAAGGCTGAGACTAAAGCAAAGCTGGAAACTCAGGCTAAAGAAGTTAAAGAAGAACCCAAGGTTACGAAACCCGCTGCTCCAAAGGACACAAATGATGTTCTAAAAGAAGCGATTAAGGTAGGTGGAGGGCAGTAATGCCCTCCCTTACTTCTATATATGACCGTACCTAGTATATGAATACCAAATTTAACGCTACAAGGAGTACCAAATGGCGTACAGTATTATTGAGACCGTTGGCAACGGTACGTCCCAGTATGCGATAAACTTCACCCTCGGCTTCAATAGCCGAACTGAAGTGACGTGTCAAGTGAATAACGAAGTCGATGGCCTAAACGACCCAGTGCATCGCACCCTCTCGTGGATTAACGATGGGCTTGTGGAAGTTGCCGGAGGCCCATTCGATTCAGGAGATACACTCGTATTCCGCCGCACAATAGATAAGACTGAACTTATCCATGATTACGAAAACGGTGAACCCATCGAAGAACGTAATCTTGACGAATCAAATAAACAAAATCTCATGTCTATTCATGAGTTGCTGGATGGCCGCTTTGAATCGCCTCTCGCGCAAGACCTTGATATGGGTGGACACAAGATAATCAATCTTGCACCCGGCACTGAACTAACTGATGCAGTGAACCTCGAACAGCTTACCAATTTCATTGGTGGCGGCGGAGGCTCTGTAAACAGTGTCACTGGTCTAAACACTGATAACACAGACCCAACCAACCCGATTGTACGAGTCTCCGTAAATGGGACATCTGTTACCGGGGCTGGTACACCGGGCAGTCCTCTCGCCTCGCCTTACGCTACCTCAGCGTTGCAGGGCGCACAGACTCTAGCGCAGGGCTTTATGCCACATGTCGTGAGTCCGGTAGTTGGAATCCTGTCCGAAGATTTAAGTGGCGACTTGACGTATGAGTTGCCGGAAGTGGTTGCGCTTATTGATGGCCTTCGTGTCGTCATCCCTGCCACCAGTGGTACGATGGATGCAAACATTCAGCGTGACTTATATGCACAAGCTGATGGCACATACCTCGTAGTTGACGAACCTATCGGCAGCTACCCGGACATCGAACGCCACCCTGAATTGCTCAAAGTATGGAGCATGGAATCAACGGGAACTTATGTTGCCCGTATCAACCTGATGGCGGCTACCTATCGTACAGAACGGCGTAGTGCCGACTACTACGGTAGCATTGACCGTCTTGTTGAGCTTTACTATATTAAACCCGATACAGTGCCGTGGGCATCCACGACTCTATTCAATGTGTACGGCCAGCTTGTTGAAACAACGGATGGTCGCGTGTATCAAGTCGTCTTGCCCGGTACGTCCGGCGCAACTAAACCGACTGGTGTGCAAGTGGATGGTGAGCATCCGCTGATGGATGGTTCCGTTGGCTTGTTCTTCTATTGCTTGAAACCTTATCTCGGTATGTTCCGCTATGGCGTG
>Ga0172380_10001192_pt1 | contig 45695 bp, 66 predicted proteins | sample Leawe162metaG_FD_119747 | JGI IMG/M metagenome (GOLD analysis project Ga0172380, IMG submission 119747) | Leachate microbial communities from a municipal landfill in Southern Ontario, Canada - Leachate well 162 metaG | ecosystem: Engineered > Solid waste > Landfill > Unclassified | place...
GACCAAGAAGAGTTGCTGAATTCCGCGCGAGGAAGCATTCGCGGGGGGAATAAATCTGTATTGATTCAAGCGAGTACAGGTTCGGGAAAAACCATAATTTCTGCGTCAATGGTAAAATCTAGCCTTGCGAAGGGTACGCGGTCAATTTTTGTTGTTCCGCGACGTGAATTATTGAAACAAACGAGCGCGACATATAATAAATACGATATTCCGCATAGCTATGTTTCGGCGGGGAGGGAATTTAATCCATTCGCACAGAGTTTTATTGCAACGGCGGGAACATTGGTTAATCGCCTAAAAAATCTTGATAATATAAAACTCGTGGTTATTGACGAGTGCCATATATCGGGCGCGGGCGTGGATGCGATTATTAAGCACTATCAAACGAGCGGCGCAGTGGTGATTGGATTGAGCGCAACACCAACGAAATTATCAGGGCAGGGCATGGGAACATGGTTTTCTGATATGGTTTGCGGGAAAAGTACACGCTGGCTTATTGATAATAAACGCCTGTCAGATTACCGTCCTTTTGCGATAGATATTCCTGATTTGAGCATGATAAAAACGCTGGCTGGCGATTTTAATCAGGGGCAATTATCCGCGAAAATGGAACAAGATAGAGTATTGGTTGGTAGCGCGGTGGCGCATTATAAAAGCCATGCGATGGGTAAATTGGGTGTGACATATACCACTAGCCGCAAGCATAGCGAGATTGTGGCGGAGGAGTTTCGGCGCGCGGGTGTGCCAGCTTCTCATATTGACGGCACGATGGATGATACCGAGCGTTCGCGGATTATAAAAGCCTTTGCGAATCGCGAATTGATGCAGCTGGTAAATTGCGACTTACTCACCACAGGATTTGATTTAGCCAGCAGCGCGGGCGTGGATGTTTCTATTGAGTGCCTGACCGATTTGCAGCCCACGAAATCCATTGCCAAGCAGTTGCAGAAGTGGGGGCGGGTGTTGCGTTATAAGGATTATCCCGCCATAATTTTTGACCACGCGGGAAACATTGACGAGCATTTGTTGCCATGCACCGAGCGCGAATGGACGCTTGCGGGTCAGAAAAAGGGCAAGCGCGAAGGTGGAGAAAAGGCTATCGCGGTACAATCATGCAGCGTTTGCTATTGGTGCTGCCCTCCGACACACGACCGCCGATGCCCGAACTGCGGACATATTGAGCCAATTAAGGAGCGTAAAATCGATCAAGTGGACGGAGAATTGCAGGAAATTGACCCGAAAACTGTGATTATCAAGCAGAAAAAACAGGAGCAGGGGCGCGCGCAGACATTGGAGCAGCTGATCGCGGTGGGTAAGGCTAGAGGAATGTCTAACGCGGTCGGATGGGCGAACCATGTGTTTAACGCTAGAAAGGGAAAATAATGGAAAACGATATAACGAACGACACATTTACCAATTGCGCGATTTGGGCATACTGGGAAGCGATGTCAGAGGGCAAGCAGGGCGATAGTGACTATGTAAAGAAACTCGCCTATTCGCACTATGAAAACGAGCTGAGGAATAAATCAGAGCAAGGGGCGGTGGCATGAAGATTCTCTTTCAACCATCCGAAGAAATACTCCACGGCGGTGACGATGATAAACCCTATATTTTATCGTGGATTAAACGGCATAATTTAACGCAATTGGATGTAAAATTTGTGAAAAATACGGAAACCAACATATTACAGGTATTTGCGAAACGAATTATTGAGCTGGAGTTTTAGAGATGGCGACTGAGGAGAGCAATATTTCTGCTAAAATAATGATGGCAGCTGCTAAAGAGGGCGCAACTTTATTTAAAAATGTTCGTGGCTTTTTTTGGACGCTTGATATGCAGAGGAAAATTCGCGCAGGGCTTCAATGTGGTGGAAGCTCTGACCTTATTGGCTGGACTAGGGTAAAAGTCACGGAAGATATGGTAGGAAAAACAGTTGCAATTTTTACTTGTATTGAGGCGAAAACTGCAACAGGGGGCAATGGCAGCCCTGACCAGAAATTATTTATTGCAAATGTAAAGAAAGCTGGCGGAATAGCTGGAATTGCCCGCAACGAATCCGACGCAATCAAACTTTTATCATAAAACCGCTTGACAGTGCATATCGTGCTGGCTTATAACATACCTAAAGGCGCATGGTGTGCCTGTGAATAGAAAGGCAATAATATGAAAAAATTAACAATAGTAATCACAGATATAAACGCACTGGAAGCAGCATATCCACAGGTTGTGGATGTTGTGACCACTAAAAAAGTTAATCGGCAAAAGCTGCTGCCATTGGTTAAGGCTTTGCGGGTTTTGAATATGCCGATTGCTGGCGTAAATGCGTATTATTCAAACGAAATTAAAACGGAGAGTTCGCATGACTGATAACGCATTGATGATTTTAGAAAATGGCAATCCAAAAGAACTATTCGTAATGAATGGTCTGGATGCTTTTATTAACAAAATAAAAGAGGAGGTAGCGGAAGCTCCGAAAGATATATCAACCGAAAAAGGGCGCAAAGAAATTGCATCACTGGCTTATAAGGTTGCGAAGTCAAAAACCGCGCTAGAAAAGCTTGGCAAGGAAAGCATTGAGGATTTGCAAAAAACTGTAAAGGCTGTGACTGCCGAGCGTATCCGCGGTGTTAATGCTTTGCAGGAAATTCAAGACGAAATCCGCAAACCACTTACTGAATGGGAAGAAGCGGAAAAAGCTCGTGTTGCAAGGCATGAAGAAGTTATTGCCACGATAAAAAGCGCGGGTGAACAATCTGCTTTGTTATGGCAATCATTGCCTATAACGGAAATGCAAAAGATGCTTGATGATGTTAATTTGCAGGATAGGGATTGGCAGGAATTTAACTATAGGGCAGCGGAAGCAATAAAAATTGCTATTGAACAAACCCAGACTGCTATTTCTAAACGCACCGCTTATGATGCAGAACAAGCCGAACTTGTCCGCCTGCGTGCTGAACAAATCGCTCGTGAGCAAAAAGAGCGTGAGGATAAAATTGCTGCTGAGGCTGCCGAAAAAGCTCGCTTAGAAGCTGAACGGATTGCGAAAGAGGCTGCGGAAAAGGCAGAGCAAGAAGCTAAAGCAGAATCTGACCGCCAAGAACGCGAAAAGCAGGAAGCCGTTGCCCGCGCTGAAAAAGCCGAAGCCGACCGCATTGCTGCTGAAAAGAAAGCGAACGAAGAAAAACTCGCTGCTGCTGCCAAGGCTGAAAAAGAAAAGCAGGAAGCCGTTGAAGCAGAAAAGAAACGCCAAGCAGACGAAGCTGCGAAACTTGCTGCGGAAACTGCAAAGCGTGAGGCGGATTTGGAGCATAAGAAGAAAATCAACAATGATGCACTTCTTGGAATTCTAAGCGTTATTTATAGCCAACCGCCAGAAGAATGTACCGAAGCCCAAAAAAATACGGGGAAAAACCTAATTAAAGCTATAGCCAGTGGGCAAATAGCTCATATCAAAATCAACTACTAAGGAGTAAAAAGTCATGACTAAAATCGGACACAATAGGGTTGGTGGCGTTGCAGTTGACCAGTTAAAATCAATCATTGCGCGGGTGGAAAAATTGGAACAAGAAAAAGCGGCAATCGCTGATGATATTAAAGACGTATTTTCCGAAGCAAAATCATCAGGATTTGACGTGAAAGCAATAAAAACCATCCTAAAATTGCGCCAAAAAGATGCACAGGAGCGCGAGGAGGAAGAGGCTATCCTTGACACATATATGAATGCCCTCGGTATGTTACCACTTTTTGAGGAGAATTAGATAGTGGGTGACAGTTTAAAAAACTGCCCGAATTGCGGGAAAGCCACTATTGTTTGTGAGCCTTATCCGCAAGAATATAACTCATATTATGCAAAAGTGTTTTGCGATAATAAGAGAAGTTGTAAGTTGGCGGTGTCATATGGTTTTTCAAAAAATAGTAAAGACTCTGCGAAAAATTCAGCAATTAAACATTGGAACGAGAGGATAAAATAATGGCAATAAAAATTTATAAAGACTTAATCCAAGGTAGCGATGAATGGTTTCAGGCTCGTTTAGGATTGCTCACTGCTTCCGAAATGAAGCACATAATCACCCCCGCAAATCTAAAATCCGCAAATAATGATAAATCGCGTGGGCATTTGCATGAACTGGCAGCACAACGGATCACGCAATATGTTGAACCAACTTATATTGGCGATGATATGTTGCGAGGTAATGAAGACGAGGTTTATGCTCGTGCGTTGTATGCGGAAAAATATGCTCCAGTTGAAGAGGTCGGCTTTATCACAAATGATAAATGGGGCTTTACGCTAGGTTTTTCGCCCGATGCACTGGTGGGGAAAGACGGCTTGATTGAATGTAAATCTCGCAAGCAGAAATATCAGGTTGAGACGATTTTATCTGGTGAAATGCCAAGCGATTATCTCATCCAAGTGCAAACTGGATTATTGGTTTCCGTGCGTTCTTGGTGCGATTTTATCAGTTATTCGGGCGGGATGCCTATGTTTGTAAAACGCATATTTCCCGATGCGGTGGTGCAATCGGCAATTTTGGAAGCAGCCCAGATATTCCACGGCAAACTTGATTTAATGATTGCTGAATACGAAAAGAAATCGGTGGGTTTTTATCCAACTGAAAGACGAGTTTTTGAAGAAATAACATCTAGCGAGGAGTAAAAAATCATGACTGATTTATCGGATACAATTATAGCTAAAAGCGACCAATTAAACGCAGACGATTTGCTCTCTGGGGCAATTACTATAAAAATTACCGCCATAAAAAAAGTATCTGGCGACCAGCCAGTGGCAATATGCTATGAAGGTGATAATGGCAAGCCATGGAAGCCTTGCAAATCAATGATGCGGGTGCTGGTGACAATTTGGGGGGCGGATGGAAAAACCTATGTGGGGCGAAGTTTAACGCTTTATCGTGATCCGAAAGTAAAATGGGGAGGTATGGAAGTTGGCGGCATTCGTATCAGCCACATGAGCCATATCAATGCGGATTTCACCACTGCTTTGACTGTTACGAAGGGCAATAAAAAACCTTTTGTTGTGAAGCCTCTTATTATTTCTGCATCGCAAGCACCTGCAATCACCGAGGAAGAACTCACCATATTAAAAGCAGAAGGATGCGAGCTTGCTAGTACGGGCATGGAAGCATTGAAAACATGGTGGCAGTCAATCGGTGCGGCAAAACAAAAAACTCTTGGTGCTGCCTTTTTGGATGAATTAAAAATAATTGCGGAGGAGGTAGGGAAAGCACAATAAAATTTCTAATTAATAATTTTTTAACAAAACAGGAGTATATATGCCAAAAATTAATTTTAATGTACCTTTTTTTAATGAACTAAATGAGCCTGTTACGCAGATTAAAACTGATAATAAAAAAGCTAAGTTTAATCCTAAGGATGGCTCGCCAATTCCTCATATTGTAACAGATGAGAATGGGGATGTTGTTTTAGAAAACATAATCGTTAGGGATTTGCTAGTAAAGATTTTAAACCAATCTTATTCAGGCGATGATTTATTGCAATTTGACGAAAGGGTTAAACGCGCAAAATTGGCAAAGAAAATTCAGGACAATAATTCTGTAAATTATAGTGTTGCAGAACTAGAGATGATTCAGAGTTTTTCCGCTAAATCTGCATCTACAATTCTTCTTGGTCAAATTGATGAATTGATTAATGGTGAAGAAAAAACAGAAACAACAGAAGAATAAAACTCGCTGGCGGTAGATAATATCTATCGCCAGTTTTTAAGGACAAAAATATGAAACCACAGCAATTAAAAAAAATCCGAATTAACTCTGGGCTAACACAGATAGAATTTTGCGAAAAATTAGAAATAAGCCGTAGATTTCTACAATATCGTGAAAATGGGGCTTTTCCTATTCCGCGCTGGCTAGGTAGGGCTGCCCGTGATTTTGCAGCAAATCCGCAGCGAGAAGCTTAGGCTTTTTGGCGAGATAATTCTATGAGTCTGCCAACCAATATGCGTTTGCCATCAAGCCACCATGAGCATTTTATTTCCTTAAGTCGGCTACCAGAATGTAGTTTTGCGTCTTCAATCGGGGAAATTTTGCAGGTGACGTAATTTATTGATTTGAGTATATTTACGCCCGCAATTGGCTTCTTACTCCATGCCTGCTTGGATGTGTCTTTAGCCATCATGCGCCCACCTGCTCTATTATTTTCCTGATTGCCCCCTTTGTGCGCTCGTGATCTTTTTGCTCCATAAGCAATGAGTACCGCAAGTTTCTTGCTTCAGTGCGATATTTTTGCAATTCGGCAAAGGTTTTTTCATGCTCCTCGCATTGCTTGCGATAAAGTGTTTCGTAATTGTTTTTCATTCCTGCCCCCTGTTAAAATCAATCTGGTTTTTTGCTTCAAGCTCTTGGATGGCAATCTCTATTTTGCTAACCGTGAATAGGGTTGGGTTTTTACAGCGGAAAGTCGCTGTTGATATGCCAAGATTTTTGCAGAAAGCATCAATCGTAAGCCCCGCACCCTGCACTCGGCGTTTCCATGTTTTTGGCAAATCTATAATGTTCATTGTTTATTCTCCAAATTATTTTTTATTTCTGACAAAAATGCAGCATCAAAATCAAAATCTTCACATCCTTCTAAATGGCAAATATGCTTACGCAATATATTATTCCATGCTTCTAATTCCTTAATACGGTCATTTTCCTTAGCTTTTATTACCTGTTGTTTAATCAGCAATTCTTTCGCTAATTCCGTTAAATTAAGCGGATGAAGAGTCCGCCATAATTTATCACCACGGGAATTATATAGAGCGTGCCCTTGACTACTACCTGCAATGAAGTCACGAATAAAATCTTCAATCTCGCTGATATAAGCTTTATAATTTTTCAAAGCTTCATCTAAACATTCACCTAATGTTAATCCCGCGCAATATGAATTATCAAAAGCTCTTTTCGCTGCTTTTATTGCATCATCACTCATACCTCTACAATCTCCAAATCTTCTTTTCTAATTGTTTTAATGTTGTTGTCGTAAAAACCTACAGTATTCCAATCAGCCACCCACTTTTTAGCGAGTTTCAGCCCATCAATTCCCCAAAAATAAGCAAATAATATAGGCTTGGTTTTGTGGACTATTTTATATTCTTTCATCGTTTTGCTCTTGAAAACTTTTAATATCATCCCGTTGTTTTTACAATCACCTCTTTCAAAAACAGGGCAATTTGGTTTGCACCCAGCTATTATACCAAATCTATGGCATTCATCCCCTAATGCAAAGTTGTCATAAATAAAATTTTTATATTTTCTATCCATATTATCCTCATAAAGTTATGTGCCGTCTTTCCGAGCTGTCACCACATTGACATCAGTGACTGTGGTTTCACAAGCCTTTCGGCTTCTACCCTTGCGGGTATTCCGTGTGTTGGTGGCAGGATTTTAACCTGCTCCCCGAGGGGAAAACGGATTTTATCCCGTTCTGTCTTTACCATTATAGCAATCCACACCAACACCATATCTTTATAACCCGCATTAAAACATAATGCAAGCATAAAAAGATAGAATAACGACAAAAAAAGATAATAAACCGCTTGACAACGCAGTTTCATTGCTTTATGGTTGGCTTGTGATTGAGGAATAATCTTTAACTTTGTGCCAAATCTCACGGGTTAAAAGTAGGGGCTTGACGGTCGTCCGTGTTTCTCAATCACATTAACAGCAACGAGGAGTGAGTTTTATGCTGGTAACAATGACAAAAACAGTTCGCGGTAGCCAAGATGGCTTTAAGGTTGAATTATTTGAAGCTGGGCAAACTTATGAGATTGCAGGAAATTTAGCAGCGGATTTTGTGCGTAAGGGTCACGCAGAAAAAACACAGCTTATTGATGGTTGCACAAATCCAGCTTGGTATAACATATTTGCTGAAATGCACCACGCTGCCAAATCAGAAATAAACAGCGAGTACGACTTGGCATTGCTTAACGCTAAAACAGCAATACAGGGGGGATTATGAAAGAGGAAATAATTTTATACGTTGTTACCGCTGTATTCGGTTTAATTATTTCTATTGGTTTCTCGTATTTATTCTTAAATGCCATTGAAAAAGAACAAGCGTTTTATAACCAGATACGAGTTGAACGATGCGTTTCCTTAGGTGAAAAATTAACCAAAGAACAAGAAAAACAATGTGAGGACTTATGACAAATTCACAAGAAACAATCTGCCACGTTACTGAAATCCTAAAACATATTGACGCTTTGATTGCTGCGGGCGAACAACGTAGCTCGAGGCTTGCAATTCTAAATCGTGCAAATGAAGAATTTACCAAGATGCTACCAGTGGGAGAGCAAGTAGAGCTTGAGCATCATGGTAAAACATGGCTTGAAGGAGAGGGCAAAGGGCGGTGGACTGATAAAGTCGGTACTAGAATCCCTAGTTGGTCTGAAATACCCGATGATGTTCATCCAATCGGTGAAGCAATGGCAAAGAAAGGTTTAGAATTATGATTGAAAATAAAGAGTTAGTGCAGGAAGTGGCTAAGACTATATGCTATCACAATGACCCATTAAAAACTGATGATTATAGGAATTGGATAGTTGAAGCAGAAGCAGCCCTATCAGTAATCGCTCCCTACTACGAAAAGCAGATTGCGGAGTTGAAATCGCAGATTCCGCAGTGGTTGCCTATTAATGAGAATACACCAAGAGATGGAACTACTATCTTGATTTATCCGCATACTGACGGAACAGATGTAGGAGAAGCTTTTTGGGATAAGCATTCTGGGCAATGGCGTTCTGAATATGATAGAGAATATCCTGATGTATGGCAGCACTTACCAAAACCACCAGCGGAGTAAATAACATGACACTACAGGAACAGATTGAATTACTTAAAGCAATAACCGTATCTCAAACTGATTATACAGGTAAGCTAGAAGATAAAATAAACAAACAATCCAAGGCGTTGAAGATGGCTAAGGAGGCTTTGGAGTTAATAGCTAAACCTCAATATGAGATTGTTGGTTATTTGAAAAATATAGGAGTTGAAGCCCTCGCAACTATAGAAGAAATGGAGAAGCTATGAAAACTATTTTGCATTTATGTGCTGATATTGGTAGCGATAGCAAACCATACCAAGACGCTGGTTATAATGTGATTTTAGTCGGAAAAGATATTGGTGTTGAAAAGTATCACCCGCCTAAAGAAGTTTATGGAATTATAGCTAATCCTGTATGCACAGAATTTAGTGTTGCCAGCAAGGGGTTTAATAATCATGGTGATTACGAAAAGGGAATGTTTTTAGTAAATCATTGTCTGCGAATTATAAGTGAATGCTCACCTATTTTTTATGTTATAGAAAACCCCGCAACAGGTAGATTAAAGAATTTTTTAGGCAAACCTAACTATGAATATGAGCCTTGGTGGTTTGGTAGCCCATGGACTAAAAAAACCGCATTATGGGGAAGGTTTAATATACCAGATAGAAAATTCCTTAAATGGCAAGATGTGCCTAAAAATGAAAGTTTATATATCCGACCGAGCAGAAATAAACCATCTATGGCACAATTCCATAAATCATCGCTAAAAGATATTCAAGAATTTAGCTGTTTTAGTGATGTAGTAAATGATGATATGTCACTACGCTCATTATGTAGCCAAAATTTCGCAAAATCATTCTTTGATTACAACCAATAAGAAAGGCACTCGTTATGAAAAGAGTTTATATAGCCAACAACAAAATGAAGGAGTAAATAACATGACACTACAGGAACAGATTGAAAAACTACAGGCTGAATATCTATCAGGTGATGCAACTCGTGACCCTTATTTGATGATTAACGATGCGTTAAATTTGCTCACCAAGCAATCCGAGATGCTCAAGATGGCGAAGGAGACGTTGGAGTTTTATCGTTGTGCTAAAACTTACTGTGGTATCGGCGGTAATATAGAACTTATGCCCATTAAAATAGATTATGGTATTAACGCCAAACAAGCCCTCGCAACCATAGAAGAGATGGAGAAATAAGATGACGAACTATAAGGAATGCAGTGGCAATCCAGAAGATTGTCCAGAAAATGAAGGCTATGGATGCTGCTATAATTCATTAAAAAATGCGATTTCTTCTGCTTTAGTTTTTAGATATAAGGAAAAAGATGCAAATACTTGCGTTGATTTTCTATTATCTAATATAATCGCTCCCTACTACGAAAAACGGATTGCGGAGCTGAAAGCGCAGATACCTGACTGGAAATTTATAAACGAAAATCTGATAAAGTTAATCAACGAAACAGATATTGGAACAGCCAATGCTATTGCAGCCTACATTTATGATACAACACCAGCGGAGTAAATAACATGACACTACAGGAACAGATTGAAATGCTTAAAAACGGCAGATATACGGCATCAAAACCCCTGTCATTAGAAATAATCCACAAGCAATCCGAGATTATCAAGGTGGCTAAGGAGGCTTTGAAAAATGCTCAACTAGGTTTTGAAGTAGCTAGAGAGCAAGAATTTAGAGCAGAAGTTATGCAAACCCTCGCAACTATAGAACAAATGGAGAAGTAGATGCAACCTGAAACACCAACAATCTTAAAATATGCGGATAATATCCACTTTATTGAGAAAAATCCCGATGAAGTTACTGTGCCAAAATTTACATTGTGGATAGCTTGTTGCTTGGTTATGAGGCTGCTCTTAAGGAAGCAAAGGTTGATTATCAGAGAGAAATGCCATTTGGCGCACTAGATGTTGATGTTTTTATAGAGCGCGTGGATGCGATTATTAAAACTTTAAAGCGGGTTAGTAAAGCGGGTGGGGAGCTAGGAAAATGAAACTAGGCGAGGTTTGCATCGTTTCTGCTGGTTTGGGCGCAGTTGCAACGCTCGCATGGGTGGTGAAAATGAATGATAAACAAGGCAACAATTTAAAAGGGGATAATTATGCAGCTGTCAATAGAATTCAGAACCTTAGCGATAATAAACCGAGTTTGGAGCGATAAAAATATGGATAGGATAGTTTGGATAAGTTTAGCGTTATTCCTATTAGTTGCTGCATATTGCGCGTGGCGCGATGCTGATAGTAAATTTCCAGTGCCAAGCGGAAAGATTTACGAAGATACGTTTTTTAGAGATAACAATAATTAATACAATACCTATTCAATCGCGTTGAACATTGAATTAACTTTTAGATAACATAAGGAAATATATGATAAAAACCAAGGATGAATTTACACCGCAGCAAAGAGCATTATGCGAGAAGCTAATTAAAATAAACAAGCGCAGGAATTACACGCCATTTATCGCGGTTCCGCTGATTGGGTTTTGGCTTATTTCGCTGGGTTTTGCGGGTGCAATGTTTTACAATTTATTTAAGTGAGGGGTTATGATAGCTTTAAAAATAGTTGGTGTTTGGGTTGTAGGTGCAGTATTTATATGCCTTTTGTTTTCATTCATTAATGCGGGTTTTGATTGGCTTTGGGTAGATGGATTCGCGACAATTGCGAGGGTGCTTGCAGGTGCGTTTTCTCTTTGTATTGCTTTATTTTATTTTTCATGTAGGGATTTAAACAATGATAAGTGAAAAACAATTTAAACGCATAGAGGCTATTATTTCCCGCGCTGAAAAGCTAGTTTCAGTCCTAGAGGCTAGGCTTGACCCATGCCCAGTGCAAAAAGCACAAGAAGCCTTGCTTGCTGATTTTGAGGGTGCTAAACAGCGTTTTGAGGAAATAGCTAAGTCTAAAATCATTAACATCCAACCGAGCCAAAACAATGAAAATCTTTGAATTTATAATGAAAATCTTTGAATTTATTCTGCAATTGTTTTGTGTTATTATAATTGTTGGGTTTTGCAAATTATTAGGAGTGCCAGAGAAATGATGATTAACGCTATTTTGCTATCGGTACTTTCACGCTGCATAGGCGGCGGCTTCGGTGATAAATACACTGAAAAACTAGGGCATACAGTTAGCTTTCTGCTTGTGGCAATTGTCATTAGCTTTAACTATATGGGTAATTATTTAATGTTTTTACCCATGTTGACTGCGTTCTGGGTAATTCGGATGCTACCGACACAGGCATTGTTCAGCGCAATTCACGGGCAAGCACCTGCGCGGGGTGATGGGCGGTGGCAAATGCTGCAAGACTGGACTTTTAAGCTATGGCGCACTTTGCCAGAAAAATATCAGTCATGGAGAGTTTGGGGCATCATATATGGTGCGGTGCGTTGCTCGCTTCTAATCCCGCTTGCAGTGGTTAATCCGTGGTTATTGATATTCCTAGGGCTGGGGTTTGTTTATTATGCTGCTGGGTGGGTTTCCGCCCGATTTAACCTAGGTGATAAAGCGGTCATGCTGGCTGAGGTAACAATTGGAGCGTTATTTGGAGTAATTTTGTGACAAATGACCAATTAAGATATTTTACAAAAACAATATATGTCTTGTTTGTGCTATGGCTGGTAGCTGCATATAGCCCTTGGTTTTTCAGTGCTTTATTATTTTTACATTTTTTATAGGATACATAAATGCAACCACTAATAGCGCAACAAACCGAGTTTCAGGCACGACCACAGCCCATTATCTTGACTGCCGAGGAGCGCGAGGAGGCGCAAGAGCGGTGTAGGTATATTGCTGGGCATCCACGGAATAAAGCTATAAGATTAGCGCGATAATTATGCTTTAAAGCACTTTCAGTGAACAAACAATTCACCTTCCGCAATCCTACGACGCAAAAGCCCATTTAGTTTTCTACCGCCAGCGCGACACCATTTTAGCAATTCCGCGGGTACGCTGTCATAATCACCGCGGTTGAGTTTCTGGCGCAAGGTTGAGCGTTGCAATGCCCCCCCGCCAAGATTGAAAGTAAAGCTAACTAGGGCAGCGAATTGATTGTCGGTGAGAGGAACATAGATAAGACGGCAAACAGAGGCTTCTGCGCTGCTTAAATCGCGTTTCAAAAGTTCCTCTGCTTGTTGCTCGGTAATGGGAGGTGTTTGCTCGTTAATCCCACGGGTAGAACCATAGCCAATCGTCCATACACCAGCAGGGCATAGGTAAGGCTCTGATTTAAACCCCTCAAAACGGCGGATTAAGTCTATCCCGTCTTGGTTTGTTTTTCTCATTTTCCTGCCCTGATTTTACTCATCGCACGAGAACCGAAGTAAAAACTAATAATTCCGCTGAAAATAATCTGGTCATCTTCCGTCCATAATTGCCAAGGCATGGCAGTGATTTGGTTGTATTTCACGAATGCGTATAGAATGAAGAAACTGTAAGCAATAACGGGGCGAACTGTGCCATTAAGTGCATCCACCCAGTGAACGCCAGTAGTGTAGGTTTTATAAAGTGCTGTGGTTTCCGCAATATCTGCATTGGCGTTTATCTCGTCAAGGCGTTGCGATGCACCAGCAGCTTGCATTTCCATTTGTAATTTCATTACGTCAAGTTCGTGAGCTTTGTCTTGCTTGTCCTGAAAATACTTGAGTAAATCAGGTAGTGCGGAAGAAAATAATCCAAGTAACGAGCTTAAAAGTGTTAGCATATTATCCTCCTACGTTAATTTGCATAAGTTGTCTAAGTGACAGAGAAACTAACAATGCGGGATTATTCACCGCAGATTGCAGATAGACAAGCTCTTGGTATTGTAACAGTGTGCCGTAAGTCATAATCGCCATAAGAAAGCAGATAGTAACAGTTACATAAGGCGCGACCAGATTTGCTTTATCAATGATTGCAGCATCCCTAGCCCTTCTCGTGGGCTGTAAATTAAAAGCCCGATAAAGGACGCAACAAACGCACATAATGCCCCAAACATAATTGCGGGTTTCGCAACCTTCTTTGAAATATCTACTGTTTTCCGCCATTCCGCACATTCCTTATTTTCTGCTTTTAGTTCATCAAACTCAACTCTGTTTTGCTTCTCATTTTTATCAAGATATTCTTTGATTATAGTTTTAAATGAAGTCAAATCTTTTTCTAAGTTTTTAATAGCCTCCGTATTTTGAATAGCTTCCCGCAAATATCTTTCCGTGTCCTTATCCATATCATAATCTTACCCTTTAATAATTAGTCAAATACGTCACATTAAAACTAAAATCAGACCCAGCAGGGATGAGATTTGCAAAAGAACCCCAAGAGCCTGATTGTCCGATTTCAATTAGGTTTGTGCCTTCTAAAACCCGCGCTTGCACAGGAATGCCAGTAACAGCTTGTAAATTTCCCGCAACAGATACAGAAACACGATTTTGGTAATCTGTGCCAGTTACACCACGCACAGGAAACGGCAAACTAATATAAACCCTCCCCGTTGGCGAACCAATTAGGCTTGAAACAACCACTAATCCTGATACCGTAACAAGGTTTCCATCTCTATGCCATCCTATGCAGTTATAGGAAAGATTAAATCCGCCTGTGTCAGATGTCATGGAAGCTGACGAATAGCCATCTACCAAGTCTTTATCGTATAGTTTTGTTGTCAAGTTTTGGATGTTATATTTTTGTGTCACGTTTTCACAATGCACATAAAACTCATTATTTGGATTTGACCCATTATTGAGCATTTTATCTTTAACTTTAATACCTGTTGGCGTAGCATTTGGTGCAGTTCCTAATTGGATATTTTCCATATTCAGATTAGAGAATATATTACCACCACCTGCATCTATTTGAATACCAGTATTGCAAGAACCGTTAATAACTACATTGCCAAATGAATTTGAATTAGAACCAGAGCCGACAAGATTAGTAGTAGTTCCGTTATCCTTAAACCATATAGCCCTTTTACCGCTTGTGAAATAGAGATTCTCAAATCTATTATACCAACAACCGCTATCAGCTCCGCCGATATTCTTACCAGCCATGATAACAAGCTGTTCTGTGCCACCAAGGAAGTTAATACTTTGGAAATAATTATAGTTCTGATTTGCAACAGTAGTGTTATTTTCTTCTAGCTCAGGGGTTAAGTGCATCAAATGAATGCCTTGGTTATTAGCTACAAGGTCAATATGCCCAAGCAGCCGAGCTTTAGAATCTGCCCAGTGCAGGATTACCATATTTTCAGTATTACCGTAAATACGAGCGTTATTACTGATAATGCCTTTCCCTGCCCCATTTACGCCATTATATGGCATTAAAATAGAGGAAGATATATAATAATCACCCTCTAATAGAGCTGTTCTATTCGCTAAAATAGCTGCATTGATAGCAATATGGTCATTACCATAACCATTTAATCCTGATTGTATTGGTGTCATTCTTCGCTCGCTTTCTTTATAGTATTTCCTTCTGCTATCCATGCTTGCACATCTTCGCGAGTTACTAGGCTGCTTTCCATTATGCCATCATCGGTTGTTCTCATTACCACTGTTTCGCTTGCATCGGTAAATTTCCACATTAAATAGCCCCCCCTGTTAGAGTTATTACTGCATTGGCATTTGTATCAATAAGAAGCGTTGACTGTCCAACTGTCAGCACCGCAGAACCAACTGTCGCCAATAGCGTTATTCCATCAAGGTCACCCGATACAAATGTAAGAGCAGTTAACACTGTGGTTGCCCCGCCACCTGAGTTATTATAAACTGCAAAGTTACCTACGTTAGCAACAGATACGCCAGTTGGGGCTGTTGTAAGTCTGAATTTAAACGGAATCCATATTCTAGCCGTAGTTGTGCCTATCACGATACCAGTTCCAATAGTTCCACCCGCGCCAGCAACTCCACCAAGAGTATATAACTCACGATACGAAACTGTGCCACCTGCCCCGAATGCAACCGAACTGCTATCTGTGCCTGTAAAGGTAAGTGTATTACTTGCAGTTAGCGTTTTGCCATTTGCGATAGTAAGTGTAGCAGAAGTGGCAGGGGCGGTGATTGCTACTTTATTTATAGATGTAGCAGTTGCCTCGCCTAGGATCGGAGTCACTAGGGTTGGTGATGTGTCAACGACAAATTTTGTGCCAGTACCAGTTTGACTTGCAATAGACGTAGCGTTTCCTGAAGATGTGATAACACCTGTTAGGTTAGCATTTGTTGTAACGGTTGCCGCATTTCCTGTGATTGAACCTGCAATCGCATTGGTAACTTGTAAATCGGTAAACCAACCTTTTGTTAATCTCGCTCCTGTAGCACCTAATGACCCTGTGCAAGTTATATCATTCGCACCAACAGCTAAATTTCCACCAGAAACAGTAAATCCACCTGTAGCTGTAGCAACAGTTATGTTGGCAGAACCGTCAAAAGATACACCACCAATTGTTCTTGCTGTTGTGAGCGTGGCTGCGCTTCCTGTTGTATTCTGATTGAGGGTTGGAAAATCAGCAGCAACTGCGATTGTGAATGCGCCTGTTCCTGTTGTGCTTTTTATAATGCCTGTTGCCAGCCCGCTAGTTCCAGCTGAATAATCAGTTCCAACTGTTGCAGCCGATACTGCCGTTCCGTTACCCTTCATTAAACCCGTAACAGATGTGGAAATTGTTATCACTGGCGTAGTTGTTGCGTTTGCCACTGTTCCAGCAAAACCATTTGCACTTGCGACAGAAGCAGAAGTTACTGTGCCAATTGCTGCAACATCCAATTTTTTCCATGCTAAAGCATTGGTTGGCAATTCAGTATTCGCATCAATTAATGAAATATATACATAAATTCCTGAACCAGTATCATAACGCACCGCAGCATTTGCGGAATAGGAAAAAGGAGAACCACCATTATCGGAAGTGGTAATAAACCAAGGAAAACCATATTGCTGATACTGCTGGATATTAGAAGTAATATCATAAAGAACTTCATTCATAGCCACTCGTTCAACATTTAGAGCAGCGGGATTGGTTGAACGAGGAAGTGAATAATCCGTTCCCCAGCCGTATGTATAATTTACTGGCCCCGCAGCAGCCCCCGCAACAGGAATAGCAGTACGATCACCACTAGTGCCAAATGGAACTCTAATATAAACTGGATTAGTCATATTTTACCTATATTTTCATAATATAACCGCCTGTAATTATTGCAGGTGGTAAGTTTTGATGTTTTGCCCCATTGCCAGAAGTGCCATTTATGATTGAAATTCCAGTTGTGGAAACGCTACTGCCAGCGGGCGGTTGTGCGTAGTATCCTGCCGAGCCAGCTGGTGCAGTAATCATCTGGAAAGAGCGGTCGGTTACTTGATGAATATGTCCGGGGTCGGTTATATTTGCTGCGTGCGTGTGCTGTCCATTTTGATTTTCCGAAAGCGCAACCGCTTCCAATCCGCCCGCAGCACCAAGAGTTACACCAGAAACGCCACTATCGGCAGTTGTAATCCGCCCCGCCGTAGTAGTGCCGCCCATTGTATCAAGCCCAAAAATCGCTCGCCCACGATAATCGGGCATTGGCAAGCGTTTATTTGCAGCAAAATCCGCTGCGGCAGAAATTCCTCGTGTTGTAACAACGCCAGAGCTAGTTTCAATTGGCAAAACGGTATTTGAATAATCCGCCCAAAGCATTGTGTAAAGGGCAAGCGTATCGGCATTTGCTCGCTGTGTAGCCCCAGAAGCGGCACTACCGATAGTCGTCCCATTCAACCAAAGCCAGCCACCTGTACGAATGGTATTGAACGCCCACGGCAGCAAATCACCTGTTTGGAAAGAGCTGTAATCTACCAATCCCCATTTCGTATTATCGGCGGGTGTTGCGGTGTTCGCATCCACCAACGAATAATAATTTCTCGCACCTGCCCCTGCAAATCCACCAGTAAATCTCACAGTAGCATTGATGGCATAAGGAAACGGCGTACCTCCGTTATCGGAAGTAGTAATAAAATCAGGAAAACCGAGCCGCTGATATTGCTGCAACGCAAGTGTAATCTGATATTGCAATTCATTGAATTTATTGCGTTCAATGTTAAGACCAGGTGGAGTTGCGGGGTCTAGCTGATAGTCAATGCCATAGCCATCTGGATAGCTTATTGAGCCATCTGGTTGCACAGTTTCAGGAATGGCAGTGCGGTCGCCCGATGCCGCAAATGGTTCTATAAAATACTTTGCCATAAATTAAAGCTCCGAAAAATTACCATTATCAAAGTTTTCATGATACTCATCAAAACCCCAAGCGTCTTCCACAACAACCCGATAACTACTTCCAACGCCCGCAGGACGGGGCAAAACATCAAAGTTATCAAACAAGAATATCAAATCTGATGGCAGCGGAAAAGTAAAAGTATAAAATTGCGTCATGTCATGATTATCATTTAACCACGCTTTCCCATATCTTGCACCAAAAATCCACTTCAAAGCACGATTTATATCTGGCACGCACCCGCAACTGGTAAGCTGGAAATAACGCATCTGCAATAAAATCCTTGCCGTTTCCGTGCTTAATCTGTGAGAGCCTTTCCCCGCCGTTGCAAAATTGCTGCGATTGAAATTTTCGTGCGGCGTGCCGAAACCCCATGTCGGCTGTCCACTATCAGGTATATTTATAAAAATCGGCTGTCCGAGAATTATAGACCATATAGACAATCCGAAATCATTTGCGGTTTGCAAATTAAAAACATCACGATACCAATTTTCCCAAAAATTAGTTTGATTTTCAGTGTACCAATTTTGCTTTTGCGTCATCAAAGATTGCAAATTCCCAGCTTCATTGTATTGCCAAAGCAATGCTTGCAAAAGATTTACGCTAAAATCAAACTGCTGGATAGTAGCTGTCATGGCGTAACTACCGTAATGCTCGCGGCATCTATTGTCGCAATTTCATTTATCGCAATTGCCAAAGTGTTTGTTGTGTAAGAAATAGAATCAGCATAGCTAACCTCAACTTTATTTAAAAAAATACCAGGGTTTTCAGACATAATCGCACCAGCAATTTCAAATGGTGATACATCCAAGCCGATTATAAAACCTTGCAAATTACTTTCAACGCCATTTGTCCCAGTGATTTCTATCAATCCAGCGGCATAATCAAGAACAGCTTGAATAATTGCGGCAGAATCGCCGCTTGATGTTACTTTCACAAGGATTGCAATTTCTGTTGGGCGGTCAAATTTCACGGTATATGTTTGCATGCTCGCTGGTTCAACAACGGAAACTTCTGTTGCGCCATTCCAAGCAGCACCAGAACTCTTATTCTCAAGCAATGCGGCGGCAACATCTAGATCAGAACCGCCATTGACGCACGCCCAAACCGAATGTGCTACCATGCTAATAGTATCCACCGTTTCTGTTGTTGCCGCCACATTTTCTAAAAAGGATAAGCTGGTAACACCAGAAACCTGATATAATGCAGAAGTAATAGCAACGGCAAGTGACACGCCTTGAAATCCAAGCGTGTTATTGCGATACGCACGGGCGGCTTGATCGGATTGCGTGGAAGAGCCAAGCACGCCAACCGTTGGATTATTCACAGTTTCCCAGCCGAGAACATTTGTGACGATTTGCGTTAGGGTATTTATCGCACAAGGAATTGCACCATCCTCAATTGATGCAAAATCTACAGTAACCGTGCCACCAGCACCAATTACTACTGTGGATAATGATTGGAATAAATCTCCCGCCATTGATTGCGCCTGTGTTCCCGTGCTGATGATTGTTCCTGCAACACCTGTAAGAACAACTCCAGAAACCAATGTTTTAGTAGCGGCGGTGCGTTCGCCGCCCATTAAAGCAAAAATCGCATCAAAAAAAATCCCGCCCGCAATGTTCGGATTTATCTGATTGGCGAGTGCGGCATTGTTATTAACTTCCTGTGTACGGGCGAGCGTGTCGCCAGTGATTAAAACCCCTTGCGGAGTGTCGGCGGTGACAACTAAGTCTTGTCCGAAAGCTGTTTTATATTCATTTTGCACAATCGTCAGCAAATCAGAAGTTTGCGGAACAATTGCCCCTGTATTTATGAGATATTGATAATTAGCCATTTATAACCCCAGTGCCGAATTGCGTAACGATTGTTGCTGTATATTTTAGTGTATTTTCTACACGGAATAATTCAATAGATTTCACCTCTTTTACGCCCAGAACCCCTTGTAAAGTTTTTCGCAAATACGAAGTCCATAATGGATAATTAGGCGTTCCAACCCATATTGTCTGAAAGTTCGGAATGCCTTGCTTGATTGCTAAAACCATTTCGCCAAGCTGTGCTTTTGACGCAGTAGCACAGGCGTAAAGCACCGCATCAATACCAGAATAGATAGCCAGATTGCCATCTCCCCCGATAAAAATATCGTTTTGTGAATTTGTGCCAAATGTTACTGTCATGTGTTTGGAACTCCTGTATCTCCGCCGCCAGTTTGAACGCCGCCGTGCGTATGGTTATGCAAGCTAACTGCCACAGAACCACCACCTTTTGCCGTAACATCTTGTGTCGTGCTAATTGTACCATTAAATTCTGCGGTTTGTCCATACTCTGGATTTGTTCCAGAAATCAACGCACCTGTGATTGTGGTTAATGGCGTATCCAAAACTATTTCGGGTGCGGTGATTTTTACTTTATCCGCCCAAAGAGCAATCCGCACCGTTCCAGCAAGATTTTGCAAAACTACATTTTCAGCGTCTTCAGGGTCAATCACAACCTGTTTCATCATAGAATCGGGGATAAACATTGCGTCTTCAAAACTATGTTTTCTTTGTGTGTTTGGCGATGAATTTGTGTAATTTTTCTTAAAAAATGAAATATCACGGTCATTCGCCTTTATCCACCCCAAATCACCTGCTTTTATTGGAAAACTCAAAACGAAACCACCACCACCGAGCTGTAAAACTGGAACGCTTGCTATTTGCGAGCGGCTTACGACTTCGTTTTTCGTTGTAACGAAGCGAATTAGCGGCTGCACCGATGCCCTATTTGTGGCACGGTCATAAGCTAAAACCTGTGCTGGTAGCATATCATCAGTTTTTTGCAAAAATTTTGTGAAGGCAAATTTAAGAACACCTTGCAAAGTGTCGCTGTCGGCAAGATTTCCTGATGGTGGGGCATGATTGGTCATAAGGTTGCCCCTGTAAATAATTCTTTGCTTATACACTGCAAATTATACCAAAAAGGAGCATCCCTATAAGCGACTTCAAAGTCTAATTTTTGCACAATATAATTTCCATTTACTGCGGGATTTATTTCGCTTTCAATTTGTACTTCACTGCCGATTTGCACGGAATTATCAATCATCATTCGCACATTTGCACCATAAACAGTAGGTTGCGGAACGCCTACCATACCAGTGTTTTTATTTATTAAACGCACTGAATCGCTGCGAGCCTGCCCTGTATTCAGAACTATTAGAGATTTTCCGTCCACAGTTGCGAGAATACCGCCCATTTGGTTTAATTTTTCAATGCACCCCTGCGGCGAACCAGTGTAAGAGAAATTGTCAATCTGCTTATCAGTTGCCTTAAATTCTAAAGTTAATGGCGGGGTCATAGCATCGGCGATTTGCTGTGAAATCGTCCGCAAAGTTGCAATTGACGATTGTTGAATTGCCGCCGTACTCGCCAACTGAAAATTATTTGTGAGGCTATTTAGAATGATTCCAATATCGGGTGGCTGCGTCACACCACCCTGAAATACCTGCCCTTCAAAAAGACGAAAAGTTCCGTAGCTTTCCCGCCCGACATCTAGCGTAAAATTTATAGGGGTCAGCACTCGTTTTGCAATCGGCGAGGCTTGCGTTAAAATAAATTTGCGGTGTTCTTTTGTTAGATTGAAAACTCGTGCTTCACAAGTTCCCATTGTTGCCGATAAAAATTTCGTACCTCGTGCGTAAACATTCAACCCTTCATAGGTTAAAATGTCGCCTTCAATCTCAATTCCAATTCTTACGATGCGTTGGTCAAAAGCACTTGCCATATTTTCCCTCTCTATGGTGCGAGAGTATAGCCTTGCGGGGCAAATCGCAAGGGCAATGCAGCAATAGGATTAAAAAAAGCGGCGGTGATAGGCAAAGATGGCGGCGTGCGATATGCTGCCAATTCCGTAGGGCTTAAATAAATTAGTGATTGCGTAACGCCGAATTGCGTGTAATCAGGTATTTCTTGGTTTTGCGTAACAATTGCGAAATTACCATTTTCCAGATATTTTGCTGGAATTATTAGACTGCCAGCAACCGCCCGCTGATTTTCAATTATAAAAACGCCATTTAACGCCAAGGACACGCTGATTGTTCCATTGGTGATACGAACACTAATATCCCACTGGTTATCATCTAAAACCGTAAGCAATTGCTGATTTGGGATTGCCTGTAAAGGAACAATTATCATTTTCCTAAATCCTTCAAGTAAGCATCTAAAGCCTGCTGTTGAGCTGGTGTATCCGCCTGATATTTAGGCGTTTGCAAACCACGATTTACAGTGTTCCCATTTTCAGGGTTGGCGGGGGCATAATCCTGCGATGCAGTGGTTAAATTAACATTGCCCGAAGTTTGCGTAATAGATGCAGGGGCAACAAATAAAACTTCCCGCAAACGCAATCCGACTTTAATTGCATCAAACATCTCGGGGTCTTCTTCATGCGGCAATTCAGCGATTATCATATTTGAATAAACACCAGCATTTGTTTGAACGGCAAGCAATGTCGCATTTACAAACGCCGATTTTATTTGCTGAAATGTTGAAGCATAAAATTGCGATTTTATTATCAAGGATAGTTCAATTTGCACTGGATTTATCACATGATGGTCGGATAAAGTCACACCAGTTTCAACAGGATGATCCATAACCTTGGATGTTTCCCGCACATCAATTCGCATTTCATTAGCATCGGCAAAAAGCTGGTCAAAAGTATCTTGGTCATGAATTGCAACTTTATTAGAATCAAAGCTACCTAACAGCAACTCAATACCAAGAATGGCATTAGGCAATATAGAGGCGGGTGTAAAATTAAAAAGTGCCATATCAATAAGCCACCGCATCGTTATTTTGGGCGAATACTTGCCGCATTTGTTTTTTGAATTCTTCGCTCATACTTGCCGTTATGCCATGAGCATCAGTTGCTTGTGTTTGCACCTCAATTTTATCAATTTGAACTGTCACATTTTTAGTATTGCCACCGCTATTTTTATTTTCGCCTTGCGATGCAAAAGGTGTTTCGCCTGCAATTTGCATAGCCATCTGCCCTCGCTTCATTGATTCGCCATATTTATCACGAGGTGAAACAAACTTTTGGCTAAAATAACCAGCGGCTTGATTGGCATCATTCATGCTTTTGAATTTTTCGTAACTCCAGCCTTTTCGCCCGCTATTTTTTATTTCCCAATCAAGGGCATCAACCGTTTGCGATTTAGACGCACCGAATACATCAATGCCAGTTCCTCTTTTTATGTCTGCACGCCTATCAGGATGCCACTGTAAAGCACCTTTTGCCAGCCCACTATCACCCACCGCCATTGAGCCTTTTTTACCGCTTTCCGCCTGCAAATTTGCCGCAATTGCCGCTGCTTGTGGACGAGAATATCCTTTTGCTATGAGTAACGACATATAATCGTTTTTATTAGGCTGGTTAGGAGTACTTGGAATAGAAGGCTTTTTATCCTCACCATACATCATAGCAACATCGGGGTCAATCCAACCTGCGAATTTATGTGCGGCTTGTGCAATCATTGAATCCCCGCCTTTTGACGGGTCAAAAATTGCCTGAATGCCCTTAAAGTCTTCATAAGCTAGAAACAAAATGGCAAAAAGTTTTCCTAATGCTAACCCTAACCCAGCCAATGCAGGAGCGGCAGTAATGGCAGAAGCACCAAGCCCTGTAATACCTGCAATCATAGCAGGAGCCGCGAGAGAAAATGCCGTTGCACCAACAACCATTGCGGTAAAGAAAGCCGCCGCGGCATCTTTGTGAGTTGCTAGATAATTGAAAAAATCCGTCAATCCGTCAATGATTGGCGTAAGGGCGGGTAAAATCATCTCGCCAATGACATTCCAAAAATTGGTGAAGCTGGTGGATAATTTATCCATTGCCGTACCGAATTTTTTAGCAGCCTCGGAAGCTGGTTGCATTGCAGCAGTTCCCTTAAACCCCTCCGCCTTTGCCTCCTCATAATCCTTGTCATTTTTTGATAAAAGCGTGCGAGTGCCAACGCCAGAAATACCATATTTATCAAAGAAAAATTGTTGTTGTTCTGCTGGTAAATCTTTTACTTGGTCATGGATTTGGTCAAGCAATTCTGTCAATGGCTTTGTCGGCAATCCAACCGCTGCATTTTGCTTGTACATCTGGTCGTACCACCCCACAAGCTCCTCGGCACTACCACCAGCTGCTTTTACCGCAGCACCATAAGCTGCAACTTGCGTTGTATTCTGCCCCCACAATCCCGCTTGCACCGACAATGTGCGATTTTGCTCTTGTGCATTTATAATGCCCGATTTTATACCCTGATACGACAGATAAGCAGCCAATGCACGAGTAGCATCTTCAACCGCATTTACATACGATTTGCCCAGCTTCGTTGATTCCTCGTTGGTTTTTTTTGTCGCCTCGCCCGCTTTAGTTGCGGTGCGTTCAATCTCTTTGTTGCCCTTGATTGCATCCGCAGAATTAGACTTAAAAAGCAAATAAAATGTATTAAAAACGCCCATTATTACCTCTTTTTCTTCGCCGATTCAGCTACCATATAATCATTATAACGAGGGATTACTATTGATTCCCAAATTATAAAAGCATCCTCCAAATCATAAACCGTTCTTAATTCGTGAAGGGTTGCTTTACCGCTGCTTATGATTGTACCGATGAGGGGGTCAATGTTGCGGTAATCTTCGCTAGTATCATCTGGACGAATTCTCCTAAGAAATCGGAGATCCGTCCGCTCTGAAAAAAATTGCAGTTATACTCCAACATTGCCATTTCAATTTTCATCAAAGTTTCTGCATCGTGGACATGGTTGTTAATCAAAGCACGAGTTGAAAGACGCAGCGGTGGCATTCCGTCCATTGGTATCGCAACATAGCTCATAAGTTTTAGCATTGTCGCCTGATTTTCGTCATAATCACCAAGTTTCGGAATTGCGGACATTGGATATTTCGCCAAAATCTCCCGCCCTTCAACTGCATCAAAACGAGATAAAAGAAAGGTGAGCTTTTGCCCATCCATATCATCTACCGAAAATTCTTTTGGCTTGATTAAATCAACCATCGTTAAACTCCAGCTTTATTTTCAAATGCAAACGCATAAGTTTTAGTTTTTAAGCGACCCGCTGATGCCACGCTATTGCCAAACATACCATCAGTTAAAGCACCGCCAGTCAATGTGATAACACGCCCGTCTGGATATGAGACCACCGCACCAATATCATCTAACGCAGCCACTTTACCTTTTGAAACACGCAAAGCATCCGCCAGAATTTGCAGGTTATTGTCATCATCAGAACTAGGAATTACATTGAGAACCATAGGCAACGGAATTGCTTTACTCCATTTTATAAGGTCGCCATTCAGTCCCATCGCCACATCAGCAATTTTTACCGAAGCAAAGTCTAATGGATCTGCATCATCCGCAAATTGCGTCAAAACTAAACCAGTTGGAAAAATTGTGCTTGCGGTGATAATTACCGTTAAACCAAACCCTGTGATATTTACAGTCATTTTTATGCCTTTCCTAGATTAAAATATCCCGACCTTCAATTTTACGAATTACATCGTCTTTTGAATAAATCAGCGTATAAACAGCTTTGTATTTGGTCACAGTGCTTTCAACATAAGGCACAATCGCAACAGTAACCCACCAACCCAAATTCTGCACTTGATACCATGCTTTAGGGTCACCAGTTTGTTCAGAAATATATAATTTTTGCACCTCGGTAAGAGTTTTTCCTACTGAAATTGTGCCGTTGAAAAGTGCTTGATTTATCACGCTTTGCAAAATTGCGGTTATTTGTGCCTTGCCCGCAAGATTAGCGGGGATTTTCGGCAATGCAAGAAGCAATGTCATCAACGCCGCCCCCGCCGCATCTTTTAACCAAATTTCATTTGCATAAGTGTTCTGGTCAGCAGGATCAACAGGCAACCCTTGCATCACGCCCCGTTGATAGAATTGCAGCAACTGCCCAGCGGTTTGTGTCTGTCCATAATAATTGATGTTCAACGCATCGTAAATATCAGCATCCGCATTGGTGGAAACTGAAGGTGTGAGATTAAAGAACTGGAACATATAATTCACAGTGCTATTAAGTGCGGTATAATCAGTCGCAGCCAAAATCATCATTGGCACGAGTTCAGGATATTCAGTTGCAATCGGGGCAAGAGTGATTGTAACGCCGCCAATATCCGCAAGGGCAGCTTGTAAAGACGAAGCATTTGCCGCAGTGCAACGAACCGAATACATGAATTGATTATTGCGAGCTAAATTCCATTCAGCAGCAGAAACAATTTCTGCCTCGGTAAGAGTTGGTAAGAAAGTAAAGCTACCGAAATTATTGCTTGCATCCGCCGATTCAATCAGAACCTCTGGCACAGTTTGAATCGCTGAACCAGCCGAGAAAATCGTACTAACTGCCAACCAACCAAGCTGTGCAGCAATATCATTACCACCAGTTCCCGCAGTTACTGAAATATCAGCATCGCCAGTAGTACCGCCAGTGAGATTAAATGAACCACGCACCGAATCATAAGTAACCGTAGTGAGCGACCACAACGCACTTGCCGCACCCGCAGTCATCGCTTCGGATGAAATTGTTAGGCTATCTGTGCTTAAAATGTAAGTACCAATACCACCTGTGCCAGTGCCTAAAGCGGTGATTGTCGGTGAACCAGTAATACCAGAGCCAGCAATTAGTTGCCCGATTGCGAGCGTGCCGTCAATTGCGGTTACGGTCAATGTATTAAAAGCAGCACCAGCCGTCATAGCTTCCGAGGCAACTGTTTGACTAGTAGTACTTAAAATATAAGTGCCGTTTCCACCCGTGCCAGTTCCCAATTCAGCAATAGTCGTGCCACCTGCAACGCCCGCCCCCGCAACCGTCATGCCAACTTCAATCGTGCCAGTGCCAGCACTAACGGTTAAAATATCGCCGCCAACATCGGTTGCAATTTCACCAGTGAATGATGCAGGATAAGAAATTGCAATTGAACCAGTGAAATTTACAGGGTAATCCTCTGCCCGAATCGCCGCTTGAATAATTGCGGCAACCGCTGCAAGATTTGCAGCACCAGAAAAATCAAGCCCTGATAAAGTATGAGAAAAAGCCCCCATTGTTAAGCCGAATTCACCAGCGGTTACGGCATTCCATAGCGTCAAAGATTGTGCTTGTTTTGCACCATAAATTTGCGGTGCGGAAGCTGCATTAACCCAACGAGCGAATGATATTTTTTGTGGGCGAGTAATGGTTTTGCTGATCCAGCCGAAATAAAACACTGCATACTTATATTCGGTGCTGGTAGTGCCGAAATATGTACCAACATCATCGGCAGAAGTAAATTCAATGTCACTATGAGTTGGCACGAGAGAATTAGTCGTAAATAAACGAGCAATCAATTCACGAGTGGATACAGTTGCCGCTGCACCTACGCCTGATGTAATATCCACATATCTCTGTAAACTTATTGACATAACTATACCCCTTTTATTTTGCAATTATTAAAATGCCATTGATGCATCGCTGCTTTACCACCTATTTTACCGCAATGCGGACATTCCACAATAGGAAATTTTTTATTTTTTCGGGAATCACTCATCTTTAATTTAGTTTCTTCCGAATGTTTAAGCCCAGTCATTAAAGTTCTTAATCTTTGTTTTTGCTCATTTGATAATGGCAAGTAAATTCTTTTTGTAGTCACACCTTTTTTTGCTAAAGATATAGACAGGCAGTGTTCTTTAGACAATTTCCGACCAGTTAAAGTTTTGCTTAATTTCTCATAAGTTTCTTTTTTTCTAATTCTGTTTTTGCTTGCCAACCCTATTTTTTCTTTAGTAACTAAAGTCAATTTTTTGCCTAATTGTGCATTCCGCATTTTCTTTCGTATAACATTATCATTAAAATCAAACAATCCACCAATCGCTTTATTGAGAAAATTATCATTATTTTTTATATCAAACTTTGTTAGTAACTCAATTTCCCGCTCTCTAGCATCTTTTGCGTTAGTAAAAATCTTATCAATTAAGACTATATCAGGATTACCATATTTTTCTATAAATTCTGCAACATAATTAGAGCTTGTAAAGTATGTTTTGAATAAATCATCAGGTGAGCAATTAGCAGCCCAGCGTGCTCCAATATAGCGTTTATTATATTTTGTCCATTCCAAAATATATGTATAAGGAGTTGATGATTTATTTATATACAAAACATTCAATTTTATTCTCCTACACTTCAATAATGTTAAATTCAACTGATTGTAACACGGAAATTTCGTTGCTGACAACTAATTTATGCGTGATTATGAAATCAAAGCTCGGACTGGCTTCGTTCCTATCTCTATCATCCTTAAAATATGGATTTCTTATTTCCATGACACGCTGAATACCCACTTCATTATTACTTCTATCACGCAATGCTTGAATGGTAGACGAGCTTTGCAAAATATATGACATGAGCGTCACAATATCGCTTGCCGTGTATTGATTTGGCGTGTTCGGGTCTTGAGTTGCAAGGGCGGATAGCTGAAAAGTCGTCGCCAAAACCTGCGTTTCAACATGGATTTCTTTTTGTAAATCCGCATCCCAATAATCACTGCGACTAGGCGAGCCAACTCTTTGTGTGCTTATAATATGCAGAAACGCTGCGGGGCTATCTGGTACGCCTTCTTGCGTTGGTTGGTATGCTTGCTGCACTGGAATCCCCGCAGCACCATTGACATTAGGAATACCCGCAGTTGGCTCGGCGTCTTCAATAATACTTATGAGAAGCGTAAATAATTGATTATCCAGCATTAACTAAAACCCCGCTTAAATCTTGTGCAGGAAAATTTATATTTGCTGGTACAGGCGTACTTGCCGTGCTGGAAATTGCACCAGAATTATTATCAACGATTGATGAAATAGAAATGCCCTCGGCGGCGGAATCACCTGCCACTACAATATAGCGGAAAAGCAAAGTATTCGTGCCAGAACCAGAAATATAGTCGGCATATCTGGTATGCGTGCCAATCGTAAGCTGCAAGCGGGGAGTGCCTGAAACATTAACCACAGAACTATAGGTTATCGTAAAATCTAAATTATCGGCAGTGATATAATCGCCGTTATCTGGTGGTATAATTTGCGTAATAAGCGGGGCATTCGGAATTTGCACACACAAAATTGAATCCCAACCATCCTGCATAAACCAATCAGTCTTTGACTCACATTGAAATGTTTTTGTAGAAAAAACGATTAAATCCCCGCTTACATTTCTATCCAGATCAAGAATGTTCTTTGAGACAAAAACTGTTACATAATTTTTCTGAAAATCAAGTCCGTATTGCTCATAAAGATTGCGGGGGACGGGCTGCACGCTTCCAGACAAAGCAAGCGGCGGGGCAAAGGCTGGCACGAATTGCCCATTCGGCTGCTTTATCCGCCCTGTGTTCGCAAAATACGAAAATGCTTGTGGTGAGATGAGGCGTAATGCCCGATTGAGTATATTGCTTCCCGGTGTCATTAGGCAGCCCCCTCTGTTACATGACTTAAGGTTGCAATCATAAATCCAGTATCATTTAAGGGAGCATCCGAAACGCCCGAAATGTTTAATTTACCCTCTTTGATTTTTCTTGCAATTTCACCAATAGTCGCACCAGAAATTTCTTTGCCCTGTTTTTTATATGCCCGTACACCGAGAGTTATTGGCGATAATGGCGGCGATTTTACATTTTTGATAGCATCCACAATATCCGCTTGCACGGAAGTCCCTAGAATATCCATTGCATCCTGCCCCGCCATTTTGCCGTCAAGAACACGAGAGGCTAGCCTTCCAGCAGTGTTCGCCCACTCTTTTTCTTTAGCAGTCGCCGTTGGTCGCATAAAGGGGCGGGGCGGTATCTTTCTTGATGCAATACCAAGCTCATTGCCCGCAGCAACTTCTGCAACCGAGCGTCCATTTTCATAAACCGAATCTTCAAACCAACCAACTTTTAATTGCATTTTCGCAAACGCCTCTATCCGCTGGTTTAACTCCATAAATGCTTTAGGATTGCTTTGTGTTGCGTCCGCCATAATCAGCCCCTAAAAGCAGTATGGACAGGCACTGGATTAAAGAAAAATCCACCCGCTGCTGCCAATTGTAAGAGTGCAAGCAATTGCGAGCCATAAGGGGAAGTTTGTAGCCAATACTGCCATTGATTAGGGGCAGGAGGTGGTGCAATCGCCACGCTGATTTTATCAATGCTTGATGATATTTCAATCCCGCCCGATTGCCCCGTTATCGCCAACCCCGAGAGATAAAGCAAATGGGCAGTCATATAATTTAGGGCAAGAGTTTGCTGCTTCACATTCATGCGATTGCAATATGAAGTCTGGTCGCTCAAATATGAAGTAGCAGTATCCCACCAGATTTGAATCGTGGCAGACGGGTAAGTGGTCGTATTAGCAAATGCAGGAAATAAAGCCCGAAAGCTCACTGCATCAAAGAAAATGGTCGCCATACGACCCCCTCGTGGTTATTCCACTTTTGTGTTTTTAGGTTTAACACCAGCGGCACGACCGCCTTGTTTGAAATCGCCTTTTGACTCGTCCAATTGTGCGGAACTATCACGAGCAACCATTTCATTGGCGGCGATTTTAGTCACAGTTTCTTGGCGTGGTGCAACTTCTTTTTCAATAATTTTCAAATGCCCACGATCTAGATGGCGTTGGAAATTCTTGTGATTGCGAAGGAAATCCGCCTGTGCCTCATTGACATAAGTCAAAACGCCATCAAGAGTAACGAGCTGCTTATTCGTTACATTCGCTCCACCTTTGATTAAAACTGACATTTTCGCAGTTGCTGGACGAGCAACGCTAGAACCAGCAGTATCAGTTTTTACAAAATCCACAAATTCATTATCAGCAGAAAGTGTAGAGAGAACATAAGGCATAAGCAGCTCCTAAAAAATTAAATCTTAATTGATGATATACGAAACAAATTATTGATGCAATAAAAAACTATACCCTAATAATTTCACCAGATTTTACCATTCGCGAAACTGTTGCCTCATTTAAATTTAATGCCTTGGCTAATTCCCTTTGCGAATTATAGATTATATCGCAATCGGACATTTTAACTTTTTTACTGCATTTTTCCCTAGATTTTTGAGCCATCCTTTTGCAGTTTTCTTGATTTGCTTCTGATGCCCGCCACTTGTCTTGTGCAATACGGATTTTTTGAGCATTTTCAGGATTGCTAATCATTTTTTTATATCCTTCTCGTACTTTCTGTTTTCCAATATCCGAATTAAGATATTTTTCTCTAGCTATAGAGCAATTGATTTTTCCTTGTTCAGTTCTTGGGTCTTTGCGTCCTTTTAATTTTATACGCAAATTCTGTTTTGCGGATTCTGTCATTTGATTTTTTGTTGCTTCTGATGCTTTTGCTTTACGCTCATCAGTCCATGAAGCAGACATTACAGCCCTGCCTTCTTTGGATTGTCGCCAAATTATACAGTTTGTCATTGCCAAGTCAGATAGCTTTTTTCCTTTTAATGCTTCGCTTGCTTTTTTTATTCGTTCTGGATTATTCCAAACTTTTTCTTTCATCAATTCGTACAAAGCAGGGTTATTCGTAAAGTCTATACCCTGTCCACCATTGCAGATATTATATCCGAATTTCGGATTTATAGCCTGATATTCTTTAATAGCATCAATTTCGGCTATTCGTGATTCCTCAACTGTTTCATGCACACTTAATATAGTTTGAACTGGGTCTCCATGCTTCCGCCAAGCATTATAGATAGGCAAGGATTTGCCAATCTTTGCACTATTTTTATGCTGAATATATCTATTATCAAACCTTCCTTTTTTATCAGTCCTTGATAAGCCTATATAAATTTTCCATTAGAAAATGTAAGCAAATAAACAAAATGTAGCATAAAAAATATCCCCTTATGTGATTAAACATAAGAGGATATTAAAACTACCTATTGCTACTGTCAATTATTATTTTTATCTTAAACCGCTACAGCCCGCTATACCTTACAACCGCATACGGACGCTTGCATAGGATACCAGCGGTCGCATTGCTGTAATCTTCTTCATAACCTTTAACAAGTTTTTGCACACCAAGCAACTGGAAAGTTGCAGGTACGACTTGAACAAAGGTCTTTTGGTCATCAGTGCCAGAATCCAACACAGAATCAGCGAACATATAGAATACATTATCGCCACCATTTGCCAAATTAAGTTGCACAGCGTCAACCACGCGAACATTTGGATAAAAGCCTTTCAACCAATCCCAAACCGAGTTGCCAAAAGTTGAAGTAGTAGCCAAATAATCAACGCTATTGGTTGGCAATGCAAGTGTAATCGCATCTTTATTTGGAGTGATACGACCTTGTGATTGCGTACGAAGGGTTTGCAATGCAGTGAGTAAATCCGCTTGAATTTCTAGGAAGGTCGCAGTCGCCCATCCGCCATTTGGAGCATTTACATAAGCAGGTAAATTAGGCTCGTTCAACAAACCATAAGTCTGCCCTAGCCCGCTATTATAACCATAAAAACCAACCGCATTGCGTTGGATTTCAAGCTGGATAGCATCAGATTTGCGTTTCTGCCCCGCACTATCAACACGCATACGAGCTGATTGTGCTTCTTCCAAATTGCCAACACGAAAACCAAGTTCAAAACGAACTACAGACCGAGTTGCGAAATTGGTGTTCCAACTTGACAACGGAACATTGCCAACATCAGTATAGGGAACTGCCGCACCAGTATTTTCAATTACTTGTTGTACAATTTGCACATCTTCCCAAGAACCAATTGTAGTGCGACCCGTAATTTCATCAATAGATTGCTTCGCAGTAACGATTTCCACAATACCCGGAAGCCAGTTTTGCAAAAATTGCAGTGGCGTGGTTGTTGATGGCGTAGTTAGCGGCTGCTGAGTGCTATCCATCGCATAATCAACGAGGCGGTCAAGAACACCACGATTGAAATTTACGCCAATCATAGGAAGCAATGTTTCCATTTCATCCATGGCATAATCACGGTTTAGTTTGAATTCTGAACCGCCTTCACGCTGGAAATCCCGCCCAGAAAATGAATGATGGACTTTTGATTCAGCCATTAAACCTACATTTGTATTATTTCGCAACATAATTACCTCTATTTATTAATTGGTTAGTTTAATAGCTGCAACACCACCAGTGCTGTTTGCTGTATAACGACTTACTACGGCATTTGGTACGATTAGATTTGCGGGGCCAGTAAGAGTTTCTGAACCAACCGTTTCCCCAGTAGTATTTACTGAATAAGTGCCAGTTCCGCCAACGCCTGTACCGAATGCAGTGATCACAGTATTTGCAGCAACGCCTGTACCGAAAATTTGGTCACCGATACGAAGCTGTCCAGAACCAACCGCACTAACTGTAAGAACATCCACCAATAGAGGGTTTGCGTTCGGGTCTATATGTCCTGTTACGCTGAATGCAGTAGGCGGAGTGTTTGGCGAAGTCATCGCTTCGGATGATACGGTAAGCGTGTTGATAGTACTTAAATTGTAAGTGCCAGTGTAACCAAGACCAGAGCCAAGAGACGCAATGTAAGTGCCAGTAGGAACTCCTGCACCAGTAACAATATCACCAATAGATAGCTTGCCAGCAGACACCGCAGTTACAGTCATCACATCCGCAGTAGAAGGACCACCAGCGGCAATGGATGCAGTAAATCTAGTGGTTGGGGCGATAGTATTCAAAGCCCCAGTTAGCGGATCATAAGTCACCAAGTCACCGATATTTGCACCGCCCGGTAGATTTACAAAAACTTCGCCCATAGTGAGCAAGTCACCAATTGCGTAATCAGGAAGCACCATTGACGCACCAAGTGGATTGCCAACAACGCCACGCAATGGATATTCTTTAGAGTTAATCAAAATCCCCGCAAAAATACCAGTGCCACCAACTTTTGCACTACCAGCATTACCAGCCGCTTGCGATGGTTCGGGATTGATGCCGCTCAAAACGGTATAAGCATAACCGATAATGTTCGGAACGCCCGCAGAATATAGATTGTATGAACCCGCACGGATTGGGGCAGCAAATGCCAAATCGCCAACAATACCAAGCGCGTTATAAATATTTACTGTACTTTGAAAATCGGTCATATTTACCTCTATATTTTAAAATTTTAAATTAGCCATTCAAACGTTTTGCAAGTTTGCCAGTAGGTGAAATGCTTGAAGTTGTAGTTGTACTATCCATTGCAATACCATACGCACCAGTGGATTTTTTTACACCCGCTAGATAGCCACGCAAAACTGAATGTTCCTGCCCTTTCGGTGCTTCAAGCCCTAGTTTTTTCACGCCATAAGAAGCTACATCGTCAGCATCCATTGCGGAATGGTCAAACGAACCAACATGAGGCACAAGTTCTTTCGCAAGGCTATCACGACGACTAGCATCCGCCATAATAGATTTTAGATTGAATTTACTTGCCATTGCAGACACACGAGAATTTACAGCTCGTTCAATTGCTGCGTCCATAGCTTCCTTCTTTTCTTTGTCTTTTTCTTCGTCTTCGGCTTTTTGGTCACCGTCTTTTTTTTCAGTATCGCCATCAAGAGCCATTTCAGATTTTTCTTCTTCTTTTTTTGAAGTCATTGCGGCAGTAAGTTCCTCAACCTGTGGTACAATCTTTTTGAGCATTTCAATAGCCTGTGCTATTGTCATTTCGCTTTCACCAGATTTATTTTCGGTGGTAGCTTCAACTTTTTTTTCTTCGTCAGCCATATTAAAATCCTTTATGTCAATTGCTATATCAAAATGGTCAAATACATCGTATTTATCCAAAACTGCCGTTCCACTTCGCCCCTGATTTACAAGGGCTAAATGATTACCTCTTATGTTCCGTTGTATATAATCGTACTGCATTCCGTTGAATATGCCAACACTTTTTTCAAACTTGCATTTGTAGCCTAACGAAAGACCAGTTTTCCCGCTTTCAATCAGGTTTTTTAGGGTACGTGACCATATCCGCAAATTAGCCAAAACATCATCACCCACAATTTTTATTGATTCTAAAATAGAGCCATGCACACCGCGTTCTTCTGGACTGCGTTCATATTTATCCCCCAGCATTTCATGGTCGTTAATAATAGGCAATCCGCGCATTGATTCCAATGCTTCAGGATTTTCTAATTCTTCAAGTGGGCGATAAACATTGTAAATTCGTTCGGGGTCAGCATCGGGCAATTGCGAGCCTTTATACTGAAAAACCCCAGCACGAGTGATTGGATTATCCTTTACAGTCAGATATCCGTTCTGATCAATTTCACGATGTGTTTCGGTATCCTGCATTCTAATCCTCAAAAGAAATTATTGGCTTCATACGACAGCGACAGTTAATTGCCTGTCCCGGTATTCCATGCTCACCTGTATTTTCGTCTATAATCGGCAAGTCGTCAAACGAAAAAATTTTGCCATCATATTCTTGATGCAATTTGCGGGGATGATTAGAGCCGCCAGTATGTATCCAAATGAATTTTTTTAACCCCGATTTTTCCATCCGCCCACGATTGAGATTGTTGTATGCCTTGCGGGTCTGATCAGTGGCAATCATTCTCGCCCGCCGCTTCGTGATGCCTTTGTGCTTTTCAAGGTAAGGGACTAAATCTTTAAGTCCACCACCGCCAGCGATTGAGCGTTGCAATGCGGAATTTACGCCTGATAGATATTGCGGGGCGATAGATTTTATCAATGCCGTGCTTTCATTTATGCTAGCATTCAAAACCTCTTGCTCGGTGGCGGATAGGCTTTTTACTGATAATGATAGCCCGCCCGAAAGCTGCTTGAAACTTTCGTAAATTCCCGATGCACTGGCTTTATCAGCACCATTTACGGCTTGCTCGGCAATAGAGGGGGCGGCTGTATTGAATAATGCCGTAAATTTGCGGGTTAAAGAATTTGCTAGTATTCGTGCTTGACTTGAAACCGAAGCATCCATTGCGAAAAACTCCTCGGCGTGCGGGGCAGTAAAAAATCTCTTGATAGATTTTTCCACCTGTGCAGTCATAGCATCAATCAAGCTATCCAAACGAGCATAATATCTCATTTCAACGGCGGACGGATTATTCAGCACCGTGCCAGAAATTATAGAAGGCTGGCGGCGTTCAACCCATGCTTGTTTTCGCCGAGTTAATAACGCAGCCATAAATTCCTCATGCAGTGCGATTATAGTGCGTTATTGTAAATCATTGTGAGCTGGTCGTCAACACCAACATGAAGCGGCGTGGGCAAGGTTTCTCTATCAGCCCAAACATAAGCAGAATGTTCATCACATAGTGCGGGCGTAAATTCCTCACCATAAGTCTGATAAAGAATAAAATTATCATCAGCATACACAGGTGTTGCAGTGTTTATTGCTTTTCCTGTTTCCTCTTGAAATTCGCGAAGAGCAGCATCAAGCGATGTTTCTTCTGGTTCTACATGACCAGCTGGAAACGACCATACACCGCCATTTTTTTCATCGCGATATTTTAATAGCAAAAATTTATTTTCTGCGCGATATAAAACACCAGCATAAATCGCAGAATCTTCCGCTTGATTATTTTCCTGCACGCTCTGTGTCAATAGCTCGGCTTGCTCTTGCGCGAATTGTCGGTCGCCTGGTCCATTCGGTACAATCGGGTCAATGCCACCGAAATCACTATCGGGGTCGCCAATTATCTGCATACGAATATCAGTTCCGTCAATCGCCCCAGCATCAGCATAGGTTTTCGCGGTGTTCGCCTTAATTGCGTTGATTTCGGCTTTTTCCTTGGTGGTGTAACTGTCTAGTGGATTCCAGCGAATCTCGGTATTTAGCGGGGCAATACCAAATTTCGGGGCAATATAACTACGCATCAAGCAAAGATGATGGCGTTCAACAAATGGAGTGCCGATTTCCATTTGGATTGATTCAATTTCTTCGTGGTAATTTGCCTCGTCATATTCACCTGTGGCATTCATACCAGTTGGAGGAGTGCCTAGCAGTTTCGTAATCGGGATGTTCGCTGCCGATGCAACCAAGCCGTATTGCGTATTGATGGTTTCATTAAATTCCGCAAGTGAAGTGTCAAATTGCTGGATTTTATCCTCTAAACCATAAACGCTAAACCCCCAGTTGTTGCGGTATTCCGCTTGCTGGTTCATCACTTCATTGAATTTATTATCGGGCCCGAAGGCTTGCGAAGTATCCGTGTTAAGCGTTGTCATGCGTTTGGAAAGTGCGAGCATCGGGGCTTCATTAGCCGTGCGTTCGGCCGCATACACCCGCTCAAAGATTTTCTGCGGGATCGGAATGCCACCATAAAAATAGGCGGGTTTAAGAATATCTACAACCTCATCACCATTACGCATGATGATAAAATGCGTGCGGTGTACTCGCTTGCCGTTCACCATCCACCATGTCGGTTCATAAAATTCAGGTGATGCTGGATTGGCAGCGGCATCACGGTCAAGCAATGGAGCAATCCAGTAAGGGTCAATCTGGGCAATGCCTTTATAGCTCCCCGCAAGAATGCCATCGGGATTAAAGGGAGCTTCATAATCAATACCATCAATCATAAACATGGCGTGGCGAACACCGAAAATACGCCCCTTTTTTATGAATGATTTTAGCTTGCCATTGATATTCATTTTTTTATCAGCAAGACGGATTGTGTTCAAAACTTCGGGGTCTAATTTCTCACCATCATTCAGCGTAATCGTATAACCTTTGCGGATAGCGTCTTGAGCAGGAACGCCACACGCTTTATCAATCAGCCAATTTTGCGACATAACTGCCGCCATTTGCCAGCCAATAAAGCCTTGGTTTCCATACCATTCAAGCTGCGTAATTGGCAGATAACCACCACGAGAATTAACCAGTTTTGCTTGCGTTAAATCAGGATATGCCTCATCCATCGCAAAATCTATTTCGCCGCTGGTATCAACTGGCTTAATTGATTCAACTCCACGCTGAAAAGTATGTGCCATTGCTTCCATTTGCCTACGTCGCAACGATTTATTGCCTATGTTTTCCCCGCCAGTGCTAAAAACACTATTACGAACGGTTGGTTCTGGTTCTTGCTCTATTACGGCAGGTTTTTTGCTGAAAAAATTTCTTATCATGAGAATAAGTGCGAGCCTTTCTTGCGTGTAATCAATGGGGTTAAGGCGTACCTCAATCCGTCTAAACAATTGTGAACAATAAATCCACCATTTATTGCGAAATGATGAACATCCTCAACTTCCATATTATACACAGGTTTTTTCGTTTGTCTGGTTATTTTTTTTACCATGAGCAGATTTGCGCCCGCAGCTCCGTGAGCAACATTTAGCTTTGCTATATCTGTTGATGCTAAAGAGTTTTTTACAATTAAGGCATTCCCTTGAAATGTTATCAACTTTGAGTTTTCTCCTGTAACTAGATTTGCAAGCGTTTGAGCAAAAGGCAGTCTTGTATCTTCTTGGCGTTTCAACATCCTTAGCACATTGTGTGCATTTCCGAATAATTTTTTCATGAAGCTTATGCCCCATTTCTTCGTAATGCTTTTTATGCCATCCCCAACCAGCATTTGATTTATGCCATTTCTTAGCTGGCTCTTGAACATTTTTAATAAATCTAGCTTTACGCTCTTCTCGATCGGTTGGCAGCATTTCTTCTTCATGTGTGGCTTGATGCTGCTTGCGAGATAAGATTTCAAGGTTTTTAATATCATTGTTGGCTTTATCATGGTCTTTATGGTGGATATGATACCCTGCTGGAGGTTTTTTACCATTATGCTTAAACCAAACTTCTCGGTGAAGGTACAAAGCAGTGTAGCAAATATAATAACCGCTTTTTGCGAGATAAAATTTTTTTCCTTCAAATTCAATAAATTCTCTTTCCATATATAATCCTTGTATCTATTGGCATCATTGCCTATTGATACTATACGATACTTTTTAGATAATGCAATAGCTGGGATCCATCCCTTATCAGTTAAAATTAAATGGTCAGAGGTGCAGTGGATACTTCCTTTCTCTGTTTCAATTTTATAAATCATTTCAGACGGGCTTGTCATACGGACGCTATGGAATCTTTTTAATCCATGTAATGTTTTTACAAATCCCTCTTTGCCTACCAAGTCAACAATTGGAATTGCACCATTATCCGTTTCAACTAGGGTTTCTGCGGTTAAACAATGGTTATTTTTATCCAGAATATCACGAGTAATGTCACCCGTCAATCTATCGGTTTTATAGCTGTACAATCGCATCTCGTTTGCGGTTTCTTTGCAGCGAGGGTGAACAACGATTAAATCATAAGCTCCACGGATATGCTCAATGCCATCCTCAACACTACCCTTCCATTTATCGGCAGCAATGATATTAAAACCATCGTTTTTAAGCTGGCTAATCGTTTCTGGGCGAGCATTATCACCACGAATTTTAACCTTGCGTGAATCGGGGAACACATCAAACATCGCAGGAATGTCTTTAGTTTCAACGCCGATTCCGTAAGCCTCACGCTCAATACACAGATTTTTCCGTCCGTTTGGCTTGTTATGCACCCACGCACGGATACGCACGGTCGGGTCACAATTATGAACCAACAAACCATTTGCAAAAAACTCTCTGTTTTCAACCGATATGTCAAATACTTCGGTTTTTTCTTTTAATTTGCGTAAGTTTATCCGCACAGGTTTTATTACAAGTTTTTCTTGGGTCGTAGGTAGTAGCCATGAATTTAATGCTGCAAATTTCGCAAATATATTCTTTTTGACTGTCCCGAGAATTTGATTTTTTTCTGCAATTTGGGCTACAAAACTTCTGATGAACATTGGTAACAGAAATTTCTTGATTACATTCAGCGCAACATTTGACACGATTTCTAGCGGTTTCAATAGATTTTTTACGCCTGTCTGTCCAATTTTCTTTAGTGTATCCAAATTTTTGACGAATTTCTGACATTTGACGCTCTGATAAAGTTCCGAGATTTTCACCGAAATGAATTTTCGCATGCTGTGAAACAGAAACGCAAAGCAGGTTTTCAATGGCGTTGTTAATTTTGTTACCATCAATGTGATGAATGAGCATACCTTTTGGAATTTCCCCATGAACAGATTTCCAAATTTCACGATGCAGGATAAATGTTTTTTGGTTTTTCTTTCCACCAAATTTGGATCTATAATAAGGGACTTTGCCGTTAAGATATAATTTATAAATTTTTCCTTCAAACTCGACTTTATCGTACATAATGTTTCTATTTCTGCTAATTCTTCAACACGTTTCCAACCATTTTGAGTGTAAATTCTATGGTCGCCCGTAACTATTATAGGGGAACGCAATCCGCAGTCAAGTTCATAAACCCCTTTTATTCCTTTATTTACAAAGAAATTCACCTTTTTATAACCATCTCTAGTTAAAACATAATCACCAGCACGAACATTTTTTATTGGCACACTGCCAGTAATTGTTTTTACAAGCGTATCACCACCTAAACATGAGAATCCCCAATCCGCCCCATCGTATGGCCCATCCCATTCTTTGCTATCGGAAACGGGCGTAAATTCGTCAATCGTGAAATATGCACCGAAAATTGAAGCCTTGCCGATTTTGCGAGTTTCACCAAGCCAGACATTGTTATATTCTAGCTGATTTTGTTCTCTTGCATCATCAGTTAGGGCGTTTGCAATCATCGCCAGTGCGTCTTGGCGTTCTGCCTCTAATTCCGCCGTAAAATAGGGGTTTTGGTCAAAATTTATATGTTTAACAATTGCATTTGCGGGGCAATTAGTCGTAAATTTCTGGTGCGTGGGGGCGTTTTCTTCCTCGGGGTTGTAATCCACCCAAATTTCGGAATTAGGCTTGCGAACGGTTGGAGGCAAAATCCGCCACGACCTCGCACCCATTGCGTGGGCTTCCGCACACCAGACAATATCCGCCCCCTCTAACGACTTGATATTATCAGCGGTTAAATCGGATAAACCACGAAAAATAAATTCACTGTCTGAAACTAGGGATTTTATTGAATTTTGCGTAATACGAAAAAACTCGCTGCATCCCATAATCGCAATTTGGTCGCAAATTAAGCGATGCACGGAATCGGCGATAGAGTTCTGCACTTCACGAGTGCAAACAATAAGCAATTTGCGGGTGTGTGCGAGATAAACAAGCGTGCGTGCGAACGACCAACTTGCACCCTTTCCCCGCCCACCTTTTACCACTTTATAACGGGCGGGTTGATATAAAAATTCGTAAGCGGGCGGTATCGTTGGCTTGCCCAATTGCCCCATTTTGTCACGGAGCATATTGCGAGCATTAGCTCTCCGCTGTATCTCCATCCGTGCCGCTGCTCGCTTCTGAAGCGGTGTCAACGCCATCGGCAATGCGTTGTAGTTCATCATCACTCATACCTTGAATTGCTGCGAAATCTGCATTGATATTTGTTTGTGCTAACTTGCCGTCTATTTGCTCGGTTACGAATTGCGTATTGCCGTTGCCTTTTGCGAAACGGGCTAGTTCACGAGCTGCCCCGATTTGCACGAGTGTTGGGCGTTTTGTTGGCAGAATGCGTTTAATAATTTGAGCTTCGGTCATGCTATCCACATCGTCGTTTTCGTCAATTTTGCGGTTGGCGAAATCTTTGAGTGAGTTGCGGATAGACCAAGGCTTATTAGAATTTAATTCAGTATAGCGAGGGTTTGCTCGTTCTGCCCCGAATTGGGTAGCCTTGTTTTTAGTCAAGTTTGCGTTGCTGATTTCTCTAGGTGTAAGCGGTTGTTTTTGCTCTTCTAACTCGTCACTCATGTTTTTGACTTCCCTTAAAAATCATCATGCGGTAAATCATCATACGAAGGCATATCGTGATAACCTTCTGGAAATGCTGGTTTATAATGCGTGATAGTCATGTTTTTTATTTTTTTCCGTGAGATACGCAGTTTTTTATCCATGATGTAGAAATTATAGGCTTGTATTATATCATCCCGTTGTTTTTTATAGTATTTTTCCAATTGAGCGATATTTTTTTTAGGGAAAATTCTAGCTAATTCTTTAAGTTTTTCATCAGTCCAGAATTTTTCCTTAGCTGCCATTTGCGGAACTCGTTGTTGGTTTAATCAGGATTAACACAACGAATTTTGGATTGCAAGGGGAAATTTTTGGAGGTGGTGGTTTTTGGGGTAAAAGCTACGTACATAGACTAATATATTGAATTTTATATATATTTATATTTTTTTGTGAATTTGCACGGAGACAAAAAACTCTATGAACACGCATAATAAATTGATTTGTATAAATAATATGGCTTTTTAGGGGGTGCGTGTGTACGGAATACTGCCTCCGCCTTTATATACTATTACTATTCTTACTCTTTCTTATTTCCTATTATATATTTCTTTAAAATAAAAAAAGAATATAGAAAGAGGAGGTAAGATATTGAAAAATATATGTCTTTAGGTGTTCCTAGCGATGTACGCAGATGATAACATATTGATTTTGCTTTGTTTTTATCTATCAAAAAAACACTGGCAAAGTGACAAAACAGCATTTTGGATGGGGGGGGGGAGGGGTGTTGATAACTCTGTGGATAACTTTATTTTATAAAAAATCTATTTTTTCGTTTGACAAAAATTTATGGAATGAGTTATAAAAAAAATAAATCAACGGATGGAAAATGGATTTTACAAACGACTTTATCAAATTTCTTACGGTGCATGATTTGCCCCCGCAGAATGAAGCCGAAATAATCGGGGATGATTCACGCCGATATTTTCAGATAGCAGGTGATAAAGAGAAAAAAGGAAGCTACTGCTTGGCAATTGTAGATGGCTTTGCTTATGGCTGGGCTATGCACTTAAAAATTGGTGAAACCTTAAAATATAGCAGTAAAAGTGACAATAAATTTTCTGCGGAAGAAATGCAAATATGGAAAGAAAAAAGAGAAGCAGCCAAAATAAAACAGGAAGCTGAATTAAAACAACTGCGGTTACAGACGGCGGAAAAAGCTAAAAACTTATGGGATAGGGCGGAAAAGACGGGGAATTCACCATATCTTGAAAAGAAAGAAATAACCTTAAATGGTGCAAAAATTCTGAATGGCAATATCATAATCCCGATGTTTATTGGTGACAAAATAACCAGCATTCAAACAATTTATCCAAATGGCGATAAAATTTTTATGACTGGCGGAGAGATAAAAGGTGCATATTTTTTTCTTGCTGAAGATGATGATGATTTTTCCACAATAATTATTTCGGAAGGTTTTGCGACTGCTTGTGCTATTAGAAAATCCGTAGATTTTCCTGTGGTCGTGGCATTTTCGGCAGGAAATCTAGAAGCGGTGGCACTGATAATTAAAAAGAAATATCCAAATAGCCGAATAATTTTTGGAGCTGACAACGACCAGTGGTCATTTGCGGGCGGGAAAAAGCCAGCAGGTATCAATAAAGATGAAATAGTAGGTGATGACCCACGCTGGGAGCAATGGCGGTCAAAAGGGCTTCTTAAGAATGCGGGGGTGGACTTTGCCCGTCAGGCATCAGGAAAAATAGGCGGGGCTGCGGTTGTATATCCATCTTTTCCGCATAACCACCCGAAAAAGCTGAAAGATTTTAACGATTTAATGCTTGAAAAAGGTGTTGATGCGGTTAACAAAATGTTTGAATTAGAGGATAATAGTATCCCGTCATACATACTTGAAGTTCCACCGCTAGATAGTTATGAGCCAGAGGTGCGAGCTGTGGCAGAACTTTATGCTGATAAAAAGGTTGTTAATGGTGATTGGCGTGGAAAGTATTTAAAATTTGATAAAGATGGTAAATTATTAAAAAGCATGGGCTTGGTTAATGCACAGGTGCTTTTAGAATATGATGATGTTTTGAGTAATCTTTTTTGTTTTAATGAGTTTACGGGTGAAAAAATTTTATATCGTTGCCCGCCTTGGAATAGAAAACCAGAAACTTTTCGTGTTCGCCCGATTGATGATGCAGATAAAACCAATCTAACAGTAGAATTTACTAAAAAAGGAATTAATTTGCCGATTAAAACAATAGGGCAGATTTTAGATTCAGTAATAAAAAACAATTCGCTAAATCCAGTGCAGGAGCATTTTAAGCGATTGGTTTGGGATGGTGTGCCTCGGTTGTCATCATGGCTGCAAACTTATTGCAAATGTACTTATGACGATCCTGAATATATTTCTCATATTGGCAGAAAATGGCTTATTGCTGGGGTTGCGAGAATTTTTCATGACTGCCCGAAATTTGATAATATGCTGATTTTAGAGGGGCAACCGAATGTTGGAAAATCATTTGTTCTTGAAAAAATGGCGACAATCCGTGGCGAGAAATACTTTACCGATTCAATTATGCTTTCCGAGCTTGGCACGACTAATGGGGTAGTAAAGTCAATGGGAACTATAATAGTTGAATTTCCTGAAATGATTGGTTTTGATACAATAAACCCACAGTTAATAAAGGGAAAAATAAGCTCAACAGTTGATAAAGTTCGGTTGCCATATATGAGCGAGCCAACTTCTATTTATCGTCAATTTATTATGGCAGGAACTTATAATCCTAATGACAGGGGGTTATTTCGGGATGTTACAGGCAATAGAAAATTCTGGGTGGCTCGTGTGATGGGGGCAGTTGATTTGGATGGTATTGAGCGAGATAAAGACCAGATTTGGGCAGAAGCCTATACCGCTTATAAAAATGGGGAAGCTACTAATTTAGAAGCTCCCGTTCTTGCAAAAGCAGAAACAGCAGCTCAGAAACGCATGGAAATTAGCGATTATGAAAATGTTGTGATGAACGCTTGCTACGACGGTCATGCAGAATTACAGGAAACGGTTTGGCAAGAAGATATTTGGAAGAAAATTTTAGACCTTGACCACCGCACCAGTCGTTCACGATTTATAAGTGATGAAATTCATAAGGTAATGAAAAATTTAGGTTACACAAAAATACGCAAAAGAAATCCCCTTAGGAATAGTGAAGTTGATAATTTGTGGGAAAAGCCGAATAAAAAAGAACAAATAATTGAATTTTAAAGGATTAGATTATGAATTTTAGAGAAAAAATAAAATCTGCCTTAAAAGAGCAGAATGTAAAGCAAAGAGAATTGGCGAACTGGCTAAACATTAGCGATAAATTTGTAAGCCTTGTACTTACTGGTCGCCAGCCGATGCCTCTAGCGATGGCAATAGGAATTGAGGATATTTTGGGATTAAACGGGCTTGAGTTGATGACAATGCAGCTGAAGGGGGGTTTTATAAAAAGCAAAGCAAAACATCTTCTTGAACGATATAATGTTTATTGGGATCATAGAAAAAATGATTATTCTTTAGAACATATAGAAAAATTAATTGTTGGAGTTGGTGATGATTTGATTTTTGTTTCAAGTATTTATTTTGATAACTGTTTTGCAGATATAACATTGAAAGATGATAAAGGCGCAGATGAGTTTTATATATCCAGAATTTCAAAGAGCATCTTTACCGCGTTAAGGATTTCAGATTTCTATGTAACCATTGAAGAGGCTGATAATTATTTTGAAGTTTGGGAAAACTATAAAAACAGAATTTCAGGAAAAAAATAACATGAACATCCAGCTTCACCCCGACCAAGAAGAGTTGCTGAATTCCGCGCGAGGAAGCATTCGCGGGGGGAATAAATCTGTATTGATTCAAGCGAGTACAGGTTCGGGAAAAACCATAATTTCTGCGTCAATGGTAAAATCTAGC
>Ga0172380_10001193_pt1 | contig 45648 bp, 51 predicted proteins | sample Leawe162metaG_FD_119747 | JGI IMG/M metagenome (GOLD analysis project Ga0172380, IMG submission 119747) | Leachate microbial communities from a municipal landfill in Southern Ontario, Canada - Leachate well 162 metaG | ecosystem: Engineered > Solid waste > Landfill > Unclassified | place...
CCTGCTTCATCCCCGCCCTCGCGCCGACGCAGGCACAGGGCTCCAATCTGCCGCACTTTTAGTCCGGCGCGGCCGAACAAATCAGCCGCTTCTGTGAGGGATTATTGCTCCGGCTTTTACACACCAAATCGCCGCTAGGATATCGCAACGTCCCCGGCTCGGACGGCAAGAAGACCATTGCGCCCGATCTGGACACTGCACCGATAATTGTTCAGCTGTTCGAATGGTACGCGACTGGCAATCTGTCGTTGAAAGAGGCTGCCGGAAAGGCTTTCGATGCCGGCCTCAAGTACCGAAGGACTGGTCGGCCTGTGCCCGTCAGCACCATTCACACAATCCTGCGTAATCGGCTCTACATGGGCGAGTTCGAGTGGAAGGGGCGTCTCTATAAAGGGCGACACACACCGCTGATCTCACGGGAACTCTGGGAACAGGTGCAAGATGCACTCGACGGCCGTAAATCCAGCAAACTGCGCCGCTCAAAGCATAACTTTGCATTTTCCGGGTTAATGACATGCGGTCATTGTGGTTGTGCGATGGTCGGCGAGATCAAAAAGAGCCGCTACGTCTACTACCACTGCTCCGGGTTCAAGGGAAAATGCCCCGAGCGCTACGTTAGGGAGCAGGTACTCGAAGCTAAGTTTTCGGAGTTGCTTGATCGGCTTACCTTTGATGACGAAGTCCTCGACTGGGTTCGTGAAGCCCTGCGTGAAAGTCACGCCGCGCAGCGCGATGAGCAGCATGCGGCAATCGCTCGGCATCAAGCAGAATACGACAGGCTGCAGGCACGCATTCATGCCATGTACGTCGACAAGCTCGACGGCCGGGTCGACGCGCCATTCTTTGACCGGATGGCAGCAGACTGGCGTCGCGAGCAGGATGCATGCTTGCGGCAGATCGGACGCCTGAAATCGGCCGACCAGTCCTATCTGGAAGATGGCGTCCAGATTCTAGAACTGGCCAAGAACGCCCGCCGACTGTTCGAACGGCAAGAACCGCGCGAAAAGCGCCGTCTTCTCGACTTCCTACTTTCGAACTCGACCTGGAAGGAAGGGGAGCTAAACGTCACCCTACAACAACCATTTGATATGATTGCAGAAACGGCATCTGCCGCCAAGTGCGCGAAAGGTGAAGGACGGCAGGATTTCGTGAAATCTGAGATTTGGCTGGGGGACTAGGATTCGAACCTAGACAGGCAGAGTCAGAGTCTGCAGTCCTACCATTAGACGATCCCCCAAAGCCGGGACCTGGCGAGCCTTCGGGCGTCGCCGGAGCGCGGGTCATAGCAGCAGGTCCGGGCATCTGCAAGCGTGCGCTCGCGATCCGCGATCTTTTGCCGATTGTCCGTTTGAGCCGAGCAAATCCGGGGTTTGCTCGGCCTCGCGCCGCTCCGTGCTTTACGCGAGTTCGCGACCTGCTACACTCGTCGCCAACAGAGGTCCAGATAATTGGCCTGAAGAGCGCGGCGGCACCATTGTCGGCCGTCGTGATGCCAGGTCCTGGAGAGACATTTTGAAACCAGATCACCCAGGCCCTGGTGCGCCAGCTGGTGCCGATCGTCTGTCGAAATCCGATGAGTTTATCGGTCATGTCGGTCATGGCGGAAGCGCCGGCGCGGCGCAGGCCCCCGTGAGCCGCCACGGAACTGCGCAGCAAGCCGCAACTCCAGCCTCGACGGGGCGCCGCGATTCCCATTCTCGCGCAGGGCCGTCGTCCGCCGATTATGCCGATCCGATCTACGGCGCGCTCGATCTCGGGACGAACAATTGCCGCTTGCTGCTCGCGCGTCCGTCACGCCGAGGCTTCCGCGTCGTTGATGCATTTTCGCGAATCATTCGACTGGGAGAAGGCGTCAGCGGATCCGGACGGCTCTCCGATCAGGCCATGAGCCGCACGATGGAGGCGCTGAAGGTGTGCGCGGGAAAGCTGCAACGCCACCGTGTCGGCCGCGCGCGCATGGTGGCGACGCAAGCCTGCCGCGTCGCGGAGAACGGGCAATCCTTCGTCGCAAGCGTGCGCGATAATTTCGGGCTCGAGATCGAGGTTTTGACTTCGGAAATGGAGGCGCGTCTCGCGGTTGCGGGATGTGCGACGCTGATCGATCCCGAAGCAGAATTCGTGCTGGTGTTCGACATCGGCGGCGGCTCGTCGGAAATCATCTGGCTCGATATGACGAAGTTCGATTCGCGCCGGGATGTGCTGACCGGACGCTACGACATCGATGATGCCATCGTGGCGTGGGAGTCGCTCCCCGTCGGCGTCGTGACGCTTGCGGAGCGGTTCGATGGGCGCTCCGTAACGCCCGAAAGCTTCGCCGCGATGTCGGGTTCGGTGACCCAGCTCCTCGCGCCATTCGAGGCGATGCATGGTTTTCGCGAGCGTGTCGCCGGCCGTAAGGTGCATTTTCTTGGGACGTCCGGTACGGTGACGACGATTGCGGGCGTGCTTCTCGACCTCGAACGCTACGACCGCAAACGCGTCGACGGCATTTGGCTCAATACCATGCAGATCAATGACGTCACGTCGCGTCTGCTCAACCTGAGCTACGAGGATCGTATTCTCGAGCCTTGCATCGGCCGGGAGCGCGCCGATCTCGTGCTTGCCGGCTGCGCCATTCTCGATGCCATTCTGAAACTCTGGCCGGCCGAGCGGCTTCGTGTCGCCGATCGTGGACTGCGCGAAGGAATTTTGATGCGTCTGATGATGGAAGATGGCGTCTGGAGAACGGGCCGCCGCCGACGTGGCCGGTCACGGCGTTCGCACAATGAGAGCGCGCCGTGACAAACAATAAGAGTGGTGGAGGCAAGGGTCGGCAAAGTGTGGGCGGCGGTCAGCGGCTTCTGCACACTGCCGTCAAGACGGCGCGCAAACGATCGGTATCGTCGGCGCGTTGGCTTGAGCGCCAATTGAACGACCCCTACGTCGCGGCATCAAAACGCGAGGGCCTCCGGTCACGCGCCGCATACAAACTCCGCGAGATCAATGCGCGCTATAACTTCTTGAAGCCCGGACAGCGCGTCATCGATCTTGGCGCGGCCCCCGGCGGCTGGTCGCAGGTTGCCGCCGAACTGGTCAAGTCGAACGGCGGCAAAGGTCAGATCGTCGCCATCGATTACCTGAACTTCGAGCCGATCCCGGGCGTCGATATCATCGAGATGGATTTCACTGCCCCCGACGCGGAAGCGCTGCTCAAGTCGCGCTTGCGCGGGGGTAAGGCCGATGTCGTTCTGTCGGATATGGCGGCACCGACGGTCGGGCACACCAAGACAGATCATCTGAGGATCATGGGCCTCGCCGAAGCGGCGGCTGCGTTCGCGGCGGATGTGCTGGAGTCGGGCGGCGTGTTTCTCTGCAAGGTGTTTCAAGGCGGCACCGAGCGCGATCTGCTCGATGCATTAAAGCGCGACTTCAAGGTCGTTCGTCATGTGAAGCCGCCCGCGAGCCGCCAGGAAAGTTCCGAGCTATACGTTTTGGCGACGGGCTTTCGCGGATCTCAGGGCGAGTGAGCCGGGTGCGCAAAGGCGACCTGTTCGTCGGCAGCCGTCGTCGCGGGAATGGCGACCGGCGTCGCAAGCGCTAACGCCGTCGCGCAAGCAATCGTGCGTCCCTTCCGGCGCGCCATCTCATCGAATGCTGCCGAGAGTTCGATGAGATCTTCCGTCTGCAGCCGGGCTGTACCGGGCCGGATCGCCAGGCGCGAATCGCAGTTGGCTTCAGACCAAGCGAGTGCCACCACCGGATGCTGGCGATCGCCGCGTGACGGTTGCGTGCCAGGAAACGGGTCGATCGCGAGCAGCGACGCGCAGAGAACGGCAAACCCGGCGCAAGCCAAGCTCAAGCCGATTAAAGCACGGGCGCCAACCATATCTAATCCAAGCAGAATCCAATGGGGGCTTTCACCCCGTGCGGAGAGCCTCGCAGAGTCCGACGACAGGCATGTGACGGCCACCCCAATCCATTGGCCGCATTACTATTTGACGCGGTATAAGCGCTTCCAAGCCTCAAACCTTGGTGCTATAGACCGCGCGACAATGTTCCGCCCCAGGGGGCCTGGACGTGTCGCCCCCCAAAATTGGAGAAGTCCGCATGACTTCGAGCCTTTCGCTCGATTCGGGGATTGCGCTTACCTTTGACGATGTTCTGCTCGTTCCAGGTCCATCCGATGTCATGCCCGGGCAGGCGGATGTCTCGACCCAACTGACGAAATCCGTGCGCCTCAGTATTCCGCTGCTGTCGTCGGCGATGGATACCGTTACCGAAGCGCGGCTCGCCATCGCCATGGCGCAGGCGGGAGGCATTGGCGTTCTGCATCGCAATCTGACGATCGAGGAGCAGGCCCGGCACGTCGCGCAGGTCAAACGCTACGAAAGCGGCATCGTCCTCAATCCGGTTACGATTTCTCCGCGCAAGACGCTGGGCGAAGCGTTGAAGCTGATGGCCGACAACGGCGTCACCGGCGTTCCGGTCGTCGAGAGCTCGGGCGAAGGTCCGGACGGCAGCGCCGGAAAGGGCAAGCTCGTCGGTATTCTGACCAATCGCGACGTACGGTTCGCGGCCAGGGTCGATCAACCGGTCTCCGAGCTGATGACGAAGACCAATCTCGTGACGGTGAAGCGCAATGTCTCGCAGGACGAAGCCAAGCGCCTGCTGCATCAAAATCGTATCGAGAAGTTGATCGTCGTCGACGACCATGACAACTGCATCGGCCTCATCACCGTCAAGGACATCGAGAAGGCGGCGAAGTATCCGCACGCGTCAAAGGATGCGCACGGACGGCTCCGGGTCGCGGCGGCGACGACGGTCGGTGAGGACGGTTTCGAGCGGACCGAACGGTTGATCGATGCCGGTTGCGACGTGATCGTCGTCGATACGGCGCATGGACATTCGGTGAAGGTGATTGAAGCCGTCGCGCGCATCAAAAAGCAGTCGAACAGCGCGCAGGTCATTGCCGGCAACGTCGCGACGGCGGACGCAACGAAAGCGCTGATCGATGCCGGTGCCGACGCCGTAAAAGTCGGCATCGGGCCGGGTTCGATCTGCACGACACGCATCGTCGCTGGTGTCGGCGTGCCGCAGCTCACCGCGGTGATGGAGTGCTCCAGGGAAGCTGCACGCGCTGGAATTCCCATCATCGCCGACGGCGGCATCCGGTTTTCGGGCGACATCGCGAAGGCGATTGCTGCCGGCGCTTCGTGCGTGATGATCGGTTCGCTGCTGGCGGGAACCGACGAAGCGCCGGGTGAGACCTATCTCTATCAGGGACGGACCTACAAGTCGTATCGCGGCATGGGGTCGGTCGGGGCGATGGCGCGCGGTTCGGCGGATCGCTATTTCCAGGCGGAAGTTCGCGATACGCTGAAGCTCGTGCCCGAGGGCATCGAGGGTCAGGTTCCTTACAAGGGACCGATGGATTCGGTCGTGCATCAGCTCGTCGGCGGTCTGCGCGCCGGCATGGGCTATCTCGGTGCGAAGACGATCCCCGAATTCCAGAAGCGCGCCAAATTCGTGCGCATCTCTCCGGCGGGCATTCGCGAAAGCCATGCGCATGGCGTTCTGATCACGCGCGAAAGCCCGAACTATCCGGGCTCCGGTATCTAAGGCTATTGTTCTCGGCAACCTGGCGCGGAGGGATCGATGACGGTCACGGATTTTCTACTGCCGGTCTTTGTCCTGGTCGCGCTGACGTTTGCGTTGCTGCTGAGAACGGCGATCGGCCGTGTTTCGAGTTTTCGGACCGGTGAAGTCAAGCCGCAGGATATTGCGCTCGGCGAGCCGCGCTGGCCGACGAAGGTCACGCAGTACGGCAATGCGTTCAAGAACCAGCTTGAGCTGCCGGTGCTGTTCTATGTGTTGATCGCGTTCATCCTCATCACCCGGGTCGGCGACATCCTGCTGCTGGTGCTGGCGTGGATTTTCGTTATCCTGCGCCTCGCCCACGCCTACATTCACACGACCGGCAACGACGTGCTTCTGCGCGGCCGCATCTACGGCGGCGGCTTCGTCGTGCTGCTGGCGATGTGGATCATCTTCGCCGTCAAGATCCTGACGGGCATCTAAAAGGAAATCACATGAGACCTGGAGCCCGCATCGCTGCGGCGATCGAGGTTCTGGAGGCGATTCTCAATCGTTACCAGCCCGTCGCCATGGCATTGACTGACTGGGGCAAGGCGCATCGTTTTGCCGGGTCTGGCGACCGTAACGCAATCGGCGGCCTTGTTTATGACGCGCTTCGCCGCCGTGCTTCACTGGCCTGGGCGCTAGGCGAGGATACTCCGCGCACTCTTGCCATCGGTGCCGCGTCTTCAGCGCTGGGCCTTTCGGCCGATGCCGTCATCGCGGCCTGCGATGGTGCGGACCATTCGCCGCCGCCGCTGTCGGACGCCGAGCGGGCGGGACTGACGCGCGACATGGCGGAGGCCCCCGACGCCGCGCGCGCTGATATTCCGGAATGGCTTTGGCCGTCGTTCTCGGCGCAGTTCGGTTCTGCCGCCGTCGGCGAAGGCGAGGCGATGGCGCGGCGCGCTCCGGCGGACCTGCGCGTCAACACGCTGAAGTCGACGCAGGAAAAAGTCCTGAAGGCGCTGCTTCCTTTCGGTGCCGGGCCGTGTCCGGTTTCGCCCGTCGGCGTTCGCGTTCCGGCACCGGCCGGCGCGCAGCGGACGCCGAACCTGCAGGCCGAGGCGGCGTTTCAGGCAGGCTGGTTTGAAATCCAGGACGAGGGTTCGCAGATCGCGGCGCTGTTGTCGGGTGCGGGGCCGAGGAAACAGGTGCTCGATCTCTGCGCTGGAGCCGGCGGAAAAACGCTCGCGCTCGCGGCGCTGATGCAGAACACCGGGCAGCTCTATGCCTACGATGCCGACCGCCATCAGCTGAAGCCGATCTTCGATCGCATCAAGCGCGCGGGTGTGCGCAATGTGCAGGTTCTGAGAGCCGGCGATGAGACCGCGCTGGCGGCGCTGGGTCCGCGGTTTGACGTCGTTTTAGCGGACGCGCCGTGCACCGGCACGGGGACGTGGCGGCGGCGTCCGGATGCGAAGTGGCGGTTGAAGCCCGAAGCGTTTGCTGCGCGTCAGGCCGAGCAGCGGTCTGTCCTTGACCGTGCCGCGTCACTGGTGAAGCCGGGCGGGCAGATCGTGTATGTCACATGCTCGATTTTGCCTGAGGAGAATGCCCTTCAGGTTGCGGCGTTCCTGGAAAAGCATGAGGATTTTCACGTCGTGCCGACGGGCGACGCCTGGGCCGCCGCTGGTCAGACTGCAGAAGTCCCGGCATCGGCGGACGGCAGCCCCGATGCGCTGTTGCTCACGCCCGGACGTCACGGGACAGACGGCTTCTTCATTGCGGTCCTGGCGCGGGCTTCCTAAGCGAATTTTCTGTGGATGGGTTTTCTGCGTCTCGCAGGGTTGGCCGCGGGGTGGGGAACATCCCGCGTGCGCCGACGTTCAAAATTTTCGGCACTTTCTTCGACGATAGGAATTTGCGGAAACAAAAAGTGAGCGGTTTTTGAGCACGTGTTTGCCTAGGTTTCGCCGTTGACATCGCACACAGCGAAATTATGTGATGCGTCGTTTGCCGTCAGGCTGTCGGCAGACCGAGGGATACGAGCCATGCTTCATTTCGAACGCGTCTGGCGTACCCCGTTCGTTGCGGCCAATTGAGGTCAATGAATGAGCGGTAGGGCACACTCCTTCCTCTCTCCGAAATGCGACGTTCATCCGATACCGAACCGCGGCGGCCATACGGTCGTTGCGCGGGAGGCTATCGCCAAGGGTGATCTGATCTTCGTGTGGAGCGGTACACTCGTCACGGGCGAAGAGCTGAACGGCATGCCACCGACGGTCCGGCGCTATTCGCTGCAGGTCGAAGAAAACCAGTATCTCGTCTCGTTGTCCGACTGCGAGCCGCCGGATTACGTGAACCACAGCTGCAGTCCGAACGCCGGGCTTTCCGGGCAGATCGCGCTGGTCGCGATGCGCGACATCGGCGCGGGCGAAGAGATCACCTACGATTACGCGATGAGCGACGGCTCGTCCTATGACGAGTTTACATGCTCGTGCGGATCGCCGCATTGCCGGGGCCACGTCTCGGGCGAAGACTGGCGGCGTCTGGAACTCCGGCAGCGCTATGCGGGATATTTCTCGCCATACCTTCAGCGACGCATCATGGCCGCGCAGGTCCTGAGGGCGCTGGGCGTCAAGCGGCGGCGCGCGAGCCGCAAGCAGGCGCCGGGCGTTTCGATCGTTCCGGGGCAATAAGTTCCGGCCTTTAGCCTATGGTGCCGAGCTTGACGCCGACGTGCGCATCGAATGTGCGGTAGTCGCAGGTTAACTCTTCTCCCGCTGCGATGTCGCGCGTCGCGATATCGTACCCTTCGATGGCTCCAGGGTCGTGCACGCCGGCTGTGTTCGGGTCATCGGCGTGATTCATGAACCGGGCATTGTCGGCGCAGAGGACGTACAGGCCACTGGTTGCGTCGAGGTAGGCGTGATCGAGGATGTTCGAGCGGGCGGGCTCCGGCAGATGGCCGATGTCGGCCTCACTCAGAAGCCGGTCATAGGCTGTCATGAAGCGCCAGGTCACGGTGCCTTTTTTAATGTCCTGATCGGCGAACAATCCGATCCCTGCGATGGGGCTCGGCTCCAAGCGTGTCTTGACCATCAGCATGAAATAGGGTGCCTTCCAGAATCAGAGGGTGCGCGGCGTCTTTAGCCGACGATCAGACAGAGAGTAAGATTTGACGAAGCTCATATCGTTTTTGGTTTTCGCGGCGCTGGTGGCGCTTGCCGCGTCGACGGGCATGCAGTTCCTGCCGGGGGACTGGTATGCGTCCCTCAACAAGCCGGCCTGGACACCGCCAAACTGGGTCTTTCCTATCGCGTGGACCATTCTCTACGTCATGATCGCCGTTGCGGGATGGCTGGTCTGGCGAGCGGTCGGATGGTCGCCCGCGATCCTCATCTGGGGCGTCGGCCTGTTCTTCAACGGCTTCTGGTCGTACCTGATGTTCGGCCGCCACGACCCTCAGATGGCGATGGCCTGCATCGCGCAGCTTTGGGTGACGATCCTGCTGTTCATCGTGGCGGCGTGGAACATCGAGCGCCGCGCCAGCTCCCTCTATTTACCCTACCTCGCGTGGGTCTCGTTTGCAGCGGCGCTGAATTTTTCGATCTGGCAGATGAACTGAGCGGCCGTTGCGCGGTTCGCCGGTTGCAGCCAGCTTTCCGGGCCTGTGGGTGCTGCTTTGCGGCCGTTGCGGCATCGCGCGTATTCGCGTAGGGGAAGGCCTTAAATAAAGGGTCTCGCGAACTTTGACCGACAGCGTCCTCATCATCGATTTCGGCAGCCAGGTTACGCAGCTCATCGCGCGGCGCGTGCGCGAGGGTGGCGTCTACTCGGAAATTCATCCATTCCAGAACGCCGCCGAAGCGTTCGCCAAGCTCAAGCCGAAGGCCGTCATTCTATCCGGCGGCCCGGCGTCCGTGACGGAGGACGGCTCTCCACGCGCGCCGGAAGCGGTCTTTGCATCGGGGGTGCCGGTGCTCGGCATCTGCTACGGCCAGCAGACGATGGCGGAGCAGCTCGGCGGCAAGGTCGAGGCTGGGCATCATCGTGAGTTCGGGCGCGCCTTTCTGTCGATCGACAAGCCGAGCCCGCTGTTCGACGGGTTCTGGTCGCCGGGGACGAAGCACCAGGTCTGGATGAGCCACGGCGATCGCGTCACGCGTCTGCCCGAGGGCTTCGAGATTATCGCGACGAGCGAGAACGCGCCGTTCGCGGCGGTTGCCGACGAAGGCCGACATTTCTACGCCGTGCAGTTTCATCCCGAGGTCGTGCATACGCCGGACGGCGCGAAGCTCATCTCGAACTTCGTCCATAAGATCGCGGGGCTGAAGTCCGACTGGACGATGGCCGCGTATCGCCGGTCGATGATCGACAAGGTGCGGGCGCAGGTCGGCAAGGGCCGCGTGATTTGCGGTCTGTCGGGAGGCGTCGATAGCACTGTCGCGGCCGTGCTCATTCACGAAGCGATCGGCGATCAGCTCACCTGCGTGTTCGTCGATCATGGCCTGATGCGGCTTGGCGAAGCCGATGAGGTCGTGGGGTTGTTCCGCGATCACTACAACATTCCGCTCGTCCATGTGGATGCGTCCGAGCAATTCCTGACTGCGCTGGACGGCATCTCCGACCCCGAGACGAAGCGCAAGACGATTGGCAAGCATTTCATCGAGGTCTTCGAACGGGAAGCAAAGACAATCGGCGGCGCCGAATTCCTTGCACAAGGGACGCTTTATCCGGACGTCATCGAAAGCGTGTCGTTCACCGGCGGGCCGTCGGTAACGATCAAATCGCACCATAACGTCGGCGGCTTGCCAGAGCGCATGCAGATGAAGCTCGTGGAGCCGTTGCGCGAGCTGTTCAAGGATGAGGTTCGCACGCTCGGCCGCGAGCTTGGCTTGCCGGAAGCGTTCGTCGGGCGTCATCCGTTTCCGGGGCCGGGGCTCGCCATTCGCATTCCGGGCGAAATCACGCGCGAGAAGCTCGACATTCTGCGCCAGGCCGACGCGGTCTATCTCGACGAGATCCGCAAGGCCGGTCTTTACGACGCGATCTGGCAGGCGTTCGCCGTTCTGCTTCCGGTGCGCACCGTCGGCGTCATGGGCGACGGGCGGACCTACGATCACGTTCTCGGCTTGCGGGCCGTGACCTCCGTCGACGGCATGACCGCCGACTTTTTCCATTTCGACATGGCGTTTCTCGGCCGTGTCGCGACGCGGATCATCAACGAGGTTCGCGGCGTCAATCGCGTCGTCTACGACGTGACCTCGAAGCCCCCCGGCACGATCGAGTGGGAATGATTTTTGCCCATCCGGGGCTATCCCACAGCGTCCCGGAAACCTCCATAACACACTGATAAACAAAATAAAATCAGCCAAAGACGTTCAGAGACTATCGGCCGGCAGAGATGACCGCTGACGGACTCTCTGACGGTGCGCCTCCCCATTGCGAAATCCGATTTCATCCGATACCGTCAGGGTGTGAGCACCCTCTGACGGTCTTTTTTTCGACCTAACATACTGTAAGAAAAAGAGATTTTGGCACGAGGATACCCGAAATTGGCCTGACGGTCTTTTTTGGAGGAGGCAGTCCCGATGTTGACCGATGCAGCCCTTAAGCATCTGAAACCAAAAGAGAAAAGTTACAAGGTCACGGACCGAGACGGCATGTATGTCCTCGTAAAGCCGTCGGGGACCCTCTCTTTTCGGCTGGATTACCGGATGAATGGACGGCGCGAGACCGTCACGTTCGGCAAGTACGGCCCGGCCGGGCTGTCGCTCGCCCGTGCGCGAGAACTGTGCATCGACGCCAAACGGGCGATCGGCGAGGGACGCTCGCCGGCGATCGAAAAGCAGCGGGAGAAGCGCCGGCTCCTGGAAGCGAGGAGCTTTGGCGAGTTCGGCGAGAAGTGGCTGACCGCGGCCCCGATGGCGGACAGCACACGGGCGATGCGCCGATCAATCTTCGAACGCGAACTGCTACCAAGGTGGCGCACCAGGCTGCTGACCGAAATCACACCGGATGACCTCCGGGCGCACTGTGGCGCCATCGTCGAGCGCGGCGCGCCGGCGACGGCGATCCACGTCCGCGACATCCTCAAGCAGATCTACGGCTTCGCGATCTTACACGGCGAGAAGGTCTCCAACCCGGCTGATGATGTAGGACCAGCTTCGATCGCGACGTTCTTGCCGAAGGACCGGTCGCTCTCGCCAACCGAGATTAGGATCATGCTCAAGCTGCTTGAGAAGGTGGCGACGCTGCCGACCATTCGGCTCGGCATGCGCCTCTATCTGCAGACCATGGTGCGCAAGAGCGAATTGCAAGATGCGATATGGGATGAGGTCGATTTCGAGAATGCTGTCTGGACGATCCCGAAGGAGCGGATGAAACGCTCAAAGGCGCACAATGTTTATCTGTCACGCCAGGTTCTCGACATCATGATCGCGCTAAAGACCTGCGCCGGAAACTCGAGATACCTCTTGCCGTCGCGCTATGACGCGGATGCGCCGATGTCGCGCGCGACATTCAATCGCGTCACCTACGCGGTCGTCGAGCAAGCGAAGAAGGAAGGATTGCCGCTTGAGCCCTTCACTGTCCACGACTTGCGAAGGACGGGTTCGACGCTTCTTAACGAGCTTGGGTTCAACAGCGATTGGATCGAGAAATGCCTTGCACACGAAGACGGTCGCTCCTCGCGCGGCGTCTACAACAAGGCAGAGTACGAAATGCAGCGCCGCCATATGATGCAGGAGTGGTCGGACATTATCGACGCCTGGGTCGCCGGCAAGAAGCGCGCGCCGGTGCTCATACCGCCTTCGATGCCGCTGTTTGAACCGGATCCGGCTCTCGAACTGGGCGCGAGCGCCGTTGCCTGACGTCGGGTGACTGCGCGCGGGCAATAGGGGCAGATCGACGCGAGGCTAACCAGGCTTCGACCTCCGCGAGATCCCAAACCACGCAACGGGGCGAGAGAGCGAAGCGCCGCGGAAACTCCCCGCGCATCTCCATCTCGTAGATGGTGCTGTCAGCAAGCGGGACCATCTCCCGTAGCTGATGCCGCCGGATCGTCCGCTTGGTAGATATTTCCGCTGTCGGCGCCATTTCAAATCTCCTCAAGGGTTCGGCCTGAGGCAATTGAAAGCAATCGTCGCCGAAAGAGGGAAGGCCCTGAATTCGTCCGTAGGGACGTAGGCGGCGCGGGGATAAAAATCGGATAGTTGCGGACTACGCAATCCACCTCGTGCATGGCACAAGGTAATACTATTTCTTCCGATTTTTGAGCGGTGTGACGACGGTCGTTGGGAGAGGCTTTGGAGCTACGCTGCGCGTAAGCGGTCGCGTCAGGCCCAGCCTCTTATGTACCTGGCGTTGCAACTCAGCTTCGCCATGCAGCCAATTGCGGAAGGCCAATAGCGCCGGGTCCTTCTCGCGTATCGGCCTATAGGCCAGATACCAGCCTTCGTATTTCTGATCAACGATCGGAAATGGGGTGACAAGACGGCCCGCTGCCAGCGCCTCACTGACATAGGGGAGTTGCGCGACAGCGACCCCTACGCCATCGAGGACAGCTTGAATTGCCATCATAGAACTTTCGAACGATACCTCATTAGCCGGCTGTATCGGTGCGCTTAGACCTGCCGCTTCGAACCACCAGGTCCATTGCTCGCGCAAGTGGGAGACGACGATCAGGGTTGCCGTGTGGAGATCGCGGGGGCGTAGCAAACCTGCTGCTACTGCTGGCGTGCAGACTGGTACCAGCGTCGAGGGGAATAGCTCTTCGGCAATATAGCCAGGCCAACTGCCCGCGCCGCGACGGACAGTACATGTCCAATCATCACGCAGCGGAAGCATTGCACCGCCGGTAGCGACGCGTACCTCGATGTTGGGATGGTTGCGATTGAAGCTCGTCAAGCGCGGAATTAGCCAGTGTAAAGCGAGTGTCGGCGCGACCCCAACGGTGAGCACCGGACCCGCCTGCATCGAGGCCACTTGCTCAGAGAGCCGGGCGATCGCATCGAAGGCTTCGGTCAGGCCGGGCTGGAACGCCCGGCCCTGATCGGTGAGCTCGAGCTTATTGGCATGACGGCGGAAGAGCGCGAACCCGAGGTGTTTTTCCAAGAGCCGCACCATGTGGCTCACCGCCGTTTGAGTGACATTCAACTCCTCCGCTGCTGCCTTGAAGCTGCCATGCCGTCCGGCCGCTTCGAAGGCTCGCAATCCGTTCAAGGAGGGCATCTGGCGAGTCATTAATACCCCAAATTCAAGTTGGGCTAACCGCGAGAAATTTGCGTTTGCTACGCAAGTTTATCCGCGACATCCTATTCGAGAAGGATGAGAATTTCTATGCGTAAGATCGCTCTGGGCATCACAGCCACCGTTGCCGTGTTAGTAGCCGCTGTCTTGCTCGCGGTCGTTACAGGATGGGTGCCGCGAGGGCCAATGGACCACGGGTGGGACTGGCCTTGGCATGATTGGTGGCATTCTCGGCTGGAGCACAGTCAGCTTCATCAGCACGGGCCAATGATGACCCAAATGCTAGTTAGGATGCCGCTTGAACGGAATGTAACCGAGGCACTGCCTCAAAACTCGCACCAAATGGCTTACGGCCGTCTGCGTGACGTTCAGTTCCTGGGCGGTAGTGGCGCAGTCGAGCGGTGGCAATCAGCAACGCATCTTATGGCCAAGCCATGACCATCAATCGCAGGTCCGCAATCAAGCTTGCCGGACTAGCGTCGCTGGTCGGCACAGCGCCCGGCCTTGCATCTGCGGCCTTTGCATCCACGACCGATGATGCCGCCAAAGAGAAGGCGGATTACACGCTCCGGATTGCTACGGGCCTCGTAGAGCTTGCGCGCAACCATGTCGTCTCTACCACACTTTATAATGGTCAGTTTCCAGGGCCGCTGCTGCGCCTTAAGGAAGGGCGGCGGGTTGTAGTCGACGTCTATAACGACACCGATACACCCGAACTCGTCCACTGGCATGGTCAGATGATTCCCAGCGATGTTGATGGCGCCGCAGAGGAAGGTACGCCATTCGTGCCGGCTCACGGCAGGCGGCGGATCGCCTTTGTGCCGAAACCGGCCGGTTTGCGCTTTTATCATACCCACGTTTTCGCGGGTTCTGATCTTAACCGCGGCACCTACACCGGCCTCGCAGGACCGGTGTATATCGAACCCAAGAATGAGGCTGGCGCCTACGATCGTGAATTATTCCTGATGTTAAAGGAATTCGAGCCATCCTTCAGTCACCGGAACGATATGCCGCACGGCTTCCTCACCGGCGCTCCGAGTCAGGACTTGCGGCAGATCGCGAAACGCTCAAACGGATCCTCTGTCAAAGGATTCCAAGTCGATTATGGCCTCTTCGGCATCAATGGGAAGATGTTGGGAGAGGGCGAGCCGATCCAGGTCAAACAAGGCGAACGCGTGCTGATGCACGTTGTGAACGCGAGTGCGACCGAGATTCGCAGCCTGGCGTTGCCCGGTCATGTCTTCCGCATCGTAGCGCTCGATGGCAATCCCGTACCAACGCCCGCCGATGTCCCCGTGCTCTGGCTCGGCACAGCCGAACGCGTTTCTGCGATTGTCGAGATGAAAAATCCGGGCGTCTGGGTGTTGGGCGATCTGGATGATGATGCTCGACGTCTCGGGATGGGAATAGTCATTGAATACGCTGGCTACAGCGGTGAACCGAAGTGGGTAATCCCGAAGGCATACAAATGGGACTATTCCCTGTTCGGAAATTCGGAAGTTTCTTTGGCTCCTGATAAAACGATCGATCTGACCTTCGCCAAGCATAACGCGGTGGCGAACGGGTTCAACCTCTGGACCGTCAACGGTAAACCCTTCTCAATGGAGGCGCTGACCCCAAAATTCACGGTGCGAAGCGGCAAGCGTTACCGTCTGAAGTTTCGCAACGCGAGTAACGAGGTCCACCCGTTGCATCTCCATCGTCACAGTTTTGAACTGAGGCGCATCGGCGGCAAATCGACCGCAGGTGTCGTCAAGGACGTAGTGATGCTGGACAGCTATCAGGAGGCAGAGGTGGACTTTACGGCAGATAACCCCGGCCCAAGTCTTTTTCACTGTCATATGCAAATGCATATGGATTTCGGCTTCATGGCGCTGTTCGACTATGCCTAGCTAACTAGCGCTCTACCGAGTCAGCGTCTGGGAACATCAGATGACAAAGCGATTGAATCTCATAAGTATCGGTGTCGCGGCGGTAGGAGCCCTTTGCATGCTTCAAGCAGGTCCGGCTGTAAGCCAAGAAAAGCATGGCGTGATACCGCATGCGCCGCTGCTGAAGACCGTATTACCCGGCACGAAAAATTTGGAGGTCGCAGTCTACGAGACGGAATATGCTCCGGGTGGGATCAACCCGCGACATCTCCATCCGGCTGCGATCACATTCTATGTCGTGTCGGGGACAGGTGTTTGGCAGGAAGATGGGAAGCCGCCGATAACGCTGCATGCTGGAGAGAGTTTGTTTGTTCCCGCCGGCACGATCCATTCCCACTGGAATCCAAGCACCACGGATCATCTTCGCTTCTTGGAGTTCATCGTAGCTGAGAAGGGTAAGGGGCGTTCTATTCCGGAACCGATGAAGAAGTGAGGTCTCCGGAGAGCTTGAGCGATCAAACAGATCATAATTCGCTAGAACCTGCACAATCTAAGGACACGTCGGTCAACGAGACTGATCGCGACGCAGTCAGGCGCCGGCGCGCTATTTTTCTGATTTCTGCGAGTGCTGCACTTATTGTAGTTGGCATTGCGACCCACTGGCTTTTGTCGGCGCGAACCAAGATTCCGCCGACCACACGCCCATCTGTACCGGTAAGCATTTCCGTCGCAACTCGACAGAACGTGCCCATCGATCTGACCGGTCTTGGCGCCGTGCAGGCGTCATTGACTGTCGGTATTCGTCCCCAGGTCGATGGCACACTACAGGAGGTGCTGTTCACCGAAGGGCAGGATGTAAAGAAGGGCGACGTGCTGGCCAAGATAGACCCGCGCTTGTTCAAGGCCGCGCTTGATCAGGCCCGAGGAAAAAAGGCCCAGGACGCTGCGCTGCTCGTTTCCGCTGAGAAAGATCTTACGCGGTACAAGACGTTGGCACTGAGTGATTCCATAGCCCGGCAGACGGTCGATCACCAGCAGGCGACGGTCGATCAACTGAAGGCGTCCATTGCCGCCGATGAAGCTGCCATCGACACCGCACAGACACAACTCGACTACACCTCGATCAGGGCGCCAAGCGACGGGCGAATTGGAATTCGCTCGATCGATCCTGGAAACGTGGTGCATGTGTCCGACGCACAACCGATCGTCATTCTGATGCGGATCAGCCCGTCCGCCGTGCTGTTCACACTGCCGGCGCGGTTCCTCGATGATGTGCGCAGCGCTTTAGCCCATGGTCCCGTCATGGTGACGGCTTTCGACCAAAACAACCGCCAGGAACTAAGCGCAGGAAAACTCCTTCTCGTCGACGATGCAATCGATCCCGCCACCGACACCATGCGTCTGAAGGCCATCTTCCCCAATGACGACGAAAGGCTGTGGCCGGGCGAATTCGTCAATGCCCGCTTGTCACTCAAGACGCTCGGCAATGTTCTCGTCATTCCATCGGCCGCGGTCCAACGGGGTCCGCAGGGCTTGTTCGCGTGGATTGTAACGCCGAAAGACACGGCTGAACCCCGGCCGATCAAGGTCGGGCCGACGACTGGCGATCTGACGGTGGTCACTTCGGGCCTTAGCGACGGCGAACGCGTCGTGACGGACGGACAATTCAAGCTGAAGCGCGATGCACAGGTAAAGGTAAGAGTCACGTCACCCCCGTCGCCAACGTCCGAGGGCGCCAGGTGAATCTCTCCGCGCCATTCATCGTACGACCGGTCGCAACGGCACTGCTGATGGCGGCTTTGGCGCTCCTGGGCATTGCCGCGTTCCCGCTCCTGCCGGTCGCCCCCCTGCCGCAGGTCGATTTCCCGACCGTTCAAGTCACCGCAACGCTTGCCGGAGCGAGCGCCGACACGATGGCCTCATCGGTTGCGGCGCCGCTCGAGCGCCAGCTCGGGCAGATCGCGGGCGTTACCCAGATGACGTCGCTCAGCGCGCTGGGCGCGACCTCGATCACGATCCAGTTCGATCTAGATCGCAATATCGACTCGGCGGCGCAGGACGTGCAGGCGGCGATTAACGCCGCAAGCAACACGTTGCCGCGATCGATGACGACGCCGCCGACCTACAAGAAGCTGAACCCGGCCGACGCCCCCATCCTCGTCCTCTCGGCGAGGTCCGATACAATCCCGCTCACCAGCGTCAACGAATATGCCGACAATTATCTCGCCCAAAAGATCTCGCAAGTACCGGGTGTCGCCCAGGTGTCGCTCGGCGGTGAGCAGAAGCCGGCGATCCGTGTTCAAGTCGATCCGGCAAAGCTCGCTTCGCGCGGGTTGACCCTTGAGGACATACGGCCCGTCCTCGCCAACGCCACGACCGATGCCGCCAAAGGCACGCTCGATACAGGCAAAATGAGCTTCACGATCGCAGCCAACGACCAGATCACCGAGGCAAAACAATTCGATGACGTCGTGCTCGCCTACCGCAATGGCGCCTCGGTCAGAGTGCGCGACGTCGGCGAGGCGGTCTCCGCGGCGTCCGATCGAACTGCGGCCGCCTATGACAACAATAAACCCGCGATCCTTCTTACAGTCTATAAGCAGCCCGGCGCCAATGTCATCGACACCGTAGACCGGATCAAGGCCCAACTGCCACGTCTCGCGGCCGATATTCCACCAGCGATCACAATCCATACTGTTCTCGACCGAACGACCACCATCCGCGCTTCGGTGCGCGATGTCGAGTTTACGCTTGGCCTGACTGTCGGCCTCGTCGTGATGGTAGTCCTGCTATTCCTACGCAATTTGTGGGCGACGCTGATTCCGGGCCTCACGATCGTGCTCGCGCTGCTCGGATCGTTCGCGGCCATGTATGTGCTCAACTTCAGTCTCGACAATTTATCATTGATGGCGCTGACCATAGCCGTCGGCTTCGTGGTCGACGACGCTATCGTGGTCGTTGAGAACATCTATCGTCATATCGAAAGCGGCGCGCCGCCCTTTGAAGCCGCGCTTAACGGCTCTCGAGAGATCGCCTTTACCGTGCTTTCGATCAGCGTGTCGCTGATTGCCGTTTTCATCCCGCTCTTGCTTATGGGTGGGATTGTCGGCCGATTGTTTCGAGAGTTCGCTCTAACCGTGACCGCGGCAATTGCGGTCTCAGCTTTGGTATCGCTCACGCTCGCCCCGATGCTGTGCTCGCGCTTCATGCGGCAGGAGGCATCAGAGGATCATGGCCGCCTCTATCGAGCCCTCGAAACTTGCTTCAACACGATGCAGTCCGGCTATCGGCACACGCTCGACATCGTGCTGCGCCATCAGGCGGTCACCCTCTGTGGTTTCTTCGCTACGGTTGTGCTGGCTGTGGTTATGGCCATCCAGATTCCCAAAGGTTTTTTTCCGATTCAGGACACCAGCCTGATCGGCGGCCTGGCGGAGGCGGCACAGGAAGTCTCGCCCGAGGAGATGAAACGTCTCGAACGTGTGCTCGGAGAGGTCATCCTCAAGGATCCCGGCGTCGAGGGCGTTGCCTCATGGACGGGTAGCACCGGCGGCAACGGTTTCGCACAGACAGCGAATACCGCTCGGTTTTATATCGTTCTTAAGCCGCGCGACGAGCGCACGCTCACGGCTTCCCAGATAATCGAGCGGTTGAGACCGGAGATCGCAAAGGTCCAGGGCGTCAATCTCTCCCTGTCGGCAACACAGGACATCACCGTAGGCGGCCGGTCTTCGCGCGGCAGTTTTCAATATACGTTGCAGAGTGCCGATATCGGCGAGCTGACCACATGGTCACAGAAGATGCTTCAGAAAATGCGCACGCTGCCCCAGCTCGCGGACGTTGCCACAGACCTTCTCGCCGACGCGCCGCTTCTCACGGTCGACATAAACCGGGACCAGGCCTCGCGCTTTGGTATTTCACCGCAGACGATTGACGACACGTTAAACGATGCCTACGGCCAGCGGCAGATCACGCAGTACTTCACCCAGCTCAATACATACCCGATAGTTCTTGAAATCACCCCGGCACTGCAGCGCACGCTTGCATCGCTCGACCGCATCTATGTGAAATCACCGCTGACGGGCGCTACGGTGCCGCTTTCCGCGCTCGTGAGAGTTGATACGGCCAAGGTCGGGTCGCTGTCGGTGACACATCAGGGCCAGTTCCCCGCGGTTACCTTGTCGTTCAATCTCCGACCGGGTGTCGCGCTTGGCCAGGCTGTCAACGCAATCAGCCAAGCGGCACAGGAGATCAACCTGCCTGGCACAGTGACTGGCGCGTTCCAGGGCAATGCGCAGGCGTTCCAGACATCGTTGTCGAGTATGCCTGTGCTGATCATCGCTGCGCTCGTAGTCGTCTATATCATCCTCGGTGTGCTGTACGAGAGCTTCATTCACCCGCTGACGATTCTTTCGACATTACCATCGGCTGGTGTTGGTGCGTTACTTGCGTTGTGGGTGGGGCACATAGATCTGTCAGTGATAGGCATCATCGCAATTATCCTATTGATCGGTATCGTCAAGAAGAACGGCATCATGTTGGTCGACTTTGCCATTGTTGCTGAGCGTGACCGTCACCTTCCGCCGGTTCAGGCCATTCGCGAGGCGTGCCTCTTGCGCTTCCGCCCTATCCTGATGACGACGGGGGCGGCTTTGCTTGCAGGCGTTCCGCTCGCGCTCGGCAACGGCACCGGCTCGGAACTACGTCAGCCGCTCGGCTACGCGATGATCGGTGGGCTGGCACTCAGTCAGTTGCTCACACTCTACACGACGCCAGTAATCTATCTGTATCTCGATCGGCTCCAAATTTGGCTGAGACAAAAGAAAAGAACCAAAGTTGATGGAGCCAAAAAGGTATTCGCCGCGAAGACGAAGTGAGAGCATCGCCTGCTGGCAGCATGGCTAAGCTAAATGGAGTCAATTGTGACCAGCGTATGTACGCCGTTCGTTTGGCGGTCCGATGACCTCGCGACACTCTGCTGTCTCTTCGCCCGATTATCCCGTCGCGGCACCTCACGGGGAACGTCATAGTGTCCGGTGCGCGCCTGAGACGGTCAACGAATAAAGGATTTGAGGGACGACTCGAAATCTCGAGCCTCATGTTCGAGTACGCCCGGCATGGCGGCAATGGAAATCCGTGATCTTAAATATCTGACGGCATCAGCGGACGCTGGAACCTTCACCCGCGCCGCCAAGGCGCTTGGATTGAACTCATCCACCATCAGTCGCCGGATCGGACGGGTGGAGGAAGAACTCGGTTTAACGCTCTTTGAGCGCGGCCGCTTCGGGATACGCCTCACGACGGGCGGCCAGGCGGTGATGATGTTTGTCCGGCGAGCACTTGCCGATATCGATGCCGTCATGACGTCTGGGCACCAGAACGGTACGGGAAAGGTCGGGAAGGTTCGGCTTGGCGTGCGTATGCCGCCTATTGGTGAGCCCATGCGGACTTTGCTTTCAAGGTGGCGAGAGATGCACCCTGATGTGCTGCTAACGATATTCGAGATGAACGAGCGGGACATGCAAGCCGCGCTGGCGGAGCGACGGCTCGACGCCGCGTTGATGACCAGTCATGCTCTATGGCCCCACGCAACGTCCGAGCCCCTTTACCGCGAACGCATAGTCGCGGCGCTGCCGCAGGAGCATCCTCTTTCCGGGCGCAGAGCGGTCGATTGGGATGTGTTACGTGACGAAATATTCCTGGTTCAAGGATGGGATGAAAGTCAGTCAGCCCGGGAGTTCTATGCCGCGTTCCTCGGAAGCGGCGTTAAGTTTCACATGCATGCGGCGAGCAAGCAAAGCGTGTTCGCGCTCGTCGGCGCGGGTTTGGGAGTTACCCTCGCGACGATGAGCCAGTCTGAAGTGGTGTTTCCAGGAGTCGTTTACCGGCCGATCGATGAGGAAGATGCCTGGCTTCAGGTTGAACTCGCGTGGATGCCAGATGCGGAAGACGCTGTCCTCGGCCGCTTCCTCGCCTTTATGCGCGATGAAGCGCGCTCACGACACCTTCTCTGATAGGCTTCGTCGTAACTTCGCGAAAGCTCGATCCGTTGCCATGAATCGCGCCAACATCGGAGCTACGAGCTTCTCGGGTTCGATTACGGCATGATCGGTCTCGCGCGCAAGCACCGCTCCGTAGGCAAGGAGATCGCGATGCACTGACGCAGGCAATTCTATTGTGAGCTTGACCGGCTTAATATCTTCAATCGTAGCGAGCCTCAGCTTTGCCATGTTACTGCCTCATGCACCGTAGGGTTCGAGGACGAGATCGTGGGTGACCATCACGCGCACGGGGAAGCCCGGCCTGATGGTGATCGTCGGCTGAATGTTGAGAGAGCGCCCGACGACTTGCGCGCCGACCTGACTGAAGCTCTGCGATGCGCCCTGTCGGATCGCCTGCGCCAGATTGTTCTCGCTGTCGCTCGTGCCCGCTTCGGAGCCGACGCTCAAGAGCGTGGAGAGGATCGCCGCCTTGAACAGCATGCCCCAATGGTTGTCGACCTCGTCCTCGATGCCGGCATAGCCTTCGGTGTCAGCGCCCGGCTGACGTTCCAGGACGATTGAGTGGCCGTTCGGCATGATCAGGCGATTCCAGACGAGCAGCGCGCGCGTCTGCCCAAAGGCGATCTGCGCGTCGTATTGCCCGACCAGGCGTGCGCCTTGCGGGATCAAAAGGATCTTTCCCGTCGGGCTGTCATAGACATCTTCTGTCACCTGCGCGGTAACCTGACCGGGAAGGTCGGAGCGAAGGCCGGTGATCAGCGCTGCGGGGATGACCGCGCCCGCCTGCAGAGTGTATTTGCTCGCGGCAGGCTGGACGCGGTCGGGGCTCGTGGTGCGACGGTCGACGGCGCCGTTGAGAAACGCGAGCTTGTGATCCTGCGAGGTCAGGTCGCTTGAACCGACGGCCGCGACGGCAGGCGTCGCGGCCGTCGGAGTTGCTGCCGATGCTGTTTGCGCAGTTTGGCGGGCATTCGTCGTCGTGAAGAGACGGCTCGTGCGCGCGGCCTCTTGCTCTTGCGCGATCCGCTGCTGTTCGGGATCGGTGCCGGTCGGCATGCCAGGGGCTGCGGCTCCGCTATTGAGAATCGGCCGGCCGAGATCGCCGGGAAGCGGCGGCCCGAGCTGCGGCGCGGGCTTGGGAAGGCCGGTGTAATCCCGGGGAAGATTCGCCAGGCCGTCGGGCGTGTTGCGATTGTTGGTATTATAGAGCTCAGAGCCCGTCGTCTGATGCTGGGGCTTGAGCGCGAAGAACAAGGCGCCGCCGATGCCGAGCGCCGCGGCCGTGCATAGGCCGAGGAGCACTCTTCGCGATAGACGGGTGACCGGCGGCCGGCTCGACCGCAACCGCATCTCCTCGGCTGGGCGACCGCCTCCGCTCGGCTCGCCTTCTTGACGGGGTTCATCCGTCACGACTGCGGCCTCCCGTCGGTGCGGACAATCCGCACGACCTTTTGATGCTTGCCGCCGAGCTTGAGTTCGGCCGCGGCGAACAGCCGATCGACGATCATGTGGTTGCCCTTGACGCGGTAGTTGACGAGTTGGCCGTCGCCTTCGGCGCCGATAACCCAAAGCGGCGGCAACTCGCCCCGGCTGATGCCGCTCGGAAATTCGATGAACACCTGCCGGCCATCGTCGAACGCGCGAAGCGGCCGCCAGGCGGGATTGTCGCCCTCGATGCGATAGCGAAAGTTCAGCGCGTTGATATCGACTCCGGTCGCCACGGGCGTCGCAGCGTCGGCCGCCGCGTTCTGCTGACGAAGGGCGATGAGTTGGTCTTGCGCATAGGCCCAGGAGACCGATGCCATGTAGGTCTTCTCGTCGGAATGCAGCTCGAGGTGATAGGTCCGCCGATCGGTGTTGATGACGAGGTTGCTGATGAGATCGGCGCGCGTTGGCTTGACGAGAATGTGGATGCGCTTGGCCGCGCCGGCGCCGCTCTCCGTATCGCCGATGATCCAGCGCACGGTGTCGCCCGCCGCGACGGGGCCGGAGCCGACAAGCTGCTCGCCCGGCTCGAGCGCGATGTCGGTGATCTCGCCGGGCGCGGCATAGACCTGATAGAGCGCGCCGTCGGAGAACGGATAGACCTGAATGGCGTTGAGATAACCCGCTCGCGTTGGCTGAATTCGGGCCGCGCCATTCGCCTGGTCGACGCGCGCGTGTGGATCGACTGGTTCGGGTGGCGCTTTCGTCGATCCGGGAAGCCGCTTGAGTTGGCCGGGCAGAGGTAGCGGCTTCGGCAGCTCGACGATCTGCACCGACTTGGGTGGATCGGGCTGAAGCACAGCTTGCTTCGGCGTGTCGTCGTAGGTGATCTCGGGCGGCTTCCACGTCGAGCACGCTGCCAGGGACGTCGATACAAGCAGAAGGGTTGGGAGAGGCAGCGAGCGCATCAGCCGAGCTCCTTTGACCAGTTGAGGGCGTGGACGTAGACGCCGAGCGGATTTTTCTTCAGCCGATCGGCGTCGGTCGGCGTCTGCACAACGATGGTGAGGATGGCGCTCCAGCGCTCCGTGGCGGCGAGCGCGTTGTCGACATAGCGCCGCTCGACCCATTCGACGCGGAAGCTGCTGTCGGAGGCGCGGATCACGCTCGCCACCTCGACGGACACCTGCGTCTTCCCAACCTTCGAGAATGGATCGTTGGTGCGGGCGTAATCGTTGAGGGCCAGCGCGCCCTTGTCGGTGACGTAGTTGTAGGCGTCGAGCCAGTCTTGCCGCAGGACGACGGGATCGGCAGGAATGCTGCGCACCTCATCGATGAACCGAGCGAGATGCCAGGCGATCTGCGGATCGGTCGGCTGATAGTCGGCGACCGCCGGTGCGATGGCCTGCGCCTGGCCCAGCCTGTCGACCTGCACCACCCACGGCGTGATGGTCCCCCGGGCCGATTGCCAGACCAGCCCACCGGCGAGGCCGCCGCTTAGCGCCAATGCTCCGAAGAAAGCGAGCCGCCAATTCTTCGCCTGCACCCGGGCGGAACCGATACGCTCGTCCCAGACTTGGCCGGCCTTTTGATAGGGTGTCTCCGGCTCGGGCGTCTTGCCGTAGCGCACGGTGGATCGTTTGAACATGGGCTAATCCCCCTCCGAGAGGTCGATCTGGTGACCGCCGCTCGCCCGGTCGCCGGAGCGGATGGCGTGGTCGGCGGCGGACACGCCGCGGCTGATGGTCTGACTGCGCTTCATGCGCTGCGCCCAGGCCGGCGGACCGTCTGAAGGTGTCGAGGATCCCGCACCGCCGGCGCTCGCTGCCGCGCTTCCGCGCATCACGGCGCGCTCGCCCGATGCGAAGCTCTCTTTCAGGCCGGCCGCCGCGCGGCGAAGCGGACTCATCGCCATTGACCCGCCGGCCTGAGCGACGCCGGTCGCGCCGCCGGCGCCATAGGCCGCGCTGGCACCGCCTGCGACGGAGGCGCCCGCGCGCGCCGTGCCCGCGATCGCGCCACCCGCGGCGGCAAGGCCGCCCGCCGTGGCTGCGATTCCAGCGGCGCCGATGCCCGCCGCCGCGAGACCGGTGCCGACCGCAGCGCCAGCGCCCAGTTGCGGGCCTCCGGCGATCAGGCCGTTGGCGATGCCAGGACCGAAGATCGTGAGGCCGAGCAGCGAGAGCGCCGCCAGGATGAGTGTCAGCGCGTCGGAGATCGTCGGCGGATTGTTGAAGCCGCTGGTGAACTGATTGAAGATCGTCGAGCCGATGCCGATGATGACGGCGAGCACCAGGATCTTGATGCCGGACGAGACCACGTTGCCGAGCACGCGCTCGGCGAGAAACGCGGTGCGGCCGAAGAGGCCGAAGGGGACGAGAACAAACCCTGCGAGTGTCGTCAGCTTGAATTCGATCAAGCTGACGAAGAGCTGGATCGCCATGACGAAGAAGCTGATGATGACGATCAGCCAGGCGACGAGCAGGATGATGATCTGCACCAAGTTCGCGAAGACGCTGGTGAAGCCCATCATCCCGGAGATCGCGGTCAGGATCGGCTTGCCGGCGTCGATACCGACCTCGGCGATCTTGCCGGGCTGAAGAAGCTGCGCGGCGCTGATGGTGCCGCCGCCCGCTTCGATACCGAGCCCTGCGAAGCTGTTAAAGATGATCTGCGCGAGATTGTTGTAGTTGCCGATAATGAAGGCGAAGACGCCGATATAGAGTGTCTTCTTGATGAGACGTGCGAGCACGTCTTCGTCGGGCGCCATCGCCCAAAAGAGGCCGGCGAGCGTGATGTCGATGGCGATGAGAACGCCGGCGAGCCAGCGCACATCGCCCTGGACCAATCCGAATCCGGAATCGATGTATTGGGTGAACGTCCCCAGGAAATTATCGATGACGCCGGTGCCGCCCATTGTCTTTACCTGTCGGGAGATTTGGCTAATGCCGCGGGTGGAGTCGTCGTGTTGGACGGCTGCCGATACGTGAAGAAGCGGTGGCGGCTCTCGGCCCAGGCAGCTTCGCAACCAGCGTCATCCTCCGCCTGCGCGGCGAGCACCTGGCATCGGTTCAGTTCGTCCGAGAGCGGATCGGAGGTCGCCGCGGGACTTGCAGCGTGGTCCGGCGAGCGCAATGGAGCCTCACGGAAGTGCGGCGTGGCGGCGATAATTGCGATAGCGACCAGGGCGAAGCCGACGGCGCGCGCAATGGCGGGGAGATTGAGGAAACGGCCGCGCATCAATGGAACATCTGCGCGTTGCCGGGCTGATAGCCCGCGCCATAGTTGAGGAAGTTCTGCATCTGCGCTTGCGCCTGAGCCTCGGTCTCGAGTTGGCGGGCGGCGTCCAGGCTTTGGGCGCGCGCGATCGAGGCCATGACGGCGGTGAGATCGGCGAGCTGCTTGGTCTGGATGGCGACGAGCTGATTGCCGGACTGTGCGGCTTGGAGTGCCCCGGTCGCGCCTTGGCTCGCCGTCACCAACGCGTCGATCTGGGTCCGCGTCGAGTCGAGGTTCTGCACGACGCCGGCCTGCACGCGCATGGTGTCTTGGAATCCGGCGCGGGCGTTCTGCCAGCGTGACTGCGCGTCGGCGAGAAGCTGCTGCGAGGACGTTCCGCTTGAATAGGCCTGCGGATATTGTTGCGTGAACGCCTGGTCGATCGTGCTCACGCTGTAAGCGATACGCTGCGCCTGGGTGAGAAGCTGCTGCGTCTGGGCGATCGACTGTTCGAGCGTGGCAAGCGAGGAGTACGGCAGGCTTGCGAGATTGCGCGCCTGATTGATCAGCGATGTCGCCTGGTTCTCCAGCATCTGGATTTCATTGTTGACCTGCTGAAGCTCGCGCGCGGCAGTCAGGATGTTCTGCGCATAGTTGGTCGGATCGAAGACGATCCACTGCGCTCGCGCGGGAACGCTGACGGTGATGACGGATAAGACAGTGACGCCGGCGACGAGACCGGCGCGCAGGCGGCGCGTAATCATGGGGAATCCTCTTGGTTGCGAGTAAGCATGTCGGCCGCCCAGTCGAGGTTCGTGCGGCGCAGCCACGCGGCGGCGAAGCCTTCGCGGCCGTGCGCCGCGAGGGTCTGTTCGATGGCGGTTTGGTCGGTCTTCGATGATGCGGCGGTGAAGGCCAGCGCGACTTCGGAGAGCCCAAGCTCGAATAGGCGGTTGCCCCGGCGCGACTGGCAGTAATATTCGCGCTTGGGCGTCGCCCGACTTAGGATCTCGATTTGCCGGTCATTGAGGCCGAAGCGCCGGTAGATCGCCGCGATCTGCGGCTCGAGCGCACGTTCGTTCGGCAGCAGAATCCGAGTCGGGCAGCTTTCAATGATGGCGGGCGCGATGGCGCTGCCGTCGATGTCCGCGAGCGATTGCGTGGCGAAGATGACGGACGCATTCTTCTTTCGCAGCGTCTTCAACCATTCGCGCAACTGACCAGCGAAACCGGGATCGTCGAGCGCGAGCCAACCCTCATCGACAATGAGCAAGATTGGGCGACCGTCGAAGCGGTCTTCGATCCGGTGAAACAGGTAGGACAGAACGGCCGGCGCGGCGCCCGCGCCAATTAGGCCCTCGGTCTCGAAGGCCTGCACTTCTGCCTCGCCCAGACGCTCGTTCTCCGCGTCGAGCAAACGGCCCCAGGGTCCACCGACCGTGTAGGGCTGGAGAGCCTGCTTCAGCGCGTTGGACTGCAAGAGCACTGAGAGGCCGGTGATGGTCCGTTCCGACACCGGCGCGGAGGCGAGCGAGGTCAGCGCCGACCATAGGTGTTCCTTCAACTCGGGGGTGACGGTGACCTGCTCTCGACCGAGCAAGGCCGCGACCCACTCGGCGGCCCAGGCGCGCTCGCCGGCGTCATCGACGCGCGCGAGCGGCTGCAAAGCGACGGGGATGCTCGCGTCATCAGCCAGCGCGCCGCCCAGATCGTGCCAGTCGCCGCCCATGGCGAGCGCGGCCGCGCGGATCGAGCCGCCGAAGTCGAAGGCGAAGACCTGCGCGCCCGCATAGCGCCGGAACTGCAAGGCCATCAGCGCCAGCAGCACGCTCTTTCCGGCGCCGGTCGGGCCGACGATCAGCGTGTGGCCGACATCGCCGACATGAAGACTGAATCGGAACGGCGTGGACCCTTCCGTCCGCGCGAAGAATAGCGGCGGCGCCTGAAAATGCTCATCGCGTTCCGGCCCGGCCCAGATCGCCGAGAATGGCATCATGTGAGCGAGGTTGAGTGTCGAGACCGGTGGCTGGCGGACATTGGCGTAGACATGGCCGGGGAGCGAGCCGAGCCACGCTTCGATCGCGTTGACGCCTTCGCGCATGCAGGTGAAGTCGCGGCCCTGGATGGTCTTCTCGACCAGACGCAAGCGCTCGTCGGCGACGCGCGGATCCTCGTCCCAGACAGTGACGGTGGTTGTCACATAGGCCTCGCCAACGAGATCAGTGCCGAGTTCCTGCAGCGCTTGATCGGCATCGAGCGCCTTGTTGGCGGCATCGGAGTCCATCAGGATCGATGCCTCGTTGGTCATCACCTCCTTCAGGATCGCCATGATCGATTTGCGCTTGGCAAACCATTGGCGGCGGATCTTGCCGAGCAGCTTGGCCGCGTCGGTCTTGTCGAGGCAGATGGCGCGGGTCGCCCAGCGGTATGGAAAGGCCAGGCGATTGAGGTCGTCGAGCAGGCCGGGCCAGGTCTGCGATGGGAAGCCCATGACGGTGAGCGTGCGCAGATGGGCGCGGCCGAGTCGGGGTTCCAGGCCTCCGGTTAGGTCCTCGTCGACCAGGATGGCATCGAGATACATCGGCGTCTCGGGAACACGCACGCGCTGGCGACGGGTCGAGACGCAGGAATGCAGGTAGGTCAGCGTCTCGCCGTCATCGAGCCATTCGGCCTCGGGCATGAAGCCTTCGACCAGGGCCAGCACGCGGTCGGTGCGATCGATGAAACCATCCAGCGCGGCGCGCCAATCGGCGCCCGCATGCGAGCGACCCTCGTAGAGCCAGCTTTCGGCGCGCGCGGCGTCGTCAGCCGGCGGCAGCCACAGCAGCGTGAGGAAGTACCGGCTCTCGAAGTGCGCGCCTTCTTCCTCGAACTGAGCGCGCCGCTCTGCGTCCACGAGGCCCGAAGTCGGATCGGGAAACTGCCCGATGGGATAGCGGTGGGCGGGCGCGCGCTGCGCCTCGATGAACACGGCCCAGCCGGAGCCCAGCCGGCGGAGCGCATTGTTCAGACGCGAGGTGATCGCCACCAGTTCGGCCGGCGTCGCCGAATCGAGATCGGGTCCGCGGAAGCGCGCGGTGCGCTGGAACGAACCGTCCTTGTTGAGGATGATGCCCTTGTCGACCAGTGCCGCCCAAGGCAGGAAGTCAGCGAGGTTCTGCGTATGGCGGCGATATTCGGCGAGGTTCATCATGGATCGAACCTCACGAGACCAGATGCTGCGGATAGCGCAGGTGGCGCCGCACGACGTCGACAAAGGCGGGATCGCGTTTGGTGGCCCACACGGCCGCGACATGGCCGATCAGCCAGATGAGTCCGCCAACGATCCAGAGGCGAAGTCCGAGCCCGACGGCGGCGGCGAGCGTGCCGTTGACAATCGCGACCGCGCGCGGCGCGCCGCCGAGCAGGATCGGCTCGGTCAGCGCGCGATGGACGGGCGCGTAGAAGCCGGCGATGGGCGCATCGTGCTCCATCAGACCAACACTCCGCCGCCGAACTGGAAGAAGGTCAGGAAGAAGCTCGATGCAGCGAAGGCGATTGACAGGCCGAACACGATCTGGATCAGGCGGCGGAAGCCGCCAGAGGTTTCGCCGAACGCCAGGGTCAAGCCGGTCACGATGATCACGATCACCGATATGACCTTGGCCACCGGCCCTTGGATCGAGTCGAGGATTTGCTGGAGGGGCTGCTCCCAAGGCATGTTGGAGCCGGCCGCGTAGGCCGGAGCGGTGGCGAGCGCGACGAAGGCGAAGGCCGAAGCCATGGCGAACGCTTGGCGAGCGCGGTTGAGCAGCATCACGGTTCTCCTGCGGGATTGAGGACGTAATCGCCTGTCGGGCCGAGGCCCTTGACCGCCGCGAGCTCGGTGAGCCGTCGGGCGGAGCCGCGGCCGGCGAGAACCGCGATGAGGTCGATGGTTTCGGCGATGAGCGCCCGCGGGACCGTGACGACGGCTTCCTGGATGAGCTGTTCGAGGCGGCGCAACGCGCCGATCGCTGAACCCGCATGCAACGTGCCGACACCGCCCGGGTGGCCGGTGCCCCACGCCTTCAACAGATCCAGCGCTTCCGCGCCACGCACCTCGCCGACCGGGATGCGATCGGGACGGAGCCGAAGGGCCGAGCGGACGAGATCGGACAGCGAGGCGGCGCCGTCCTTGGTGCGCAGCGCGACGAGGTTCGGCGCGGCGCATTGCAGCTCGCGTGTATCCTCGATCAGCACCACGCGGTCACCGGTCTTGGCGACCTCCGCGAGCAGAGCATTGACGAGCGTGGTCTTGCCGGTTGAGGTGCCGCCGGCGACGAGGATGTTTTTGCGTTCGCGGACTGCCGTGCGCAGCAGCTCAGCCTGTGCGTCCGACATGATCCCGGCGTCCACATAATCGCCGAGCGTGAACACGGCGACGGCAGGACGCCGGATGGCGAAGCACGGTGCAGCGGCCACGGGGGGAACCAGGCCCTCGAACCGTTCACCGCTTTCCGGCAGTTCCGCCGAGACCCGCGGACTGCCCGCATGCACCTCGACGCCGATATGGTGCGCGACGAGTCGTACGATACGTTCGGCGTCCGCTGGCGTGACTCGGCAGCCGGTGTCCTCGAGGCCGCCCGACAACCGGTCAATCCACAAGCGACCATCTGGATTAAGCATCACCTCGACGATGCTGGGATCTTCCAGGTAGGCGGAGATCGCCGGCCCGAGCGCTGTGCGCAGCATGCGCGCACCGCGGGCGAAAGCTTCCGATCGGAGAGAAATCGTCGTCATTAAAAAACCCCGCAAGTTCGCCTCACGCGGAGGCGCAGATGTCAGCGGGGTTGAGTAGAAAGAGCCGGAACTGGGTCTCTGCAACAACGGCGATGAGGTCGTAGGGCTCTGGGATAGAAAGACAGGTCGCCGGGACGATTGCTAGTCGGTCTGCGGGTTCAGGCCTTCCGCGAAAGTCGACGCCACATCGCGACTCACCTCGTCAGCAAGTTTGCGCCCACGCGCCAGGCGTCGGCCGAGCGCTTCGACAAAGCCGTCGTAACGCTCACGCCCCTTGGTTTGCGCTGCCGCCAAGGCGCTGTCGGGCAAGGCTGGAGTGCTCGTCAGCCAGAAGCGCACGAAGACCGCCAGCGCCTCGTTCGAGATGTCCACATGGCGCTCGATCCGCTCCAGGTGACGGTTCATGCGATCGAGCCGCCGTGCCAACGCAGCTTCCAACCGATCGGCGCCATCCGGCGACAGATGTGAAGCAAGCGCCGCCTCGACGACAAGCGCCTGCGGCACGCGCTTACGAGCTGCATAATCAGCCAGCTTTCCAGCGAGATCGGGCGGAAGGCGAAACGTGTGCTTGGTACGCATGGGCGTCACATCTGCATGTCGTCGCCTGGATCGAGCGAGACCTGGCGGGCGACAGTCCCGAACGTGCGCTGCATGATGCGCTGACGCTGCGCCTCGTCGTCCGGCTCCTCGTCCATTGGCTCAAACTCATGGGCCGGTTTTGCGGGCTCGGGCACGATCTCTTCGTGTTCCGGCAATTCCGGTTCGCGCCGGATGCCAGCGTTCGCGGGGTCTTCGGTCTCGGGTGCTGCCGGCGGAACGACTGTGCCGCCCCAATCGCCGTCCGGCGATACCGCAGAAGGTTCGTCGGAAGGTGACGATTTGCGATCGGTCAGCGCGGGCGGCGGGAGGATGCGCGCTGTCATCTCAGGGTCTTCGAAGTAGCGCGCCTTCTTCGCCCGGATGGGGGCGCAGCCGGACATGAGAACCAGCTCCTCGTCCGGCGGGAGCTGCATGACCTCGCCGGGCGTCAGCAGCGGACGCGCCGTCTCCTGGCGCGAGACCATCAAATGACCGAGCCATGGGCTCAAGCGGCTGCCTGCATAGTTCTTCATGGCGCGCATTTCGGTCGCGGTGCCAAGCGCGTCGGACACGCGCTTGGCGGTGCGCTCATCATTCGTGGCGAAGCTCACACGCACATGGCAGTTGTCGAGAATGGAGTTGTTCTGCCCGTACGCTTTCTCGATCTGGTTCAGGCTCTGGGCGATGAGAAAGCTCTTCAGCCCGTAGCCCGCCATGAAAGCGAGGGCGCTTTCGAAAAAGTCGAGACGGCCGAGCGCGGGAAACTCGTCCAGCATGAGCAGCAGCCGATGCCGGCGGCGCTTCGATTCCAGCTCCTCGGTGAGGCGCCGGCCGATCTGATTGAGGATCAAGCGGATGAGAGGCTTGGTCCTGCTGATGTCCGACGGCGGCACGACGAGATAGAGGGTCACCGGATGCTCAGCCTCAACGAGATCGCGGATGCGCCAGTCGCAGCGCGCCGTGACGGCGGCGACGACTGGATCGCGGTAGAGCCCAAGGAACGACATGGCCGTCGACAAAACGCCGGAGCGTTCGTTCTCGCTCTTGTTGAGCAGCTCGCGCGCGGCGCTGGCGACCACGGGGTGAACACCCGTCTTCTCCAGATGAGGCGTCGTCATCATCGCCCGCAGCGTGGTCTCGATCGGCCGCTTCGGATCGGAGAGGAAGTTGGCGACACCGGCGAGGGTCTTGTCTCTTTCGGCGTAAAGGACGTGCAGGATCGTGCCGACGAGCAGCGAGTGGCTCGTCTTCTCCCAATGGTTTCTTTTCTCGAGCGCACCTTCGGGATCGACCAGCACGTCGGCGATGTTCTGGACGTCCCTGACTTCCCACTCGCCGCGCCGGACCTCGAGCAGCGGGTTGTAGGCCGAACTCTTTGTGTTGGTCGGATCGAACAGCAGCACCCGACCGAAGCGCGCACGCCAGCCGGCGGTCAGACCCCAATTCTCGCCCTTAATGTCATGGACGATGGCCGAGCCCGGCCAGGTGAGCAGCGTTGGTACCACCAGGCCGACGCCCTTGCCGGACCGCGTCGGTGCGAAGCACAGCACGTGCTCCGGGCCGTGGTGGCGAAGATAGGCGCCCTTCCATCGGCCGAGCAGAACGCCGTCGGGATGAAGAAGCCCAGCCTTCCGAATCTCACGCGCCTCGGCCCAACGCGCTGACCCATACGTCGTGACCTTCTTCGCTTCGCGCGCCCGCCAGACCGACATGGCGACAGCCACGACGAAGGCGCCGACTCCGCCGGCGCCCGCGATGAAGCCGCCGGTGACGAAGATGTCGTGGGCATAGGCGTCGTAGGCGAACCACCACCAGAAGAAGGCGGGCGGCTGGTACATCGGCCAGCCGAACAGCATGAACCAGGGGTGGCCGAGTTGCGGCTGAAAGGCGAGCTGCCAGGCGGTCCATTCCGTCGCGGTCCAGATGAAGCCGAGGACGACCGCACAGACAAGAAGGACCTGGCCCCAGAGAATCTTGGTCGCGTTCACGGCGAGACCAGATCAGCAGCATCTCGCGAGGCGGCCGCAAGCGCGGACTGCGAGGCGTCGGGAACCCGGACGCGCTGGAGCAACAATCGGACGGACAGTATTGCGATCCTCATAGTCCGAGCCCTCGCTTCCGCCCCAGAGGCCATTCCACGTTTCCACCGGGGGCCATGACGCCACGCACCTCGCGGCCAAGCTCCTTCTCCAGCGCCGGGCGCCAGGGCACGAGCTGAAATCCGAGCCCGTCATCGATCATCGCGAACCGACCGGAGGCCAGCGTCACGCGCTGGCGGTAGACGCCGGAGACGCGCTCGCCTTCGGCTGCAGGCTGATAGGGAAGCCCCGTCTCGGCCGACAGTTTCGACGCCGCGTCCTCCAATTCCCGCCGCCGCAGGGTCGAGAGGAGATCGCGGGCGAACACCACGCGCTGGCCTTGCCGGCGCGCAAGCCCTTCCTGGGCCAGATGATCGATGCGCGCTTCCATCGCGTCGCGCACCTCGGCCCCGAATCCGCCGCCGCTGAGCGGCGCGTCCTTGGCGAGGAGCCGGCGATCGAGCCAGGTGGCTCCGGACGCCGTTGTCTGCGCCTCGATCGACAGGTCGGAGCGCGTCGCGAGCGACAGTCGGCGACGCCCGTTCGCATCGTCATAGGACCGCGCCTCGACGATCGCACTGGCTGGTGCATCCCCGGTCATCTCGAGATCGGAGAACTTCAGATGGTGGGTGCGCCCGTCGACACCGGCGACGATCGCATAGGCGGTGCCCTTCAGCTCATCGTCAAGGCCGCGTTTGATCAGCCGGCCGAGCACCGGATCGGCGGGCTCCTCGCCATGCAGGGCGAAGGTGCTGACGTCCGGCTCGTGTCCGCCGGCGCTCATCGCCTGGTGCATTGTCTTGATGATGTCGCCCCGGATGCCGAGCTGGCGCAGGGTTTGGTCGAGGCCCGGCTTCAACGTCCAACAGGCGGGCCCGACCGGATCGACCAGGCCGAGCCGTTCGAGCTTCGCTGCGCGGCCGAGCAGCAGTTGGCGGAGCGCCGGATCTTCGGCATTGGGACCGGGTCGCAAATCGGCGACGCCGCCGCAGTCATCCGAGATGTCCCGAAGCGCCCGATCGAGGCTGGTCCAGCGCTCCGCCTCGACCTCCTTCTCCAGCGCCGTGCGGATCTCCTGCTCGCTGCGCGGGCCAAGCTCCAGGGTGACGCGCTCGGCGGCGCGATCGCGAAAACCACGGCTGATGTAGTCGCGGCTGATCACCAAGTCCTGCCCGTCATCGGCGCGGCCGCGGATCAGGACGTGGACATGGGGGTTGTCGGTGTTCCAGTGGTCGACGGCGACCCAGTCGAGCTTGGTGCCGAGGTCCTTCTCGACGTCCCGCATCAGCTCGCGCGTGAAGGTCTTGAGATCTCCGAGCTCCGCGCCGTCTTCGGGCGAGATGATGAAACGGAAGTGGTGGCGGTCATCCTCGCAGCGCTCGGCGAACGCGCGTTCGTTGGCGGTATCGGATGCGGCGTCGAACATGTGTGCGTTCTCGCCGTCCCGGGTCACGCCCTCGCGCTTCAAGTAGGCAATGTGCTTGGGCATCGGCGCCGAGCGAAAGCGTGTTCCCTGGTGGCGCACGACGCGCGCCTTCATCACCACGCGCCGGGCGTTCGAGCGCAGCCGGATCGAGACCGCCGCACGTCGGCCGCGGCCGAACCGCGACCGGCTGCGATCCTGGCTCGAGCGGAAGCTGTTGCCGACATGCCCAGCCTTCTTGGCGGCCCGCATCACCTCGCCGACAAAGGTCTGGGGATGCTTGCCGCCGCGATTGCCGTGCTGGATGCGCCCAGGCCGAACGCGCAGGTCGTCGTCGCACGTCGTCATGGGGTGGAATGCCGCCCGGAGTCAGACCGACGGCGCTTGAACCATTGAATTGGTTGGTGAAAGTGCGGAAAGCGCCAGCAGGGGGTATCGATAAGGACAGTAAATACTTCAATCTTCCCAACCACATAAGCCGCGCCGGAGGCCGGTCTTTTCCCTTGCCGTCCGTTGGTTGGGTTCCTGTGCTGACTGTCCCTCACACACAGACCGCCGCCACAGCCCTCCACAGCACGCTGGCCACCGATCGCACTCATTGCGACCGCTCCCGGTTCGACAGAGCGACGAACAGTCCATCGGACTGTGGCGCGAGGCCCGTCCAATCCTGCGCCGGATGGTTGGTCGACGGCTGAGGCGATAGCGGCGGCGATGCTGACGACATGTCGTTTGGCGGACGTGCCGGGCGCGTTGGGAACAACGACGCCTCGGTCCAGGACTTCACCACGGCGGCGAGTATGACCGTGTCGTCCGCTGAACCTCCGCCGACAATCGGCGCGAGTCGGGAGAGATAGGCGCGCGTCTCCGCCGGTAGCGGTCGGCCGGTCGTGAGATGCTCTTCCCAGCGCGCAGGACCGGCATTGTAAGCCGCGAGGAAACCGGAAATGCCGTAGCGGTCGTGCAGCTCACGCAGATAACCGACGCCAGCGATAATATTGTCGTGGGCATCGTATGGATCGGCGCCCAAACGGTAGCGCTGGCGCAGGGCAGCCCATGTCTCAGGCATGATCTGCATGAGACCGATGGCGCCCTTCGGTGAGATGGCGCGTACATCGCTGAAGCTTTCGGCGCGCATCACGGCACGTATCCACGCCGCCGGAATGCCAAAGCGCTGCGAGGCCTCGGCGACGAAGGCAGCGAACGGCCCACGTGCAGCGGCAGTGTTGACAGGCCGCGCGGTCGCAGGTTCGGCGCACACTTCGTTGCAGCCGAGCGTCACCACAATCGCAAGGCCGAGGGCCGCCAGCGTGGCATGGCGATGCGGATGGAATCCTGCTGACGTGCGCGCAGCGAACGTCGACACGGCCGGAAAGGAGGAAGGGGGATGGCAGGGAGAGCGCAAGGCGTCCGCGATCCGACTGCGGTTTTCTGGCATGGTTAATCCTCCTCGCGCGTCCAGAGAGGATCGGCCCGGCCGACGATGGTGCTGGCAGGCAGCGGGCCGAAATAACGGCCATCGAAGGAGTCTTCCGACTGCCAGTTCATGAGGAAGACCTCGTCATCCGCAACGACACGACAGCCGCGCCAAATAGGCAGCGTACGGCCACTTCTGTCGTGGACGAGCGCTTCGCCCATGGCGATTCCATCGACGGTGATCGTGCGGTCGGAGCGGCAGACGGTCTGCCCTGGCAGAGCGAGGATGCGCTTCAGCATCGGCACGTCCTTGGGCAGATAGCGTCGTTCGTCGAGGAAGGTCGCGAGCGCCGTTGGCGGCCGGACCACCACCAGCTCGGTGATATGCAGAACTCCAGCCGGATGGATGGTGTAGAGTCCGGTCGGCACGCTGGCGCTGGCGTTCCAGATGAACCGCGGCGAGACGGGAAAGATCGCCGCGCCTGCGAAACCCAGCAGCGCGAAATACGTCGTCATGACGTAGCCAAAGCGCGTCATGACAGCATCCTCCGCAGGAGCCACGCGCGATGCTGGTCGCGGCTATAGGGACGCGGCTCGTATCCGGCGCCCAGGCGATTGTGGACGTGCCGCCAGTGTTCGGGCGTCGCGTCGGCCGGATCGATGCCGAGGGCTTCGACGGCATCGACGGCGGCGAAGACGCGCTCGACCTTCGGCCAGCCGCTGATGCGCAGCAGGATCTCGCCGCCGGGACGGACGAACGGCAGCGTCTGATAGGCTTCGCCTGGCGCGACCGAGCGCACGATGTCGATGCGCGAGACAACGGTGCCGAAGTCATTCGAGGCCCAGCGGACGAAGGCGAAGACGGTGTTTGGCGCGAAGCTCAGCACACGGCGGCGGCGATCGATGATTGTCTCGGCGACATCGCGGCCGAACCTGATCCAGTGCTCGACGCGCTTTTCGAGCCAGGTGAGTTCGACGGTCGTAAGGGCGTCGGGCGAACGAAGCGATGCCTGCGCGAAGGCGGGATTCGCCATCATGTCTGTCCTCCATCGGTTGCGGGGAATTCGCGGGCGAGGAGGTCGCGCAGCATGTCGGCGACGGTCTGGCCGCGCTGGAAGGCCGTGATCTTGATCCGGGCGCGCAACTCGGGCGTCACATCGATGGTGAGCCGGGCGGTGAAGAGAACGCCCGCCGCAGGCGTTGCGACCGAAGGCTCGGGCGCGCGCACCCACGCATCGGGATCGTCTGGTCGCGCTGCAAATCGCCGATTCGACGTCCGTGCGGTCATCGCATCACCCGATCGATTTCGGCGGCCAGCGCTGTGATCTCACGCGCTGCGGGACTCGCGATGTCGATGTCGGAGACGAGGCGTCCGGTGCGCGCGGCGTCGGCGAAGGCGACACGCTGACCGATGCACGAGGTGAGAACCGGCGGATCATGATCGGCGAGACCGACAGCAGTTTCGCGAGCGATCACGGTGCGCGCAGCGCAGCGATTGAGCACGAAGCGGGCGATGATCTGCGGGCGGAAGATGCGCGCTTCCTCGAGCAGCTTCAGCATCTCGGCCGACGCCCAGCCATCGAAAGGCGACGGCTGCGCGGGGATCAGGACGAGATCGGCGGCGAGCAGGGCCGACCGCAGCAAGCCGGCGACGCGTGGTGGCCCGTCGATGACGACGTGGTCAACATCAAGAGCGAGCTCGGGCGCTTCCCGGTGCAGCGTGTCACGGGCGAGGCCGATGACGCCGAACAGGCGCGGCACAGCTTCCTTGGCGCGCTGCGCGGACCAGTCGAGCGCTGACCCTTGCGGATCGGCGTCGATGACCGTGACGCGCTTTCCCTGGGCCGCCCAGGCGCCCGCCAGGTGCAGGGCGAGCGTTGTCTTGCCGACGCCGCCTTTCTGATTGAGGAAGGCGACGATCATCGCTCTTCCCTCCCGGGTTTTCCCCGGTCGACCGCGCCGCCAACAACAGAAGAGTTAGATTCTTCGTTAGAGTCTAAGTTAGGCGGCTCTGAAGCATTTGATGTGCTTGGGGAAAGAGCCGCTTCCGGTTCCTGATAGCACGAGGGTGCGGTTCCTGATGGCACGTGTCCCGCGGTTCCCGATGGCACGAGCGCTTCCAGAGCTTGTCCACAGGCCCTCGTGGACAAAGACGTGTCGCTGACGAAGGCGAGCAACTCGCGGCCGCCGCTCGCGCGATCGACGCCGAGGCGATAACCCGGCAACGGCTGGCGGCGTGCGATGTCGCGCAGTTCGAAGGCGAAGCGCTTGAACGGCGAGAGGCTCGCCGACTTCGTGTAGAGGTGTCGGAAATCGAACCGCCAGCCCGCACGCTGCTTGCCGGCGTGCTTGCGCACGAGGCGGTAAAGCCAGCGCTCCAAACCGCCCGTTAGGGCGAAGTACGCACGATCGATCGTCAGCACGAGCGCGTCATCGAGGACCGCGCGATAGAACCAGTCCGGCACGATGAGATCGATGCCGGCGGTGTTTCCGTGCGCGTCGGCGTGCTCGGTCCATTCGTTGATCCAGGAGAAGCGGTGCATGCGCCGCTCGCTCGCCTGGCGCAGCGAGGTGGCGACGGTGGTGGACTGCAAGCGGTCGAAGGCAGCCTTCAGGCGGTGATAGTCGCGCGCGCTAGTGCCGCGGCCGATGAACCTCAGAATCTCGTAGGGCGTGGCGGCCATCAGGCGCGAGGTGCGCAGGCCGGAGTCGCGCGCCTGAACGATTTGCGATGCGGCCCAGATCAAGACGTCGGCATCCCAGATGGTCGCCATGCCGTGCTCGGGCACTGCTTCGACACGGATGGCAATGTCGTTCATCCGGTAGTCGATCGGCGTCGTGCGATGTGTCTTGGCGAGCGAGAAGAACGGATAGGCCATGAGGTCCTGCGCGTCGCGCGGCGCGAGATCGCCCGGCAGCGCCCGAAACAGTTCGAGCTGCTCGCGTTCGGAGCGGATGCGGTGGCGCGCCGGCATGAGAGATGTCAGCGGTGCGGTTGGCGGGCTTGTTCAAGTTCGGCGGCCGTATGGCGCCGCGCCGGCAACACGACGACCTTGCCGGGGTCGGATGTCGACGCCTTGGCGGCGGCGTCGACCCAGGCCTGCAGGTCCTCTATGCGGTACACGACGCGCCCGCCGAGCTTCGAATAGCGCGGGCCGGTGCCGTAGATGCGGTGCTTCTCGAGTGTGCGGATAGAGAGGCCGACGAAGCGCGAGGCTTCCGGCGTGCGCAGGTAGCGCGGCGGCAAACCTGCGAGATTGGTGGACATGGGATACCTCCGTGATCGCGTGGAAGGCCGTCGGATGACGGCGGCTGTCAGCGATCACGGTGGCGGAAGGGGACCGGTCCGAAATAGGGCGATCTCGGAGGGTAGCGAAAGCGCATCCAGATAGGCGGAGCCCTATATGCGACGACGATAGGGATGAAGGAGAAGGCGGCGATAGCCGCTACGCATCATGGAGAACCCGAGGCGGATGATGCGGCCGGTCTGATCGCGCAGTTCGTGCGAAATCCAGTCGCGCTTGGAGATGGGGGCAGTATCGAACAGAACGGCGGCGATCTCGGGGTAGGTCGCGCGTTCGAGCCGGCCATCAAGCGCGCGCAGCGCGAGGATGAGCCGGCCGCGCCGCTCGGGCGTGAGTGCTCCGAGGACGGGGCCTGGCGTGCGCCCGGTCAGCGCGCGCCACAGGCGCAGCGCGGCGGCGGCGCGGATGTCGAAGAGCCGGTCAAGCGGCAGGAGAACGGCGACAGGCGCGCCGACCTTGTTCTCGCGGTGAATCCGCAGTTGCGCGCCGCGCAGATCGACGACCTGATCCTCTTCTTCGACGGTCAGAATGGATTGGAGGCTTCGCGCATCGAGGCGAAATCTAGGATCGGCGAGGCCGTCCGGGCCTTCGGTCAGGGTCACCACGCTCGGGAGCGTCTGAGGTGTCCAGAGTACGGCGTGTCGCGCGGGATTTAAGTTTCGCTCGAAATCGTAACCCCCAGCGCCGAGCGAATACCTCGGCCTCGTTGGGATCAAGTGTTCGCTTTCGACTGCTGCGCGCCAGGCGCGCGTGGTCGCTCAGAAAGTCGGGGTTCCGCAGTAGGAATTCATAGGCGAAGGCAGGCGCATCGAGCGGCCGCAGGTCCTCATACGCGCTCGCCGATCGCCAATCGGCGCGAGCCATGGGCAACGTCTCCTCTTACCATTCGCCGTTCCACGGCCCTGTGCAGAAGATGCACGCTCTGGTAGCGCTTCGAAACGCACAAGAGTCGCAGGATGCGTTGCCAAACCTGCACGGAACTCAGTGCGGTGCGCCGCCCTGGAGAAGGTGGCGATAGCCTTTTTCCGTCATCCACCGGGCGCGGGCGAGGTGACTTTCCCAGGCCCGCCGCGCGCGATCACGTTCCCGTACTGGATCGATGCGCAGGACGATCTTCGCTACCTCCTGCCAATCGGCGCCGTCAGCTTCCGCGTCGAGCAGCCGGAGATAGGTGATGGCATGCCGCTCGTCGTAGCCGGTCAGGATAGCGGCGGTTGGGGCGACATCGTCCACCGGCGGGTCCAAAGGTGGCGACTGCATCGAAGCTCCTCAGCGATACGGTTTCCTAAACGTTAACACGAACCGGCTTCATCGTTTCAAGGTCGCCGACTTTCTCGCTGGCCTCGTTGCCGGCTCTGCCTCATGGAGGAGCATGACGCCGCGGCCACGGTCGGATTCGACGAACAGGATCCCAGCGGCTTCCAGAACACGGCGCACCTGATCGCGCGTACCCTCGTGCACCTGGAGCTGCCTTTCGGACTCCAAGCGCTTCAGGGCGGTCAGCGCCACCAGGGCTTTCTCGGCGAGCATCTCCTGCTTCCAATTCAGCAAGGCTCGCGCGGCCCGAACTTGTCGGCCGGTGATCATTCATGATCACCTCCGACAGACGATCTGCGCGCACCAGAAATACGACTATAATAGTCGCTTTGTGGTGCCGCAACGGCTCTGTGAACGGTGTTTTTGCCATCCACGAGGGTCGGCGGCCGCTTCCAGGGCGGCCGATTCGCTGACCGGCCGGCGGCGTTCCCCGGGAGGGAGATGCAATGCGGGATGTGGCGGCGCGGCTTGGGTGTGGTTACGGTCGTGCGACAGCCCCGCCCGGGGGACCGGGCGGGGCGTCGGGAAGATCCGGCTTAGTCGCCGTTGCGCTTGCTGGGGCGCGACCAGATGAGGGTGTAGCCGTCGCCGTCCTCGTCGTCGAACAGGTTGGCGAAGATCGGGGCATTGAAGCTGGGATCGTCGAGCTTGAGCGAGAGGTAGTCGCGGCCCTCGTTGGAGCGCTTCGACCATGCGGCCCCGATCTCGGCCCGGCCCACATAGACCCGGTGGCTGGGAGCGTTGTCGTTGGAGCGGTTGGTCTCGGGCACGATGCGGACGCCCTTGGTCTGTAAGCTCAGGGTGACGATCTCGCCCTGGAAGTCGGTGCCGACCTTCTTGAAAGAACCGATGTTAGCCATGTCACTTCTCCTTGCTGTTTTCGAGCCCGCGACCACCGCGGCCTCGATGGCGATCGACGGGCCGGGGACGATCGACGACGCACCCGCTCGCGGGCCGGAGCGCAGCGGAGGATGACGGCGGTGAGACTTTCTTGCCTCGCGAGGAATGGGCTTAGCCCAGGGGAAGAAAGTCGATCCGACGGCGTTGCGGCTCAGGCGATCGAGGCGCAGCCGGTCTTCGGCCAGATCAGGCCATCACGAGGCCAGGTGCGTCCGTGCTTGAACAGCATCCTCGGGAGAAGACGTGGCGGATGTCGGTTGTATTGCACAAGATGTCGGCGAGTTCAGGCGTAGAGAAAGAGGTCATAGGGTAGGAAAAGGCGGGACCGTTTGCCGCGCACATGCCGCAACGAGACGCTCTGTCCTATGGGTCATCGGCCGTCAGAGATCGAACCGACGCTGGCGAAGCGCGCCCGACGTTGGCCGCATGCTCCGGGACTTGAGCACGCGTTCCCGAAGCGCCCGATCGTCAACGCTACCTCAGTCGATGATGAAGACGATGCTCATCCATCGCGCGTCACAGCCGTCAGAACCGGTTGAGGCCCGTCTCGTGACGCCCCGCCCGGCCGTAGCGGGAGAGGCTCTGCGAAGACCGTCATCCGCGCCCAAGCCGTGCCGCCAATGAAGAGCGCGCCGATCCAGGCGAACACCTCGCGCCAGACGAGCGACGGAACGCCGATCTCCGAGAGTCCGAGAACCGCATGATAGCCGGCAATCGCCGCCGGAATGGCGAAGGCGGCCGCGATGGCGGCGCGCAGAGGCAGCGGGCGAACAACCGCGAACGCGATCTGGCCGACGCCGAGGGTGAGAGCGCCGGCGACGATGCCGACAACCAGCGCGCCAATGACGCCGGCGCCGCCATGGAACGCCGCCATCCCGGCAGTGAGGCCGACGAAGAACGGCAGGGCGTAGACGGCGAGCGTGAAGATCAGCCAGCAGAACAAGCCGATCCCGAACATGCTGAGGATGAGTCCGATGACAAGCATGGTGGTAGCCCCCGTGACAAAAGCTGTGACGGTCGCGCCTTCCACCACCACCGCGGCGCGCTGCGCAGATTAGCTCATCGCCGGGCCGATTGGAATCCGGGATCTGGGCGGGGAAGGCTTTAGGATGCCGGAAATCGTGTGCGGATCAGGGGAAAAAGGTCGCATGGATGCGGCGATACTCTTCAGTTTCTGCCTGATTGCTCGGGAAAACCTCGATCAAAGGCCGTGTGGCTGTGCTGATCAATCCCTTCCAGATACGCGCGCCGTGCGGCGACGACAAAACCAGGCCCTTCACGTCCGACGTCGTGTTCCAGATGAACACTGACAACCCATGATGTTCGACCGCCTCGGCAATAGCAGCGTTGATATGCTCGTCGGCGAAGCCATAGCCTGCAATCATCAGCCGTACATCACCGGTGTTGATGACCGCTCTGAAGATGTCGGCGTACCAGCTCAGCAGGGGCATCGAAGCGATCTTTGCTGTCTTTTCGGTTCCAACAACCATCACGTTGCCGCCGCCAGGCGATCGCCAATTGAACGATCCGTGAAGCTTGATGACGTTCATCTGGTTGGCGAGCCGTCCCTGTGCTCTCGGGTCGACGACTGGCTGCATCGTGAATGTGGGATCATAAGCACCGATATTCGTGCCGAACCAGCGCTGGCCAGGGCTTGGAACGAGACCCGGCAGGACTCCGCCGGGCGCACCCGCGACATGCTCGTTGTAGAGATGCCGTTCGAAGAAAAGGTCTTGATTCAGAGTGAACAGATATCCCGAACTGTTTCCCTCGTTGCGCTGTCCGAAGAAGCGGAACAGCAGTTCCTGCACCTTGTAAATGTTGATCCACGGATCATGGTCTGGCCGTGCGATCTCACGATCCATCGCTACGAAAGTGTCGAAAACCGCTTGCTCGATCTCCGCGCGGTCAGCGGCCGTGAAGGGTGCAACGTGCGTCTTGCCGAGCGCGACTTCGAAGGCCGTTTCGTCCAGGAGGAGGTCACGCAAGCCGGCGTTCGCGCGGATGCGCGGATGCCCAACGAGTGATGACCAAACCTCGTTGGCAAGCTGGCCACCCCAGTTGCGCGACCATCCAGCGCCGGTGAGAAGAATGCGCTTACTGAACTTTCCGATCATGCGAACGATGATATCACGGAGCGGTCGGATGGTGGGATCGACGGTTTAGAGGGCGGCGCTCACGCGCCGCTCTCGCCGAACTTCCAGACCGGGATGCCGAACTTCTTCGCCTTGTCGGCGAGGTTGCCCTGGATGCCGGTGCCGGGGAACACCATGACGCCGATCGGCAGCACCTCCAGCATCGCGTCGTTGCGCTTGAACGGTGCGGCCTTGGCGTGCTTCGTCCAGTCGGGCTTGAACGCGACCTGCGGCACCTTCCGGTTGGTCGCCCATTTGGCGGCGATCAGCTCGGTGCCCTTCGGCGAGCCGCCGTGCAGCAGCACCATGTCGGGGTGCTTCGCGTGGACCTTGTCGAGCCGATCCCAGATCAGCCGATGGTCGTTGAAGTCGAGCCCACCGGTAAGTGCGATCTTCGGTCCTGCCGGCAGCATCACCTCGGTCTCAGCGCGGCGCTTGGCGGCGAGGAAATCGCGACTGTCGATCATTGCCGAAGTCAGTGCGCGGTGGTTGACCAGTGATCCGGAGCGGGGACGCCAGGGGGAGCCGGTCTGGACCTCGAAGCGCTCAGCAGCCTGGTCGCGGAAGAGCTCCATGCTGTTGCGGCGTTCGATCAGCGTGATGCCCTCGGCCGTGAGACGCTCGAGTTCGACCGAGCGCACCTCCGAGCCGTTCTGCTCCCGCTGACTCCTCTGCTGCGCCTGCTCGTTATCGTCGAGTTCGCGTTCGATACGACCGGTGGCGCGGTGGAACAGGTTGACTGTCGACCAGAGCAAGTCCTCGAGGTCGGGTTCGAGGCGCGTGTCGCTCAGGGTCGAGAGCAGGGCGTCGAAGATGTCGGCGACGGCGCCCGCGACGGTATCGCCTTCCGGAAGCGGCCTCGGATCAGGCTCGTCGTGGAAGGGACGGTAGCCATAGAGCTGAAGTTCGTTGAGCACGTGATCGGTCGGGGAGGATGTGTGTGGCGGTTCGAATTCGGTGTCGTCGTGGTCGGTCGTCATGGTGAGGTCCTTTGCCGGATCGACCGCGCCCATCGCGGCCTTCGTGGCGATCACCAGACGGCGGGCGGAACGGGCCAGAACCCGCAGCGCAGCGGAGGGCCGGAGCGCCAGCGGAGGATGGCGAAGCCCGGCTATTTTGTTTCGCGCTGCAAAGGCCCGCAGGGCCGGCGGAAAATAGCCGGGCGCAGCCATTGCCGGGCCGGGCCGCTTGCCGTCCGATCGCCCTCTAGAAGGCCAAGGGCGCGACTCTGTCCGGGCGTCTTGGGCCTCGCCTGACTGGCCATGACGATGCGCGAACCGCCGATGCTCACCCCGTCTCGGCCGTCGCCCACAGCATGAAGCGGATGACGTCCTGCGGCGCAAGCTGGATGCGCAAGGTTGCCCGGAGTTCGTCGATGTCGAACGTGCGCAGATCTTCGTTGAAATCGCCG
>Ga0172380_10001194_pt1 | contig 45641 bp, 34 predicted proteins | sample Leawe162metaG_FD_119747 | JGI IMG/M metagenome (GOLD analysis project Ga0172380, IMG submission 119747) | Leachate microbial communities from a municipal landfill in Southern Ontario, Canada - Leachate well 162 metaG | ecosystem: Engineered > Solid waste > Landfill > Unclassified | place...
GTATAAAGATTTGCAGGACATCATTGCCATTCTTGGGATGGAGGAGTTGTCGGACGAAGACCGCGTGATTGTGGCACGAGCGCGCAAAGTCCAGAAGTTCTTGTCACAACCATTTTTTGTGGCGGAACAATTCACCGGTACGCCTGGGAAATATGTGAAACTGGCTGAAACGATCAAATCATTCAAAATGATTTTGGAAGGGGCTTATGATGAAGTGCCGGAACAAGAGTTTTATATGAAAGGAAGCCTTGATGAGATAAAGAAGAATTCTTAAGTCACTTAAGTCACTTGAGTTGCTTAAGTTTCTTAAGGAACTTAAAATATTTTATGTCAAATCAATCAATCAAATTCAAGATTATTACTCCGGAGCGTACAGTTTTCGAATCTGAGGTATCTCAAGTGACTTTGCCGGTGAGTGAGGGCGAAGTGACGATTTTGCCGAGTCACAGGCCATATATTGCGTCGCTCGAGTCGGGGGAGATCGTTTTGAAAACTAATACTAGTGGGATCGAAGAAGAAACTAGTCTGGTGGTGTCCGGCGGTTTCATCGAGTTTAATGAAAACAGCTTGATTGTTTTGGCTGACACGGCTGAGCGGGCGGAGGAGATTGATCTCAAGCGGGCCGAGGAAGCGCGGGCACGAGCGGAAGAATTGAAAAAGAATCGCATCGATATGGATGAGACTGATTATGCGCGCGTGGCTGCCGCCATCCAGAAAGAATCAGCCCGTATCCGCGTGGCGCAGAAACATTACACCAGGCGGGGCATAAAGATAAACTAGCGTCGATGGATAAAACTATCTGTGCATTGACATTTTTTTTCTGTGGAGTAAGATAATATTTGTTGGAACTGAATAACTTTTCTCTTTTAACTTCGGGTAATTCCGTTTTTTTGTTTGTTTTAGACGCATAAATTTTATGAAAATTTTCAGATTATTGGATACTTTGCTATTAGGAAAAAAAGTCACCGAAAAGAAAGACAATTTTTTTCCGTCGGTGGTGGCGGGTAAGGACGACGAATTTGAAAAAGTCGGGCAGGAGATAAAAGAAATCATAGGCAATCTATATGGCGGGCGGTCGCTGCATATCCGAGCGGTGGACGCCGGCTCGACCAATGCGGAAGAGATTGAGCTAACAGCTCTCACTAATGCCTATTACGATATCGATCGTTTCGGTTTGAGTTTCGTCGCTTCGCCGCGGCACGCCGATATGCTTTTCGTCACGGGACCGGTGACGCGCAATTTGGAAAAAGCTTTGCTTGCGACGTATGAAGCCGCGCCGCAGCCGTGCATCGTAGTGGCGGTCGGAGATGGGGCGATTGACGGCGGGATCTGGAAAGATTCCTATGCCGTAGTGGGTGGCGTGGACAAAGTCATTCCGGTACACATCCGCATTCCCGGTGACCCGCCGACGCCGACAGAAATCTTAACCGGAGTTTTGGCGGCTTTGAAAAATTATAAAAGTAAATAATATATGTTGGAAAAATATATAATTTTTGGCGTGGGAGTTTATTTTATTGGACTGATCTTGTCCGCTATTTCGGCGTTCTTCGGACAGTCATTCAAAAAAGGCGCGTATCTTTTCATTCTTTCCAACTTGGTCGGTTTTTTGTCCGTCCTTGGATATTTTTTGAATAATGCCGGCGATGTTTTCAATCTCACTCATTTTGATTGGTTTTTCCAATTCGCGCCCCGACTCAATTTTTTAGCGGCCATTTTTTTCCTAATCATCAGTGGAGTTTCCGCTTTAGTGGGTGTCTATAGTTTGCGCTATCTGGAATTGTACGAAGAAGAATATGATCCGCGGGTGGTGCAATTCTTGATGGCTTTTTTTGTGCTGGGTATGCAAGGCGTGCTCATTGCCAATAATACTTTCTCTTTTCTCTTTTTTTGGGAAATGATGTCCATCACTTCTTTCTTCTTGGTCTTCTCGGATAAAAAACCGGAATCGATCAAGGCGGCATTTTTGTATTTCATAATGACGCATTTGGGTGCCTCAGCTATTTTGGGAGGATTCTTGATTTTGGGCGGTGGCTCATTCGTTTTTGATTTCGGAGACATCCGCAGCGCTTCGGAAAATCTTTCTCCCATTATGACGGCGCTGGCGTTTTTGCTTTTTGTTTTCGGTTTTGGTTCCAAGGCGGGATTGGTGCCGTTTCACGTGTGGTTGCCGGAAGCACATCCGCAGGCACCGAGCAACATTTCTGCGATGATGAGCGGCCTGATGCTGAAGGTCGCGGTGTATGGATTCATTCTGGTCATTTTGAATATGGCGCATCTGCCCGCCTTTGCCGGACTGATCGTTTTGTCTCTGGGCCTTTTGTCTGGAGCAGTGGGGGCGCTGTATGCCGCCGTGGAAAGAGATATGAAAAAAGCTTTGGCGTATAGCAGTATTGAAAATATGGGAATCATTTTCATTATGCTGGGCCTAGCGGCCTATCTTCTGGCTCTTGGGAATTATCAAATAATCGCGTATGCCGTAACGGCTTTTGCCATTTTTCACGCCATAAATCACGCCCTGTTTAAGACTGCCCTTTTTCTCAGTAGCGGGGTGGTGATAAATCGAGTGCACACCAAGAGTTTGGAGATGATGGGTGGGTTGGCCAAATTGATGCCTATTTTCAGCTTCGCCTTCCTACTGGCTATTCTTGGTTCATTGCCATTACCTTTTTTCGGAACTTTTTATGGAGAGTGGGGGTTGATCCGCAATATCATTCTTCTTCTGGGTGAGAAAAATATGGGTGCGGGGGCTATTATAATGTTCTTGGTCGTTTTGTCCGCAGTGGCGTTGGTAAGCGGGCTGGCGATATTTGCGATGATAAAAGTTTTCAGCCTGGCTATGCTGGGCTTGCCGCACAATGTTCATATGGAAAAAAGAAAAGAAAGGGCGGATAGCCTTCTTATCATCCCAGTTCTGTTTTTAGGCGCGGGCGTGGTGGCACTGGGAATTTTTGCCAAATTTTTCATTACAAGCATAGCGGCACACATTCCGGCGTCGGCCGTCGACGCGATTCCTTCGACGGGTCTGGCGCCGATGGGCATCTCTTCTCTCGCTATTAGTGGCGCAATCATATTTTTCGGTCTAACCATATATCTTATGCAAAAAATCTTTTTGACTAATGATAAAGAAAGAGCTTATCACACTTGGGACTGCGGTCAACCGATCGATGCGACGATGCAATACAGCGCCACGGCCTTTTCCGCGCCGATTAGATTCTTCTTTTTGACTTTCATCGGCAGAAGAAAAATGATGCAATCAGCGGCGGTCTTGGAAACTAATCCGTGGATCAGGAAATATGATTTTCGTTTGTCTATCCGCCCGAATTGGAACGATGTCCTTTATGCTCCGATCGCGAAAAGCTTGCTCGTCGCGGCAAAGAAGATTCGTTGCATCCAAAGTGGACGCATTCAATATTATATCCTGTTTCTTCTATTGGCTCTCATTATCACCTTAATTTTTGCTTTATGAACCAAATTTTTGCCACATTGATCCAAATAATTTTCGTCTTAGCCGTCGCGCCGTACGCCGCGGGCTTGGTGAAATTTTTGAAGGCGCGTTTGCAAGGCCGGCACGGTGCTTCGCCTTTTTTGTCCTATGTCACGCTGGCCACGCTTCTCAAAAAAGAAATGGTGATATCCGAAACCGCTTCTTGGATATTTCGAGTGGTACCTTTTGTCGTTTTTGGCAGTACGGTTTTTTTGGCAGCTATCCTGCCGCTTATTTTTATGGGCACGGCCCTTGCTCCTCTCGGTGACTTTTTGGTGGTGGCGGGAGTGCTGGCGGTCGGATCTATCTTTTTGGTGCTCGGCGGATTGGATACGGGCAGCGCTTTCGGGGGAATGGGATCCAGCCGAGAAATGACTATGGCGGCCTTGCTCGAGCCGGTCATTATTATGGTTTTTGCCACTATCAGTTTCATCACCAAACAATCTACGCTGGATGGTATGCTGAGTGCGCAAAGCGGGTTCCAGCCATATCTGATCTTGACCATCATTGCACTTGTCTTGGTGGCTTTGGCGGAGAACGCGCGTTATCCCGTGGACAATCCCGCGACTCATTTGGAACTGACAATGGTACACGAAGCGATGATTTTGGAATATAGCGGAAAATATCTGGCTCTTCTGGAATATGCATCTTCCATAAAGTTGGTGGTTTTCTCTTTACTCATTGCCAACTTCATTTCTCCGATGTCACTGGTTGGGGCGCATGCAATGGGGATGGGGATGTTGGGAATGAGTTTACTCTTGGGTATTATAAAGATTATTTCAGTGATGATGGGGCTGGCTTTTCTCGAATCGGTCCTGACCAAAATGCGGTTCTATCGGATGTCGGAATATTTCTCCATCGCTTTCGTAGTGGCTTTTTTGGGAATGATTACGGCGCTCTTGATGAATTTTGGAGAAATATCTTTGCAATATAATACGCTATTTTCTCTTCTGGCGGCGGTGTGCGTAGTGCTGCTTTTTGGGCGAGTGCGCCTGAAGGCGATTCTGCGCTATTACGCGGTCTCTTCTTTGGCGATTGCGGCGTTGGCCCTGAGTTTGCTTCCAATTGTGCCTGAAACAGAAAAGATGCATCTGTGGCTGTTCGCCATTTTCACGATCATCACCAAAACAATAGCCGTGCCGTATGTCATTAATCGTTCCAGTCATGCCAAGAGAAGCTTGACCAACTTGCCATCATTTCTTCGTCCCGGAAAAAGTTATTTCTTCGCCGTTTTCCTTATGATTCTGACTTATTTCACCTTGAGGAATATTTCTATCGCGGGCTTGGTCAAGTGGAATTCGTTGCTGTATGCCGCGGTGACTCTGATCGTTCTGGGGATCGCCATGATGATCATTAAGCGTAATATTTTTTCGCAGATTGTGGGACTGCTCATCATTGAAAATGGCATTGCGGTTTTTGTCTTGGCTACGATCGGTTCTCTTCCGATTGTCATTGAATTTGGCATTTTTGCGGTGACGGTAGCCACTGCATATATCTTAGCGATATTGAGTTCGCAAATCAGTCAATTGTACGGCAGTACGGATACGGATGATTTGCGTTGTCTGACGGAATAATATATTTTTTAATCTCCAATTTTTTATGAATCCGATTTTTCTCATCATCCCGTTTATCCTGGCGACTGCTTGGGCGGTGGCATCAAAAACCGAAAGGATCGCTCGTATCGGTAATCTGACCTTTTCCTTTCTCGGCTTGGCGGCCGGGCTTTTCTACGCGCTGCCGTTTATTTTCGATTTTGGAAAAAATTGGATGAATGCGTGGCTGCGGATGGACAGTTTTTCGGCGCTTATGGTCGTGCTCATCGTCTGCGTATATATCTGCGCTTCAATCGTCAGTGTGCGCTATATCGGGCATGAATACGCGGAGAAGATTATCACATTTTCGCAGTACCGGATGTATTTCGCGCTTTTCCAACTATTTTCTCTGTGTATGCTAGTAACAGTGTTGGCTAATAATGTCCTTCTGCTCTGGTTGGCCCTAGAAGGCACAACACTTTTTTCCACTTTTTTGGTGGGGCTATATCGCAGAAAAACCAGTATGGAGGCGGCGTGGAAATATATGATCCTTTGTTCGACCGGCATCAGTCTGGGTCTGGTGGGCATCTTGCTTTTGAGTTATGGCGCCCATGTAGGCGGAGTGATGGAGGGTAACATTTTCCTGTTGAACAGTTTGGTGGAGAACGCGGCGGCTATTCCGACCAATATCGTAAGGTTGGCGTTTATCTTTTTGTTCATCGGTTTTGGGACCAAGGTCGGACTGGCGCCGATGCACACTTGGTTACCGGATGCGCATAGCAAGGCGCCGTCGCCCATCTCGGCTATTTTTTCCGCCGTGCTGCTGAGTGTGGCGCTGTATGCTATTTTACGTTTCAAGTTCATCGCCGACAGCGCTTTTTCCGGTTCGGCTTGGACCGATCATCTGTTTTTAATCTTCGGATTTTTTTCAGTGGTACTGAGTGCACTTATGATGCTCATCCAGTCCAATTATAAAAGGATGCTGGCCTATTCCAGTATCGAACATATGGGTATTATACTTTTCTCTTTGGGACTCTCGCCCCTCGGCGCAGTGGCGGGAGTGATGCATATGATCGCTCACACTTTCACTAAATCAGCTTTGTTTTTCGGAGCGGGAGAAATTTTGATCCATTGGAAAACCACTAAGATTTCCAAGATAAAAAATATGTTTCAAGAAGCGAAATGTACCAGCATTTTGTTCTTGGCCGGTATTGTGGCTATCATTGCCATTCCGCCGTCCGCTTTGTTCGTCAGTGAATATGAAATGTTTTCGCAAGCAATCATCTTGCACCCGCTCGTGGCTATCATGCTGTTTATCGCTTTGGGTATCATTGCCTATGCTATGTTGGCTCTCAGCGTGGAAATGATTTTTACAACTGATCCCGCCTCCGCCCAAGGCTCCGGCGTGGCAAGGCCCGCCTCCGCCCAAGGCTACGGCGTGGCAAGGCCCGCCTCCGCCCAAGGCTACGGCGAGGCGAAGGAAAAATGGAATGTAACGCACAGTATAATAGCGGTAGAGCTTTCAATAGTAGTGGCGCTGGCTTGGTGGTTCACGACGCCTTCCGCGTTTGTCGTAATCAGTAACATTACAAAAACTTTTATTTATTAACTCCAGAAAGATTTATGACTATCCAAGAGATTATCAAAAAATTTAAGGAAGAGATTATCCTTATCGGTGAAAAAAAAGATCTAGTGGAGATGACTGTTTCTCGGGATGATCTGCCACGAGTGGCGACGAGCTTGTTTCATGATCACAAATTGCCGCTGTCACTGATGTTTGGTACCGATGACAGGCAAGAAGATGGAACTTTCGGTGTGCATACCGTTTTCAGTTTGAACGCCGAAAAAAAATGGTTGAAGATTTCAGCGAAAATTCCGGCGAATGATCCACAATACCCGGCGCTTACCAGAACGATCATGGCCGCGCACTGGTATGAAAGATATCTGTGCGATATGTTCGGTGTTACACCGACAGGTCATCCTGATCTCCGCCGTCTGGTGCATCATGAAAATGTGCCAGAAAACACTCATCCGCTGTGCAAAGATTTTCAATGGAATACGAAATTGGAAAAAGCTAACGTGCCATATCCGATGCATCACGTGACGGGGGAAGGTATTTTTGAAATTCCTGTCGGACCGATTCACGCCGGTATCATCGAACCGGGACATTTCCGTTTCAATGTAGCGGGCGAGAGGATCTTAACCTTGGAGGGAAAGTTGTTTTTCACGCATAAAGGCGTGGAGAAACTTTTAGAAGGAAGAAATGTTACGGAGGCTCTGCCGTTCGTGGAAAGGATTTCCGGTGACGCCGCCGCTTCACATATTTTGGCGTATTCTCAAGCAGTGGAAAAAATCAGTGGTTGCATTGTGCCGAAACGAGCGCAGATGCTGCGGGCGGTCCTCGGCGAGTGTGAAAGGATCACGATGCACATTCATGACTTGGCCAATATCGGCGGGATGGGGACGGGGTATAGTTTCATCGCGGCCAATGGATTTCGCATCAAGGAAAGGATGATGGGACTCTCACAAGATATTTGCGGCAATCGTTTCTGGCGGGGTATGATCGTGCCGGGTGGAATGAAAAAAGATATCAGTGAAGAAGATTTGCAAAAAATTCTGACAGTGGTTCGATCGGCTTGGAAAGAGATGGAAAAAATCACCATCATCGCGCTCGACAGCGAAGGTTTTTTGGATCGGTTGCAATATACGGGTGAATTGCCGAAAGAAGCGGCCGAAGCATTCGGAGCGGTCGGCGTGGCGGCGCGCGCGTCCAGGATCAACCGCGATGTCCGGCGTGATCACCCATATGCTTCTTATGCCGAATTTCCGATCAAAGTGATCACCAAAAAAAGTAAGGATGTTTTCGCACGCTACCGTATGAGGATCAAAGAAATCGAACAATCGATAATTTTGCTCCAAACGTTGATCGAAAAAATGGAAGAGGGAAATATTTTTGAAAAATGTGAGACGCGAGACGGTTTTGCTATTAGCGCCGTGGAGTCTTGGCGCGGAGAAATTATTTGCGCCTTGCAAATTAAAAATGGCGTAATTGAAAGGTGTGTGCCGCGCGACCCCTCTTTTTGCAATTGGGCGCTGTTTGGCATTATGGGCCCTGGTAATATCGTGCCGGACTTTCCACTTATTAACAAAAGTTTGAATCTGTCATATTCAGGGACGGATTTATAGTCTTTGAGGGTAAAATGCTCAAGTCGTGAACTTTTCGAAGTTCACGACTTTTTATGTTTAAAATTACGTACATATGTAAGTAACTGCTTTTGCTTGAAAATCCGGTCGGAATGAGGTAGAATGGAAAAGTAGTCAATTTTAGCGACTTTTATGGATAAAAACGGCAAATATAACCCAGGGGAAATCGAAGCTAAATGCCAGCGATTTTGGCTTGAAAATGGGGCGGAGAAGATCGATAAGGACGATGAAAGCAAAGATAAATTCTATATCTTAGATATGTTTCCCTATCCGTCCGGCGCGGGACTGCATATGGGGCACACGGAGTCTTACACAGCTAGTGACGTTGTCTATCGATACAAAAAACTACAAGGCTTTAATGTATTGCATCCACAGGGTTTTGACGCTTTCGGACTGCCGGCCGAAAATTTTGCCATTAAGACTGGCATCTCTCCGATAGAGACGACCAAAGCAAATATGGCTAACTATATCCGCCAGATGCAGTCATTGGGATTTGCCTATGATTTTTCGGAAGCTGCAGTGACGTGTGACCCGGAATATTATAAATGGACGCAGTGGATCTTCGGAGAATTTTTCAAAAATGGTTTAGTGTACAAAAAAATATCCAAGACCAATTGGTGCCCATCGTGCCAAACGGTGATTGCCAACGAGCAAGTGGTGGACGGGAAGTGCGAGAGATGCGGAACGGAAATTGAACAAAAAGAAGTACCGAGTTGGTTTTTCAAGATCACTGATTTTGCTGAAGAATTGATCAATGACTTGGACAAAGTTGATTGGCCAGAATATACCAAGAAGAATCAGAAGAATTGGATTGGGAAGAGCGAAGGAGTGACGGTGAAATTTCAAATTTTAAATGACAAATTACAAATAAAATCCCCGCCTCGACTCGCGGAGACGACCGCTCGCCCGCTTCGACTCGAATTGACATCTCGTCGACGCGAGGCGAGTCGACGCGAGGCGGGCAAAATCAAAAATCCAAATGCTGAAAAATTTATCGAAGTCTTTACGACAAGGGTGGATACGATTTTTGGTTGCGCCTATGTGGTGTTGGCGCCGGAAAATGAATTAGTTCAGGAATTGAAAGAACAAACTGATAACAAGACTGAAATAGAAAAATATATTGAGCAGACGAAGAATAAGACAGAGCTGAATCGGATGGAGGCCAAGGAAAAAACAGGAGTTGAATTAAAGGGCGTGAAAGCTATTAATCCATTTAACAACGAAGAAATTCCCGTTTTCATTGCGGACTATGTCTTGGCGCAATATGGCACAGGGGCTGTCATGGCCGTGCCAGCGCATGATGAGCGGGATTTTGAGTTTGCGGATAAAAAAGGTTTGTCAAAAAAGGCTGTCATAAGTCCCTTTGATTTTAAGATTGGACAACATCCTAGATTGGTTGGTGAGACAGCTGATGAAGATTCTCAAGAAATATTAGATGAAATTCATGAAGGAAAAAGATGTTATGAGTCAGATGGAAAGCTATTTAATTCAGTTTTATATAATGATTTATCTTCCGAAGATGCTCGGGAAAAAATGTCGCAGTGGCTGGAAGAAAAAGGCATTGGCAAAAAAATTGTGAATTATCGTTTGCGGGATTGGTCAATTTCGCGGCAGAGATATTGGGGTTGTCCGATTCCGATCGTTTATTCGCCGGATGGGGAAGCGCATCTTGTACCAAAAGAGCATTTACCCTGGAGATTGCCGATGGACGTGGATTTCGTGCCGACCGGCACTTCGCCTTTGGCCAAATCGGAGGAACTGAAAAAACGGACGGAAGAAATTTTTGGCGAGGGTTGGGTCGCCGAATATGACACGATGGACACCTTTGTCGATTCCTCGTGGTATTTCTTGCGTTATCCTGATGCGCATAACGACAAAGAATTTTGTTCCAAGGAAAGACTCAAGAAATGGCTGCCGGTGGATATATATATCGGCGGGGCGGAGCATACCTATATGCACCTGCTTTTTGCCAGATTTTTCGTGAAAGCCATGCATCGGATCGGTTTACTCGATTTTGATGAGCCGTTTTTGAAACTGCGTCATCAAGGGATGGTACTGGATAAAGAAGGCAAGAAGATGTCCAAATCCAAGGGCAATGTCATCAATCCGGACGAGATGGTGGAAAAATTCGGGGCGGACTCGGTGCGGACATATATGCTGTTTGCAGCGCCTCTTGAAGACGCGGTGATGTGGAATGAGAATAATATTGTTGGGGTGAGGAGATTTTTGGAGAAAGTGTGGAAACTGCAGTCACAAGTCACAAGTCACAAGTCACAAGTCAAAAGCCAAAAGTTTGAAATACTTTTGAATAAGACCATCAAAAAAGTTGGAGCGGATATTGAAGAGTTTAGATTTAATACCGCCATTTCGACTCTAATGATCTTGGTGAATGAGATGGAAAAGCAGGCGGAAATAGATGCGGCTGATTATGAAAAATTATTGCTTTTGCTTTCGCCTTTCGCGCCGCATATAGCCGAAGAACTTTGGGAAAAATTGGGGCATACCGGATCCATATTCGAAGAAAAGTGGCCTGAATTTGACGCCGCAAAAACGAAAGACGACGAGATAAATCTAGTGCTGCAGGTGAATGGCAAAGTGCGGGATATGGTTTCGGCGCCCGCGGATATTTCAGAAGACGAAGCTAAAGACGTGGCGATGCAAAGCGAAAAAATCCAAAAGCATATCGACGGCAAAGAAATCAAGAAAATTATTTTTGTGAAAGGGAAGTTGGTTAATATCGTAATAAGTTCGTAAAGTTATAAAGTTTATAAAGTTTGTAAAGAAGTTGGCAGTGGACTTTTTACTTTATAACTTGCAACTTTATAAACTCAAATCTATGCAAGCAGTCATACTCGCAGCTGGCAGGGGAAAAAGGATGGGGAAATTGACGGTGGCCACGACGAAACCAATGCTGAAAATCAAAGGCAAACCGATTTTGGAACACAAGCTTAATGCTTTGCCGAAAAAGATCAAGGAGATTATTTTCATAGTGGGTTATCATAGTATGCATATCATTTCTCATTTCAAACATTGCTATAATGGACGACGCATCATCTATGTCTTCCAGAGCAGCTTGAATGGAACGGGCGGGGCGCTGCATTTGGCTAAAAGTATCCTGCGCGACAAATTTTTGGTGATGATGGGTGATGATCTGTATCACAAAAAGGATCTGGAAGAAATGCTCAAATATGATCTGGCCATTATGGGTCACAAAGTGTCAGATTCCAGTTCTTTCGGTATGATCAAGGACAATGGCAAGGGACTGATGCTGGACGTGGTTGAAAAACCGAAAAATTCCCGTCATAAGTTGGCTAATACCGGCGTGTATATGCTGAACAGGAATTTTTTCGATTATGAACTGGTGTTAATCGGCAAAGGAGAATTTGGTTTGCCACAGACTTTGGCCAGTATGGCGGCGCAGCATAAGATCAAGGTCCATACTGCGCGGGCGTGGCATCCAATTGGCAACGCCGAAGATTTGAAAAAAGCGGAAGAAATCATCCAGACTTTTTTATGAAAACTAAGACTAACCGGGGGAATATGAGAACATAATCCGTGATATTATATAGAACAGGCAATGGATATTCGCGCCATCGAAAATGACCGCTTCTATTTTTGGACCAACCATGCCAAATACAAGCTTTTGCAATATGGTCTTAGCCCGACGGCAGTCAAGAGTGTTGTGCGTCGGCCGGAGCGGATAGAAGAAGGTATCGCGCCGGAAACAACGGCCGTGATGCGGCGGAAAGACACTAAAAAAACGAAACGGGAAATTTGGGTGATGTATCAGGGCTACAAGAATACAAAATTACAAAAAAGAGAGGACTCACTGTCAAATAGTAAGAAAAAAATTATTAGTGCTTGGATTTATCCCGGAGTGAGTCCAAAGGATAAAGAAATTTTTGTACCGGAGGATGTGTGGGAAGCGCTCGGGGAATGATTTTTATTTTTTTAATAAACTCGAAAGCTTGTTTTCTATCCAAAATTTCCCCGACAACCAATGGCGGACACGGAAAAATTTTGGAGAAAACAAACTTTCTCAAACAAGAATTAAAAAAATAAAAATCATTCCCCTCGCTTATAATAGGGATTTAAAAAAAGTGTGCGCCTACGTAAATATTTTGTCTGAGACAAACGCGTAAGTCAATAAAACAAAAAAATGGAAAACAAAGAAGTTGAAAATATACCTCAGGAAAAATTTCTCACTTTGTCTGAATTCCGGCACAAGGTAGGCATCCCGCTGACTTTGGCGAAAAAATTGGTCGTTCGCGGGGAAGTCAGGGCTGTGCGTACCATTGACGGTACATGGCTTATTGCGGAAGCGGAGGTGATGAAAATCGCTGAAATAATCAAAAATCCTTGGAAAAAAGCGTACTATTTTTTCCGAGCACTTGGCCCTGGTGTGATTACGGGTGCGTCCGACGATGATCCGAGCGGCATTGGGACATATTCTTCCGTGGGAGCGCAGTTTGGATTGGGACTTTTATGGATGGCGGCTTGGATCTTACCGATGATGATGGCGATCCAAGAAGCTTGTGCCAGGATCGGCATCGTCACCAATCGCGGACTGGCCGGAGTTTTGCAGAAACATTACAAGCGCAAGGTGATGATGGGGATCGTTTCTATTCTAATTTTAGCCAACGTGATCAATATCGGAGCGGATCTCGGAGCGATGGCCAAATCCTTGCAGATGCTTATACCCATTAACTTCTATATAGCCGCGATTGCTTTCGCCGCGGTAATCATCTTATTGGAAGTTTTTGTAGGTTATCATACCTATGTCAAAATTTTGAAATGGCTGACGGTTTCCGTCTTGGCTTATGTGGTGACGGGAATCATCATTAAGCCTGATTGGAATGCGATTTTTGCGGCGGCCGTCATTCCTGAAATGCATTTCAATCGGGAATATCTTTTTGCGATTATTGCCGTGTTTGGGACGAGTATCACACCATATCTGTTTTTTTGGCAGACTTCCGAGGAAGTGGAAGAGAACAAAAAAGACCAAAAGACCCTTAGTAATCTGCATCAGAAAGATGACCGGACGATTGTGAATCGGATCGCTAAGATGAGAACTGACGTGGAAACGGGGATGGTTCTGGCCAATGTGGTGTTTTTCTTTATCATTGTGACTACCGCCCAAGTTTTGTTCAAAAATGGAATTTTCAATATTGATTCGGCCGAGCAGGCAGCGCTGGCTCTCCGCCCTCTGGCCGGAGATTATGCTTATCTGCTTTTCGCCTTCGGTATCATCGGCACGGGACTTTTGGCGGTGCCCATTCTGGCTGGATCTGGCGCCTATGCCCTCTGCGAAATTATGAAATGGCACGAAGGCTTAGAAGAAAAATTTTCGCGGGCTAAAGGTTTTTATCTGGTGATTATTGTTTCCATCTTGGTCGGACTAGCTTTGAATTTTTTTCATATCAATCCGATCGCCGCCTTATACTATTCCGCATTCCTCAATGGCGTGATTTCTTTGCCGCTTTTGGCGGCCATTATGGTTGTGAGCGATGATAAAAAAATAATGGGGCGCGAAACCAATCCTTTGTGGGTCAGGATTTTCGGATGGCTAGCGGTGGCTTTCATCACGGGGATGATCATTCTTGCCGGAATATTATACTTCATATAAGGCCGGTGGGTTTTGCAAAATCAGCTGCACCGGAGTAGAATTATAGCCTATGAATATCGAAAAATTACAGGTTTTCTTGCAGATGAGAAATCAACCGAAATTCCGCTTGGAACAGGTCAAAAAAGCCATTTTTCAGGATGGTATTTCAAGTTTCGCGGAAATGACCAACTTGCCGAAAGATTTGCGAGAAAAATTGGAAAAAGAATTTCAAAGGACATCGGATGTCCCGAATGCATTTGGACATCCGATGTCCAAGAATAATATACTGTCTTTTTCAGTCGAAAAAGTCCTAGTTTCCAAGGATGGAAAATCGGCCAAAGCCCTGCTCAAATTGCAGGATGGTAAACGGATCGAAACGGTGTTGATCTCTCCCGTGGAAAACGCTTGGTCGGTGTGTGTTTCGTCGCAAGTCGGCTGTCCTTTGGGCTGCGAATTTTGTTCGACCGGTCAGATGGGCTTTTCGCGGAATCTGACGGCGGAAGAAATCACGGACCAAGTTTTGTTCTGGAGGCAATGGTTGAAGAACAATTTTGGCGTTCAGAACCTCCTCTGTCCCAACGAGTACGTCGAGACATCTCCCCCTGAGTACAGGGGGAGAGGGAATAGGAATGACATTTCCAATGTCGTATTTATGGGGATGGGGGAGCCGTTCTTGAATTGGAAGGAAGTGAGTCGAAGCTTGCGCGACCTGATTGATCCGAATCTGTTCGGTCTTGGTTCGCGCAGCATTTCTGTTTCCACGGCCGGCATTCCGGAAGGCATTTTGAAAATGGCTGAAGAATTTCCGCAAGTGAATCTGGCATTGTCCTTACATTTCGGCTCAGATGAAAAAAGGAGCAAGTGTATGCCGATCAATCGGAAGAATAATCTGGAAGTATTGAAGGAGGCACTCCAAAAATATTTTGAGTTGTCTAATCGCAAGGTTTTTTTGGAATATGTGATGTTGGATGGAAAGAATGATAACCAAAAAGATGCGGATGATCTGGCGCGTTTTGTGAAATCCATCGGCAAATTACAATTGTTGCACATCAATCTGATCCGTTACAATAGTACTGATTCGAAGCTCAAATCTTCTTCTAAGGAACATACGCTAAAATTTAAAAAGTATCTATTAGACCAGAATTTAAGCGTAACCATCCGGAAAAGTTTGGGCGAAGAGATTCAAGGGGCGTGTGGACAACTGGCTACGCACTAATTTTAGCTATTAATATTATGAAAAAAAATCCAAAAAAATTATTAGACTCGGTCACTCTGCCAGCGGACGTGCGTAAATTAGAAATGGAAAAACTGCCGCAACTTTGCGAGGAAGTACGTCAATTCTTGATTGATAGCGTGGCGGTCACGGGTGGCCATTTCGGATCGAATTTGGGTGTGGTGGAACTCACCGTGGCTTTGCATTATGTTTTCAATACGCCCAAAGACAAATTGATTTGGGACGTGGGACATCAGAGTTATCCGCATAAAATTTTGACTGGCCGGAAAAATCAGATGAACACTATCCGCAAATATGGCGGTCTAGCGCCATTTCCGAAACGGGAAGAGAGCGAATACGATGCTTTTAATGTGGGACATTCCAGCACTTCTATTGGGGCGGCCGCTGGTATGGCCTTGGCGGAGCGCGACCGAAAAAATCCGGCGACCATCATCGCCATTATCGGAGACGGAGCGCTCACAGGTGGGATGGCTCTTGAAGCCTTGAATCACGCTGGCGACACCAAGGCGGATATGCTGGTGATTTTGAACGATAATAAGATGTCGATTTCGCCCAATGTCGGTGCGATGGGGCAATATCTGACGCGCCTTATTTCTTCGCCGAGCTATGTGAAGACGCGAGCGCGTGGCCGTGAGTTTTTCGATGCGGCGCCACGCCTCAAGAAAATTCTGATGCGCGCCGAATCTCATACTAAAGGGATGATGGTACCTGGGACGCTTTTTGAAGAATTAGGTTTTGAATATTATGGTCCGATAGATGGGCACGATGTGGTGGCCTTGGTGGAAGTGCTCGAAAATTTGAAAAAAATCAAAGGGCCAAAATTTTTGCATATCCTGACTAAAAAAGGCAAAGGCTACGCGCCGGCCGAGCAGGACCGCTTGAGTTTCCACGCCGTGAAACCTTTTGATCCGGTGACTGGCAAAAATATTCCCGGCCAAAAAAAGAGCTTAAGTTACACGGATATTTTTTCCGAGTGGATAGTTGCCAAAGCCGAAAAAGAAAAAGATTTGCAGGCCATTACGCCGGCGATGTGTCACGGTTCCGGCCTGGTTCTTTTCAAAGAAAAATTTCCCTCTCGCTATCACGACGTGGGCATTGCGGAACAACACGCCCTGACTTTAGCGGCGGGGCTCGCTTGCGCTGGTAAGAAACCGGTCGTGGCCATCTATTCTTCATTTTTACAACGGGCCTATGACCAACTCATTCACGACATCGCTCTCCAAAATCTGAATATTCTTCTGGCCATTGATCGCGCGGGCATTGTCGGACCGGACGGCGCCACACACGCCGGCAGTTTCGACCTGTCATTTATGCGCATCGTGCCAAACCTCGTTATTCTGGCCCCAGCGGACAAAAATGAATGTTATGCGATGTTGGAATCCGGTTTTAATTACAACGGCCCAACGGTCGTGAGGTATCCGCGCGGCGGGGACGAAGGAGAGTTCAATGAGAATAAGAAAGAAATTATCGAAATCGGGAAGGCTAAAATGATCCGCACCGGGAAAAACATCGCTATTCTGTCTTTCGGCACTCTGCTTGAAAGATGTCGGCCGGTGGCGGAAAAACTGGAGGCTACTTTGGTCAATATGCGTTGCGTGAAACCGCTGGATGAAAAACTACTGCGCGAATTAGCGGAGACGTACCAATATTTTGTGACCGTGGAAGACAATGCTGCGCTCGGTGGCGCGGGGAGCGCGGTCAACGAATTTGTGATGAAAAATAACCTTTCTGTTTCAGTCAAAAACCTCGGTCTCCCTGACATATTCCTCCCGCACGGCACCCGCGAAGAAATTTTGGCAGAAGCAGGACTTTCGGAAGAAAGGATTTTGAAAGCAGTGCAGGAATTTGTGAATTAAAAATGACAAACTTTACATAAATTATCAATATGCTATTGTGCCACTGAGGAGGGATGCAGGAGCAACAGGAGAAAGTTGTCTATTTATTAGGGCTTGGCGGATGAACTATCCGGCAATCACCCGAAAACCATCTAGGTGGCCATAAATAATTCAAATTTCGCTTGCGTCGTTTTGAGAATGATTATGTCATTTGAAAAAAGATCAGCATGAACTGTCCGCCCACATTCCTTCCTCGTTTTTTATTGAGCATAGTCCTTTAGAAAAAGCAAGTTTCTGCCAAAAAAGTAAACCAGTAAGGAGGAGGTAAAAATGGCCAAAAGGAAACGGAGTGGATAGAATTTATCCCTCCGTGTTTTTATTTTCGCCAACTTTCATTTTTAAAAATATAGGTAGTGTTGTGGTTGACTTTTGGTTATTAATGTAATACTATGTAACATCAGATCTTTCCAAAGTTAATAGATTTAGAATATTTAATACAGGTCAATTAACATCAACCTACATCGATAAGGGAGGCGATTATGTCTGGGAAAAAAGAGGAATGTGTGTGTTCTAGTAATACGGATCTGAGTTTTATGAAAGCTCCGTATTGTCAATTTCCCAATGCGGGTAGGAACAATCTGTTCCAGTGTCCGCATTGTCGACAGCGCTGGTTTTGCTACAATGAACACCTGCGTCTATGGGGCAAGGTCGAGGATGATCTTACCTGGAAATTCCTCATCAACGATATTGATGTTCCAATTGTCGTCGGAGGGATTTGCAAAGTCGCGCCTGGTTATGAAGAATATGCTATCGACCCTGTTTCCAAGATTTGCACCAAGAGGGTGCTCCAGCCGACAGTAAGGATGGAAAAGATTTTGGATGACGAAACAGCTGTTGTCCAATGGACGGGAGATTATAGTCGGAAGAATATTTTCGGCCATCAGTTCGCGTTTCCGATTGCGGCCTCGCTGGAGAAGTATGAAGAAAATCTTTCTTCTCTTCGCGTGATTTTTCTCGGCCAGTTGAAATATTGTCCGCATCAAGAGCAGGCAAAAGGTATGGCGGAACATTTTGATGATCCGGAGATGAAAAAATGCGTCGTGCATCTGATGTCCGCCGATCACGCCCATGATTATGGGGATGGCAAGATCGGCCCTAGCAGCTTCATGTCAGAAATCGTGCTGTTGGGAGACCCTAATGTCGGGGTGATAAGGCCGGCTCTATATAATAATCAATTTTCTGCCGGGATGATTATTGAGGAATTCGATAGGAAAAATAAAGCTGAAGGTGTTCATCAGCAATTCTAACGTTAGCAACAATTCTAGTATCATTCGCTCCGATTCTCATCAATCGGGGCGTTTTTTTATTCAACTTTGTCAAATTTTCCTTGGCGGGGTATGCTGGATGTAATTGAGTTTAAAGGCGGAAGCCTCTGGGGGAGTTGTTACTTATTATTGCCAAGGGACTTGCATCTTTTTCATACAATGATAGGATATCAGTAGGGGGATAAGATAAATAATTTGGATTTTAATTATGACATAACCGTCATAATTAAAAGTCGAATGAATTTAGTCAATGTGAAAGAAAAACGGGAAGGCTCATTTAATAAGAAATAACCTTTTAATTTGTTGCTACTATTATGAAAATACGCTTGTTAGAAAAAGAACTATCCAGAATAGGCTTGGTAGAAACTGCCTCTGATGCATTTAATATCGCATGCATATTATCGGAAATATTTAATAATATGACAGAGAGTGATTTGGAAAAGATTGTTTATAAAAAATTTCACATTATTTTTATTGAAGCAATACTCTCTAATGCGTACTTTAATGAAAAATTATTTGAAGTGATTGATGAAGAAAAATTCTTTCTAGACCCAGATAAATGCGACGATCACATAAGATATAATAGAGAAGATAAAAAGAAGTTTCATCTACAGGAAAAGCAATACATACAATCAGCTTTATATTCAGCGACTTTTGTTTTGGCTAAAGTATTTCATCTTTTATCCAGGGAGGACGTTTTTATTTTAAGGGATCGAATAGTTAATAAATTAGAATATATTCGAGGTAATCACAGTCAACATACAATCGCCGATATTTGTTTTTCTTTTTATGACACGGTTTATAACTTTGAATATAGTTTTAAAGAAGATGTTTTCGGACGGTATGATATAAAAAACGTATTCCATTATAATAAAGTATCGCGATGTCTAGTGGGAATAATTATGCTGATCATTCCGGAAGTAAATGTTTTTCAAATTAAATTTAAAAAAATTTCCAAAGAAAAAGATGAAGCAAGGCTATCGATTACTAGGGGACTTTGTGAAATTTATAGTATTTCGAAAAAAGTTCTGGGAGGCGTCAGTTATTTTTGTAGAGAATATTCTAGAGAAAACGCCGAAGTGTCTATGGTGACCTTTATTGACTTCTTCTTTACTAATAATGAAAGGAATATTGCCTATATTTTTAAGGAAATAGCGGGTGATTTTCATGTTCAAAAAGGGAAAACATTTTCTGATGTTTTTTTACAAAAAATTGATAATGCTCAAGAAATACGGAAAAAAATCTCTGCTTTTACAAAGAAAAATTTAAAAGCTTTTGGTAATCAGGATAGTGATGGTAGCGAATGGTCAAATAAAATCTTTCTTATATCAAATAAGTTGCTTGCTACTCTAGAAGAAATTAGAGACTCCTCCGATATTAAATGGAAAATTGATGTGGTAATATATGAATTGATGATTTGGATAGAAAGTGTGCATAAAATATTAAACAAACGAGATATTGAGGATGGATGGGGGAAAATAGAGAGGCTTATTATGCAGGAAAATAGTAGAGTTGAATGGAAGTCGACTTTTTGGACTCCTACAGAAGAGTTGTTTGTAAGTGATGACATAGAAAGAAAAAAGGGACGAGTTATTCTGTCTAAAATTGTTGAACCTATGGTCGCAATGATGAATACAGATGGGGGAACTATACTTGTTGGTTTAGTTGAAAATCCAGAGGCAATTAAACGAGAAGATGTTAAGAGGAATTTATTGGTAAAAAATAATTTCACTTTTTTTGATATCAACTATGAATTCAGCAAAAAAAAGAAATCTTTAGATAACGCTAAAAGAGAAATGCAAGATTTGCTTTTCAACATTACTTCATATGCTGCGGATAAATTTAATGATCTTTGGAATATAGAGCCAGTTGAAATTAAAAACAATTATTCAGTCGCCACAATTTATAAGATAGAAGTGAATAAATCTGAAAATTATATGTATAAAGTAAAGAGGGAGAATGATGCTCTTTGGGTGACTCTAATAAAAAGAGCTGATGGGCGGACAATTAAGGTGGATCCAAGAGAATATTTGAAAAAAGCGTGACTATTGACAGGTGGCTAGTTGATTAGTAATATTAAAATACTAAAGATAAGTCTTGCTCTGGCGTAACTCGAAATTTACACGCTGAGGCGTGTAAGCCTTTTATAAAGGTAATTTGTTACGTTAGAGCAAGGTTTATGTTTGAATATTTTTGTAAAAACTAGGCTAGGCAGTGTTGGTTCTTTTCTTTCTTTTTGTTAAAATATTTGGACCGCTCAAACAGAAAGCTGTGTCTGTTTGAGCGGTTTTCTTTTCGTAAAATTTATTCCCCTGGAATTCCCCGGCGGTGGATGCTAAAATAAAAACAACATGACTAAAACACTCCTAATTTCCGAAATAAACCAATGAAAATATTCATAACTGCCACATTTAAGTATGAAGAAAATAAGCCTGAAATCGAACACCTTTGCAGTCTGGTGAAGAAGGCTGGTTTTCAAGATTTTTGTTTTGTGCGAGATATGGAAGATTATCAAGAGACTTTTTCTGACTCGCGGAAATTAATGCTCAGCGCGAAAGACGAGATCGAATCTTGCGACGCTCTTCTCATTGATTTTTCGGAAAAGTCAACAGGACGCACTTTGGAAGCCGGAATGGCTTTTGCGATGGGGAAGAAAATAATTGCTATTGTGAAAAGAGGAACCAATTTGAAAGATACGGCCAGGGGAGTTTGTGACGCCGTGATTGAATATGATGAAATAGATGATATCGTGCCTAAATTGAAAAAGATAAAACAGGGATTTAAAAAATAATCCGAAATCGATTTTAAGAATAGACGAAATCGTTGAGAAGATTAATTCCTGAATTAATTCAAAAAAACAAGGTTATCGGGATGTTTATCCGGATAACCTTGGCAGAATCAGGGGTCTACGGCCCCACAGCTAGCTTCCCTGGCAACAATGAGAACAACGGGGAACCATGAAACGTTTCATGATAAACTCCTTTTGCTGAGGTGAATAATAAGAATTTTCTCCTGAAATGGATAATAACCCTTGCCAAACTGCATGTGTCAGAGTTTATCTTATCTGAGCCAATTTGTCAATAGTTGCTAGCACTTCCGGTTGACTGGAAAAAGCAGCCGTTTTGGCCGTGTGGGTTTGAGTCCTGTTCTGGGCATGATAGTCATTCTTTACTCACGTGGCTCCTCGCGTGAGTTTTTTTGACCGAGTTTTGTTGTTGTTGTTGTTGTTGACAGTGCCATCCGGAGATGCTAGTATACGAAATCGAAAAACATTCCGATTTTTATTTACTACAGGCAAAGAAAACAGTACCTATACAATAATAACTCCGACTAATACTGGTTGGAACTACCCACAAGGAGGGAAAAGATGCCTATCATACAATTCATTGGACCTGAAGCGAGTCGCGAGGTCATACTCGAACTCATCCGTGAAATTAAAACTTGGGCGGCATCCGTTAAGAGTCTTGGAGTCACTGCTGAACACGTCACTCCCATATTCGTGCCATCAATACAGGAAAATGCTGGTGAATGCGTGGTGTTCTATGTGCAAGAGCTTTTCATGGTAAGTTTCACCGGCAAGACTCGCACAACCTTTGTTCGTAGAGAGCTTGCCCTAGCAATTGAAAAAGGCTTTGATGCCTTCGTCAATGCTGACAAACTGATGTCAGACCGAAAAGCGTAACAGTTGTGACGCGGATGGTAGACCGCGACAAATGGGAATATTACGGCTGGACAATTCCGCCAAGTCGAGGACGGTCCTCGACTTGGCGGAGTTCCGGATTCGCCTAAGAAATGGCTGTTTTGGCGGCGGATGTAAATTCTTTTAAGGAGGGGTGAAAAAAATGAGCAGAGATATTGTTGTTTTCGAGACTGGAAAATGTCGAGGTGGTAATGGCTGCCATATCTGCACCGGCACAAAACACTTCAGAGTAAATCACAAGGGCAATGCGGTTACCAAAATTGTCGAAATGGGCTCGTGCAGTGGGGTAGGTTGCCAGAGTCCAAAGATGGATACCCCGGAGTTTATAAGAGAAACTATAGCGAAATTAGTATGATTCTATTTCGCAAATCAAATCAACATGCCTGTCGCCACGCGCGACCGGCATGTTTTTATTTTGTGCGTTTTGTCCCACTAGGCGGGCGGGGACGCATCAAGCAGAGGACCGTCCTCGACTTGGCTAGATAAATTTTCCATAGCTTGCAAATGCCTGAAACAAGCTGTTTTTAGCACTACTATTGACTTTTTGTCAAAAATGTGCTAGTATTACGGGAATTCTGAAAAATGAATTCGATTGTTAGATAAGTTCTTTTCAGTGTATTTTTCGGCTTATAGATAGAAACCTTTTACGGAGGAATGGAGATGGCGGAGAATAAGATAGAAGAAGCTGGAATTGAAGAAGAGGGTTTTTGGGACTATGTGAGAATGACGATTACGTCATTGGTAGCAGTTGCCTTTCTTTGTATCTTGGGCGCGCATCTTTTCTTTGGAATAGATGTGCTTTATCAGGATGGCCATTTTAGTTATGAGCTTGGAAATCACCCTTGCAGAACAGAAATCCGTAGTATCCATAGGAGGGAGAATTTTTTTCCTCAAGTGATTCAAGTGGAGCCTGTTGTGCCAAGCACTTTAGGGATTATTATACCTAAAGATAGTAATTTGACATGGGAATGGTTTCCGGAGAGAAGTGCATGGCCTGCTATTTGGCCGGAAAAATCAAAAGATAGGAGAGAAGGGAAATGACAATCGCTGAACAAAAAAGCGAGTCAGTCTTGACCGCAAAGAAAGGAAAGGTGAAAAATGATTGGCATAATTCAACTTCTGAAGAAGTGCCGAAAGAGGTGAGGGAGGAAGTTTTCCAGGTCTTGGATGAATTCAGAAAAAACCTCGAAAGCATCCTTAACCATTAGGTGGTAATCCGCCAAAAAACTTAAATAGCCATTCGTCGAAACTGACGAGCGGCTATTTTTTGTTCTAGGATTGTCAATCGGCCTAAAAAAGGTATAATTATTACAGATAGGAATAATAAAAAATAAAACAAAATTTCCGGGAATGAATGATCCGATTATCCAAGTCAACCATCTGAAAGTCATCTATAACAAGGGCAAGCAGAATGAAGTGCGCTCGCTTTTCGATGTGAGCGTGAAAATCTATCCGAAAGAATATGTCATCATCTATGGCCCGTCCGGTTGCGGAAAATCGACCTTGCTCTATTCGATGTCAGGGCTCCAAGCTCCGACCGAAGGGCAAGTCATTGTGGAGGGTCGGGACCTGTCCAACATATCCAAGAAGGATATGGTGGAATTGCATCAAACCGGTATTGGGATGATTTTTCAAGCTTTCTATTTGATTGCATCTTTGAGTGTTTTGGAAAATGTCTGTTTACCGAAAGTTTTTCGCGGAGAGCCGAAGAAAGAGCGGCAGGAAGACGGCATAAAATTGTTGCATCGTTTCAGTATCGTGGAACAAGCAAAAAAATTTCCCAGCGAACTTTCTGGTGGCCAGCGGCAACGCGTGTCCATCGCCAGATCGCTGGTCAACAATCCGCAGATCATTTTTGCCGATGAGCCGGTGGGAAATCTTGACAGTGAATCTTCGGAAAATGTGATGCGGATTCTCAAAGAACTCAATGAATTGGACAAAAAGACCATCATTTTGGTGACGCACAACCCTGATCATTTGCATTATGCCGACCGGATCATCTATATGAAAGATGGCAAAGTGGTCAAAGAAGAAGTCAATAAGGAGAAGCGCCCGATAGATGCGCTTAACGTTCCGGAAGTTAATTATGGGGAGCTTTCCAATGAGCTGAAGCTGCTTATGCGTACTTTCAAAAATTTGAGTCTGGCGCAGATCGGGTCACTGATGGTGCCGTTCAAAGCGAATCAATTGATGTCGCATATCTTATCGGAACTTAGCCATGAACAGGTGCAAACGGCGGAAGGTTATCTGAAAGAATTTCTGTTCAAAAATATTGATGCGGAAACCCTATTCAAGGACTTGGATATGAAATATGAAGCAGGCGGGGCTGATTGGAATAAGAGAAGAGCGCAATCGTTCATCGAAAGAGTGACGGCCATCACGGAACTTTCGGGGATAATAGCGAAGAAAAATGAAACTGAATCTTCGGAAGCGCTGGTGGGCTATTTGACGCGGCTGTTTAAATTAAAATTAGACAAAGAAACTGAAAAAATTGTGGCCTCATTTTTGCGCTTGCGGATCAGGAATAAGATTGATCGAGAAGAATTGGAAAAGCGGTTGGATGCTCCGAAAAGAATCGGCGGTGCGGGGATGCACAGCGTTACGGCGGACAAGATTTCCCGCGAAGTGGAAATTATTATGCTTATGAAATATAGTTAAATCTATGAAATTTAAAGATTTATTTCTGCTGTCCACTCGGATGTTCAAGGCGCGGCCGTCGCGGACTTTTTTGACAATCCTTGGAATGAGTGTCGGTATCGGAGCCATTCTGTTTTTGGTTTCTTTCGGCTATGGATTGCAAAACACGCTTTTGCAAAAAATTACGACTTCCGATTCTCTTTTGACTTTGGATGTGACGCAAGACCGATCCAAAGGAGTGGCGCTCGATCAGGCGGCCGTGGACAAGATCGGCGGGATTGGTGGCGTGATCAAGGTCAGCCCGGCCTATCAGCTGGACACACGCGGGAACGTCGATAGTCTTTCCGCCGATTTTACAGCGATGGTGGTCGAGCCGGATTATATAAAACTAGGAGGGCTTAAGGCGTCGGCTGGAATTCTTTTGAGCGACAGCGACCCGACAGGGATCGCCATCTCTACTTCTACGGCTAAAATTTTTGGCAAAGAACCGGTCGAGCTTATCGGAAAAAATATTAGCCTGTCTTTTTCTACGCCCAAAAATTCCAATGGAAAATCCAGTAGTGGCAATGAGGCGGATAAAATAACCGTTCCGGAAAGCCAGTTCAAGATTCTGGGAGTTTTCGATAGCGATGATAGTTTGATCTACGTCAATTCGAAAGCTTTTAATAATGTGCAGGCACCTGACTTTAGCCAGCTGAAAGTGAAATGTCAGGAAACTAAGATAATGCCTGGAATCCAAGGTGAGATAATGAATTTGGGTTTTTCAGTTTCTTCCATTTCCGATACGGTTGACCAAGCGAATAAAATATTTGGAATAATAAAAGTGATTTTGATGCTTTTCGGTTGTATCGCACTTATCGTCAGTGCCATCGGAATGTTCAATACAATGACCATCACTCTTTTGGAGCGGACGGAAGAGATTGGTATTATGAAATCGATCGGAGCATCGAATGCGATGATTTCTTGGATGTTCATTATGGAAGCGACCATTATGGGATTTTTGGGAGGCCTGATTGGAATCATTATTGGATGGTTGGAGGGCCAAGTTTTCAATTTGATGATTAATCTAGTGGCGAATCATTTTGGCGGAGAAAAAGTCAGCTTGTTCTACAGCCCGCTGTGGTTCGTTTCGTCGGTTATCATCTTTTCTGCTTTCGTCGGCCTTCTCACTGGCATTGTGCCGGCGCGCCGCGCTTCGAAAATCGATCCCTTGGAAGCGTTGCGATATAAATAGAAAAAAGTTTGTTTTTTGTCCCTGTGGATAACTTCCCCCGAAATATCATTCTGTAGAATAAAAAGTATAGTATAATAAAATCATGAATAATTTACTCTCTCTCTCTCTCTCTCTCGAATAAGCAAAGTTTCACTGGGAAATATGCATCCGTGGCTTTTTAAGTCACGGGTTTTTTTGTCATATAAAAAATAAAAATATAGCAGATGGATAAATTGAAATTTCTTTCAGCGCATAAAATGTTTTTCTTCGGGACATTACTAACCATAATTAGTTTCTTGGTTTTCTCCTCCCAATACCGCCTGGCTAGCCATCTGCATGAAACACCCGCTCCGGCACCAACAGCTAATTCGAATCAAAACACCAATAATGCCGCTCCCGCCAGTGTGCTGGGTGAAGCGGTGACGCAAGCCGTTCAACCCGATCCCACCGCCGTAGCTGCCACCGCCCAGTTCATCCAAGTGAAAGGCAGCTTGGGCAATCTGGGGGCCATTGCCCAGCACAATGGTTCTTTCACGCTGCTTCCCAATACGGTCGGCTCCGACAACATCATCAACCAGTCCATTAAACAACAGGATCTCGCCACCAATTCCGTCAACTCTCGCATCATCCAGAATCACACCATCCGTTCCTCCGACCTGAGCGGCAGTTTGGAAATCAATAATCTGCAGATCGGCGATAAGCTTTCCGCCAATAAATTGGATTTAGGTGCTAACACCATTACGGACGGGAACTTGAACGGCGATTGGCAAATCAACTCCGGCCACTTGCAAGTCGGCAGTCTCTCCGGCACCGGCAACCGCTGTGTCTATGTCGACGAGAATGGCACCTTGCAAGCCAAAAGCGGGGATTGTCTTTTGAGTAGCTACAGTAACGGTGGCCCGGAGACTGACCCGATTTTCTCCGCCAGTGCTGCCGCTGGCGTGACTAATAGTCTCATCACTAATTGGAACAGTGTTTACGCCAATAGACTAACTAATGTCACTAATGCTGCCACCGGTCTTAGCTTAGCTTTAAACGCCAACAACTTGACCGCCACCCTAGCCAGTGGTTATGTCATCCCCACTACTACGGAGGAGTCTAATTGGAACACCGCCTACGCCAATCGTCTCACTTCCGCTGCTGCTCCCTTAAATATTTCCAACAATGTTCTTGGCATCCTTCCGGCCAACACTTCCACTGACGGCTATCTGAGCAGTGCCGATTGGAATACTTTCAACGGCAAACAAGCGGCTCTCATTTCCGGCACTAACCTGAAAACTATTAACGGCGCTTCTCTCCTCGGCAGTGGCGACATCACTACCACAGGAAGCATGCTTTATCCCGGATCCGGCGTTCCCAATTCCACGGGAACGGCTTGGGGCACGAGTTACACCGTCGGCACCGCCGCCAACAATCTCGTGCAACTCAACGGAAGCGGCCAACTGCCGGCGCTCGATGGTTCACTCCTCACTAATCTGCCGAGCGGTTCGGGTCTCACTTCTCTTCCAACAGCCAGTGGACAAACGCTGGTGGCCACCGGCTCCGGCACTTATGATTGGGAAACCGGCAAACTTCTGCCGGCTACCACCGCCGCCAATGATTTTCTCTTGGGCAACGGCACCAGTTGGGCGACGGCCACTTTGGCCAATGTCAGAACAGCTCTGGGGATTGGTAGTTTAGTCGGTCTTACTCCCGGCACTGGAGCTAACAACTTGGTGCAACTCAACGGAAGCGGCCAACTGCCGGCTTTGGATGGCTCGCTGCTGACTAATCTGCCGAGCGGTTCGATGACGTATCCTGGCGTGGGCATTCCCAATTCCACCGGGAGTGCTTGGGGGACAAGCCTAGCTCTCAGCACTGATCTTTCCATTACTGCTACTAATGATTCCAGTCTCGCTTCGGCGAAAGCTATCCAAACGGCTCTAAGCGCTAAAGCCAATTCTACGGGCATTTCTTTTGTGGCTGGTTCTTGGAGCGACCTGCAAATCACCAATGCCGATTCCAGCATCAGTAACATCCTTTTGGATTCGATGAACTATGGCGACACCAACGATGCGCTCCACATCTGGTCCATCCATCAAATCGGTTCAATGTTAGCTTTAAAGCAAGACGCGCTAGTCTCCGGCACTAATCTCAAAACTATCAACGGCAACTCCATCCTTGGTTCGGGTAATTTAGTTTTAGCAGTGGGGGCAACTACACCGCCCACTTATCGCAATGATACTTGCACCCAAGGGCAATATGCCTACAGCGCGGATCACTTGACGCGCTATGATTGCGTGGCCACTAATTACTGGATGACTTCCACTCTCACCAATTCTCTGAGTGACGCTCCATCTGCCCCGACGATTACCAGTGTCACCGTTTCTTCTAACGGGACGACGGTGACCGCGGTTTTCTCAGCCGCGGTGCAAAATGGCGCAGGTGGCAGTGGAGGCTGGACACTCAACACTCCGACTTCAGCTCTTACCTATGTCAGCGGCTCGGGCACCAACACCTTGACCTATTCTTCAGCGGTAACTATCTATTCTACTAGCACCCCGACTGTTTCATACACTCAACCTGGCAATGGGGTGGAAGCGGTAACAGGTGGGGCGGATTTGGTTTCTATCTCGAACGCTACAGTAGTGAATAGCAGTACGCAGAGTGCGCCGGTGGCGCCAACGCTTACAAGTGTGACTATCGACACGACCGGCAGTAACTGGACTTTTGTCTATAGCGGGGCAGTCACTGCTTCCACCACGGCCGCTCTTTGCAACGCTTACTCAGTCACTATGTCGACCGCCGGAGCCGAAACCCTAACCTATTCATCTGGCACCGGCACTAACACGGTAGTCTGTACTGGAAGTGTCACTGTGAACTCTGGCGAGACAGTTACGAGCGGTTTGAACTATACTCCTGGTACCATTACAGATATTGCTACGAATGCATTGGCGAGTATTAGTGGGAAGGCGGTGGTGAATAATTCGACGCAAGGAACAGTCGCTTGGTCGTGTTCTGACGCAAATATCTTTTGTGAAAATTTCAACGGATCGACGGCTTGCGGAAATGCCGCTGGGGATACGAATTGTAATCGTACTTATAGTGTGAATGAAACTTCTGGTCCCGTGTCGTTTAGTAACTCAGCTAGTGGATGGGGTACTAAAAATGGCCCATATACATCCTTACTCGCAGACGCAAGTACAACATCAGAGAACATGTCGTACAATTCTGCACTTACCAGTGTAAATACGGCATATACCCAGCTATATTTCAAGATCGGTACAGACCTAACGTTAAATAACTCAACGGGCATTATATTTGGTGAATATTATAATGGGACGAGTAATCTTGTGTGGGTATTGGGTTACAAACGGATTTCCGCAGGCAATTACCAATTAACATTGCAATATTACAATGCCGCTAATGGGACAGCCACTTCCTACAGCACCCTCCAAAATTATCAGCTAAATACAGTCTATGGGGTTAGGGTTTATTGGAACAAAGGTCAAGCTACTGGTGGTATATCTTGGGGTATAGACAATTCTTTGTCCGGATCATTTACTGATCAAGGGCTTACAAACACGGATGGCACCACAAGTCTCAGAAATATAACAAATATGATGGTTGCAAATATAACCAGTTCGGTTAGCAATTTACAGCACCTTTTTGTTGGAATGATGAAGATAAACTCTACAGCATACCCAGCGCCTACTATACCATAATGAAACAAACTAAATTACTAATTAAAGAAAGAAGGAATTAACTCATATGAAGACATTTAGTTTATTGCTTTTATCTTTGATATTTATTCCTTTGACCGCCAAAGCCAAGACCCCATTAACCATAAATGACTTTACATTGCTTGGAGGATTTAGGGTTCCTACGTCAATTAGTTATGCGCATGGGTTGTCATACAGAAACAAACCTGGGGTTGGTGGAGTTTTGTACACCTCTGGTAATTACGGTGGTTTTTCGTCGATGATTGAAGAGATAAAAATTCCAGACACACTCACAGTGGCAAAACCTTTTGCTCCCACTACAAGTATAGATTATGGTAATGTTTTTCAGGATAAAATAACTACATTGAACAATGATGGAACTTATCAACCTCCCATGATTGGATTAACCAGTAAATTTACAGGATCAATCAGCGGCACAACTATGACTGTAACATCTATTCCGGCTCAAACACCTTTATACATCGGAAAAGGAATCACTGGAGCCGGGGTTGCCCAAAATACTAGGATATCTGGATTTTTAACTGGATCGGGTGGTGTTGGAGATTATACAGTGTCAGTAAGTCAGGAAGTACCCTCCGAACTGTTAACTGGAGCAGGTGCTAGTGCCGGGACAGTTTTTTGGGATGAAACTGATCAGCGACTCTACTGGTTATCTCCCATTTCATATGAGAATCCATCCCAATCAGCAAGTTTTACAGGATCAATCAGTGGAAACATCTTAACTGTCACAAATTGGTCATCATCATATAATACTGTGCAGATAGGACAAGGGATAACTGGCACGGGAGTAACTTCAGGAACAATAATTACAGGAAATGTCACAGGATGGGGGATGAATGGCACCTATACAGTATCCAATAATCAAAATGTTTCAGCAGAATCAATGACTTCCGGTGCATCCTGTCAATCGAATTCGAGTATCGGATACTCAATTTTGGATGACGTTAATCATACAGGTACGGGTATTGGCGCATGGCAACTCGATAAAAGAGGCGCATGCGGAGGGTTTGGAGGAAGGTGGCAATTTCAAATGGTAAATATACCAAATGCTTTTTCAAATACGTATGCAGGGGGAAGAAAGTTTGCAGTGGGTTTCGGAGGATCCGTATCTATTGACACAAATGGTCCACCATCATACGGACCGGCTCTTGGAATTATGGATCATGCACCAGATTTAGCCCACGAGCCTCATCTTGGAGTAATGTCAACGCCACCTATTCCTGTAGTATCTCACTTTTATGGTGAGTCGAGAGGATATTTGCCAAACGGGCTCACTTGTTATAATGGACGAGATGGAGATTCTACCTATTTCGGACAAAGCCATTACTGGACTGTCTCCGATGAATCATATTATGGAACATGGATTGAAGGAGAAAATAAACAAGGAATTTTAATGTTTGCTTTAGTTGGTGGTGGAGACGCTCACGGAACTATCACTGGAACAACTTCAAAATCAAATGTAACTGTAGATAATCCCGGCGATATTCAAGCAGGGGATGTATTAAGGGTATCATCTGATGCTTGTGTAGATTGCAGTCATGGTGCCTATGAATATCGAATTCCTGTCCTCTCTGTTAATGGAAATACAATAACTTTTTCCTCTCCAATGAATGGAAACCCAGTTATTGGAGGGACTGTAACAGCGGGAACGTGGTATAGGGGTGGAGGTGCTGATGTAACCAGGATGAGGACATTGCTCTATATTTATTCTGAAGATGATGTGGCGGCGGTTATCTCTGGGGCAAAAACTCGAACAGGAATAACAGAATCTTCAGTGACGGATTGGAAGTTTCCAGGAGTAACATACCCTCTGCCTGGTGGACCATATGGTGCAAGTACGGTATATCCAAATGTTGTACAAGGGGTCGCCTATGACGATGTTAATCAGCGGTTATATGTTATGTCATTTGCTTCCGGAGGATTTGAAGATGTGTATGTCTACCAACTCAACGACAGCGCATCCACTCTTAACCCATACGCCGGATACCTCCGTACCGGCCTCGCCCACACCCTCTTTGGTGGCGGGAGTTTTCACTATAACTAAAAAATCAGCCAGGCACTTTTAGACAAGTCCTTTTTTTGGCTCTGCCTTTTGTGATGATACGCGAATTTGAATGAATGAGAGATAAATGAATACAAATATGTGCAAAGTAGAGTCGCCCTGTCGAGGCGGCTCTACTGACGAGGGGAATAATAAATACCCACCTAGGTGGGTATTTAGATGCCTATTTATGGCAAGATGTATCTTTGTCTGTGCCCGAGGAGAGAATCGAACTCTCATGACCTTGCGATCGGTGGATTTTGCCGCGCCCACTTCGCCTTGCGTGTTTAATAATTTGTGCCGAAAGAGAGAATCGAACTCTCATGGGATTGCTCCCGCGCGATTTTGAGTCGCGTGCGTCTACCGTTCCGCCATTTCGGCAAATTTATAGAATTGTTAAAATCAACTGAAAAACATAATAGCGAAGCAAGGCGGGCGGGAGTCCACTGCGTCTACCGTTCCGCCACCCGGGCTTAATTTTGTATTTCGCCTCTTCTATAGTACAATAAAGATAATACTTAGACATTATGGCAAAAATAATTTCATTAGTCAACCAAAAGGGCGGCGTGGGCAAAACTACCTCGGCGATCAACCTGGCGACCTATTTGGCGTCGGCTGGGAAGTTCGTCTTACTGTGTGATCTTGATCCGCAAGGCAATGCTTCGTCTGGATTGGGGCTGGACGTGCGCAGCATCAGAAAGAGCCTGTATCATTCGATGATAATGGGGGAACATCCTTCGAAAATAATTATCCGGACGGAAACTTTCGGCCACGACCTTATTCCCGCCTCGCAAGATTTGGCGGGCGCAGGTATCGAATTGGTGCATATGGAAAACCGAGAGTTTCGGCTGTATAATGTGCTGCGAGAAATTCGCACTAATTATGATTATATCATCATCGATTCTCCGCCAAGCCTCGGACTTTTGACGATTAATGGACTGGTGGCGAGCGACGAGATCATCATTCCGGTGCAGACCGAATATTTCGCGCTGGAAGGGCTTAGCCAGCTTTTGAATACAATTGATTTGGTGCGCGAAAATCTGCAGCCGAATTTGAAAATTATGGGGGCGCTTCTCACGATGTATGATAAACGAAACCGCTTGGCGCGCCAAGTAGTGAGGGAGATCCAAGATCATTTTCCCGGGCATGTTTTTGATTCGATCGTGCCGCGCAGCGTGCGTCTGGCGGAAGCTCCTGGGTTCGGAAAATCCATTTTGAGTTTTGATTCTCTTTCCAAAGGCGCGCGAGCGTACAAGAATCTGGCGAGGGAAATCATTGAAATGGATAAAAAAGATAATAGGAAAGGATTTAGCGTATAAAATTTTAATAACGAATTGGTGCGGGATGCTCATTTTTGTGACCACTCGTACCTCGCGGACAAAAATGGCACAGAATTATGGTTTAGGGAGGGGATTGTCTTCTCTTATCCCGCAAAAAAATAAGTCTGCTGATGAGGCATCGGCAACGATAGATGGACCTAAAGAGGATTTCAATTATTTCGGGAACAGGCCGGCGGTAGGCGGCACCGTGAAAAATGATAGACTCGAGCAACCGGTTGCATCAGACAGAGAGTCTGTCCAAGAGATCGGTGTTTCTGATATCATCCCCAATCCTCATCAGCCCAGAACGGAATTTAACGCCGAAAAACTTCAAGAATTGGCTGATTCGATCAAAGCTCACGGAATCATTCAACCCTTGATTGTCACCAAGAAAGACGCCGGCTTCGAATTGATTGCGGGTGAGAGAAGATTGCAGGCTGCAAAATTGGCGGGTCTGGCAACAGTCCCTGCCATTGTGCGCGAAGCGGGCGAACAGGATAAATTGGAGCTGGCCATCGTTGAAAACGTGCAGCGGCACGATCTGAACGTGATTGAAGAGGCTATTTCCTACAAGAAGTTGGCGGAAGAGTTCGGATTGAGCCAAGAGGCGGTAGCTCTCAAGATGGGGAAAAGCCGAAGCGTGGTGGCGAACAAGATGCGCTTGCTCACTTTGCCGATCGAAATCCAAAAAGCGCTTATTGCCGGAAAAATAACCGAAGGACATGCTAAATTGCTCTTGGCCATCCCTAATCCTGAGAAACAGCGGGCCTTTTATGAAATGATCCTTAAGGACAAACTCACTGTCCGTCAAACGGAAAGTCGGACCAATGAAATTTCCGTGCGCACGCACAAAAGAAAAGTGTCAATCGATCCGGAAGTGAAAAATTTGGAAGATAATTTTTCCGCCATACTCGGCACTAAGGTCAAGATAAAAAAAGCCGGCGGCGGCGGTCGGATCATCATCGAATATTATTCCCAAGAAGAATTGGATGGGATCTTGGGGAAGATAAAATAAGCAGGACTCAAATCATCCCCTCTTTTTTCATAAACTTTTTGATGTGAGATTTGGCGTTGGAGGTTTTGACGAACCGGAGCCAATCGCGGCTGGGGTTTTTGTGGTCTTTGGAAGTCAGGATCTCGATGATCTCTCCATTTTTGACCTTGTAATCCAAAGTGACGATATGCCCATTGACTTTGGCACCGACGGCACGGTCACCAATCTCGCTGTGGACGCGATAGGCAAAATCTATTGGGGTGGCTTCTTCGGGCAGATCGATGATATCTCCCATTGGAGTAAAAGCAAAAATGTGATTTTTGAAAAAATCTATTTTCAGGCCCTCCATAAATTCGTGATCATCCTTACCCAGTTCATTCTGCCATTCTCGGAGCTGTTTCACCCAGATCAATTCCTGATCGGGCACCTTGGTCTTTTTCCCAAAAAGGAGATCTTTGAAACTGCGCTTGTTTTCCGAATATATCCAATGGGCGGCAATTCCGAATTCCGCTTCGTCATCCATCTTTTTGGTGCGGATCTGGACTTCCAGGAATTTTCCTTCCGGTCCGAAAATGGTGGTGTGGATCGATTGGTAGCCATTGGGCTTGGGGAGAGAGATGTAATCTTTGATGCGGCCGACCAGCGGGCGGTATTTTTTATGGACGATGCCTAATGTTTCGTAACAGTTAACGATTTCCGGTACGATAATACGCACCCCGACCAGATCATAGATCTTGGCGATATCCATATCGTGCCGCTTCAGTTTTTGGAAAAGGCGGTAGATATGTTTTGAGCGTCCGAAGATATCCACAAACCGAATCCCTTCCCGGCCCAATTCCTTTTTGAGTTCAGTCACGACTTTCTTGATATATTTTTTCCTTTTTTCCTGCTGGGCCGCGGACAGATTGGCTACATAATTATAGTTTTCAGGATCGAGGTAGCGGAAGGCCAGATCTTCCAAACGCGCCTTAATGTCTCCGATTCCGAGGCGATTGGCAATGGGCGCATAAATTTCCAAAGTTTCGCGGGCGATGCGCTCTTGTTTTTCCGGCGGCAGACTTTCCAATGTTTCCATATTGTGCAAACGGTCGGCCAATTTGATGAGAACTACGCGGATATCAGCGGCCATTGCCAGAAACATCTTGCGGAGATTCTCCAGATAATTTTCTTCTTTAGTGCCGCGCAGCTTTATTTTTCCCAATTTGGTAACGCCGTCCACCAGCGTGGCGATTTCTTTGCCGAATTTTTTTTCGATCTCTTCCAAGGTTACATCGGTGTCTTCAGGGACATCATGCAGCAGACCGGCCGTAATCGTTCTGGCGCCTAGGCCTATCCTAGCCAAGTTCAGGGCCGTATGCAGCGGATGTTGAATGTAATCTTCTCCGGATTTCCTTTTTTGATCGGTGTGCGCATTCAGAGCCAATTCATAGGCACTTCTAATCATCGCCTCATTTTTGGCGTTCATCTTCAGCTTTATATTCCTCAATACTTCTTCAATGGTGACCATCAACGAAAAATTTAGAAAAGACGGAATTACTACTAGCTAGTACACATCAAGCCGGATTTTCTTTTTCAAACTTACATTCCTTGGAAGAGCAGTGGATCTTGTTCTTCGCGGCAAAAACGAGAAGACTTTGGCATTGGGGGCATTTTTCTCCCGTCGGCTTGTTCCATATGGCGAAATCGCATTTCGGGTAAGAATTACAGCCGAAAAAGATTCGTCCGCGTTTACTTTTCCGTTCGACGATGTCCCCGACGTTGCAGCGGGGACATTTGAGGCCGGTTTTGTTTTCAATCTTTTTGATGCCTTTACATTCTGGATAATTCGAGCAACCGAGGAACGCGCCGAAACGGCCGCGCTTGACTACCATCGGCGCTCCGCAAATGTCGCAGATCTCATTGCTGTTCTCCGCATCGATTTTTTTCTCAGACTCGGTCTTTTCCGTATATTTGCATTCTGGATAGTTAGTGCAAGCGATGAATTTTCCAAAGCGTCCGAATTTCATAATCAGATCTCCGCCACAATCCGGACAGCTGCGGCCAAGTTTTTCCTGAAAATCTTCTTTGCTGACTTCTTTGGTTTTACTGAGAAGATTTTTGTGGAAAGGTCCATAAAAATCACGGATGACCGGCACCCATTCGCTCTGGCCCTCAGCGATCTTGTCGAATTCTTCTTCGATGTTGGCCGTGAAGCCGATATCAACGATATCTGCGAAATGAGCGACCAAAAGATCGCTGACCAGTGTTCCGATTTCGAGCGGGAAAAGCCGGCGTTCTTCATTTTTTTCCACATATTTACGCTCGACGATGGTCGTGATGGTGGGCGCGTATGTCGACGGTCTTCCGATGCCGTTCTCTTCCATCACTTTAATCAAGGTCGCTTCGCTGTAGCGCGGCGGTTGGGTGGTCGATTTTTCCGTGGCCGTGGCCTCGATCAGCTCCAGCGCGTCATTTTTCTCCAAGGCTGGCAAGATATTTTCAGCAATCGCTTGGTTGCTGTAAACTTTCAGATAACCGTCGAAAAGCAAAGTCGATCCATTGGCGCGCAGGAGATAGGTGTTCTTTTTCCCTTTGGCTTCAATATCCATTTTGACGGAATCAAATTTGGCCGGCTGCATCTGGCTGGCGAGCATCCGGTTCCAGATGAGGCGATAAATCTTGTATTGGCTGGGTTCGAGCGAACTTTCGAGTTCGGTCGGAGTTTTCTCTGGGTAAGCCGGCCGGATGGCCTCGTGAGCTTCTTGGGCATTTTTTGATTTTGTCTTGTAAAAACGCGGAGTTGGCAGGGCATAATTTTTTCCGAAAAGCTGAGTGATGGTTTTTTGCGCTGAGAGCATCGATTCCATCGAAAGGTTGGTGGAGTCGGTTCGCATATATGTGATGAGGCCTTGTTCGTAAAGTTTCTGGGCCGCCATCATAGTTTGTTTGGAGGAGAAGCCCAAGCTGTTGATGGCACCTTGCTGCAACGTCGAAGTGGTGAATGGGGCCGGCGGCGTGCGAAGTGTTTCCTTTTTGACGATATCTGTGATTCGCGCATCGGAGGATTGCAATTCAGTCACAATTTCATCAGCCATTTTCTGGCTCGTGATACTGGTTTTTTTCGTCTTATAATCTCCGGCAAAAAGTTTAAGCGTGATGGACTCGTCGATTTTCTCGCCATTTTTCTGCAGCAAACTGGCGGCGAAAGAAGTTTTATCTTTTCCGCTCTTAGTTCGGAACTTGCCATCAATCACCCAAAATTTTTCTGTTTTGAATTTCTCGATCTCTTTTTCACGCTCAACGATCAGTCGCAGAGCAACCGATTGGACGCGTCCGGCGGACAGTCCGCGCCGGATTTTTTTCCACAGGAAAGGGGAGAGTTCGAAACCGACCAGTCTATCCAAGATTCTTCTGGCCTGTTGGGCGTCGACCAGATTAAGGTCGATCGCGCGCGGGTTCTCCAGTGCTTTCTCGATGGCGCTCTTGGTGATTTCATGGAACACGATCCTTTTTGTCGCCTTCGGATTAAGACTGAGCGCGCTCAAAAGATGCCAAGCGATAGCCTCTCCTTCACGGTCTTCGTCGGAGGCTAGGATGACCTCATCAGCTTTTTTAGCCAAGATTTTCAAATTATCCACGCGCTCGATAGCTTTGGTCGGGATGACATAATCCGGCTGGAAATCATTTTCAATATCGATGCCCATCTTCTTTTCCGGCAGATCACGGATATGGCCATAGGAAGATTTGACGGTATATTTTTTCCCGAGAAATTTGGAGATAGTCTTGGCTTTAGTGGGAGACTCTACTATTACGAGCTTCATGTGTTTAGTTTAGATTATGCGAAATAATACGGTTAAATAATTAAAAAATATCTTGTGTCGAATTAAGAATTTCTAATTCCTAATTTCTAATTAATATCCAACCTGGCAAATGTCTAAAAGTTTTAGGCATTAATGAATTGGAATTTGATTAGAAATTAGAAATTTTTAATTCGACATTTATAACAAGATATAATTTTGTCCGCCGATGTTTTTCACCCAGCCTCTGAGTTCCATCATCGCAAGGGTCGAAGCGACAGAGGCAGTTTGAAGTTTAGCGAGTTTCGAAATATTGTCAATATGGAGAGGTTCTGATGAGAGAAACGCCAGGACTATTTTTTCCATTTCATTTTCAGGATTTTTCGGGGAAGAAATCTTTTGGCGGCTACTTCTTTCTAGGCCGAGTTCTTCCAAAATGTCTTTTACTCCCGTAACAATCTTTGCTCCGCTCCGTAGGAGATTGTGCGTGCCGATGGAGCTTTCGGAAAAGATGGAACCCGGAACGGCGAAAACTTCCCGATTCGATTCCAGTGCCATTTGAGCCGTGATGAGAGCGCCACTTTTTTCACTGGCTTCAATTACGATTGTTCCTGAAGTGAGTCCTGCCACAATCCGATTGCGCGCCGGGAAAGTCAGGGGGCTGGCGGAAGTCCCGACTGGATATTCACTGAGGAGCGCACCCGATCCCATAATTTCATGTGCAAGATTAATATTGTGTTTGGGATGGATATTCTTCTCGTCCAAACTGCTACCTAGGACGGCCAGTGTTTTTCCACCGGCATCCAATGCTCCGCGATGCGCCCAGCTATCAATGCCCAGAGCCATCCCGCTGACCACAGTAATGCCGGCCGAAGCCAAGTCTCTGGCCAAATTTTGTGCGGCGGTGGCGCCGTAGGTCGTATTTTTTCTCACCCCGACGACAGCGACGGCGGGAGATCCGATCAGTTCCGCAAAAACTTCCTCGTCAAACGGGACGGAAGATTTTACATATAATAGGTAAGGCGGATGAGGCGTCTCTTTGAGAAGAGCCGGATAGAGTGGGTCATTCCATTCAATGAGATGGACATTTTCTTTTTCCATAATTTCCAGCTCACGATCCGGATCGGTGGTTTTTCTTTCGTCGAATATGCGCCCGGCCAGTTTTTCTCCGACGCCGCTCCGGATGATCCGTTCCAGATCAGCCTTCCAAGCGGCTTCAGCGCTGCCGAAGAAGCCGACGAGCTTCCTTAATCTTTGGGCGCCCACGCCGGAAATTTTATTGAGGGCATTCAGATATTTGAGGTCTTGGAGGTTTGCCATATTTTTTTAAATGTAGCATAATATGCACGTCCTTGACAAATTTTTGATATATGCTAGAATAGTTTGAAATTTAAAAGTTATTAAATAAACATATATGCACAAGAATCACAAGGGTAAGGAGGGCAAAGAAATGGGCGGATCTAAAGTTTTTTCGGAAGGCTTTAGCTTTTTGTTCCTAGCCGAGAAACTATTAGCCGAGCTGACGCCGCGTTCCAGAGAAATTGTCCGTCGTCGCTTCGGGCTGGTGGGCAATCAGGGCGAAACATTGGAAAAAATTGGTCAACGCTATGAGATAACTAGGGAAAGAGTGCGGCAGATCATCACCGAGGCGGTGAAAAATATCTCCAAACGATCCGGTCACGAAGATTTTTTAAGCGCGGAAGAAAAAATCGTTTTTACAATAATCCAAAATGGGGGTATAATCAGAGAAGTTGATGCGATTGAAAAAATAAAAATTGATTCTTCTCAAGAGGCCAATGCGGTCAAGTTTTTTGTCAGCTGTTCCAAAAAGATTTTTGAAGTTGAAGAGAAAGGACTTTTGGAAAAAGCCTGGGTCATTTCTCTCGACGTCATAGGCGGGATCAAGCGGCTAATCGTTGAAGCGGAGAAAAACGCCTTAAAGGACAAGGAGCTGCTGGCCGATGAAGAGATGCTCAGCAAGCTGGTTGCTCTGATGCCGGAAATCCCGCAGGAGCGGATGATGAATTTTTTGTCAGTTTCCGAGCGCGTGAAAAAGAATAAGTTCGGCAAATGGGGCATCATCGATTGGATGGAGGTTTCTCCCAAAGGTACGCGAGAAAAGGTCTATCTGATTCTGAAGGAGCACAAAAAGCCATTGCATTTCACCGAGATTGCGGGTCTTATTGATAAATATGGATTGAGCAAGCGCGGAGCCCATCCTCAGACGGTGCACAACGAGTTGATTAAAGATGAACGTTTTGTCTTGGTTGGTCGAGGGATTTATGCCCTCTCGGAATGGGGATATTTTTCCGGGACAATCAAAGATATTATTGAAGTGATTCTGAAAGCATCTGGCCGAGCGATGAAGAAAGAGGAAGTCATTGCCGAGGTGTTGAAAATGAGAAAAGTGAAAAAAACGACTATTATGATAAATTTGAATAACCGTAAATTTTTCAAAAAAGAAGGCGAGTTTTACAAATTGAAAAAATAAAAATTTAAGGAAACGCAAAAATTATAAATGTTATGAACAACGTTTCAGACATTGGTTCTGTATTAGGGATTATCGGACAAACTTTTGGAATATTCTGGTGGGCTCTTCTGCCGCCACTTTTTTACATGATCTTCAAAGAGCTCTGGATCGACTTCGTGGCTTTTTACGCGCCTGATTCTTGGCATGCCGGCCAGAAGTGGACATATTTGGAGATTTTCCCACCACGCGAAATTGAACGAGGACCGAAGATGATGGAAAATATCTTTACCGGTCTGACGGGAGTCTTTACGACCTACAGCACTTTCGATGAATATTTGAAAGGGGCTTTTTGGCATGATCGTTTCAGCTTTGAATTGGTCGGAGAAGCGGGCCAGATGCATTTCTATATCCGGACTCAGAAGAAAAATCTTCCTATGGTGGAATCCCACATCTATGCGCAATATCCGGATGCTAAAGTTTTGGAAGTGCCGGACTATACGGAAAATTTTCCCAAGATCGTACCGAATAAATTTTGGGATTTGTGGGGAGCGGATTTTGAATTTGTGGCCAAGAATGCCATTCCGATCAAGACTTATGAAAAATTTGAAGAAAGCGTGACGGGTGAAATGATCGACCCGATTTCGGCACTGGCGGAAGTGATGGGGTCGTTGGGCCCTGATCAGCATATCTGGCTGCAATATGTCTTGCAACCATTGAGTGAAGCGGAAAAACTTAAGGATGAGCACAAAGCCGTGATTAAAAAATTGAAAGGCGAGCCGGTAGTGGAGCCGATGAGTTTCTTTGGCCATCTGCTGGATGTGTTCACCAATATTCCCGCCGCTTTTTCCGCGCCGGTGGCTTTCGGAGCGGCAGATAAAAAAGATCTGGCGCCTTTGGAATTCCGTCTTTCTCCGGTAGAAAAAGATGTTTTGAAAGCCACGGAAGAGAATTTAGGCAAAAATCTTTTCAAGACCAAGATGCGGATGATTTATATCGGACGTAAAGAAAATTTCAATCGGTCTAATGTGGGGGCTTTCATAGGTGCGATCAAGCAATTTAATGATATCAATTTCAATCAGGTGAAGCCGGAAGATATCAGTAAGACTTATGGTAATTATTTTATGGGTACGGCGCGGGCTGAATTCAGGAAGAGAAAGATCTATAATCGTTACAAAAAAAGGAATATGGACGGGAGCAATATGATTTTTTCCGTTAAGGAATTGGCTACAGTGTTCCATTTTCCGGATATGGGGGTGAAAGCTCCGTCTATTACGCGTACGGAATCCAAGTTGGGCAGTGCGCCATCTAATTTACCCATATAAAATAAAAGTTAATGCGGGTCCTCCTGCACCAATTCCAAGCAAGATTATTTTTGTGTAAGGATTTGTGTGTGGATACGCCTAGCGGCTTAGTTTAAAGAATAATAAAAGATAATATATTGCGAATTGGTGCGGGATGCTCCTAAATGTAGCCGCTCGTACCTCGCGGACAAAAATGGCAGAAATCAATTTTTTCGCTAAGACTAATTTCAGGAATAAGGAGGTGGCTTTCGGTATCAAGGAGGATGATCGCCGCCGGCATATGTATGTCATCGGAAAGACGGGTATGGGGAAATCCAATATGTTGGAAAATATGGCCATCCAGGATATCCGAGACGGTCATGGCGTATGCTACGTCGATCCGCACGGTGAAGGAGCGGAAAAAATGCTTAAAGCTGTGCCGGCCAACCGGATAAACGACGTGGTCTATTTCAATCCGTCCGACAAGGAATTTCCGATCGCTTTCAATATTTTGGAATCGGTGGATGAGGATAAGAAAAATCTGGTGGCGAGCGGTATGATGGGAGTTTTCAAGAAAATTTGGCCGGATGTGTGGAGTCCGCGGATGGAGTATATCCTCAATAACACTATCTTGGCACTTTTGGATTATCCGGGGTCCACGATGCTCGGCGTGAATCGGATGATGAGCGACAAAGATTTTAGAAAAAGGGTCTATCCGAAGATCAAGGATCCCGTGGTGAAATCTTTTTGGATCAACGAGTTCGATCAGTGGGATGACAAATTCAGGAAAGAGGCGGTAGCGGCCATCCAGAACAAAGTCGGGCAATTCTTGTCATCTTTCGTCATCCGGCATATTGTAGGCCAGCCCAAATCAACCATCGATATGCGCGAGATTATGGATAATCGCAAGATCCTGATCGTCAACCTGTCTAAAGGTAAGATCGGTGAAGACGCGATGCGTCTTTTGGGCGGAATGATCGTGACTAAGATCCAGTTGGCGGCGATGGGTCGGGTGGAAATTCCGGAAGCGGAGCGTAAAGACTTTTTCCTCTATGTGGATGAATTCCAGAATTTTGCGACGGAATCGTTCGCCAATATCTTGTCCGAGGCGAGGAAATATCGTTTGTGTTTGATCTTGGCTCATCAATATATCAACCAGCTGATCTTTGATGGCAATGCCACGGTGCGGGATGCCATTTTCGGCAATGTCGGCACAATTGTCTCTTTCCGAGTGGGAGCGGAAGACGCGGAACATCTGGAAAAAGAATTTGAACCGGTCTTTATGCAAAATGATATCGTGAACCTAGCCAAATATCAGATGTACCTGAAGCTGATGATCGACGGTATCGCGGGGGATGCTTTTTCCGCCACCTCTTTGCCGCCGGTGGATCTGTCCGATACGATTATTAATGAAGAAAAAGTGATCAAGATCTCTCGTGAGCGATATGGAAAATCTCGGGCCGAAGTCGAAGAAAAGATTGCGCGTTGGAGCGGGATGTTTGATTTCGAAGAGCCGAAAAAAGAAAATTCTGTCGCGCAAAAAAACTATCCGGAAGCGACGAGGCTTTCGGTCAAGCCTGTTTCACAATCAATCAGAACGGATAATGGCAAGATCGCACCTATCAGGAAGGAGACAGTGAAAAACACTGTTCCTAAGAATGAATATGCTCCGGCCGCAGCAGTGAGAGAGGTGTTGTCTCAGATGGACAATCTTTCAAAAGTTTCTCCGGCGGCAGCGAGCGACTCGACTCGACCTGACGCAGTTCCTGTGGCGCCGGTAGAGAAAAAAATGTTCGATGCCGTTTGCAGTAGTTGCGAAGAACATATCCAAGTGCCGTTCGCGCCCGATCCGGCAAGGCCGACTTTTTGCCGAGAGTGTCTGAAAGATTATCAAAGAGCCAGAGCTAGGGCCCAGCAAGAAAGACAAGATAGGAGCCAGGCTCCAAGCCGGCCTGCGTCAAAAAGTCAGGACAATAATATTCCTATGGAACGAGCGGATGCTCCTGAAAGGAAGAATAATTCCGAGATAGTGACAACGCAATCAACTGAAAGGCCGATGAAGCTTACTCAAATGGTGCATATGGCGCCTAAGAAATTCCAGAGTTCTCGCCGCAGGCCCGATGTCGATGTGGCGGGCGTGAGAGAGCTCATTAATAAAACAAAAAATAAAATATAACAAATGATAAAGTTCGAAGCCAATCGGCGGGTGTTCAATTACTTAGCAGTGTTCGTACTGATATTTTTCAATGGTATGCTGTTCGGTTTTCTGGCCTATATTGGACACAATCTGATCGATAATACGAAAAAATCACAAGTCTTAAGTGTGTCTAAGGATGTCAAAAATGAGATGGAGGGCCAAAGAAGATAGGTTGATGGATCGTGAATAGGCACGGGGTCGTTTTTTATTTGCACATCACACCGAAATTTGCTACGTTCTTAACTATGAAGAGCGATAAACAAAAAGTGTTGGTCGGTATGAGCGGCGGGGTGGATTCAGCGGTGGCCGCGGCCTTGCTCAAAGAACAAGGCTACGGCGTCCTTGGTTTTTTTATGCGGATGCATAGCGGAGAAAGAACTGAAAAGGATTTAGCCGACTTGGAGAAAGTGTGTGAAAAGCTAGGCATTCCTCTGTGCATCAAAGACGTGCGGAGCAGGTTCAAGAAAGAAGTGATAAAATATTTTTTGGACAGTTGTGCCGCCGGGCGGACGCCTAACCCGTGTGTTTTTTGCAATGAAAATTTTAAATTTAAAATTATATTAGAAGAAGGGGAAAGGGGTGGTTTTGATTATGTGGCTACTGGTCATTATGCGAGAATAACCAAGATACAAGAAACAAGGAACAAGCAAATTTCAAATTTCAAATTTCAAATTTCAAATAAAGCTCAAAATCCAAATTTCAAATTAAAAACCGCCCGAGATAAAAGTAAAGACCAATCGTATTTTTTGTATCGGTTGGGTCAGAAAGAATTGGCCAGGATTATTTTTCCGCTGGGAGAATATGAAAAAACGGAGGTGAAAAAAATGGCGGAAAAGCTGGGGCTTTCCGTGAGCGAGAAAAAAGAATCGCAAGATGTGTGTTTTTTGGCGGGGCAGACCACGGAACTTTTCTTGAAGAATAATTTGAAATTGAAAAAAGGCAAAATAGTCAACGAAGCAGGGAGGATAATCGGAGAACATAGCGGCTTGCCGCTCTATACTCTCGGTCAGCGGAAGGGCATCAATATCGGGGGCACGGGGCCATATTATGTCATAGCTAAAGATTCCAGCAAAAATCAATTGGTAGTGACGAATGACAAAAAAGGGGCGGCTTTGTTCCTCGGAAAGGTTTTTTTGGAAGACGTGCATTGGGTCGGAGGGGATGCGCCGGAATTACCTATGCGGGTTCTGGCACGCAGCCGGTACCGAAATCCGCTGGTTTATGCTATAATAGGAAGGCAGAAGATAAAAAAGACGCTGACGATAGAATTTGAAAAGCCTGAAAAGGCCTTAGCTAGCGGGCAATCGGTGGTGTTCTATGCTGAGAACGGCGAGGTGATAGGTGGCGGAATAATAAAATAAAAAATTTCAAATTACAAATATCAAATGACAAATAAAATTCAAAATCCAAATGACAAAAATTTGAAATTTGTCATTGGAAATTGATTTGACATTGGGATTTTGAAATTTGGATTTATAATCTATGTATACTGATGACGACCTAAAAAACTTAAGCGAAGAGGACAAGAAAAGACAGCAGCGTAATTTTCAGATGCAGATTATCGTGCTCGATTCGGATACGCGCAAGATCCAGAACAAGAAGAATGTTTTGGAAGCGGAAATCAGGAAATTGAAAGTCGATCAAGAGCGGAATCGGATAGAGTCGGATGAAAAGAAAAAAGAATATGAAAAAATAAGCCAGCAGATTATCCAGAATGAAGAAGATATGAAGCGTCTCAAGAAAAAACTTACCTTGGTTTAAGCATAAAAAATAATAAACAAAAGATAAAAATATGATATCGAATTTGAAAAAGACGGCGCAAAGGATCGCCGGAGAAAAAAGTATCGCTTGGCACAGCGGACTGGAGAATAAATTTTGGAAACTGGATAAAGACGTGGAGAGCGGAAGGATGAATAAGCAAGATGCGATAAAAATAGCAGCTACTGAATTGAAAATCAGTTTAGGGCTTTTCCCCGCGGCTTGCCGCGTTGGTGTATAATATAAAGATGAGTATATACATCCACAAGAGTCATAATGTAACCGCGCTAATATATCATCTGGTCTGTCCAACGA